>Ga0207645_10003150_pt1 | contig 12634 bp, 10 predicted proteins | sample KBSM53metaG_FD_184331 | JGI IMG/M metagenome (GOLD analysis project Ga0207645, IMG submission 184331) | Miscanthus rhizosphere microbial communities from Kellogg Biological Station, Michigan, USA - KBS M5-3 metaG (SPAdes) (version 2) | ecosystem: Host-associated > Plants > Roots > Rhizosphere >...
CTGCAGCGCATCCGAGCCGAGCTCGGCGCGACCGTCGTCATCATCGAGCACGACCTGCCGTTGGTGCTGTCGATCTCCGACCGGGTGTACTGCCTGGCCGCCGGGCGCACCATCGCCGAGGGCCTGCCGGCCGCGGTGCGCGACGACCCCGAGGTCGTGGCCGCCTACCTCGGCACCGACCGGCGCGCTATCGAGCGGAGCGGCGTCCGCACGTGATGGAGAAGGTTGCGATCCGGCTCGGCGCGACCGAGGGCCAGGTCTGGTCGATCGCCGTCGGGCTCGCGCTGGCGCTCCTGCTGGCGCTCACGGGCATCCCGCCGGCCGTGCGCGACCACCTGGTTGTCGGGGCGACGCCGACGATCCACCCGTCGCCGGCGGCCGCCCATCCGTCACCGCCCGTGACCTCGGCGCCGACCGTCACGCCACCAACGGCGGCGCTGACGACGGCACCGGCGCTCAGCGGCGCGCCGTCGAGCAGCAGGCTGCCGGCGCCGGGCAGGGCGTCGATGCGGACATTCGCAAGGCTCTGGCCGGCATCCGCGTCGCTGAAGCCGACATCGGCCGTCGTCACGGTGTAGGCGCTGTCTTCGCCGATCGTTCGCACGCCGTCGGCGCCCTCGGGCGGGGTGTTGGTGCCGACGGTGATGGTCACCGTCGCGCTGTCGGTGCCGCCGTGGCCGTCGGACACGGTGTAGCCGATCGTCACCGGGCCGACGACGTTGGCTGCCGGCGTGAAGGTGAGGGTGCCGTCGGCATTGACAGCGACGCTGCCGCGGCTCGGGTCGGCGAGCGTCGCGGTGGCGAGCGTGAGCACCGCGCCGTCGTTGCCGCCGCCGTGGTCGTTCGCGAGCACCGCGACCGTGACCGGCACGTTGATCGGCGTCGTCGCGACATCGTCGTTGGCATCGGGCGCGCCGCTGGTCGGCGTCACCTCGCCGGGACTGACGGCGATGGTCAGGGTCGACGTCGTGGTCGCGCTGCCGTCGCTGATGGTGTAGGTCGTGACCGGCACGTCGCCGTGATAGCCGGCCGCCGGCGTGAAGGTGTAACTGCCGTCCGCATTGATCTGCAGGCTGCCGACGCCTTCGATCGTCGCGCTGCTGCCGGCGGGATGCGTGACGCCGCCGACGACGTACTGCGTGACCTGCAGCGCATCGCCGTCGGCATCATGGTCGTTCGTGAGCACGTTGCCGGTGAGCGGCGTGTCGAGCGGCGTCGTACCCGCATCGACCGCGGCCACTGGCGCATCGTTGACCGTGCCCAGGTCGATGCCGACCGTGCCGGTCACCGTGACGCCGCCGTCGCTGACGGTGTAGACGACATCGCCGACCGGTGCGCTGCCGTCGTAGTCGGCCGGCGGCAGGTATTTCAGGCCGACGAGTTCGGCGGGCGTGAGGGTGCTGCCCAGCGTCACCGGCGTGCCGTCGGCCAGCTGCAGCTGGCCGATCAGCGGCAGCTGCGTCACCGTGATGACGGCCGCGCTCGAGGTGTTGGTCGGGGCGCTCAGGCCGAGATCGACAGCCGGACCTTCCTCGGTCGCGTTGATGCGCTCCGAGTCGGCGCCGATCGCCGGAGGCGGGGTCACGGGTGGCGGCGCCACGGGCGGCGGTGTCGTGGTCGGCTGCAAGGCCGCGCTGTCGATACCGTTGGTCGGCGGGAACTGGCGGTGCTCGGCCGAGCTCGACAAGCCCAGCGCCGACGCCGGCGTCACGGCCTCGCTGATCCGGTCGACGCGCAGGCCGGGCGTCAGGTCGCCGGCACCGTCGCCGGCAAGGCCGGCCGCAGGCGCGTCCTGCGAATTCGGTTCGTTCAGGCCGCTGATCACGCGATCGATGTCGGTATCGGCGGGCTTTGCTGCGGCGATCGGCGTGTCGTCAGGGACGAGTTGCACGATGCCGTCCGGCGAGGTCAGGATCACGTCGCCCTTTTGGACCAGGTCGCCCATCTTGAGCGCGTGCATCTTGCCGTCGGCACCGCGCATCATCGCGCTGCCCCACAGACCGGTGACTCTGCCTTGGTATGTCTGAACGATCGTGGGCATGGCGGGACCTCTTGTTGCAATCAGTAACGATGACCGAGCGTAGTGGAGCGGGCTGCCTTATGCGCACGCCAGCGCGGTGGCTGTGTGAACTCGGTCACCGAAGAGACCGCTTCGTGGTCGCATAAGACAGCGCTGCAAGAGACGCCGACCCCCGCGTTCGCGGGGTGCCGCGCAACGCCTTTCAGCGTTCCCGCAGCGCGTAGGCCTTGCCCTTGAGCACCGGCTTGAGCAGGTACGACATCACCGTCTTGTTGCCAGTCAGGATGTCGACCTCGGCCGTCATGCCGGGGATGATCGGCAGCTTGTCGCTGAACTTGACCTGGGTCGTGTGCACGCGCACCAGGTAGAAGGCATTGCCGCGCTCGTCGACGACGGTGTCGGGGCTGATGTTGTCGACCTCGGCTGCCATGCCGCCGTAGATCGAGAAGTCGTAGGCGGTGAACTTGACGGTCGCGGCCTGGCCCGGGTGGATGAACGCGATGTCCTTGGGCATCACCTTGGCCTCGAGCAGCAGCGCATCGTCGAGCGGCACGATCTCGACGATGTCCTTGCCCGGCTGCACCACGCCGCCGACGGTGTTCGCGAGCAGCCGCTGCACCCGGCCGCGCAGCGGGCTCTTGATCTGCGACTTGTCGACCTTGTCGTTGAGTGCCACAGCGCCCTGGTTCAGCGCGTTGAGCTTGCCCATCACGTCGGCCATTTCCTTGCGCGCCTCGTTCCGGAAGGTCAGCTCAGTCTCCTGGATCTTGCGCGAGGCTTCGCCGATCGCGGCCTGAACGCGCGCGATCTGCGCGCCGGCCTGCTCGTTGTCGCCGCGCGCCTTCGAGACCGCGCCCTCGAGCCGGAGGATGTCCACCTCCGATACCGCACCGCTGGCCAGCAGCGGCTTGGTCTTGTTCAGCTCCTGCTGGTTCAGGTCAAGCGAGCGCTCGGCCGAGGCCTTGCGCGAGCGCATCTCGCTCAGCTCCTGCTGGCGCTGCTGCAGCTGCTGCTGGTTGATCGCCAGCATCGTGTTGAGCTCGGACAGGCGCGTCTCGTACAGGCGCCGTTCTTCCTCGATGATGCGCTTCTCTTCGGGGCTGTCGCTCGGCGGCGGCGGCTGGAACGACGCGCCCTCGGCGATCGCGCGCAGCCGTGCCTGGCGCGCGCGCAGTGCGAAGCCCTGCGCCGCGCTCTCGCGCACGCCCGAGGTCGCGCGGGTTTCGTCGATCTTCAGCAGCAGCTGGTCCTTCTCGACGACCTGGCCTTCCTTGACGAGGATCTCGGAGACCACGCCGCCGTCGAGCGACTGCACCAGTTGCAGCTGGCGCGACGAGATCACGCGCGCATCGCCTTTGGTGATCTCGTCGACGCGCGCGAGCGAGGCCCAGACGATCAGCAGCACGACCACGACGACCGCGGCGCGCACGATGGTCTGGGCGCGCTGGGTCTTGGCACGTGACATCACGTCGCCGGCTTCGAGCTCGAAACTGCGGAAGCCGTCGGCGGCATCGCCGCGGCGCGCATCGCCGCGCGGGCTCGCCGCCTTGGTCGGCAGGGAGGCCGGCAGCGCCAGTCGGACAGGGGCTTGGCTCATCATGCGGCCTTCGCGATGCGCCCGGTGCTGAGCGCTTCCATGATGCGGTCGCGCGGGCCGTCGGCGACGATCCGGCCGCCGTCGACGACGATCACGCGGCTGACCATCGCCAGCATCGAGGTGCGGTGCGTCACCAGCACCACCGTCTTGCCCTGCGCGAACTCGCCGATGCGCGTCGTGATCTGCGCCTCGGTCGAGAAATCCATCGCGCTGGTCGGTTCGTCGAGCAGCAGCATCGGCGCGTTGTGAAGCAGCGCGCGGGCCAGGCCGACGCTCTGGCGCTGGCCGCCCGACAGCGATTCGCCGCGTTCGCCGACCGGCATGTCGAAGCCGCGCGGGTGGCGGTTGACGAGCTCGCTCATGCCGGCGATGTCGGCCGCGGCGACGATCGCCGCGTCGTCGGCATAGGGCAGGCCGAGCGCGATGTTCTCGCGCAGGCTGCCGTAGAACAAGGTCACGTCCTGCGAGACGTAGCCGAGGTTGCGCCGCACGTCGGCCGGGTCGAGCTGGCGCAGGTCGATGCCGTCGAGCAGCACCGCGCCATCGGTCGGCTGGTACAGCCCCATGATCAGGCGCTGGATCGTCGACTTGCCCGAGCCGATGCGCCCGATCAGCGCGACATGCTCGCCCGGCGCGATCTTGAAGCTGATTCCCTCGAGGGCCGAATCGGTGCGCCCCGGGTACGCGAACTTGACATTGCGGAATTCGATCGCGCCGCGCAGCTGCGGCCGCTCGACGAAGGTCTGGCCGACGGCGCGCTCGACCGGCTTGTCCATCACCCGGTTCAGGTTGTCCATCGCGGTGCGCGCGCCCTGGTACTGCATCAGCAGCCCGACGATCTGCCCGGCCGGCGCGAGCGCGCGCGAGGCCAGCATGCTGGCGGCAATCAGCGCACCCATCGTCAGCTCTTTCTGGCCGATCAGGTAGACGCCGATGATGACGATCGAGACCGTGACCAGCTGCGTCAGGAAGCTGGTGCCGTACATCGCCGACGACGACAGCGCGCGCATCTTCACGTTGGTGGCGGCGAGGAAGACGTTGGCGCGCTCCCACTTCGACTGCACCACGCTCTCGGCGCCCTGCGCCTTGATCGTCTCGATGCCGCTCAGGCTCTCGATCAAGGTGGCGTTGCGCATCGCGCCGGCGCGGTAGGTCGTCTCGGCCAGCTCGTGCAGGCGCGCCTGCTGGACCATGCCCAGGCCGAGGATGATCAGCGCGGCGACGACCACCGGCAGCGCGAGCCAGGGCGAGATCCAGACCATCACGATCACGAACAGCAGCGCGAACGGCAGGTCGATCAGCGCCGTCACGGTGCTCGACGCGATGAAGTCGCGCACCTGTTCGAAGCCGCGCAGGCTGGCCGCGAACGAGCCGACCGATTCGGGCCTGTGCTCGAGCCGCATGCCCAGCACCTTCTCCATCAAGATGGCGGAGATCTGCACGTCGACGCGCGCGCTCGCCTCGTCGACGAAGTGGCTGCGCAGCAGCCGCATGAACAGGTCGGCGCAGAGCACCAGCACGACGCCGATCGCCAGCGCCCACAGGGTCTCGACCGCGTTGTTCGGCACGACGCGGTCGTAGACGTTCATCGAAAACATCGGGAACGCGAGCGCAAACAGGTTGATCAGCAGCGCGGCCGCCAGCACGTCGCGGTAGACGAAGCGCTGCTGCAGCATCGCGCTCCAGAACCAGTGGGTCGAGCGTGCGGCCGGGGCCGGTGCGCCAGCGGCGCCGCCGCGCGCTTCCGTGCGCGCATCGAAACGGAAGTGCGGCCGCACGAACAGCGCGACGCCGATGCAGCGCTGCGCGAGCACGTCGCGCGCCAGGGTCGCCGAGCCCTGGCCGGTCTCGGGCAGCAGCACGCGGGCGGTGTCGCCGTCCCAGCCGAGCAGCACGCAGGCCTGGTTGTCGCGCAGGATCAGGATCGCCGGCAGCGCGGCGTCATCGATCCGGTCGAGCGCGACGCGCTGCAGCTTGGCCGACATGCCGGCGCGCGCGACCGAGCGTTCGGCCAGCTCGAGCGTCATGCGGCCGTCGGGCAGCGGCATGCCGGCCGCGAGCGTCGCGCGGGAGGCGGCCTGGCCGAACAGCCGGCAGACCTCGACCAGGCAGTCGAGCAGCGGGTCGGGGTGGATCAGGTCTTCGCGCAGGCGCGGTGCGACTGCCGCAAGGGTGGGGTTGGTTTCGGTCATCGTCTGACGTGTGTGTCAGGCGATATCGGCACAGTGCACGTCGAATTGACCCCGCTTGCGATCGGCGAAGAAGTATTTGAGTGTTTCGCGCACGGTGCGGAAGGCCAGCTCGTCCCACGGGATCTCGTGCTCGTGGAACAGCCGCGCCTCGATCGTCTCGGGCCCGGGCGCGAACGTGGTGTCGAGCAGCCGGGCGCGAAAGTACATGTGCACCTGGCCGACCCGCACCACGCTGAGCACGCTGAACAAGCCCTGCAGCTCGAAATGCGCGCCGGCTTCTTCATCGGTTTCGCGCGCGGCGCCCTCGGCGGTGGTCTCGCCGAGCTCCATGAAGCCGGCCGGCAGCGTCCACAGGCCGTAGCGCGGCTCGATGTTGCGGCGGCACAGCAGCACCTGCTCGCCCCACACCGGCACGGTGCCGACGACGTTGAGCGGGTTCTCGTAATGGATCGTGTGGCACGCGGTGCAGGTCGCGCGCTCGCGGTTGTCGTCGGCCGGCACCGCATAGACCGTTGCGCCGCCGCAGACCTTGCAATGCTTGATGCTGTGCGGGATCAACATGGGCCCCGAGTTTAGCTGCGCAGCACTGCCGCCGAGCCGGCGCGAACGGGCGCGCGTGGCATCATTCCACGCCGCGCGCCGCTTTGTGCCGCACCCCGTCGATGCAGCCGAAGGAATCCGATCATGAGCTTCGTTTTCGAACCACCCGCGACGCCGTCGGTGCCGGTCCAGGGAGGCGCCGCGACCGCGCGTTTCCCGGTGCACCGCATCTACTGCGTCGGCCGCAATTACGTCGAGCATGCGATCGAGATGGGGCACAGCGGCCGCGAGGCGCCGTTCTTCTTCATGAAGCCGGCGGATGCGGTCCTGCCGATCGCCGAAGGGACGGTCGGCCAGATGCGCTACCCGAGCCTGACCCGCAGCCTGCACCATGAGCTCGAGCTGGTCGTGGCAATCGGCAAGGGTGGGCGCGACATCCCCGCGGCGCAGGCGCTCGACCACGTCTGGGGCTACGCGGTCGGGCTCGACATGACGCGCCGCGATCTGCAGGCCGAGGCGAAGAAGCTCGGCCGGCCCTGGTGCATCGGCAAGGGTTTCGATGCGTCGGCGCCGATCGGCCCGATCCGCCGCGCCGAGGAATGCCGGCTCGACGCGGCCACCGCGATCGCGCTCGAGGTCAACGGCCAGCCGCGCCAGGCCAGCACGCTGGGCAAGCTGATCTGGAGCGTTGCCGAGATCATCGAGCACCTGTCGACCGCCTGGGAGCTCGCGCCCGGCGACCTGATCTTCAGCGGAACGCCCGAAGGCGTCGCCGCGGTCGAGGTCGGCGACACCTTGCGAGCCCGGGTCGACGGCGTCGGCTCGCTCGCGCTGACGATCGTCGCCGGCTGACGCGCGCAACCTTCACCGAGAGCCTCATGCAGCTCTACCATTACTTTCGTTCGTCGGCCTCGTACCGGGTGCGCATCGCGCTGGCGCTGAAGGGTCTCGAATGCGAGCTCGTGCCGGTGCACCTGCTGCGCAATGAGCAGCTGCAGCAACCCTATGCCTCGATGGCACCCTCGCATCTGGTGCCGCTGCTCGTCGATGGCGACATGCATTTGGCGCAGTCGATGGCGATCATCGAGTACCTCGACGAGATCCACCCCGAGCCGAGCCTGCTGCCCGGCGATGCGGCAAGCCGGGCGCGCATCCGCGGGCTAGCGCAGGACGTCGCCTGCGAGATCCACCCGCTGAACAACCTGCGGGTGCTGCGCTACCTGGTGCACGAGATGAAGCTCGATGACGACGCCAAGAACCGCTGGTACCGGCACTGGGTCGAGACCGGGCTCGAGGCGGTCGAGCAACAACTCGTCGGGCACCCGATGACCGGCCGCTTCTGCCACGGCGACATGCCGACCCTGGCCGACTGCGTGCTGGTGCCGCAGATCCACAACGCGCAGCGCCTGGCGTGCCGGCTCGATCACGTGCCGACGGTGATGCGGGCGTTCGAGGCGTGCATGCAACTGCCCGCATTCGCGACGACCCAGCCGTCGGCTTACCCCGAAGCAACGGCATGACCGACCCCTGCGCGCCCGATCCCGACTGGCTCGTTCCCGACTGGCGCGTGCCCGGCGTCGGCGCTCTGATGACGACGCGGGCCGGCGGCGTCAGTGGGCCGCCATTCGATCGCCTGAACCTGCGCGCGGGCATCGGCGACGACGCGCTCGCCGTCGCGCACAACCAGCGGCTGCTGGCGCGGGCCATCGGTACGGCGCCGGTGGTTCTCGATCAGGTACACGGCGCGGCCGTCGTGCGACTGAGCGCGGCCGACGCGCTGCCCGGCGCCGCGGTCCGAAGGGCCGATGCGAGCGTGACCACCGAGTTCGGCATCGCCTGCTCAATCCAGACCGCCGATTGCCTGCCGGTGCTGTTCGCCGCCCCCGAAGGGCGTGCCGTCGGCGCCGCGCATGCGGGCTGGCGCGGGCTCGCGCTCGGCGTGCTCGAGGCGACCGTGCGCGAAGTCTGCGACGCCGCGGGCTGCGCGCCGCAGGCGCTTCACGCCTGGCTGGGTGCGTGCATCGGGCCGGGACGGTTCGAGGTCGGCGCCGATGTACTGGAAGCCTTCGGTGCGTCGCCGCGTGAAGTTGCGCCGCGGCACTTCGCGCCGGTGCGCGAGGGCAAGTGGCTCGCCGATCTGCCGGCGCTCGCACGTGAGCGCCTGGGCGCGGCCGGGGTGACGCGGGTCAGCGGCGGGCAATGGTGCACCGTCAGCGATCCGTCACGGTTCTTTTCGTACCGGCGCGACGGTGTCACCGGCCGCATGGCGGCCGTCGTCTGGCGCCATGGCAACCGGAACGATTGACGCGGCCTCGAGCGCGCGACGGGCACGCCGGCGGGCCGGGGCGAAGAACAGGTAGCCGACGATGCCCAACGGCATCACGCCATACAGCAGCAAGGTGAACAGCGCGCCGAGCAGCGTGCCGTTGCTGCTCGTCGCCTCGACCACGGCCAGCATCAGCACCACATAGATCCACGCGATCGCGATCAGCAACATGGTTTTACTCGTGCCTTAATATGAAATTCAATGTCACTATGTGGTACAGTGATCGGACCGACTGCGGATATACAAAGCCGTCAGACTGACGTAAAAGCAAGGCAGTACAAGGTCAGCCTCGCCACACCGAGCCCCAGGAGACTTATGAAGAACAAGCCCGATTCTGCGGCCGTATCGGCCGCAGCCGATGGCGCCCAGGCGCTCGGCGTCCAGTTCAGCGAGATCTGGAAGACGATGGCCGGCCTGAGCCTGCCGATGCCGGCGCTGGCCGAGCTGCAGAAGACCTACCTGCAGCAGTCGACCGAGCTGTGGAACCAGACCCTGCACGCACAGGCCGCGCCGCCGCCCGACAGGCGCTTCGCGGCCAAGGAGTGGGCCGCCAACCCGGCCAGCGCCTACACCGCGCAGATGTACCTGCTGAACGCGCGCACCCTGATGCAGATGGCCGAGAGCGTGCAAGGCGACGAGAAGACCCGCCAGCGCATCCGCTTCGCGGTGCAGCAATGGATCGATGCGGCGTCGCCGAGCAACTATCTGGCGCTCAATCCCGAGGCCCAGCACAAGGCCATCCAGACCAAGGGCGAGAGCATCAGCCAGGGCCTGAGGCAGCTGTTGCACGACGTGCGCCAAGGCCATGTCTCGCAGACCGACGAAAGCGTGTTCGAGGTCGGCCGCAACGTCGCGACGACCGAGGGTGCGGTCGTGTTCGAGAACGCGCTGTTCCAGCTGCTCGAATACAAGCCGCTGACGCCAACCGTCTTCGAGCGCCCGATGCTGTTCGTGCCGCCGTGCATCAACAAGTACTACATCCTCGATCTGCAGCCCGAGAACTCGCTGATCCGCCACACGGTCGCGCAGGGCCACCGGGTTTTCGTGATGAGCTGGCGCAACGCCGACGACAGCGTCAAGACCGCCACCTGGGATCAGTACATCGAAGACGGCCCGATCCGCGCGCTCGAAGTCGTCCGCGAGATCACCGGCAGCAAGAAGATCAACACGCTGGGCTTCTGCGTCGGCGGCACGATCCTGTCGACCGCGCTCGCGGTGCTCGCCGCGCGCGGCGAGAAGCCGGCCGCGAGCCTGACGCTGCTGACAACGTTCCTCGACTTCCGCGACACCGGCGTACTCGATCTGTTCATCGACGAGGCGATGGTCAAGATGCGCGAGATGACGCTCGGGCCGCAGAGCCCCGGCGGTGGCAGCCTGCTGAAAGGCCAGGAGCTGGCGACGACGTTCAGCTTCCTGCGCCCCAACGACCTGGTCTGGAACTACGTCGTCGGCAACTACCTGAAGGGCGAGACGCCGCCGCCGTTCGACCTGCTCTACTGGAACAGCGACAGCACGAACCTGCCGGGCCCGATGTACTGCTGGTACCTGCGCAACACCTACCTCGAGAACAACCTCGTGGTGCCGGGCAAGATGACGGTCTGCGGCGAGAAGGTCGATCTCGGGACCATTGATGCACCGGCCTACATCTACGGCTCGCGCGAGGACCACATCGTCCCCTGGGAAGGCGCCTACCGCAACACCCAGGTGCTCGAGGGCAAACTGCGCTTCGTGCTCGGCGCCTCCGGCCACATCGCCGGGGTGATCAACCCACCGGCCAAGGGCAAGCGCAGCCACTGGATCGGCGCCACGGCCGCGCTGCCCGAGAACGCGCAAGAGTGGCTCGACAAGGCCAAGGAAAACCCCGGCAGCTGGTGGACCGACTGGACCCAGTGGCTCAGTACCCACGCGGGCAAGTCGATCGCCGCGCCGAAGGCACCCGGCAACCGGCAGTACAAGCCCATCGAATCGGCACCCGGCCGCTACGTCAAGGCCAAGGCCGCTTGAGCGGACTGCCTCTCTTTCAACCTCACTGACTGGAGACTCTCAATGACCACCGATATCGTGATCGTCGCCGCTGCCCGCACCGCCGTCGGCAAGTTTGGCGGCACCCTGGCCAAGACCCCGGCGCCCGAGCTCGGCGCCGCCGTCGTCGTCGATCTGCTGCGCCGCGCCAAGCTCAGCGGTGACCAGATCAACGAACTGATCTTCGGCCAGGTGCTGACCGCAGGATCGGGCCAGAACCCGGCTCGCCAGACCGTGATCAAGAGCGGCCTGCCGCAGAGCGTGCCGGCGCTGACGATCAACGCCGTGTGCGGCTCCGGCCTGAAGGCCGTGATGTTGGGCGCGCAGGCGATCCGCGACGGCGACTCCGAGATCGTCATCGCAGGCGGGCAAGAGAGCATGAGCCTCGCCCCGCACGTGCTGCCCGGCTCGCGCGAGGGCACGCGCATGGGCGACTGGAAGCTGGTCGATTCGATGATCGTCGACGGCCTGTTCGACGTGTACAACAAGTACCACATGGGCATCACCGCCGAGAATGTCGCGAAGAAGTACGACATCACGCGCGACAAGCAAGACGCGCTCGCGCTGGCCTCGCAGCAGAAGGCCGCGGCGGCCCAGGAGGCCGGCAAGTTCAAGGACGAGATCGTGCCCTTCAGCATCGCGCAGAAGAAGGGCGACCCGATCGTCTTCGCGAGCGACGAGTTCATCAACAAGAAGACCAATGCCGAAGTGCTGGCCGGGCTGCGTCCGGCGTTCGACAAGGCGGGCACCGTGACCGCAGGCAACGCCTCGGGCCTGAACGACGGCGCCGCCGGTGTCGTGCTGATGACCGCCGCGAAGGCCAAGCAGCTCGGGCTGACGCCGCTCGCGCGCATCGCCAGCTACGCCACCGTCGCGCTCGATCCGAGCATCATGGGCATGGGGCCGGTGCCGGCGTCGCAGAAGGCGCTGCAGCGCGCGGGATGGAAGCCGCAGGACCTCGATCTGCTCGAGATCAACGAAGCCTTCGCGGCCCAGGCCTGCGCGGTCAACAACGAGATGGGCTGGGACACCAGCAAGGTCAACGTCAACGGCGGCGCGATCGCGATCGGTCACCCGATTGGTGCGTCGGGTTGCCGCATTCTGGTGACCTTGCTGCACGAAATGCAGCGCCGCGATGCCAAGAAGGGCATCGCCTCGCTGTGCATCGGCGGTGGCATGGGCGTTGCGTTGACCGTCGAACGATGAATCGATTTTTCTCAGGGAGCACCGAATGACAAAGAAGATCGCCTACGTGACCGGGGGCATGGGCGGCATCGGCACGACGATGTGCCAGCGTCTGCACAAGGACGGCTTCAACGTGATTGCCGGCTGCGGCCCGAGCCGCGACCATGCCAAATGGCTCGGCGAACAGGCCGCGCTCGGCTTCACGTTCCACGCGTCGGTCGGCAATGTCGGCGACTGGGACTCGACCGTCGAGGCCTTCAAGAAGGTCAAGGCCGAGCACGGCCCGATCGATGTGCTGGTCAACAACGCCGGCATCACGCGCGACGGCATGTTCCGCAAGATGAGCCGCGCCGACTGGGACGCGGTGATCGAGACCAACCTGACGAGCCTGTTCAACGTGACCAAACAGGTCATCGATGACATGGTCGACCGGGGCTGGGGCCGCATCATCAACATCTCGTCGGTCAATGGCGAGAAGGGTCAGTTCGGGCAGACGAACTACTCGGCCGCGAAGGCGGGCATGCACGGCTTCACGATGGCGCTGGCCCAGGAGGTCGCGAACAAGGGCGTTACGGTCAACACCGTGAGCCCCGGCTACATCGCGACCGACATGGTCAAGGCGATCCGCCAGGACGTGCTCGACAAGATCATCGCCGGCATCCCGGTCAAGCGCCTGGGCACGCCTGACGACATCGCGTCGATCGTCTCGTGGGTCGCCTCCGCCGAATCCGGGTTCGCGACCGGGGCGGACT
>Ga0207645_10003151_pt1 | contig 12633 bp, 10 predicted proteins | sample KBSM53metaG_FD_184331 | JGI IMG/M metagenome (GOLD analysis project Ga0207645, IMG submission 184331) | Miscanthus rhizosphere microbial communities from Kellogg Biological Station, Michigan, USA - KBS M5-3 metaG (SPAdes) (version 2) | ecosystem: Host-associated > Plants > Roots > Rhizosphere >...
CGCGCTGTCACAACGCGCAGGCTCTGGAAAATCGCGCGGACACCAAGGAGATGCATTGATCCCGGCCAGGGCCAAAAGCCGACGCAATCCCTCAGACACATGCTCTTGGCTTAGAGCGCCAAAAAAATTACGAACTGAGTTCGGTGCCGGTATTCGCGTCGGTGACGACGAATTTTTCGTGATGAAAGGTCGGATCCGCCCGGAACATGAGTCGGCCGGCGTAGCGCCGTTCCAATTCGATGAGCAGTTCCTCGTCCTCCTCTTTCAGGCGTTTCAGGACTTCGGGATTCAGGATCACTCGGATGTCGTGAATTGTGTCCTGGTATTTGCGCATTACCGCGTTCAAGGCGCGATGTACTTCCACGCTCGTGCTCATGGTGGTTTTGACCATGCCGCGACCTTCGCAATACGGGCAATTTTGATAGATCGAATCGCTCAGGCTTTCCTGCGCGCGCTGCCGCGTCATCTCCATCAGCCCTAACGACGAAATCGGCAGGACATGTGTTTTGGCCTTGTCGCGCTTCAACCGTTCCCGCATCCGGCTATAGACCATCTGCTGGTCCTTGCGGTTCTTCATGTCGATGAAATCGCCGATGATCAGACCTCCGATATTGCGCAGCCGAAGTTGGCGCGCAATCTCGTCGGCGGCTTCGAGATTGGTTTGCAGAATTGTCTTCTCGACATCGCGCCCACCTTTGTTGCGACCGGTGTTTACATCCACCGCGACCAGCGCTTCGGTCTCGTCGATTACGATATAGCCGCCACATTTCAGCCAAACCTGACGATGAAAAGCATCGTCGATTTGCTTCTGCACGCCGAAGGTCTCGAAAATCGGGATGGTGCCGTCGTAAAACTTGATTCGGTTTTTCGCGCGCCGCGAAATTTCGCCGACCATTTGCACCATCCTCTCGACCGCGGGGTGCTCGTCGCAAATGACTTCGTCGATGTCCTCGGTAAGGAAATCACGCACCGTGCGATCCACAAGATTAGGTTCTTCAAAGACGCGAGCAGGCGCGGGCAGGTCCTTGATCTGTTGTTCGATCTTTGCCCATTGCTCCAGAAGAAAACGCAGGTCGCGGACGAAATAACGGGCACGCTGCCCCTCGCCGACGGTGCGGATGATGACGCCAATTCCCTCAGGAATATCGAGATCGCGCAGGATCTTGCGCAGACGCGCGCGTTCCTTCGGATCTTCTATCTTGCGCGAGATGCCGCTGCGATCGCTAAATGGCATCAACACCAGGTAGCGACCAGCGAAGCTCAGATTGGTCGAGACGCGCGGTCCTTTCGTCCCGATTGGGCCCTTCGTCACCTGCACGATGACTTCGGAGCCGACCGGATAAATGGTCGGAATGTCCTTGGCCGTCAGACGCCTTTTCGGTCGCTTCTTGTCAGGTCGCTCGGGGCGCTCGATTTCCTCCACCCCGCTGTCGAGTGCTGCGGGAATGGCATCCCAGAAATGGAGGAAAGCATTCTTCTCCAGACCGATGTCGACAAACATCGCCTTGAGGCCAGGCTCGATATTTTTGACCCGCCCCTTGTAAACGCTGCCCGCGATGTTGCGGGAGCTATCGCGTTCGACGCTATATTCCTCGAGCCGTCCATCCTCGAGCAGGGCGACGCGGCGCTCGAGTTTCTCGACGCTGATCACGATTTTGTTGCCGGTCTTGCGACGCGACAGGCCCAGAATTCGTTTCACTTGTTCTATCATAGTGCTGCAAATTTTTCGAAGTCATCGCGGTGGGTCCGGTGCTGAACTTCATGGTTTAATTAAGATGCCGGCCGCGCGCGTCTCGCCGGAGTCGGCGTGGGTGCGGCGGGTCGCGGACGGCTAAATATCCGCTCAAAAAAGTTGCGGGGGCGCTGCGGCGTCGGAGTTGCGACCGGCTGAGCGCGAACGACGCGGCCCGCGCGCGGCGCATTTTGCACCCGGCCACGGGCGTCGGCCTCCGGTTCTACATCTGGAGCATCCCCGGGTTTGGCCATGTCGGCGCTCTCGGTCACCTGCGCAGTGCCGGTGCTGGCATTCTCCTCGTCGCCATTCCCGGCGCCAGGCATCGCGTCCTTGAATTTGATCGCCTTGATCATGGCAAAAGGATTCGGTTTGCTGGCCGGGGCGACCCAGGCGAGTTGCGGTTCGAATTTGCCTGCCTCCATCGCCAGTGTCCGCTCGAGGATACGCGTGGCGATCGGAGCTGCCACGGAACCGCCGTGCTCCCCGCCCTGCACCATGACCACGATGGTGTAACGCGGGTGATCGTAGGGCGCGAAGCAGCAAAACCAGGCGATGGTGTCCTTTTTCCCGTTCAACATCGCCTGCGCGGTGCCGGTTTTGCCTGCGACCTGCACGTCTTCCATACGCGCGATGCTGCCCGTGCCGCCGTCTTCGTTCACCACTTCCCAAAAGCCGTGTCTGACGATCTCGATCTGCTCCGGAGTAAGTTCGGTTCGGAAATCAGCGCGAACTTTGGGCGTCGTCGGAACGGCGATCTGGCCGTTGGCATCCAATACCGGTGAGCCATCCTGATTAAGAACCCGATCGACGAGCCGCGGATAGTATGAAATTCCGCCGTTCGCGACTGTCGCGTAAGCCATGGCCATTTGCAGCGGCGTCGTGAGATCGTAGCCCTGGCCGATAGAGACGTTCGCCGTGTAGGCCGAAGACCACTTTTCGTTAGGGTGCTGGATCCGCATCCAGTCCGGCCCTGGCAAAACGCCGGACGATTCGCCTGTGATTTCAATCCCGGTGGATTTGCCGAGCCCGAGCGCATCTCCGGTGGCATCGATCGCGTCGATCCCGGCAGCATTGCCGAATTGATAGAAGAACGCGTTGCAGGAAACCTTGATCGCGTCGCTGAGCGAGAGCGTGCCGTGCTGGCCACCCTTCTCGTTGATCCAGCATTGGAAGTAGTGATCGCCGTAAGTCACACCGCCATAGCAGGTGAAGCGCGTTTTGGCCAGGCCTTTACGCAGGCCGGAAAGCGCAGTCACGAGCTTGAAAGTAGAGCCAGGCGGAAAGGCGCTGACCGCGCGGTTGATCAACGGGTGCACCTCATCCTTGCGAAGTTCGTCCCAATCTTTCGCCTTGATGCTGGGAATGAAAGTGTTCGGATCGAACGACGGCACGGAAGCCATCGCGAGGACCTTGCCATTGTTAGGATCAACCACCACGGCCGCACCGCGGCCGACGACGCGCAGCGCTTCGTCGGCGATAGCCTGGATGCGCGCGTCGATTGTGAGGTAGACATTCGCGCCCTGCTTGGGCGGTTCTTCGCGGATGACTCCGTCGATTGCTCCCTTGGCGTTGCGCCGCATTACCCGAATCCCGGGCTGACCGCGCAGGTAGGGGTCCATTGTTTTTTCGACGTTCGATTTTCCCTCCACGTCACCCTGGTAAAAAGTGTACTTCTTCGCTTCCGCAAGGTTGGTGTCGTCGGGCGCGCCGACATAGCCTAACAAGTGGGAGGCGAGCGCTCCGTAAACGTAGGAGCGCACCGGCTTGATCGCGATATCGACGCCGGGCAACCCCACATCGTGCTCGGAAAATTTCGCCATCGTCCCGAAGTCGATGTCCTTGATGTAGGAGTAAGGCACCTCGGTGTTATTGCGGTAATGCTTCTGCAACTGGTTCGCGTTGTAGTCGCGCGCCAGGTTGAGATCTTCGAGCCGGGGGACCACGCCGTCGTTCACGATGCGAATAATATCCGGCTCTTTCATGTCCTTTGGCATGCCACTGATCGTCGCGCGGTACTGCGTCTCAGGCGGGCGACCGTAGCGTTCCCGGTAGCCTTTGACCATCTCCGGGAGGTAAAAATCGACCTCGTAACTGGCACGATTTTGCACCAGCGTAACGCCATTGCGGTCGCGGATTTCGCCCCGGATCGAGGGGATGCGCACGGTCGCTTCCGAGCTGCCTTGGATCCGCGCGGTCCATTCCTTGCCGCGCGCCACCTGCACCCACCAGAGGCGCGCGAGGAGTGCACTCAGACCAATGAGCATGCAGAGCCCAAGAAACTGGATCCGCAGAACGGGCTTAGCGCGACGCAAATTCATCGAATCCCTCCTCTTCCTGATGATACGGATTGCTCGTCAGGCGGGAAAGCCAGTGCAACGACCAGAAAACAAGCGGCGCCATCAACATGGCGAGAAGACCGGGCCCGCCGATTTGCCACCAGACTTCGCGGTCAAAAAAGATGGAGCCGCGTCGAAATGAGATCATTAGATATTGTGCGAGGAGAATAAGTGACGTGCAGACACCGCTGAGGACACAATGCACTTCCCATCGACCTCGATCAAACAAGGGCTTGAGTCCGTGCATGATGGCGGCGAGCACCGCGTAGAGGAGTATCGACCATCCGAAGGAGATTTCAACATTCGCGCCGAGCACCTGCACAGTCATCGCATCCCATAGAAAGCCCGCGACGAAGGCGAGACAAAGCATGAGCGGAAAGGGCAGGGTCATCGCGCCGTAAAAGACGATTACCGGCACGATATAAATGTGGGCGTTAAACATCCAGTCGAGCGGCGGGATGAAAATCTCGGCGATCTGCCCGACGAAAACGAGCCCGACGAGGATGAGGAAAAAGACCATGACTGAGAATTTCGACATTCGGATTCCCGTCAGTCACTTGCGCCCGATCACGACGAAAACATCTTCAAGCTTCGCCAGATCAACTGCTGGAACGAGCTTCGCTTGGGCATCGAGACCGCGGACTTGAAAGCTGCGGACAGCGCCGACAAACAACCCGGAGGGAAAAACGCCGCCGACGCCTGAGGTATAGACCTTCTGCCCCGGCTTCAACTGCGCCTGTTTCGAAAGAAAATTGAGGTCGAGCAGCGGCGAGACACTGGCAGCCACGCGCTCACCGGTCACGATCCCCTGCTCGCGCGTCCCCTCGACACTTGCAGCGACACGGCAGTTTTCGTCGGAAACGAGAAGGACGACAGCAATGTTTGCGCTCACCGTCGTGGTGCGCCCAACCAGGCCCTCGTCGGTCAACACCGGCATCTCCGGCGCGAGACCGTCCTCTTCGCCGCGATTGATCGTAACTGTTCGCCACCAGGTGGAAGAGTCACGGGACACGACTTCCGCTGGCACGAGACGAAAGAGCGAGCGCTCTCGGTAGTTCAATGCGTGACGGAGACGGTTTACCTCATGCTCGACATCGCGCAAGGCTTCGTTGGTTGCCTTGAGTGACCGGTTCTCCACTCGCAGAGCGGAGTTTTCGCGCTCCAGCTCTTCGAGCGACTTCAAGCCACTGCGCACTGAAGTAATCTGCCGCTCCAAACCCGATCCCGTCTTGAGGAACGGCGCGATGGTTTGGAAAAACGTCGCCTGGATCTTCCGTGTCGCCTGCGGTCCAATGCTAAGGAGCGCGAGGAGAGCCACCGCGAAGAGAACGAGCGCGACGATACTGCTCCGGCTCATGGAGATTGCCAATGGCCAATGGCCAACGGCCAAGTGAAATCACGAAGCATTTTCCCTAACGAGTGCCAGCGGTCTCCAATTGGCAATTGGCAACGCCTTCACTGCCGCCACTGCCGATCGGCGGTCGCGACTTGGCGGAGAAACTTGATTTCGTTCAGGCATTTGCCGGTCCCTTCCGCCACCGCGCTCAAGGGATCCTCAGCCACGTGCACCGGTAACCCGGTCTCTTCGCTCAAGAGACGATCGAATCCGCGCAGCAACGCGCCGCCACCTGCGAGCACGAGTCCGCGATCGACCAGATCGGCGGACAGTTCCGGCGGGCATCGCTCGAGCGTGATGCGCACCGAGTCGACGATCGTCGAGATCGGTTCGAGCAAGGCTTCACGCACTTCCTGCGAAGTAATCGTCAGGGTTTTGGGTAACCCGGCGACCAAATCGCGTCCTTTGACTTCCACGCTCGTTTCCTTCTCGCTCGGATAAGCGGAGCCAATCTTGATTTTGATCTCCTCCGCGGTGCGCTCGCCGATCATGAGGTTGTAAGCCCGCTTCATATATTGCACAATCGCTTCGTCAAGCTCGTCACCCGCTACCCGTACGCTGCGGCTGAAAACGATGCCGGAAAGCGAAATCAGCGCGACTTCTGTCGTCCCTCCGCCGATGTCGATGATCATGTTGCCGGCCGGATCCTGCACCGGAAGACCGACGCCAATCGCTGCGGCCATCGGTTCCTCGATCAGGTAAACCTCCCGCGCGCCGGCATGCGTGGCTGATTCGCGGACTGCGCGTTTTTCGACTTCGGTAATGCCCGAGGGAACCGCGATCACCACCCGGGGACGAGCGCGGACGCGACTGTTGTGCACCTTCGTGATGAAGTGGCGCAGCATCGCCTCAGTCACCTCGAAGTCGGCGATCACGCCGTCCTTGAGCGGTCGCACGGCGACGATATTGGCTGGAGTTCGGCCGAGCATGCGTTTTGCCTCGTCGCCGACGGCCAGCACCTTGGAAGTGCCGGCCTGCACCGCGACGACGGAGGGCTCGCGCAGGACGATACCCTGATCCTTGACGTAAACGAGCGTGTTTGCGGTACCGAGATCGATCCCGATGTCGCTGGAGAACCAACCGAAAAGTCTATTAAACATGAGAGAAGCCCTAGAATTGCGCCGGCCGACTCTTCCGAAGCGAAAGTTGTGCCGCGCGTCCGGACAGGCGAAAAACCATGTATCTTGGAACGGCCCAACCCCGCGTCAAGGAATTTGACGGGCCCTCCGTCATCCCAAGCGGGGAAATCGAAGTCGAAGGTTGACCAGAGGTTGACCGGTAAGTCCCCTCTGGTTCAAAGTCGCGACCGCCATGTCCGCGCAAAGAATCATCGTCGCTCCGTCCATTCTCGCGGCCGATTTCGGGCATCTGGCCGATGACCTGCAGCGCGTTATCGGGGCGGGCGCAGACTGGCTCCACCTCGACATCATGGATGGCCAGTTCGTCGACAACATTTCGTTTGGTCCCGCGATCGTAAGGCTGGTTCGTGGCCTAACGACTCTGCCGCTCGACGTGCATCTCATGATCGAGCGGGCCGATCACTACGTCCCCCGCTTTGTCGAAGCGGGCGCGAACTCGATCACCGTGCATGTCGAACCCGAGGCGAAGCACGATGTCGCGGAGACTCTGCGCCTGATCCGCGCAAGCGGCTGCCGCGCCGGCCTGACCTTGAACCCTGCGACGCCCTTTGCCATGGTGGAGCCGCATCTGCCTAACGTCGATCTTATCCTTATCATGACAGTGCATCCCGGTTTTGGCGGTCAATCGTTTCGTCCGGAAATGATGGAGAAGGTGCGGCGCGTACGGGAACTGCGCGACTCGTTAGGGGTGGACTACGAAATAGAAGTCGATGGCGGGATCAACCCCGCGACTGCCCGTGTTTCGATCGAGAGCGGCGCCAACGTCCTCGTGGCCGGCACTTCCATTTTCAATGCTCCTGACTACGCGACCGCGATTCGCGATCTGCGCGGCGGCTAGCTGCAATCTGCTCACGGCGCATTGCCTTCCTTCACCGATTCATGCACGAACTCGTTCGCGACATTACTTTCAGCATTGCCGCCGCCTGGCTGTTAGGGCTGGTCGCGCAACAGTTCCGGCAACCGATCCTCCTCGCCTATCTCATCGCCGGCTTCGCCCTCGGGCCGGCCGGGTCGGGCCTGATCGCAGCGCCAGATAGCATCGGGGCGATCGCGGAACTCGGCCTCATCTTTCTCCTCTTCATGATCGGTCTCGAGATCGATCTAAAGAAAATCGCCAGCGCGGGTCGCTCGATTACCCTGACGGCACTGGTGCAAATCTGCACAGGCGCAATTTTGGGCGTGTCCATTTTCCGGCTCTGCGGCTTCGGGCTGGGTAGCCGAGATTGGGATGCCCTTTATCTCGGAGTGGCGGGCGCCCTCAGCAGCACGGTCATTATCGTGAAGGTGCTCTACGAAAAACAGGAGCTCGACACCCTGACCGGGCGCATCACGCTCGGCGTCCTGGTTCTGCAGGACCTAGCGGCGATTCTTTTTCTCGCGATCCAGCCAAACCTGGAACACCTCGCGCCCGACATCCTGCTTCTGTCGCTTGTCAGAGTGGTTCTGCTCGTCGCGGCGGCGCTGGTCGCGAGCCGTTACCTCCTCCCGGCGATTTTCCGGCGCGTCGCGCGTTCGCCGGAGCTGGTTCAGGTTGGTGCGCTGGCCTGGTGTTTCTTGGTCGGCGAGTTGGGTGAACGACTTCATCTTTCGCGCGAGATGGGCGCGCTCATCGCGGGTGTAGCCCTTTCGACCTTTCCCTATGCGTTGGACGTGACCGCCAAAGTAACGAGCCTGCGCGATTTCTTCGTGACGCTCTTCTTTGTCGGGCTCGGGATGCAAATCCCGTTCCCCACTCCGATTCTGATCGGATGGGCGCTCCTCTTCGCAGCTTTCGTGATGGTCAGCCGGTTCGTCACGACCTTCACTCCGCTCTACCTAATGCGACAAGGTCTGCGCACCAGCATCATCCCAGCGATCAACCTCGGCCAGGTAAGCGAATTCTCGCTCGTCATCCTCGCCCTCGGCGCACACGAACATCACCTCGCCAATCCATCCACGGCCGGACTTGTGGCACTCGCCTTCACTCTGCTTGCAGCCGTCTCCACCTTTGGAATGTCGAAATCGGACGGCCTCGCACGCCGCTTAATCCCGTGGCTCAAACGGCGCGGATTGCGCGATCTCGATTACAATGCCGATGACGCTCACGCCGAAGGCGGACATGGTCTGGGCAAAGCGCGCATCGTTTTCCTTGGCTTCTTTCGCACCGCCAGTTCCCTGCTGGAAGAAATGCAGCGGCACGCCCCGGACCTGATCGTGGATGTCGCGGTGGTCGATTTTAGTCCGTTGGCGCGCGCGGCGCTTCTCGAGCGCAAGGCCCGGGTGATCTACGGCGACATCAGCCAGCGCGAAACGTTGCTTCACGCCGGGGTGGAACGTGCCGAAGTGTTCATCTGTACTGTCCCGGATTCGATTCTTAAAGGCACGACTAACGAACGCCTCGTCCGGATGCTGCGCGGTTTAAATCCTAAAGCACAGATCATTGCGACCGCGGAAGTGCTCGCCCAAGTAGATACGCTGCTCGCGGCCGGCGCAGATTACGTCTCGATCGCGCGGTTGCACGAAGCGAGGGATCTGCTCGCAGCTGTGCGCGCGGCGACCGAAGGCTTGTTAGGCGAAAAACGCGCAAGTCTCGAGCGGACCTTACGGGGACGGACAGAAGTGCTGGCCTGATTCTCCAGAAGAATTAAAGGTTATTCGGAATGAAGATCGACAAGGATAACATCCAGCTCAGCGCGGTCGAAGATCACGATGGCATTCTCACGATCCGCGGCGGCGGCGCGCGCCGGGACTGGAACGGCATCTATTACAAACAGGGCATGTCGGCCAAGAACGTCGGCACGACCAGGCTCTCCGCCAACATAGCTACAATCCCTCCGGGCGGCGTGGCCTATGCCCATATTCATGTCGGGTTCGAGCTGATCCTTTATATCCTCGAAGGAAGAGTACGGCACGAGTTTGGTCCCGGCCTAACGAAGACAGTCGAGAACGAAGCCGGCGATTTCATCTACATAAAACCCGACGTGCCACATGAAGTCTTCAACATGAGCGACACGGAACCGGTGGTCGCGTTCGTCGCCCGTTCTTCCGCCGAAGAGTGGGACAATATTATTCCCTACGATCGCACCCAAGCCCTCGGAAAGGAAAATGCCCGGTAGGACCGGCCCGGGTCGCAGCGGCAAAGCGAGAACGGAGCGGCCGCAATCGTTCACACTGACCCCAATAGTCGACCGTCCGGAAGACATCTAGCGCGGGTCTAAATGGAGGGCGATACTCGGTCATCGCCATGTTTGAATGTGGGCGACGACAGAGTGCCGATCACCACGAGGACTGCAAAAATCTTAATCGACGTTGTAGACCTCGACCAGCCCAACGCCGATCGCTTCGTCCTTGCCCCGGACGATCGCCGTGTAATTGCTCGCGGGTAGCGTCGCCACGATCGCCGATTCCTCATCATGGTTGGGAGCGAGACCACTGTCTTGGATCTCCGTTTCCTGAAGCTCGCGCCAATCATCATTGGAAAAGAGGGTCGAGCCGTCGGCGCCGTGAATCTCAAGAGTGGTATCGGAAAGTGCTCCGGGCACGCCGACGTCCGCAAGGGTCGGCCCCAGCGCCCGGATGACGATCTTCGCAGGGTTGATCCCTTCGACAATGATGCCGCCGATCATATCGCTGGCACCGCAAACGCCACTCTTGACAAGGGAATTCGCGCGGCAGAACGAGCTTCTCTGAAAGACAGCCCGCGTTAGTGCCCTTTGACCGGTTCGGCGAAGCCGGTCGTCTCGGCCATCACTTCGTCGGTCTGGGTTACCCTAACGACTTCTTCGATCGTCGTTTTACCTTCCTGGACTCGACGCCAGCCGTCTTGCCGGAGGGTTAACATGCCTTGGGTGATGGCCGTCTGCTTGAGCTCGCCGCCGTCGCGCTTTTGCATGATGAGGCGCTTGAGCGGCTCGGTCACAACACAGATTTCGTAGATCGCGAGCCGGCCCTGGTAGCCGGTTTGCCGGCAGTTTTCACAGCCCGCGCCGCGGCGGAAGGTCATTCCCTTTTCGTACGGGAAATTGATTTCCTCGAGGTATTCTTTCGGATACTCGACTGTCTCGATACAATCGGGACAGACGGTGCGCACGAGTCGCTGGGCGAGGAACGCCTTGACGACGGAGGCGAGGAGGAATGGCTCGACGTCCATGTCGAGCAAACGCGTGATGCCGCCGACGGCGTCGTTGGTGTGCAGGGTGCTAAAGACTAGATGCCCCGTCATGGCGGCGCGAATCGCGATATCGGCCGTCTCGACGTCGCGAATTTCCCCAACCATGACGACATTAGGATCCTGACGCAGGATGTGGCGCAGGCCTTTCGCGAAGGTGAGGTCGATCTCCGGTTTTACATCGATCTGGGAGACGCCGGGCAAGCGATATTCAACCGGTTCCTCGATCGTGATAATGCGTCGCTGGACCGAATTGATGCTGCTGAGGAAGCAATAGAGCGAAGTGGATTTGCCTGAGCCGGTCGGACCTGTCACCAAGACAATCCCATTTGGCTGCGCAAGCAACGCTTTCATGATCCCGGTCTGAGCCGGGCTCATGTCAAGTCGTTCGAAGCCAAACGCCTTTTGTTGATCACGGGCAAGGAGACGCAAGCTGATTGATTCGCCGTTGACAGTCGGGATGGTGGAAACGCGGACGTCGATAGTTTGTTGGGCGGACTGGAGATTGATGCGACCGTCCTGGGGCAGGCGGCGCTCTGCGATGTCCATATGCGCCATCACTTTTAAGCGCGAGATGATGGCCGATTGGAGCAGGCGCAACTGCGGCGGGACTGCCACTTCGTGCAAGATGCCATCGATGCGGTAACGAATGCGCAGATCGTTTTCGAGCGGCTCGACGTGGATGTCGGTCGCGCGTTCGTGAATCGCTTCACGGATGATTTGGTTAACGAACTTTACAACCGACGCGTCGGGATCATCGGCGTTGAGATCGGTGCTCGTTTCGATGTCCTGCAACGCTTCGAAGGAGCGGTTGGTCTTGAGAATTTCGTCGAACGTTTCCGCGCCGACACCGTAGAGAGTTTTCATGGCGCGCAGGATTTGCGCGCGCGGCACGAGGACCCATTCGGCGGGTTTGTCGAGAAGTTGCGAGGCGAGCTGCCGCCCGGTCGAGTTAAATAGATCGTAGGTCGCGAGGACGACGGCGTTCTCCTTGACCTCGATGGGCAAGATATGGTGCTGGAAAACGAATCGACTCGGCAGGACAAGCAGAGTCCCGCGCTCGATGCTCTTGGCGTCGATCGAGATGACCGGGACGCTGAAAAAATCGCCGATGGCCTTGAGGAAAAGTTGTTCGTCCACTTTTCCGGAGTTGAGGACATCGGCGGTCCACGAACTGCCGTTGAGGTTGCCGGCGAGGGCAACCGCTTCGTCCCGCGAAGGCACCCCGCTGGCCAGCAGGATATCAATCAGTGATTTGCTGAGTGCCGGACTCATTCTGAATTCCTAGGGCAAATGCAGCGCTCTGCGAACCCCTAGAGTCAGAGTGCCGGTGACGCGCAAAGAATAGTTCTTTTGCATGCGTGCGATCGCGTCCTGGACGCCAATCGAGAAGACTCCATCGATGGGGCCACAATAGTAGCCCGTACGACGCAAAGTCGTTTGGAGCGCGCCGACATAGCCCGGATCGGAGATTAGACTTGTCCCCGAATCAAAATAATACGCGAACCGATACGAATGGCGGCGCTCGAAGTCTGTCCGATTAAGGGACCGGCCCTGGTGGAGAAGCCCATGGCCCTCTCGGTCCGCGAATGCGACGAGATGATCGCCGCGGCCGAGGCCGGAGGCGCCGCCCTCGCCGTGGGGCTCGACTTCCGCTTCTTCGACTCGACCCGCTTCGTGAAGGGCTTCCTGGCCGAGTCGAGCGGCGCCCGCCGGCATTACGAGCGGCTGTCGATGGTCGACAGCCTGACCACGCTCCACAACCGGCGCTGGTTCGACACGATGTTCCCGCTGCAGGCGGCGCGGCTGCAGCAGGAGGGGCGTCCAGGCGTGCTGCTCATGGTCGACGTCGATCGGTTCAAGGCCCTCAACGACGCGCA
>Ga0207645_10003152_pt1 | contig 12630 bp, 13 predicted proteins | sample KBSM53metaG_FD_184331 | JGI IMG/M metagenome (GOLD analysis project Ga0207645, IMG submission 184331) | Miscanthus rhizosphere microbial communities from Kellogg Biological Station, Michigan, USA - KBS M5-3 metaG (SPAdes) (version 2) | ecosystem: Host-associated > Plants > Roots > Rhizosphere >...
GAGCGTCGCCAGGATCTTGCGCCGGACCATGCCACCGATGACCGGCAGCTTCAGCAGCCGCGCGAGCTTTGCCGGCGGCATCTTCGCGTGGACCGCCTGCTGGAACTTGACCCAGAGCCGCGGCACCGAAAAGAACACCGTCGGACGCGCCCGCTGCAGGTCGGCGGTGAAGGTCTCCAAGGTCTCGGCGAAGAACACGTGCATGCCGGTCGCAAGCAGCGCATGCTCGACCAGCGTCCGCTCGGCCACGTGGGCGAGCGGCAGGTAACTCAGGATGCGTGCGTCGGGGCGCAGCGGCACGCGCTTCAGCGCCGCCTGCATCGACCAGGCGAAGGTGCCGAAGCTGTGCATCACGCCCTTGGGCTGCCCGGTCGTCCCCGACGTGTACATGATGGTGCTCAACTCGTCGGCCGGCCGCAGCGGACTCTCGGCGAGCGGCGCGGCGGCCCGCACGATCGCCTCCCAGCGCGGATAAGGCGTCGACGGCGCGAGCGGCGTCGCGATGCACGGCAGGCCGGCCGGGATGCCGGGCGCCATGGCCTCCCAACCGTCGAGTTTGCCGATGAAGAGCAGCTTCGCCTCGGAATGCTCGAGGATTTGCCGGATCGTGCCGGCGGCGAGCGTCGGATACAGCGGGACCGACACATGGCCGGCCAGCCAGATCGCGAAGTCGCACATCAGCCAATACGCCGTGTTCTTCGAAAGGATCGCGATCCGGCTGCCCGGCGGATGGCCGAGACCTTTCAGGTGCCCGGCCATTCGGCGGCTTTCGTCCATCACCTGCCGCCAGGTGAAGTCGCTCACCGCGCCGCCGCCGGTCGGCTGCGTCAGGATGACCTGATCCGGCGCCGTCTTCTCGAAGTGGTAGAGACGCTGCAACGCCAGATCTTCCGGGCGCGCCGTGGCTTGTGCCGTCATCCGATGCTCCTCCCTTGAATCGCGGGTTCCGCGCCCGCGCGATCAGACGGTATTGCATCGGCGCAGCGTCGCCAAGGGTGAGAACACCCGTGCGCGCGACGTGGCGCAGGCAAGGAGAACGTGGATGGCGCGGCTCGCCGCGCGCAATCAGGCGACGGTCGCTTCGTCGGTGCGCTTGTCGCCGCGGTTGTCGACCCAGCTCACGGTGATCTTGTCGCCGGCCTTCGCGCCCTTCACGGTGAATTGGGTGAACGGGTTCTTCGCGATCGCGGTACCCCACTGCGCCGTCATCACCGTCTTGCCGTTCAGCGCGGCTGTCACCTCGGTGATGTGCCAGGCCGGAATCACCTTGCCGTCGGCATCCTTGCGCTGACCGGTCTCCATTTCATGGCTCATCAGCACGCGGACCACGGCGCCGTTGCCTTGTGCCTGTGCGCGAATCCGCATCGGATCGGACATGAGATTCTCCTGGTCGAAGCGGAAGCGGTCGGCCGATGCGCTCAGCCGCCACAGCCGCCGAGCGTCACCTTGACTTCCTTCTTCGCGTAGAGCGTACGGCCGTCGCCGAGCATCGCGACCGCATAGACGTTCGAGGTCTGCGCCATCTTGACCCGCGTCGCGACGTTCGTCTCGACGGCATCGGTCAGCTCGAAGCTGCCCGCCAGCGTGGTCGGGTTCTTCTCGATCAGGAACACGAGACGTTTGACGTCGGGCAAAGCCGACGCGGCGCTGATCGGCACGACGGCGCCGTTCTCGGCGATGTCGGGTGCGGTCAGCGTGACGTCGTTGCTCTCGACCGGCTTCGCCGCCCCGAGTGCCTTCAGCACGTCTTCGACCGCCTTGGCGTCGAATGCAGCCTTGTTCCAGGCGCTCTGCGCCTGGGCCGGCAACACCCCGGCGGCGATCAGCGCGGCCGCCACCGCGGCGCTGCACGCGAGCATTTCACGGCGGGTCTGCATCGTTCGGGTCTCCGTTCGGCGCCGCTGTGCATCGCCGCGGCTCGACAGCAATTGTCGCCGGTATCGTTGCGGTTCGACCGGGGCGCCGGATGCGCCCGCAGACCGAGCAAGGCTTTGAGTTCACCGCCCGGACGGCTCAGCGGCTGTCCTCTTCGTGACGCGCGACAGCCGCCTCGATGTTCTCCTGGACCCGCCGGGTCGCGCGTTCGACCTTGCCGGTGTCGAGCCCAGCCTGCGGCGCCACCTTGCGCGCCACCTCTTCGACTCGATCGGGATCGGTCATCAACGCGTTGGCGAGTGCCGAGAGCGCGCAGATCGCCCGCTGCGGAAGCTGCATCGGCAGCTCGAGCGTGCTGTTGACGATGACGTGGAAGCGCACGCTGTCGACCGCGCCGGGCGCTACACCCCAGCTTTCGCACAGCGCACCGCCGAGCGTGTCGTGGCTGACGCCGAACCCGGCCAGCTCGAGCATCAGCAGTTCCTCGTCGTTCTCGGCCTTCGCCAGCATTTGCCGGTAGCGATCGCTTGCATGCCGGAACATGACCGCCTTGCCGCATTCCTCGAACAGCCCGGCCGAATGCGCGGCCCAGGGGTCGACGCTGAGCGCCTGACCGATCCGGCCCATCAGCAGGCCCCGCACGCTGGCGCGCTCCCACAGCGGCTCGAGCTCCGGCGCCGCCGGAAAGACCGCGCGCAACCCGAGTTCGAAAGTCACCGCGGCGACTTCACGCGTGCCAAGGTAGGTGATCGCCTGCTGGACGCTCTGCACACGGCCGCGCAGCCCGTAACGTGCCGAGTTGACGGTCTTCAGGACCGCGGCGGCCAGTGCCATGTCGGAACTGACCAGCAGGCTGACCGCCTGCAGATCGACCTCGTCCTGGGCCAGCAGGATCGAGAGCTTCAGCAAGCCTTCGGGCTGTGCCGGAATGTCGAAGTCGAGGAGGTTGGGCTTGCGGTCGGTGGCCATGAGCGATCGGGCGATTCAGCGCATCGTCGGTGATGTTATTCGCTCGTTCGTTGCATGAGTAGCACGGCAACGCCAACATGAAGAAAGGCAGGGCCAGCGGCAGCTGGCCAATATAAAAAGGGCGCCAGGTTGCCCTGACGCCCTTCATTGTCTTGCTTCGGCGCGATCGCGATCCGCCTGAGAACAAGGCGGCGCGGATTGCCCGCAGCGCTTCGTTCGTCCCCTCACCCCGCCACGCAGGCACTACTGGAGTGCCTGCCACGCGTTGGTGCCACTGTAGAGCGGTGCCGTATGCACAGCATGAGGGATTTCCCCGCCGCGCCACGCACATCAAGCGTGCGCGATCGGGAGCGTGATCACGATGCGGGTCCCGTTGCCGAGGGCACTCGTCACGGCGATTTCTCCGTCGTGCAACTCGACGATCCGCTTGACGATGGCGAGCCCGAGGCCCTTGCCGCCTTCGCCGGTCGCCGGCGCGACGTTCTGCCGGCTTTGAAAGAAACGGTCGAACAGGTAAGGCAGATCGGTCTCGGCGATACCGGGACCGTCGTCGCAGACCGTGACCGCAACCGCGTTCGTGCTCACCGCGGCGCCGAGTTCGATCGTCGAGCCCGGCGGACAAAATTTGAGCGCGTTGTCGATCAGGTTTGCGACCGCCCGCTCGAACAGTTCGATGTCGAGCCGCGCATACGCAATCGCTTCGGGACTCTCGGGGTGCACGGCCCGAACGACGATGTCCTTTTGCGCCGCCGGCATCGTGAAGCGGATGCAGATGTCGTCGAGCAGTTCACCGACGTCGACCGCGACCGCATTCAGCTTGAACTCCGGCTCGTCGAGCTTCGCGAGGTCGCCGAGCGATTGGACCAGCCGCGCCGCATTGCGGGTGTTGCGCAGGGCGACCTCGAGCAGGCGCTGGTCGTCCGGCGATGCGCGGTCGGACCAGCGCGTGCCGAGCGTCTCGAGGCAGGCCGCCGTCGCCGTCAATGGCGAGCGCAGGTCGTGCGACAGGTTGCTGACGCCCTCGCGCCGAAAGTGATCGAGGCGGCGCAGCGCACTCCATTGCCGGCGCAAGGTCGCAAGCATCATCTCGAACGCCGACGTCAGCTGGCCGAACTCGTCGCGCGAAGCGGGCGGCAGCAGCGTCTGCGTGGCGGTCGCGCTGCCTTCCTCGAGGCCGCGCTGCGACAGTGCCGCAACCGCATGGGTCAGGCGCTGCAGCGGTCGTGTCACCGACGCGATCACGAGGGCCGCGAGCAGCGTCGTCAGCGCGACGATGCAGGCGATCAGCGCCAGTGAAGGCAGCGCGAAGGTGCTGCGCAACGCCTCCCAGCGCGACCCGGCTCCGGTGTCGCGATGCGAGACCAGGTACAGGAAGCCCGCGGGCGCGGTGCTCGATCCGCTGCTGCGCAGGGGCTCGGCGGCGACCACCGCATCGGCGTCCATGCGCTCGGGGTCGTCGCCCATCACGAACGAGGTGCGCCGGGGGTCTTCCTTGGCGCTGCGCATGGCGGCAAGCACCGGTCCGATCGAGACCTTGAATCCCGGCGCCAGCTTCGCGGTCCCCGTGCTGGCCAACACCTGGCCTTCGCGGTCGAGCAGATACAGCTGCGTATCGGGTTCGTACAGCACGAGGTTGCGGAGCCACGTCGTGAATTCGGCCGGTTGGCGGCGCCGCAGCTCCAGCACGTCGTCGTAGGTCGACGTGACGCGCATCAGGAACGCGGTCGCGCGCTGGAACGTCATCTCGCGCTCGAAGCGCTGGAATGCATACAGGACCGTCGCGATCACAAGCAGGGCGGTGACCAGCCCGGTCGCGAAGATCGTCAGCGCGAGCTTGACCCGGACGCTCATCGGCGGCGTCGCGATCGGCGCCAGCGCGCTGCAGCGCCCGATCCGTCCGTCATCGCGGCGCCTCGCGCATCTTGTAGCCGGCTCCGCGCACCGTGAGGATGAGCTCCGGGCGCATCGGGTCGGTCTCGAGCTTCGCGCGCAGCCGGTTGATGTGGGTTGTCACGGTGTGCTCGTAGCCGTCGTGGCTGTAGCCCCAGACCGCGTTGAGAAGCTGCGACCGCGAAAACACATGCCCCGGGTGGCTCGCGAAGTGCAGCAGCAGGTCGAATTCGAGTGCCGTGAAATCGATCCCGCTGCCACGGTAGCGGACCTGCCGCTTCGCCGGCAGGATCTCGAGGTCGCCGTTGCGGATCGCCTGCGTCTGGCTCTGGCCCTCGGCGTTCGCGGCACGCAGCAGGTCGGCGCGGCGCAGCAGCGCCTTGACGCGGGCAAGCAGCTCGGCGAGCGAGAACGGCTTGGTGAGGTAATCGTCGGCGCCGAGCTCGAGCCCGAGGACGCGGTCCAGTTCGGTCGACTTGGCCGTGAGCATCAGGATCGGCGCGCTCCGACCGCGCGCCCGCAGCGCCTTGCAGACCTCCAGGCCGTCGAGGCCCGGCATCATCAGGTCGAGGATCAGCAGGTCGCTGGTGCGCTCGTTCTGACTTTCGAGCGCGGCGATGCCGTCGCCGACGGCGCGCACGTGATAACCGGCGCTCTGCAGGTTCATCACCAGCAGATCGCGGATGTCGGTCTGGTCCTCGGCAACCAGGATCGAGGCTTGTGCTGCGGCGGCCATGCCCGATTGTCGTGTCGGGTCAGGCGCTCCTTACCGAAATGTGATCGTCCTGTGAGGTTCCGAGAGCTTGCTGCGAGATCGCGGCGCGACAGTGGCGCCACCGATCCAAGCAGACACCGCCATGACGCCCAGCCTCGCCTCAGCACCTTCCCATGTCGCTTCCCGCCGCCCGCCGTCCGCCATGGCGGCGGTCCCGTGGGCCGAGATGATGTCGCACCGCGCCTACCTGGTCCGCTTCGCCCAGCGCAAGCTCCGCGATCCGATGCTGGCCGAAGACGCGGTGCACGACGTCTTCGAGGCCGTGATCTCGGGAAAGGCGACTTTCGCCGGCCGCGCCGCGTTGCGGTCCTGGCTGACCGCGGTGCTGAAGCACAAGATCGTCGACAGCGTCCGTCGCCATGCCCGCTTCGACTCGCTGGACGACGAATCCCAAAGCCATGGCGCGCTCGGCATCGAGTCCGACCAGCCGGGGCCCGAAGAGATCACCGAGCAGCGTCAGCTGCTTGCCCGTGCGCTCGAACGCATCGACGCGCTGCCGGTGAACCTGCGCGACGTGATGCGGCTGCGCCTGCTCGATGACCAGCCGACCGCAACTGTCTGCCGGACGCTCGGAATCAGCGAGGAGAACCTGTTCGTGCGCATGCACCGGGCCCGCAAGCAGCTGGCGTCGTGACGATCGCTTTGCCACGCCGCTTGCGGCCCAGCCGGCTCAATGGCCGCCTAGCACCCATTCGGCACCGCGCTCCGCGATCATCAGCGTCGGCGAGTTCGTGTTTCCGCTCGTGATCGTCGGCATCACGCTGGCATCGATGACGCGCAGGCCCTCGATGCCATGCACTTTCAGGCGCGCATCGACGACCGCCATCGGGTCGTTGGCAGGCCCCATCTTGGCGGTACCGACCGGGTGGAAGATCGTCGTGCCGATGTCGCCGGCGAGCTGGGCGAGCTCCTCGTCGCTCTGGAACTCCATGCCCGGTTTCACCTCGCGCGGCCGGTAGCGCGCCAGCGCGGGCTGGCCGACGATGCGCCGCGTGAGCCGCAGTCCGGCCGCGGCGACGTGGCGATCGGCATCGGTGCTGAGGTAGAGGGGCGCAATCGCCGGCGCATCGCCGGGATCACCGGAGCGAACGAAGACCCGCCCGCGGCTGGTCGGATTGAGATTGCAGACACTCGCCGTGAACGCGTTGAAGCGATGCAGCGGCTCGCCGAACGCATCGAGCGACAGCGGCTGGACGTGGTATTCGAGGTTCGGGTGCGCACGCGCCGGATCGCTGCGCGCAAAGGCGCCGAGCTGGGACGGCGCCATGCTCATCGGCCCGGTCCGCCGGGCGGCATACTCGAGGCCGATCAGTGCCTTGCCCCACCACGAGCGTGCCATCGTGTTCAGCGTCTTCACGCCTTCGACGGCGTAGACCGCGCGGATCTGCAAGTGATCCTGGAGGTTCGCGCCGACCCCGGGAAGCGCATGGGACGCCGCGATGCCGCAGCGCTGCAGCAAATCGCCCGGTCCGATCCCCGACAACTGCAGGATCTGCGGCGTGCCGACGGCCCCGGTCGCGAGGATCACCTCGCCGCCTGGCGCGACGTCGGCGCGCAGCCGACCGCCGCCGCCGGCCTGGACCACCTCGATACCAGTTGCGCGCGCAAACCCCGTGTCGAAGCCCGCGCCTTGCTGGCTCAGCACCACCCGGCTGACGTGGGCGCCGGTCCAGACCTGCAGATTCGGCCGTCGCTCGATCGGACGCAGGAACGCCTTTGCGGCGTTCCAGCGGATGCCGCCGCGCTGGTTGACTTCGAAATAGCCGACGCCTTCGTTGTCGCCCCGGTTGAAATCGACCGTCGGCGGAATGCCGGCCTGCTGCGCGGCCATCGCGAAGGCGTCGAGGATGTCCCAGCGCAGGCGCTGTTTCTCCACGCGCCACTCGCCGCCGGACCGCTCGCCTTTCGGATCGAAGCCGGGCGCCGCATGCACCGGGTCGGCGCCCTTGTGGTAGTCCTCGTGCTTCAGGAAATACGGCAGGCACTCGGCCCAGCTCCAACCCGGGTTGACGCCGTGGCCCTCGCCGGCGCCCCAGCCGTCGTAGTCGCGCGCCTGACCGCGCATGTAGATCATGCCGTTGATGCTGCTGCTGCCGCCCAGCACCTTGCCGCGCGGGTAACGCAGGCTGCGCCCGTTCAAACCCGGGTCCGGGTCGGTGCTGTAGAGCCAGTCGGTGCGGGGATTGCCGATGCAGTACAGGTAGCCGACCGGAATGTGGACCCAGACGTAATCGTCGTTTCCGCCGGCCTCGACCAGCAGCACGCGCTTCGCGCTGTCGGCGCTGAGCCGGTTGGCGAGCAAGCAGCCGGCCGTTCCGGCGCCGCAGACGATGTAGTCGTAGACCGCTCCGCCGCTCATTCGGGCGCCGTCAGCGGACGTTGCCGACCAGGGCCGGGAAGAGCTTCACGAGGCCGTCCGACATGACCTCGACCGCGAGCGCCGCGAGCAGCAATCCCATCAGGCGCGTCATCACGTTGATGCCCGTCTTGCCGAGGGCGCGCGCGATGCGACCGGACAGGCTGAAGGCGATCCACACCGCCACCCCGATCACGACGCCGTAGCCGACAAGGACCGCCAGCTGCCACCAGTGACGCGTCTTCTCGGCGTAGATGACCATCGTCGAGATCGTCGCCGGGCCGGTCAGCAGCGGGATCGTCAGCGGGACGATCGCAATGCTGTCGCCGGCGTCGACCTTGTCGCCGCCCTCAGCGAAATCGGACTTGCGGCTTTCCGCCGGCTGCGCGTTCAGCATCTGCAGCGACGACATCAGCAACAGCATGCCGCCGCCCACTTGAAACGAAGCCAGCGAAATGCCGAAGAACTCGATGATCTGCAGGCCGGCCAGCGCGCTGATCGAAATCACCAGGAACGCTCCGATCGCCGCGACGCGGATCGTGCGCCGGCGCTGTTCGCGCGAAAACCCTTGGGTGAAGTGAATGAAGAAAGGGATCACGCCGATCGGATTGACGATCGCCAGCAAGGCGATCAGCGGCTTGAAGATCTCCATGCGGCATTGTCACTGCCCAACGGTGAACAGTTTCCGGCCAACGGCATGCGGGAGGCGCGTGGACGGCCCGCTCAGGGACGATTCGCAAGCCCGATGGCGCGGCAGCGATGCCCGACTGCCCCAAAACAACACCCCCGCGCTTCCCATATGCATACTTTTGGCCAATTCATCTATATTCCCTAGTCTGTGTATGGATGCAGCGCCTTCGCTTGAATAGGTCACGACGGGTAGAAGCTCCACATGTCTCGAAGAAAGTGAAAGAGGCTCTGCATGGGCAACAAACTTTACGTCGGTAACCTGTCGTACAACATCCGCGACGACGACCTGCAGCAGGCGTTCGCGCAATACGGTTCAGTGGCCTCCGCAAAGGTCATGATGGATCGGGATACCGGCCGCTCGAAGGGCTTCGGCTTCGTCGAGATGGGTTCGGATCCGGAAGCGCAGGCAGCCATCAATGGCATGAACGGCCAGGCGCTCGACGGTCGGGCGATCGTCGTCAACGAGGCCCGCCCGCGTGAAGAGCGTCCGGGTGGCTTCGGCGGCAGCCGCGGCGGTGGCTACGGGGGCGGTGGCACTGGCGGAGCCGGCGGCGGTCGCAGCGGCGGCGGTGGTTACGGCGGCGGTGGTGGCGGCTATGGCGGCGGGGGTGGCGGCGGTCGCTCCGGCGGCGGTGGCTATGGCGGCGGTGGCGGTGGCCGCTCCGGCGGTGGTGGCGGCGGCAGCCGCGGCGGTTACTGAGCCGCTCTGTCGATTGCCGGCGCCGCTCAGCGGTGCCAGAACTCAAGAGGCGGTGCGCTGTGGCCCATCGCCTTTTTTCATGACCCGGAGCGACGGCGCTTGCGCGGACGGCTTGCCAGCAGGCGGTCGAACAACGGGTTCGGCAGCGCCCGCAGCAACTTGGCGACCCAGCCCATCTGCCAGGGGATGACGCGGTAGCTCGCGCCCTGGGTGATGGCAGCGTGCGCGCGTTCGGCAAACGCCTCGGCCGGCATCAGGAACGGCATGCCGTATCGATTGCCCTGGGTCAGCGGCGTGTCGATGTAGCCCGGCAACAACGTCACGACGCGCACGCCGCTCGGCCGCAGTTCACCGCGCAGGCTTTCGCAATAGCTGATCACAGCCGCCTTGCTTGAACAGTAGGCCCCGTGCCCCGGCAGACCGCGGATGCCGGCGACGCTGGCGATACCGACCAGTGCGCCGGTGCGCCGCGCGATCATCGGTGCCACGAACGGCTGGAACGTGGCCGCCATCCCGAGGTTGTTGGTCTCGAACGTCGCGCGCATCACGTCGAGATCCTCGACCAGCGCCGTGTCCATGCCGACGCTGATGCCGGCGTTCGCAATGACGACGTCGGGAACGCCTTGGGCCGCCAGGCAATCCCGTCCGGCGCCCGTGATCGCCGGAATGTCGCGGACATCGGCACCGTACACCGCGAACGTCCGCGGCTCGAGCTGCCTGCGCTCGGCCCAGGCCTGCACCTCCGCTGCGCGTCGAGCGACCAGCGCCAGACGGTAGCCGGCTCGATGAAAACGTTCGGCCAGCGCCTGGCCGATGCCGCTCGAGGCCCCGGTGATATAGACCAGCGGCGCGTTGCCCGCCGACGAAGAGGACGCCGGATCGGTCACTGTTTCGGCGCCTTGCCGGCTGCCGCGCCGCGGCCCGGCGGCGGCGCAAAGACACCGTGCATCCGGCCCTTCAGGTCGACGACGCGCGCCAGGTTGTCGTATTCCATCGCCGCCGCCAGCACCTCGGTCGTTCCTTGCTGGACCCGCACGGGCACATGCGAGCGGACTCGCTCTGTGTTGACAAAGACGTGCAAGAACTCGCTGCGGAAATCGATCGCCTCTTCGGTCGGTGTCGCTTCGCGGACGACATGCGCGCTGTCGAGCAATTGCGCCTCGCTGCCGTCGCCATTGACGAGGGCGCGCCGGGCCGACGCCAATGTCACCGAGCCGTCGGGCCCGACGGCGCGAATGCGCGGGTTCTCGACCTCGAGCGTGTCCGTATCCGGATAGTGGTGTGCCACGTCGCCCTCGATCTTCGTCCGCAACGAGCCGTCGCGCGCAAAGCGAAGCACCGTAAACTGGCGCATCGTGTAGTCCGGCTCGTGCCGGAGCGGAGCCGCCGTGCCCGGCCCGGCGGGCACCGGCGTGTTGGCGACGAGCCACCAGGTGCCGAGTGCCAGCAAGCCCATCACGAGCAGCGGCAGATACGACATCACCAGGCGGCCGAGCCGCGAGGGCCACGCTTCTCGGGGCAGGGTCGGCGCGCGCGAATCGATCGCGACGCCCGGCTGCAGATCCGTCACCAGGAGCGGTCCAGCGTCGTCAGGTCGCTGCGCAGCAAATCGGCATAGCGGCCAGCGGCGATCAGCAGCAGGTCGCAGCATTCGCGCGCTGCCCCGGCGCCGCCGGGGGCGCGGGTCACGTGATCGACCATCGCGAGCACTTCGGCGTGCGCGTTGGGGGGCGCACATGCGAACCCGGCTCGACTCAGAAGCGGCAGGTCGGGCCAGTCGTCGCCCATCACCGCCAGTGCATTCCAGTCGAAGCCGAGTTGCTCGAGCAGCGGCGTTGCCGCGGCGAGCTTGTCGCCGACCCCGTACAGCGCGTGCGCGATGCCGAGATCGGCGACGCGCCGTCGCACCGCGGGCGAATCGCGGCCGGTGATCACGAGCGGCGCGATGCCGCCGCGCGCCAGCAGCTTGAGGCCATGGCCGTCGAGCGTCGAAAATGCCTTCAGCGCTTCGCCGTGTTCGTTCATGTAGATCGTGCCGTCGGTCAGCACGCCGTCGACATCGAAGATGGCGGCGCGGATACCCGCACCCGAACCGCGCGCGGCGAGCAGCAGCTCTGGCGGGAAGGACAGCGTCGGCTCGATCGACGGAACGCGCACGTCAGATCACCTTGGCGCGCATCAGGTCGTTCGAATTCAGTGCGCCGCACAGCGCGCCGGCGGCATCTACGACCAGCACGCTGGTGATGCGATGCTGTTCCATGACCTGGGCTGCATCGACCGCCAACGCATCGGCTCGCACCAGCTTGGGTCCCCTGTGCATCACGTCGACGGCGCGCAGTACCCGCAGGTCGCCGCCCCGCTCGATCAAGCGCCGCAGGTCACCATCGGTGAAGATTCCGAGGACCGTCCCGTTCGGCCGAGTGACGGCGGTAAAGCCCAGACCCTTCCCCGTCATCTCGCGCAGCATTTCGGTGAACGGCGTCTGAGGCCCGACGCGGGGGACCGCATCGCCGCTGCGCATCAGGTCGCGGACGTGGATCAGGAGCTTCCGGCCGAGGCTGCCGCCCGGATGGGACCGGGCGAAATCCTCCTCCCGAAAACCGCGCGCATCGAGCAGTGCCACCGCCAGCGCATCGCCGAGCGCCATTTGCGCCGTCGTGCTCGCAGTCGGCGCGAGGTTGAGCGGGCACGCCTCTTGGTCGACCGCGCTCGAGAGAATGATGTCGGCCACTTCGCCCAGGCTGCTGTCGGATCGTCCGGTCATCGCGATGAAGGTCACGCCGATGCGCCGAATCGCCGGAATGATTGCGGCAAGCTCGTCGCTCTCGCCCGAATTCGAGATCGCCAGGACGACGTCGCCGGTCGTCACCATGCCGAGGTCACCATGGCTGGCCTCGGCGGGATGGACGAACATCGCAGGCGTGCCGGTCGAGGCCAACGTCGCCGCGATCTTGCGGCCGACATGGCCGCTCTTGCCCATGCCCATCACGACGACCCGGCCGCGACAGGCCAGCATCGCCTCGACCGCACGCGTGAAGCCATCGCCCTGGCGCGCCTTCAGCCCCATCAGCGCACGGGCCTCGATGTCGAGGGTGTCGCGTGCCAGTTGCAGCGCTCGTGCAGGATCGAAAGGAAGGTCGGCAGACACTGCTTCGCGAGACGCCCGGTAGGATCGGCCGATTCTAGGGTTGCCTGCGCGCGTGATGGCACGCGTCTCGCTGGTGCCCTCGCACGATGGCCACGACGCTCGAACTGGTGCTGCTCTTCCTCGTCGCCGCGGTAGCCGGCGCGGTGTTGTGCCGGCTCGCGCGCCTGCCGCCGATGCTCGGCTACCTCGTCGTCGGCGTGCTGATCGGGCCGCATGCGCTCGGTCTC
>Ga0207645_10003154_pt1 | contig 12623 bp, 13 predicted proteins | sample KBSM53metaG_FD_184331 | JGI IMG/M metagenome (GOLD analysis project Ga0207645, IMG submission 184331) | Miscanthus rhizosphere microbial communities from Kellogg Biological Station, Michigan, USA - KBS M5-3 metaG (SPAdes) (version 2) | ecosystem: Host-associated > Plants > Roots > Rhizosphere >...
TGAGAATATTATAAAGCAATCAATAATTTTGGGTGAATATAATAAAAGCATGCAAGCCCGGCCTAAATACAATGATGTAAGATTTTTTCTCATTGCCATCGCTTTTATCAGTGCATTCAATTACTACCTCACCTGGAGTCACATAAAACTTAACTGGTTTCTTGTTCTTACTTACGCCATTGATACAGTGCAGGGATGGATTGCCTGGTGGGCGGTTCGTTCCATTATTATTTACCTGGATAAAAAGATGCCTTATGGAGATCGCCCTTTAAAGCGAATCCTTATACAACTTGTCATCACCACGATTACCGGTTTATTGATCATTATTCTTTTAACCGAGTTGGAAAGCCTGATCGCCCGTGGACACACGGCGCCACTTAGTTTTTATCTTTTTGACATTTTCATCATCTGTATCTGGTTCTTTGTGATCAATGGTATTTATATCGGGATGCATTATTACAGTGAATGGAAAGAATCTGAACACCAGAGACTGGAAGAGAAAAAGGTTAGAGCGGCAGGATTTACCGTTAAACTGGGAAGACAAAACCTGCTGGTTCCGTTCAATGAGATTTCCGGTTTTTATACTGAAGAGGGATATACGATACTATTGAACCATCAGAATAAAAAATTCTTTCCGGATAAATCGCTGGATAAGATCGAGAAGCAACTTCCCGAGGAATGGTTTTTTCGCCTGAACAGGCAATACATCCTTCACAGGAGTGCAATAACAGGTTTTAAGAGAAGCAACGATGGCAAAATAGATGTGACCATAAAAGGCCTTGAGAATTTGCCAGGAGCCGTCCAGGTAAGCAGGACAAAGGCCGTTGCTTTCAAAAAATGGTTTCAACCGGGAGCGAAATCATAATTCTTGTCTGCGTTTCAACGCCGCTTTTTGAATAGTCGTGCCTTTTCGTCCTTAGAAATACTACACTTCATCAGAAAACCGGTGATTTTCTTCGGCTTGCCCGTCCTTTCCAATATAGATTTGACAAAATTTTGGAGGATGAAAAAGAATATTCTTCTCGGAATTTATTTGATCGGTTTTTTAGGTTCGTGGGGTCAGGATAAGATGAACAGGGGCTACCGGAACTTTCCGGTCATTGTCACCATTCAGTTTCATTCGCTGGCTCTTCCTTTCAAAGATCTCAAATCAAATTTTTCCAATGTCGGGTTAGGAATAGGGACTGAAGTGAGTTTTAATGGCAAACAGGATTGGGTGCAACAGTTCAGCATTGCTCTCAATCGAAATCAGAACATCGGGAACGGACTATTGTTCAGTACGCAAACTGTTTGGCGGCCCACCATTGCTGATCATTTTTATGCTGAAATAAAAGCAGGCGCCGGATACAATTATTGTTACAGGCCTGTTGAATCTTACCGCCCCCGAAATGGAAACTGGGTGTCGGTGGGCAACAAGGGCAAAGGAATCTTTACACTTCTTGGTGGCGTTTCCGCGGGATATAATAATTATTCCCCGACCACTTACATGTCGCCATTCGTCAGCTACCAGTTCATGGTTTTAAAAGGATACAATAAAAGCATGCCTATTGTACCAGAAACTTTATTGCAAGTGGGATCAAGAATACATTTTTAAAAGAACGGTCAAAAGCTATAGAATGAAAAAGAATTTATTTTATCTTATCGTTTCTCTCGTGCTTTTCAGCAGTTGCAGCAGATACGTGGCTGACTTTAAAACTGCACAGTGCAAAACCCAGCCACAGAATTCCAGTTATTCGAAGGCAGGTCAACTTGAAAACTCTTTGGATGAACTTGTGCAAAAGGGTGTCCCAGGGGTAGTGTTGGCTGTTCAGTCCGATGAAGGCTTTTGGGCAACGGCAAGAGGTTATGCAAGAATAGAAGACAATACGCCCATGCAGCTTTGCCATTTACAATATCTGCAAAGCATTTCAAAAACTTATATGGCCATTGCCATTTTGAAGTTGCATGAACAAGGAAAGATCGATCTTGACGAACCGATCACAAGACATTTGCCGCAGCAATATCATCATTACATCAGCGGTGCGGAAAAAGTTACAGTGCGAATGCTGCTGAATCATACATCGGGCATTCCCGAATATAATTTTCAACCGGCGTATGTAAGTTATTTGCTGCAGCATCCCAGGCACTACTTCCAGCCAGAAGACTATTTGAAATATATCGGCGGTAAGAAGTTGGTTTTTACTCCGGGGAGCAAGCATGTTTATACAAATACGAACTATGTAATATTATCCATCATCGCTGATGCCATTTCAGGTGATCATGCAAAATTCATCAGCGAAATAATTTTTAAACCCCTGGGGCTGGCCAATACTTTTTACAGAAATGATCCGGGCTACTTGAAATATCCAGAGATCGTCAATTCATACTGGGACCGGTACAGCGATGGGATACTTGAAAATGCTTCACAATTGCAACGAATGAATGTATCGACGCTTGTTGGCGATGACGGGATCGTAACTACGCCCGCTGATGCTATCAAATTTTTGCAAGGCCTCGCAGAGGGTAAATTGCTTTCCGACTCAACGATGATTCAAATGAAAACCTGGGTAAATGATGACAAAGGGCAGCCTATATACGGATTAGGTCTCATTCACCGGGTTAATAATTGGTTTGAAAATTTTGGACATTCAGGCGGCGGTCTTGGTGCGGGGTGCGAGTTATACTATTTCCCTGAAAAACATCTTTATTATTTTATCGCCCTTAATTTGGGAACAGTCACTGACAGTCCACTCCATAACGAGTTACTAAGAATAAGGGATAAGTTGTATGATATAATCCTGAAGTGAGTCAGGTTTAGCGGCGGCAGCTGAGTAGCCTTGCCAGACTACAAGAGTGCCCCAAAGGCGCTCCTTCGGAGCGACGCAACCGGGCTCAAATCAGGGTTTTACAGTTGGAAACAGGAACAAAAAAACCTTCCGTTGTAAGCCTCAAAACCCGAAAGTTTGGCCTATCTTTGCTGCCCCGAATTAAAACCCTCGGGATATAATCATGTTTCAAAACTTTTTTATTAAACAATTAAACGCTGATGAACAGGAGTCTGCGTCTGCCGAAACAGCAGAAGCAACTACAGCGACAACAACTGCACCTGTGGAGAGCCCGGCTGAAACGGCTCATGATGATTTTGACTGGAGTATTGACAAACGCAATGTGACTGTCTACAATGATGAAGAAAAACAAAAGTATGACAAGGTGTATGAAAATACTTTTGTAAGCATCACAGATGGAACACTGATCAAAGGGACCGTGGTGGGTATCACAAAAACCGACGTGGTACTGAACATTGGTTTTAAAAGTGACGGATTGGTTTCTCTCAACGAATTTCGTGATACACCAGGTTTAAAAATTAGTGACGAAGTGGAAGTGATGGTGGTTGAAAAAGAAGACCGTGAAGGTCATTTGAATTTAAGCCGCCGCCAGGCGCGCATTACCCGCGCATGGGAAAAGATTGTTGAAGTAAATAAGACAGGTGAAGTGATTACCGGAACTGTTACTTCAAAAACCAAAGGCGGATTGATCGTGGATGTATTCGGAATGGAAACATTCTTGCCAGGTTCCCAAATTGATGTGAAGCCGGTAACAGACTACGATCAGTTTGTGGGCAAGACAATGGAGTTTAAGGTTGTTAAGATCAATGAAGCTATTAAGAACGCGGTTGTATCTCATAAAGCTCTTATCGAAAGTGATATCGAAGCTCAACGCGCACAGATCATGAGCAAGCTTGAAAAAGGCCAGGTGCTGGAAGGAACTGTAAAGAACATTACAGATTTCGGTGCATTCATGGACCTCGGCGGTTTGGATGGTTTGTTGTACATCACGGATATTTCATGGGGTCGTATTTCTCATCCAGGTGAAGTGCTGAAGCTTGATCAAAAGATCAATGTGGTAGTACTTGATTTTGACGATGAGAAAAAACGTATCAGCCTTGGCTTGAAACAATTGACGCCGCATCCTTGGGATGTTCTTCCCGAGAATATCAAAGAAGGCGAGATAGTAAAGGGCAAAGTGGTGAACATTGAGGATTACGGTGCTTTCCTTGAAATACTTCCCGGAGTGGAAGGTTTGGTTCACGTAAGTGAAATCACATGGTCCAATTCACCGATCAATGCAAAGGAATTTTTCAAACTGGGTGATGAATACGAAGCTAAGATCGTAACGCTGGACAAAGAAAATCGCAAGATGAGCTTGTCCATTAAACAGCTTAGCGAAGATCCATGGAGTACCATCGAAACAAAATTCCCTGAAGGCAGCAAGCATACAGGTTTGGTAAAAAACATTACTCCTTATGGAGTGTTTGTTGAATTAGCTCCCGGCATTGGTGGCATGATCCACATCAGCGACCTCAGCTGGTTGAAACGTTTCAATCATCCTTCTGAATATACAAAGGTTGGCGAGAACATCGATGTTGTTATTCTTGGTATCGATAAAGACAACCGCAAACTTCAGTTAGGACATAAACAACTGGAAGAAGATCCCTGGAATACTTTGCAGGATACATTTGCAATCGGTTCGATACACGAAGGGACTGTTATTCGCAGAGATGATAAGGGGGCTATTGTTCAGCTGCCTTATGGCCTGGAAGGTTTTGCACCAGCTCGGCATTTACTGAAAGAAGATGGCAAAGCCATCGGTGCCGACGAGGTAGCCCAGTTTATGGTGATCGAGTTTGACAGGAATGAAAAGAGGATCGTCCTTTCTCACACGCGTATTTGGGAACAAAGCAAATTAGAAGAAAGAGAAGCAGCTAAGAAAGAAGCTAGAGTGGAATCAGAAAAGACAAAGAAAGCTGTGAAGAATATTCAAGGTAAGGTGGAGAAGGCGACGTTAGGCGATCTGGGTGCATTGGCTGAAATCAAGGCAAAATTGAAAGAAGAAGAAAATTCTGACGATAGTAAAAAAGCCGAATAATTATTCATTTAATTGTAAGCGTCCCGACATGTCGGGACGCTTTTTTTTGCTCCAACTCTACTTATTCTACAACCACAGAGATTATAAGAAAAACAACAATAACAAACATCGTGCATATTTAACCGGAAACTATTTTGATTATACAAAAGGCAATGAAGGCAAGTACGTCTACGGCAAAAAGAGTGGCTACGGCAATTTGAAATCCAAGGGGCCTGTCCCTGGTCGCTAAATTATTTTGAAAGATCGTTTCGGCCCTGGTTCGCAAATTAAAAAGCAAATGTCTCATGGAAGAAGTATGGACAGTTTTTCTCTCAATTTTGAGGCCAGTTAATCAACACTGAATGTGTTATAGAAACAAAATGCAAAAAAATTAATCCCATTTGGCAACCCGGTGTTTGTAAATCGCAGTTTAGCGGCTGATCTCTAACCGTTGCAACACCGTGGTTATTGCTCGGAGTTATCATTCGTTTGAGCATAATTTTTGTTGTAATAAACAATTCATTATTCCTGCCTCAAAACTAACACGGTCCGGCATTGGACATTTTTAGCCCTTTTCAAATGTTTAGAATCCTTATTATTGACGACGATGTGGATTTATTATTCCTCGGAAGCTCTCTGCTAAAACAAAGGGGGTTTGACGTTTTTTCATTGTCCAGTGCAGACGAGGCCTTCGAAGTCATACAATCTTTTAAACCACATTTAATACTGTTGGATGTAAAATTAGGCGACCAGGATGGCCGAAACATTTGCCTAAAACTCAAGAGAGACCCCAAAACTAATGTCATAAAAATCATTTTGTATTCAGCGTTCCCGGAGACCAGTGTAGAGTATTCAAAATATGGAGCTGATGATTTTGTTGTGAAGCCGTATGAATTTAATCATCTTGTCGAAAGAATTCGCTACCACCTTGATCGTTTAGTCGCGACAAGGGATTAAAGATGTAGAATTCTCTCCACAATATTTATTATTTCCTAAGGCGAATCATCATTTCTCAAATGGAATTTTTTCTGGTACGCTTTTTTGACAGGAGATTTTCTCTAATTCCCGGGACAGGTCCAGACCCTTTGTAAAAGTTTCCAATTATAAAATTGATGGTAATGCGCTGGTGGCTTAAGTTTTTGGAACATCATATGTGATCATAAACTTTTTCAGATAGTTAGTCAGGTTTATTAATTTCACAGGGCTCCTTTCCAGGAGCCTTTTTATTTGAAATTTGGTATCTTGTTTTTAAGGAACTTCCAGAAGATTTTAAACTGCCATGTCTCCTTTTCTTGAAAAATTAAAAAGAGTTCGCATAGTCAGGGCATTGGTGTATGCTATTGTTGGAATTGTTTCATATCCCGGGCTCGTTTGGGTTAATCGTCTAAAGATCGCGGGTACTGAGAACATCGAACATCTTCCCCGACGGAATGTTTTATTTGTAAGCAACCATCAAACTTATTTTGCGGATGTCATCACATTCCTCCACATTTTTTGCGCAGTGAAATGGAGAAAGAAAAACAGATTGGGAATCCCATACTATTTATTAAACCCCTTTACCAGCGTTTATTATGTAGCCGCCGAAGAAACCATGAAAGGAAGTTGGATCAGCCGATTCTTTACCCTCGCCGGAGCATTGACGGTAAAACGTACCTGGCGGGTGGATGGAAAAGAAATTCGTCGGGGACTTGACCCTTCTGATACAAGAAAAGTAACAAGAACTCTGAGAGATAATTGGGTCATCACCTTTCCGCAAGGAACAACCAAACCCTTTGCCCCGGGAAGAAAAGGAACGGCGTTCATCATTAAGCTGACTAAGCCGATAGTGGTGCCTGTTGTTATCAGCGGCTTTTGGCGAGCGTTCAATAAAAAAGGATTGAAATTTAAAAAGAAAGGCTCGCAATTATCTGTAACATTTAAAGAACCGCTAAAAATAGATTATGATTCACCACCGGAAAAAATTTTAGCGCAGGTAATGGATGCTATAGAACAGAGCAAAACACACATGATGATGGGAGCTCACCATTGGGAAACGATCGATAAATAAAACACCCTAACCTCCCGAAAGGAGAAGAATAAAATTTACAAGAAATCAAGTGCGCTTTGAAACTTGAATGTGTTCGACATGAAACGTATATTAAACCCCTTTAGAGGTCGGGGGCATAAATAATGCTTTTAATTCCGCGGCATCATCCGGTTTCATTTTTCCCCCCAATATCAATCTCACCTGTCTTCTTCTCAAAGCTCCTTCGAATAATTTTTTGTCCTCTTCAGTTTCCGGAATTAATTGAGGTACCGGTTTAGGGCGGGTGCTTGCGTCGAGTGCCACAAATGTATAATAGGCTTCGTTGCTTTGGTATTTGTACTGTTGAATATGATCTTCTCCCCACACCTTTAAATGTACTTCCATGGAAGTGTTGAATGCCCGGGTCACATTTGCCTGTATATGCACCGTATTTCCAAGTTTGATAGGACTTTCAAAAGAAATATTATCTACGGAGGCTGTAACCACCGGAGCGTTGCAATGTTTTTGGGCCGCGATAGCAGCAGCTATGTCCATCCAATACATCAACCTTCCTCCCATTAAATTCCCAAAAACATTTGTATCGTTCGGAAGAACGATCTCCGTCATCATCGTTAAGCTCTCCGAAGATTTTCTTGATTCCATTGCAGAAGTTTTTGTAAAGATAGCTGGAGTAATCAATAATGAGTAATGAGTGATGAGTAGCATGGAGCCCGTTGTTAGCTACTACTGTTTATTACTGCTTGCCGATTGTCAATTGCCAATAGCCTGTTACCTTTGCCAGCATTTAAGACTTGCTATGGATCCAAACCCCTCTATTTCCTTTGACAATACTCAAAATGCATTTGCTTATAAATCGGATAGCGAATTAAAAAGAGCACGCTTTCTTTTCAACAGCATGAGCTATCCATGGCTGGTGAAAGTCGGCACCCGCATTACTCCATGGGCTATTCGCAGCGGTTTACCCATTAAAGGACTTATCCGTAAAACGATTTTCAAACAATTCGTGGGTGGCGAGTCGCTGCAAGAAACGGCAAACGTTGCCAAAAAACTGGGAGGATTCGGTGTCCAGGTAATTTTAGATTATGGTGTTGAAGGTGGTGAACATAGTGAAGAAGCATTTGATCATGCTACGGATGAATTTATTCGTGTCATTAACTATGCGGGTACACAGGCCAACATTCCATACATGAGTGTAAAAATTACAGGTATCGCAAGATTTGGCCTGTTAGAAAAGCTCGACCGTTCCGTTGAGTTGAACCCCGGGTCGCTGATGAAAAGGTTTGCAAAAGCGGTTGAGTCTTTAACAGCGGATGAAAAGAAGGAATGGCTGAAGGTGCAGGAGAGATTATTGCGGATATGCAAAGCGGCAGCTGAAAAAAATGTGGGCGTATTTATTGATGCAGAAGAAACATGGATCCAGGATCCTATTGATGTCATCACAATCCTGATGATGGAACAGTTTAATAAAAACAAGGTCGTTGTCTACAACACCCTTCAATTGTATCGGCATGATCGCTTGCAGTTCTTGATAGATTCTCATGAGGCAGCTCTGCAAAGGAACTTTATTTTAGGCGCCAAGATCGTTCGTGGTGCTTACATGGAAAAGGAGCGAAAAAGGGCTGAGCAAATGAATTACCCTTCGCCCATTCAACCTGATAAAGAGACTACCGACAGGGATTTTAACGATGCCATTCAATTTTGCATTGATCACATAGATCGAATTGCTGTCGTAGTGGCATCTCACAATGAGTACAGCAATCTTCTTACCACGCAGTTGCTTCAGAAAAAAAATTTACCGCTAGATCATCCACATGTTCATTTTTCCCAATTGTACGGTATGAGCGATAACATTACTTTCAATCTTGCGATTGCCGGTTGCCACGTCAGTAAGTATCTCCCGTTTGGTCCTATCAAAGATGTTGTTCCTTACCTGATGCGCCGTGCGCAGGAAAATACATCCGTAAAAGGGCAAACAGGAAGAGAGCTGGCATTGATCAAAAAGGAAATGAAGCGCAGAGGTTTGTAGAAGCATTTCCCAATCGCAATTATGTGTACTATTCGAAGGTCATGAGGTTTTTTTGTATTTGACCCCGGTTGTTCTGCTGGAGGTCTAAAGGGCGTGAGAGTAGCTCCTGGGATAAATATTTTGTGGGTTGAAAGACCCGCAGGGATTGAACAGAAATCCGAAGTGGCCTCCAGACTTGGTAATTTTCATATTGTAGATTACAACTTATTCTGGATGGACATAAGGGAAAACGTAAAACAACGAATAGACTCTTATATGCACAGAAAATAATTTCATCCACAGCTTGCCCACATCCACTCACCATTCACTACCCACCCTGCCTGTCCGGCATGCAGGCATTCACCCTTTTCCCTAACTTGCGTTCATGCAACAATATCTCGATCTTCTGCAATATATTCTTAACAATGGTGTAGAAAAACCGGATCGCACCGGGACAGGAACAAAGAGTTGTTTCGGCTACCAGATGCGCTTTGACCTGCAGCAAGGTTTCCCATTAGTTACCACAAAAAAACTTCACCTGAAAAGTATTATTTATGAACTGCTTTGGTTCTTAAAAGGTGAAACAAATATTGCTTACCTGAAAGAGCATGGTGTGAGTATTTGGAATGAGTGGGCGAATGAAAGTGGCGAGTTGGGGCCCGTGTATGGGAAACAATGGCGTAGCTGGGAAGGGACTGATGGAAGGGTCACCGATCAGATCAGCGACCTGGTGAAACAAATTAAAGCAAATCCTGACAGCCGACGCCTGATCGTTAGTGCATGGAACGTTTCCGATCTTCCGAAAATGGCTTTGATGCCTTGTCACACACTTTTTCAATTTTATGTTGCTGACGGCAAACTCAGTTGTCAGCTCTACCAAAGAAGCGCCGATGTTTTTTTAGGGGTGCCTTTCAACATCGCTTCTTATGCTTTGCTGACCATGATGATCGCCCAGGTTTGTGACCTGCAACCGGGAGAATTCATTCATACATTTGGTGATGTCCATATTTACAATAATCACATTGAACAGGTCAACCTTCAGTTAAGCAGAAAACCTCTTCCTCTTCCAGCGATGAAACTAAATCCTTTAGTGAAAAATATTTTTGATTTTACATTCGAGGACTTTACATTGGAGAATTACCAATCCCATCCGGCGATCAAAGCCCCGGTCGCTGTGTAATTGATTTCGGATTTCGGATTTCGGATTCTAGATTTGTTAGCAAATTTTTGCTGTGGTCATTAGTTTCATTGTAGCTGCCTCGGAGAACAACGTGATCGGAAAAGATAATAAGCTTCCCTGGTGTTTGCCTACTGATATGAGGTACTTTAAGAATGTTACATGGGGAATGCCCGTGATCATGGGACGAAAAAGCTTTGAATCACTCGGTAAAGCGTTGAAAGGAAGAACGAATATTGTTGTTTCGAGAAATAAAGATTGGAAGGCCCCGGACGTACAGGTCGTACAGACGATTGACCAGGCCATTACTCGTGCCACTCAGACCGATGCCAAAGAAATTTTTATCATCGGCGGAGCTGAAATTTTTCGTTCGGCATTGCCATCAGCTGACCGGATCTATTTAACCCTTGTACATGGAAATTTTGATGGGGATGCGTTTTTCCCTGAAATGGATAGGGGTGAATGGAAACTGAAAAGTAATCGCGATTGCGAAGCTGACGAGAAAAATCCTTATGCTTTATCGTTCCAGGTCTGGGAGAGAAAATAATTAATAATTGTTAATTAATAATTATTAATTCTGTCATTGATTATGTACTCTTCTTTTCAATTAGCATTAAAGTACCTTAATTATTCCCTGACCGCCGCCAATGGAAAAGGCCACGGTGTTCATTCTCCTTTTGTTTTCGATTTTGTCACCAAAGTTTTAAATGACAAGGCGAACTATGAAGATTACAGTAATGTCGAGAATTTACGGAAAAGATCTTTAAGGGATCAAACAATTCTTTCCATCGAGGATCATGGGGCTGGATCTTCCTCATCGGGAGCAAAAGAACGGTCCGTTTCATCTGTTTCCAAACACGCGGTCAAATCTAAAAAATATGCCCAGCTTTTATACCGCATCGCGAAATATTATCAGCCAGGTTCTATTATTGAGTTAGGTACTTCGTTAGGGATAACGACAACTTACCTTTCCCTGGCAAACCCTGGCGGAAATGTTTTTACCCTTGAAGGCTCAGGTGAAATAGCAAATGTGGCCAGGCAAAATTTCAAAACGTTAGCACTTCAGAATACAAGACTAATTGAGGGAAATTTTGATTACACGTTGCCGTCTGTTCTTTATCAACTTACGTCTGTTGGCCTTGCTTTTATCGATGGTAATCATCGCCGCGATGCGACCGAAAATTATTTTCATTGGCTATTGGAAAAAGCAAATTCAAATTCCATTTTTATTTTTGACGATATTCATTGGAGTAAAGAAATGGAACAGGCCTGGGAACATATTAAAGAGCATTCCGCTGTGCGGTGTTCTATTGATCTTTTTTTTATCGGCATCGTTTTCTTCAGGCAGGAATTCAAGGAAAAGCAGCATTTCACGATCAGGTTCTGACATAGATATATGAAACCTGTTTTCCTTTGTATTCCGTCTCTCTTGTTTCTTTCATTGTATGGACAGGATCTTAATGAGTATAAGAAAGAGATATTCGCGGGAAAAGATCAGTATTTGCCATATCGCATTCTTTTTCCGCTGACTTTTGACACAAGCGAGAAGTATCCCCTGTTAATTTTTCTGCATGGCGCTTATGAAAAGGGAAATGATAACGAAGCACAACTGGACATCGGCGGTCGTTATTTTTTAGCGGATTCTAATCGTCGCAATTTTCCCGCTGTAATAGTTTTCCCGCAATGTCCCTCCAATGATGTATGGGCTTATTTTGATGCGGAATTTGATTCAGTCGGTGTTCTGAAACGGGCCAGTTTCCCTTTTCGTAGGGAGCCAACTGCCGTCACTTTTTTATTAAAACAATTGGTTGATAGTTTAATGATCCTGCCATTTATAGACATAAGCAAGGTATACATTGGTGGACTGTCACAGGGTGGAATGGGGGTTTTTGATATGGTTGCGAGATATCCGAACATTTTCACCGCAGCCTTTCCCATTTGTGGAGCGGGGAAAGTTTCCACGGCCGATAAATTCGCGAAGCAAACCGCTTTGTGGATCTTTCATGGTTCGGATGATGATGTGGTGCCGGTACATTTTTCCCGTCAATTCTATCAAAAATTAAAAAAGCTCGGCGCCGATGTTCGATATACCGAATACCCGGGTGTGAGGCATGAAAGCTGGATCAATGCTTTCCATGAAAAGGATCTGCTCCCCTGGTTATTTAGTAAATCAAAAAAATAATGAACAGATATTTTTTTGAACAGCCAGTAACTTAATTCCAACTCAAAATTTTCTTTTATCTTGAACCCTTAAGAAATGATATGACGATAGGTGTATTAAAAGAACCTTCTGATGAAACCAGGGTCTCACTGCTTCCTGAAGCAGTCGCCGCTCTCTCTAAAAAAGGAATTAGCATATTGATAGAAAATGGGGCCGGTGAAAATGCGTTCGCCGATGATGAGAGCTATCAAAAAGTTGGTGCGCAGATAAAACCCCTGGCAGAGGTCATTCAATCTTCTGAAATTATTTTGTCCATTCAATCGCCTGAAAAAAATGAGATTTCAAGTTTCAAATCAAAAATTTTGATCGG
>Ga0207645_10003159_pt1 | contig 12611 bp, 11 predicted proteins | sample KBSM53metaG_FD_184331 | JGI IMG/M metagenome (GOLD analysis project Ga0207645, IMG submission 184331) | Miscanthus rhizosphere microbial communities from Kellogg Biological Station, Michigan, USA - KBS M5-3 metaG (SPAdes) (version 2) | ecosystem: Host-associated > Plants > Roots > Rhizosphere >...
TCCTGCCGGCGGCGAGGCGGAGGTCCCGTTGCAATTCGACGGCCCGGTGCCGGCCGGTCCGGAGGTCCACGCTCAGCCAGCCAGGCTGCCGGCGGCCGTCGCGGGGGAGAGCGGGGAATCCACCTGCCGCACCGTTCCGGCCGATCCGTCCACGGTCACGGTCTCACCGGTCCGCAAACGGGTGGTCGCGTCCGGCACGCCCACCACCGCCGGGATGCCGTATTCGCGGGCCACCACGGCGCCGTGCGAGATCACCCCGCCCATTTCCATCACCAGGGCGCCGGCCGTCATGAACAGCGGCGTCCAGCCGGGGTCAGTGGAGGGCGCCACGAGGATTTCCCCGGGCTCGAGGTGCGCGCCCACCGGATCCAGGATGACCCGGACCGTTCCGGTGGCGGTGCCGGCCGACGCCGGTGTCCCGGCGAGGGCGCCGGAAGCGGGGGACTTGGCCATCACGGCCGCCTCCACGTCCGTGCCGTCGGAGAGCAGGAGCCGAGGAATCCGGCGCCGGCGCAGCTCGACGTCGTAGATCCGGTGGCGGCCCGCGACGATGCCCTTGAGGTCGGCACCCCGCAAACCCACACGGACCTCATCGAATTCCAGGAAATACACGTCGTCCGCCGCGGCGATCGCACCGGACCGGGCCAGCTCGATGCCGATCGCGTTGAGCTGGCGGTGCATTTCCGCGAGGGCGAGGATGATGTAGAACTTGGGCAGTTCGCGCAGTCCGGACAGCTGGCGGGTCCGGCGCAGGCAGAATTCCACCAGCCGGGCACGGATCCGGCTCCGGACCCTGGTCCGCTCCACCAGGCTGCGGATCCTGGCCTCGGCATGTTCCTCGGCGCGGGCGAACTGCCGGTCGGGCGCTTGCTCGGGGTCGGCCACATGCAGGTAGTTCGAGATCATCCCGAGGATATGGTCCGGCTTCTCCGACCACCGCGGCATGCCAAGGTCGATCTCCGCCACGGCGCGGTGGCCGTAGCGGTCCAGGAACCCGTGCAGGCCGGTCTGTGCCACTGCGGGCAGCGAGCCGGCCTTGTACAGGGCGGCCAGTTCCCTTGGCCCGTGGGCCAGGAACACCTCCCGGGACGCGGCATTCGCGCCGACGGTGACGGCCAGTTGCCAGAGTTCGAGGTCCATCTCGGTGGTGACATTGTTGGGCAGACCCCGCAACACGGCCTCGAGTTCCCGCGGTGCCGCGATGCCGCGCAGCAGCCTGCGCGCCCCGGCCAGCATGAGGTACCCAACGGACGGTCCGGGCAGCGTCGCCAGGATCAGCCCGTCCACGGTGTTCTCCAGGATGCGCTGGGCGTGATCGAGCCGGCCAAAAGTGGTGGCCGGTTCCGGCAGGACAAGTTCGGATTGAAGGCGATCTCCGTAATCGAAGGCGCGGCGCAGTTCGGCGGACGGCCGCACCGCGGCCCGCACCAGGGACGGAAGCAGCCGGACCGTCAGGCCCAGGCCGGCCATGGTTCCGGGATCGCGCCCTGCGCTATTGCCCGCTGCGCCGCTGCCGGTCCCCGGCCGCCGGGGGGCCAGCCTGCCCGCCGCGCCGTGCCGTGCCCGCCGGGACGGCCGTTTGCGCACGCCGAACCGCGGGTCATCCAGGAGTGCCGGAAAAACCGCGCCGGACCTGCCGTCCGCCAGCGGAAGCATCCGCAGCAGGTAGCGGCGGCCGTACCTGTTGCGCACCATGGGCGTCACGTCCACATACATCCGCAATCCCGGGTTGACGTACCGCCACGGCCCGTTGCGGTTCCGCATTGAGCCCAGCACGGAGAGCCCCATGGGGGTCAGGGGCCTGGTCAGGCCCTGGAGCAAGGTGCCGCACAGGTAGATGCGGGGGTCGGCGTCGGCCCCTGCCTCCGCGCCCAGCGGTTCGGCGGCCGCAGGCTCCGGCAGCGGATACAACGTGGTGATGGGCCGCGACTGGGTCACCCAGATCCTGCCCGCGGCGTCGATCACCCATTCCACATCCTGGGGTGCCCCGAACAGCCGCTGGACGGTATCGCCGAGGGCCGTGAGTTCGCGGATCCGGGCGTCGTCCAGGCTCGGCCGCCGCCGGACTGACGTCCCCTTCGGTGAACGGAGGAGGATGCGTCCCGTGGCCGTATCCACGACGAAATGGTCCGGGTTGACGCTGCCGGAGACCACCGCCTGGCCGGGCCCGGCGCTCGCATCGATGACCGTTTCGGTCCGGGTGCCCGTCACGGGATTGGCGGTGAAGAGCACGCCGGCGCTGGTGGCGGTGATGAGGTCCTGGACGACGACGGCGAGGCCCACCTCACGGTGGCTGATCCCGTTGGCGGCGCGGTAGGCCACGGCCCGTTCGGTCCAGAGTGAGGCCCAGCAGCGCCGGACCGACTCGACCACGGCGTCGGCTCCGGAGATGTTCAGGAAGGAATCCTGCTGGCCGGCGAAGCTGGCGAAGGGCAGGTCCTCGGCGGTGGCGGAGGACCTGACCGCCACTGTGGCCCGGCTGCCGAGCGCGGCATACGCGCCGCGAAGCGCGGCATCGACGTCGGCGGGAATCGGCGCGGTCACGATCATTTCCCGCGCCTGCCGGGCCAGTTCACCCAGGTCCGGTCCGGTCCGGGCCAACCCGGGACGGGCCAACCCGGGGCGGCCTGGCTGGCGGGAGTCGCCGTCGCCTGGTTCGCCGTCGCCTATTTCGCCGCGGTCTGTTTCGCCGTCGCCTATTTCGCCGCGGTCTGTGTCGCCGTCGTTCGACGGGTGGGGCTGCGCGGCGTCCAGCCGGGCCGCCAGCGCGTCCAGTTCGGCCGGGGCCGCCTTTCGGTAGGCAACCGTGGTGAGGCAGAATCCGCGGGGTACACGGAACCCGGCGGCCGTGAGCTTGCCGAGGTTCAGGGCCTTTCCGCCCACGAGCGGCAGGGGAGCGGAACCCAGTGCGCTGAGATCCATGACGAGACTTTCCGGCGCCCTGCCATCTGCAGAACCCATTTCCCTGCTCCCACGTCCTGTCCGCGTCTTCAAGCCACGTGTTCACGCCACGTATTCAAGCCGCGGGCGGCCGCCGGCCCTGAGCCCGGCGGCGCTGCGGCACCTCTGCCAAGCGAGCCTGCCGGCCTACTGGCCGGCGTCGGCCTCGCCGGTGTCTTCCCACATAAGATCCAGATTGCGGAAGACCGGAGGGCCGTCGCACAGGGCGGCCATCTGCGCGGCGAATTCGGAGGTCTCGGGCCGGTTGGAGTTCTCCATGGCCGACTCGTAGGAGTCGAACTCCACGATCGTGAGATAGGTTCCGGGGCGGTCGCGGTCTGCGGTGGCCATGATGCGGCGGAAGGTCGGGGCAGTGGTTCCCTCCGTCCTGGAGGGCCGGCCGAGTTGCTCGATCTCCTCAATGCGGGAGGTCTGAAATTCGATGATCTGCACGAACCTGGCCATGACGGCTCCCTTGACGGCGGCGGATGCTGATGCGCTTCACGCTAGACCCTCGTCCTTGCCCTTGCAAGGGCGGGAGCTAGCAGTGCAGCCAGGCCGGCGCGGGCGGCCGCGCGGGTGCCAGCGCGGCCGCCGTCGAGAGCCCGGCTACGGGGTCAGGAGGACCTTGATGGCGCGCCGTTCGTCCATCGCGCGGTAGGCCTCGGGGGCCTCCTCCAGCGGCATGACCGAGTCGAACACGCGGCCCGGATTGATGGTGCCGTTCAGCACGTCCGCCAGCAGTTCCGGGATGTACGTCCGGGCCGGGGCCATGCCGCCGCCGATCGAGATGTTGGTGTCGAACAGAAAGCGCAGCGGGGCTTCGGCGCCGCCGGTGGGGACGCCGACAAAGCCGAGGGCGCCGCCCGGGCGGACGCTGTGCAGGGCCTGTTCCATGGATTCCTTGGTCCCCACGCACTCCAGCACGGAGTCGGCCAGGACGCCGCCGAGCAGTTCGCGGACCTTGGCGACGCCCTCGTCCCCGCGTTCGGCGACGATGTCCGTGGCCCCGAATTCGCGGGCGATCGCCTGGCGGTCGGCGTGCCGCGACATCGCGATGATCCGCTCCGCGCCGAGGCGCTTGGCGGCCAGGACGCCGCAGAGCCCGACGGCGCCGTCGCCGACCACCACGACCGTCCGGCCGGGACCGGCCTTGGCCGCGAGTGCTGCGTGGTGGCCGGTGGCCATGACGTCGGAGAGCGTGAGCAGGCTGGCGCGGAGGGCGTCGTCCGGGTCGGTGACGCCCGGGACCTTGACCAGCGTGGACTCGGCGAGCGGTACGCGCACGGCCTGGCCCTGGCCGCCGTCGATCCCGTGGCCGGTGTCATCCTTGCCGCCCCAGCCGGCGAGGTGGTCGCAGGCCACCGTGACGCCGTCGAGGCACTGCGGGCACGCGCCGCAGCTGACCACGAACGGAGCGATCACGAAGTCGCCCACGGCGAGGTCTTTGATGTCGTCGCCGACGCTTTCGACCGTCCCGATGAACTCGTGCCCGATCGCGGACGGCTTGTGGGTGGGCTTGACCCCGCGGTACGGCCAGAGGTCCGAGCCGCAGACGCAGGAGGCGGTGACCTTCACGATGACGTCGGTGGGCAGCTGGAGGGTGGGGTAGTCGCGGTCTTCGACTCGGATGTCGCCGGGACCGTGGATGATGGTGGCGCGCATGGGTGCTCCTCGCATTGTGGTGGATGGGCTGGGAACGAGTTTAGTCCCGTGGCATCCCGGCCACGCAGGCGAGGACAAGCAACGCGGGGTCAGATCCGGCCCATTAAGGGCCGTATCTGACCCCGCGTTGCTTTAGAGGGCTTCGAGCACGCTGACGTAGTTGGCGATGCCCACGCCGCCCATGTTCTGCACCGCGGCCCGGCGCGGGTTGGCCAGCTGCATGTCGCCGGCCGTCCCGGTGAGCTGCATGGCGGCGATGACGTGCTGGGAGACGCCGGTGGCGCCGACGGGGTGGCCCTTGGCCTTGAGCCCGCCCGAGACGTTGACCGGCAGCTTGCCGTCCTTGAAGACCCAGCCTTCCTCGAGCGCCCGGGCGCCCTGGCCGCGTTCGGTCAGCCCCATGGCCTCATACATGAGCAGTTCGGCGATGGTGAAGCAGTCGTGGACTTCCGCGAAGTCGAGCTCCTCCAGCCCGACGCCGGCCATCCCCAGGGCCCGCTGCCAGGAGGCCCGTGTGGCGGCGAATTCGGTCGGGTCCCGGCGCTCGGCGGGGAAGAAATCATTCGCCTGGCCGAAGCCGGCGAGCCGCACCGGCGCGGTTGCCCCGCCGGTAGGGGCAACAGAGAGGACGACGGCGGCGGCGCCGTCGGACACGGGGGAGCAGTCGGTGCGGCGCAGCGGGTCGGCCACCATCGGGTTCTTGTCCGAGACGGTGCGGCAGAAGTCCTCGCCGAGGTCCTTGCGGAGCTGGGCGTAGGGGTTGTCGACGCCGTTGCGGTGGTTCTTCGCCGCGATGGTGCCCAGGACGTCGCCGAGCTTTCCGTTGCCGTCGCCGTAGCGCTTCCCGTAGTGCTTCGCGACCTCCGCGAAGAGCCCGGTGAACCCGGTGGTGGAGGCCTTGCCGGCCATGTCGTAGTCCGCGCCGAGCAGGGCCGCGCCCACGACGTCGGCCCCGGCCTGCGTCATCTTCTCGGCGCCGATCACCAGGACGGTCTTCGCGGTACCGGCCAGCAGTGACTTGGTGCCCTGCTGGAACGCGGCCGAACCGGAGGCGCAGGCGTTCTCCACCCTGGTGGAGGGAACGTTGGCCAGCTGATCCGAGACCTGCAATGCGAGGGAGGACGGGAAGGCCAGCGGCATCATGCCGGAGTTGAACTGGCCGAGGTAAATCTCATCGATCTGGCCGGGCTCGATCCCGGCGTTGCCGATCGCCTCGGTGGCGACCTGCACGATCAGGGACTCCAGGGTTTCTTCGCTCAGCTTGCCGAACCGGCTGTGGCCCCAGCCGGTGAGCAGGACGTCCTTGCCGAACTGGTCTTTGAGGCTCATGCCGTCGCTCCTTCAAATTCGAGCGCGACATCGAAGTCGGCTTCGGTTTTTTCGCGGATTTCCTCCACGGTGACGCCCGGCGCGAGGCGCGTGAGCGTGAGCTTCCGCCCGCCGTCTGCTTTGTGCTCATTCTTCACAAGGTCGAAGACCGCGAGGTCGCTGATGATGCGGTCCACGCAGCTGAGCCCGGTGAGGGGCAGCGTGCATTCCTTGACGATCTTGGCGGTGCCGTCCTTGGCGTTGTGCTCGGTGAGGACCACGACGCGCGGGGTGCCGGCCACGAGGTCCATGGCACCGCCCATGCCCTTGACCATCTTGCCGGGGATGGTCCAGTTGGCGAGGTCTCCGTTCCCGGAGACCTGCATGGCGCCCAGGATCGCGACCTTCACGTGACCGCCGCGGATCATGCCGAAGGACGTCGCGGAGTCGAAGATGCTGCCGCCGGGCAGAACCGTGACGGTCTGCTTGCCGGCGTTGATCAGGTCCGCGTCTTCCTCGCCCTCGAAGGGGAACGGGCCCATGCCGAGGAGGCCGTTCTCGCTCTGCAGGACAACGCGGACGCCGTCGGGCAGGTTGTTGGCCACCAGCGTGGGGATGCCGATGCCAAGGTTGACGTAGTCGCCGTCGTTCAGTTCTTCGGCCGCGATTGCGGCCATTTCATCTCGGGTCCAGGCCATGGTGGTTCTCCTTGGAAAGTCAGGGTGCTGAGGGTGGGGCGCCAATGCCGGCGCGCCCGGGGTGGGCGGCGCTCGGGCCGGATTAGACGGTGACGGCGGAGGCGGCCTGCGCCGGCTCTGCTTCCGCTGCGGGCCGCGGGCGGACGGTGCGCTGTTCGATGTCCTTGACGCGGCCGCTGGCCTGGACCAGGCGCTGGACGAACACGCCGGGGGTGATGATGTGGTTCGGGTCCAGCTGGCCGGGCTCGACGATCACTTCGGCCTCGGCGACCGTCACGGCTCCGGCGGTAGCCACTACCGGATTGAAGTTCTGCGCGGTGTACCGGTAGATCAGGTTGCCGTCGGTGTCGGCCGTGTGGGCGTGAACCAGGGCGACGTCGGCCTTGATGGCGCGTTCCTGGACATAGGTCTCGCCGTCGAACTCCGCCAGCGGCTTGCCTTCGGCGACGAGGGTGCCCACGCCGGTCTTCGTGTAGAACGCCGGGATGCCGGCGCCGCCGGCGCGCAGCCGCTCAGCAAGGGTGCCCTGTGGGGTGAACTCCACCTCCAACTGGCCGGCGAGGTACTGCTCGGCGAAGAGCTTGTTTTCCCCAACGTAGGACGCGATGACCTTGCGGACCTGGCCGCCTTCGATCAGGACCCCGAGGCCCTTGCCGTCCACGCCCATGTTGTTGGAGACGACCGTCAGGTCCTTCACCCCGGAATCCCGCACCGCCTCGATCAGGTCAGCGGGGATCCCGCTGAGCCCGAAACCGCCGACGGCGAGCGTCATGCCGTCGCGCAGTACGTCCTGCAGAGCGGCCGCTGCCCCGGATTTCACCTTTGACATTGCATCTCCTCATTGAGCTCGTCTTGCTATCCACTCCGGCAATCCACTTTGTGGACTCCATGCCTGAAGAAGGAGCCTATGGTGTGTCACAGACCACTGTCAACGTGGAGTTTTCCCGCAAATTGGAGGAGTTTATAGTGTGGACGCTACCCTTGGCACTATCCATTATGTGGATACCTGATGGTAAAATCGGGTAAAAGCAACGTGGGTGACAGCATCACCCAGTTCCGGGCCGACGTGAGGCAAGCAATGAATACAACCCCCGTCCAGGGCGCCCAGGTGGTCAGCCGGGCAGCCGGCCTGCTGCGCCTGGTCGGCCGGAAGCCGGAGGGCTGCCCCCTGGTGGAGCTCGTGCGCGAATCCGGCCTGACGCGGCCCACCGTGCACCGGCTGCTGAGCTCGCTCGCGGCCGAGGGGCTGCTGGACCAGGACCCGGGCAGCGGCAACTGGGTCCTGGGTCCTGAGATCCTGCTGCTGGGGTCTGTGGCCTCGGCGCGCTTCCCCCTGGAGGACATCGCGAGGCCGAGCCTGCGCCGCCTGGCCGAAGAGACCGGCGAAAGCGCTTTCTTCTCCATCCGCCGCGGCAACGAGACCGTGTGCCTGCTCCGGGAAGAAGGCAGCTTCCCGGTCCGTTCCTTCGTGCTGCACGAGGGGGTGCGGTTCCCGCTGGGCGTCGCCTCCGCAGGCACCGCCATCATGGCCTTCCTGCCGGCACACGAGCAGGAAGAGCTGCTCGCCAACTGGGCAGCCCACGCCGGCAGCTTTGCGGCCGCGCACACCGCAGCACTGGTCAGGGAGAACCTGGAAGCGACGCGGCAGGCCGGCTATTCGGTCAATCCGGGGCTGGTCCTGGAAGGCAGCTGGGGGATGGGTGCGGCGGTCTTCGACCAGCGGGGCCGCCCCGCCTGGGCGCTGTCCCTGACCGGCATCGAACCGCGCTTCCGGGAGGACCGGCGTCCGCAACTGGGGCGGCTGCTCCTGGAAGAAGCGCACCGGATCTCCACGCTGCTGACCCGCTCGCCAGGCGCCTGACCCTCGTCAAGGGCCCCGGTTCGGCTCAGGCCGCCTCGGACAATTCAACTTGCCGGGCGACTCTTGCGCAGCCGCCGCTTGTGCCAGAAGCTGGCAGCACAGGCCGCATCGCGTCGAGCCGAAGGAGCAAAGCCTCATGAAAGACATCAAGATCTCTTTCGATCACTATGGCAGCCCGGACGTCGTCACCGTTGGCGAGGAGGAACCGCCGGTTCCGGGGGAGAACGAGGTCCAGGTGGGGATCCGCGCCGTCGGCGTCAACCCGGTGGACTGGAAAGTCGTTGCCGGCTACCTGGAGCCCTACCTTGCCCTGGACTTCCCTGCAGTTCCCGGCTGTGAGGCGGCAGGAATCGTGACCGCCGTTGGCCCCGGCGTGACCGGCCATGAGGTGGGCGACGACGTGATCTGGAATGGCATTTCCGGGGCCTACCGTGCCGCGGCCAATTTTCCGGCCAGCCAGCTGACGCCAAAGCCCGCGGGCATCGATTTTGAGCAGGCGGCGTGCGTCGCGATAGCTGGCGGCACAGCGTATTCGGCGCTGCTTCAGCTTGGCATTGGCGTGGGGGACACGGTCCTCATCCACGGTGCGGCGGGCGGGGTCGGCTCGGCGGCAGTCCAGATCGCGCGGCACCTCGGCGCCCGGATCATCGGCACCGCTTCAGAGCAGAACCACGACTATTTGCGCGGCCTCGGCGCCGTGCCGGTGGCCTACGGCGAAGGGCTCGTGGAACGCGTCCGCGCACTGGGCACCATCACCGCCGTCCTGGACACCTTTGGCGGGGAGGAGACGACGACGGCGACGGTCCATTTGCTCGGCGGCCACGGCGCCGCGGTGACCACAGTGCCTGGAAAGGCGGCCAACGCGGCCGGAATTGCACCGGTCAGGCTGCTGGACGGACGGGTCGCGGAGGCGGCCCGGCTGTCGGCCGAGGGAAAGCTCCGCTTCAGCATCCAGGAGCGGATTCCCCTCACCGATGCTGCCAGGGCACTGGGCATCAGCCGCGCAGGCCATGTCCGGGGCAAACTCGTGCTGATCCCGTAAGTGGAACCCCGCGGGGCCGCCCGGCAGCCCCGCCCGGGGCTCTCGGCTCAGGCTATTTCCACCAGGTGTCGAAAATCGTCACCGGGACCGTGCGCTTGTGGCGGGTCCGCAGGTACATCGCCTCGATCCGTTCGGCCGCGGCATCGGGTACGTCACGGCCCTCGAGGTAGTCATCGATCAGGTCGTAGCCCAGGCCGAGTTCGTCCTCGTCGGTGCGGCCCGGCTTGCCGTCCAGCAGATCCGCCGTCGGAACCTTCTCCCAGATCCGGGCCGGTGCGCCGAGCTCCGCCAGCAGGGCGCGGTTCTGGCGCTTGTTGAGGCCGAACAGCGGCAGGATGTCCGCGCCGCCGTCGCCGAACTTGGTGAAGAATCCCGTGACGGACTCGGCGCCGTGATCCGTGCCGATCACCAGGTAGTTGTGCTCGCCGGCCAGGGCGTACTGGGCAATCATCCGGGTCCGGGCCTTGGTGTTGCCCTTGTGGAAATCGGAGATCTCGGTCCCTACGGTCTTCTCGAACTCGTCCTCGAAGCCATCTACTGCGGCCGAGATGTTGAACGTCCATTCGGTCTTGGCGCGCACGAAGTCCAGGGCCGCCTGGGCGTCGTCCTCGTCATGCTGGACGCCGTAGGGCAGGCGCACGGCCACGAAGTTCGCCTCGGTGCCCTCGGCCTCGAGTTCCTCGACCGCCAGCTGGGCCAGCCGCCCGGCCAGGGAGGAGTCCAGGCCGCCCGAGATGCCCAGGACAAAGCCCTTGGTGTGGGTGGCCGTCAAGTATTCCTTGAGGAACGTCACGCGTTTGCGCACCTCCCCGGCAGGGTCGATCCGGGGCTGCACGCCCATTTCCTCGATGATCTTCGCCTGGAGTTCACGCATGCCTCACAGCCTAGTCAGCGGTGTCAACAACGCTCAACTGTTGCAGCCGGACCGGTGGTTCCTGCCCGGTCCTGACTGGGCACCGGCCCGGACGCCCGGCCTATTGAGCCTGCCGCACCGGACCGGTGGAGCCGCGGACCGTGAGATGGGTGGGCATCACGGACCGGCTTCGGGTGCCACCGCCGGCGAGCGGGTTCAGCTGGGCCAGCAGCATGGACACCGCCACGCGGCCGGCCTGCTCGATCGGGGAGGCCATGGTGGACAGCGGCGGATTGCAGAAGTCGGCGCCAAAGATGTCGTCGCAGCCCACAATGCTCATGTCCTGCGGGACACGGATGCCGCGTTCGCGAAGGCGCTGGAGCATGCCGATGGCGATGAGGTCGTTGAACGCGAGGCAGGCGGTGACCCCGCTGTGGACGGCGGCGTCCGCGGCTGCCGCGCCGGACTGGGTCTTGGGGGCGAACGGACCGAGCCGGCGCACCTCCACGCCGCGTTCCTCGGCTGCCAGGGACAGCGCGGTCCACCGCCGTTCGCTGGACTGCGACGTCGTCGGGCCGGCCACATAGGCCACCCGGGTGTGCCCCAGCGAGATCAGGTGGTCCAGCGCCTGGCTGGTGCCGGACGGGGTGTCGATCAGGACCGCGGGAACGCCGGGCACGTCACGGTTGATCGCGACCATGGGCAACTTCGCCGCCGCGTTCAGCAGGGCTTCGTCGCTGAGCCGGGATGCGGCCACGATGATGCCGTCGGCGCTCTTGCGCAGCTGCTCCACGGTGCTGGCCTCCACCTCGTCGGATTCTTCCGTGTCCACCAGCAGCTGGGTGTACCCGGCCGCCTTGAGCTGGAGCTGGGTTCCCCGGATGAGGTCGAAGTAGAACGGGTTGGTGATATCCGGAACCAGGACTCCCACCGCGCCCGTGCGTCCGGAACTCAGCGCCTTCGCCTGGCTGTTGGGCGTGTAGTGCAGCCGGGCCGCGGCCGCCTCGATCCGCTGCCGCGTCCTGATGTTGACCCGGTCCGGCGTGGAGAGGGCACGGGAAACCGTGGAGGCCGCCACGCCGCAGAGCGCGGCGATGTCATGGATGGTGGCCGGGCGGTCCACTGCTGCTGGTTGCGTCGTCGCCACGGCGCTCCTCTCTGAACGTGGTGGCCGGGCCGTGGTGGCCGGGGCGGGTGGCCGGGCTGTGATTGCCGCCACAGGGCCGGTCAGCAAAGAATGCCACAGATTGCTAGAAGTTGGCAACCGGTTGTCATTCAGGCATGGCGATGGCTAGACTGGGGCCCACACCGTTTGTGAACTGCGTCACCGCGCCGGAGCCGGAAGCTGCCCGCGGCGGCCGCGAAACCCAGGAGATCCGCGTGAGCAAAACACCACCCGCAGTCTGGTCGCTGTCTGGCTTCGGCGACGAAATAGATCCGGACCCCGCAGTTCAGGCCGCCGTGCTCCTGGCGCTGGGCGCAAGCCACATCGAGGTCCGCAGCGCCTGGGGCACCAACGTCTCCGAGCTGGAGCCCGAGCAGGTTGCCCGGCTCAAGGAAATCCTGGATGAAAAGGGCCTCAAGGTCTCGGCCGTGGCCAGCCCCGTCGGGAAGGTGGACGTGAGCCTGCCGGTGGAGCACGAGCTGGCACGGCTCCGGCAGATCATCTCAGTGGCCAGGGGGCTGGAGACGAAGTACATCCGCATCTTCTCCTTCTACCGGGCCGAAGGCCGCAGCGCGGAAGACATCCGCGAGGACGTCCTGGCCCGCATGGGCGCCCTTGCGGCGCTCGCCGCGGAATCCGGCGTCGTGCTCCTGCACGAGAACGAAAAAGGCATCTATGGCGATACCCCGCAGCGCGTGCTGGACATCATGGAAACCGTGAACTCGCCCGCGCTCCGCATCGCGTGGGACAACGCCAACTTCGTCCAGGTGGGCGTCAAGCCCTACACCGAGGGCTACGCGATGCTGCGCCCCTACCTCGAGTACTTCCAGGTGAAGGACGCGCTCGCCACCACCGGGGAAGTGGTCCCCTCCGGTGAGGGCGACGGCGAACTCGACGCCACCATCGCCGCCCTCAAGGCGGACGGTTACGCCGGCTTCGCCTCGCTGGAACCCCATCTGGCCAGCGCCCACGAACTCGGCGGCTTCTCGGGCCCCGCGGCCTTCGGCGCCGCGGCCCGCGCCTTTGCCGCGCTGGCCGCGAAACACCAGATCGAACTCGTGTAATCGGCCTTTATTAGC
>Ga0207645_10003162_pt1 | contig 12608 bp, 16 predicted proteins | sample KBSM53metaG_FD_184331 | JGI IMG/M metagenome (GOLD analysis project Ga0207645, IMG submission 184331) | Miscanthus rhizosphere microbial communities from Kellogg Biological Station, Michigan, USA - KBS M5-3 metaG (SPAdes) (version 2) | ecosystem: Host-associated > Plants > Roots > Rhizosphere >...
ACATGGACCTTGTAGCCTTCGCCGATCAGCAGCAGCGCGATGACGTCGGCGAGGTCCTTCAGGTCCTCGATCACGACGATCGTCCGGCCGCTGCTCGACTGCGCGACCGATTCAAGGTTGGCGCCGTCTGCCTTCGAAGTGCTGGGCATGTCGTGCGAAGCGGCGGCGTCACCGCCGGCTTCCCCTCGATCCAGAAGCGGATTCAGTGTGCCGCCGACCGTGTCCCCTCGCCGCTTCGCGGGTGCCTGTCGAGCGAGCTCGACGCGCCGACATGGGCGTCGTCGTAGACGCCGATGCCGAGCCTCGAGACGAGCTCGCCGCCCAGCCACGCCGTCACCAGCGCGATCGCGGCTCCGCCGAACGACAGCGTCATGGCCAGCCCACTCGGCGGCGTGCGGTCGTCGCCGCGCACCAGCCAGCTGGCGATGAAGAGCAGGCTCACCACGAGGTTGCCGATGCCATGCAGCGCACCGATCCGCTTGGCCCGCGTCTCGGGCGGGATCGCGAGCCAGTCGATCGTTCCGAACGGGGCGGCAACCAGGGCGCCGATGATGCCGGCGGCCATCGTCCAGTAGGCAACGGTGACCATCGTCGGCCCGGCGCCGAGCAGGCGCGCGATGTCGAAGAACACGGCGGTCGCGAGCAATCCGAGCGGAAAGACGACGAGCATCTGATGGACTGGATGCCCGAGCAGTTTGGCCTTGCTCTCCACGATGTCGATGTCTTGATGAAGTTGTCCGGAAAACGGCAAACAGCATTCCTGTACGCCTCGCCGATCGGCGGCGCGCTCGTTCGGGAGCGGCGGGACACAGCCCGGAACGTCCCTTGCCATCGACAAGGACCGACGCCAGCGACAGCAAGGATCTTCGATGCAGACCGCGATCTGTTCATTCGACAGCCGGGCCCAGGCCGAACGGGCCGCCGACCTGCTGATCGAGCGCGGCTTGCAGCGTGACTTCGTCTACATGAAGGCCGGGCAGACCGACCCGGCGGGCGCGACGAGCGCGGCGGATCGGAGCGACCCCGGCTTCTTCAAGCGCCTGTTCAGCGACCTGTTCGGCGACCCGGATGCATCCGCGAAGGCGAGCCACTACGACGATGCGGTCGCGCGCGGCGAGACGGTGCTGATCGTCGATGTGGCAGACGACCGCGAGCTCGCCATCCTGCGCGACGCGATGAGCCGGATCGGCGGCTCGCTCGATGTGGAGGGGGCCCCGACGGCGCCGACCGTCGAGGGCGGCGCGACGGCGCCGACCGTCGAGGGTGCCGCGACGCCGCCGACGGCGACCCCGGCGACCGCCGGCGCGTCGATGCAGCCGCCTCCGGCTGGGCGCCAGGCTCCGTCCGCGCTCGAGGACAGGACCGTCGTCCCCGTCGTCGAGGAGGCGCTGACGGTCGGCAAGCGAACGGTGTCGACCGGCGGCATCCGGGTCGTCAAGCGGATCGTCGAGACGCCGGTCAGCGAAGCGGTCCGCGTGCTCGAGGAGCGTGCGGTCGTCGAGCGGCGTCCGGTCGACCGCCCGGCGACCGAGGCCGACTTCGCCAGCTTCCCCGAAGGCGTCCTTGAAATCCGCGAGCGCACCGAGGAGCCGGTCGTCGCGAAGGCCGCGCGGGTCGTCGAAGAGGTCATCGTCGGCAAGGAGGTGCGCGAGCACGACGAGACAGTCACCGACAGCGTGCGCCGGACCGACGTCGACGTCGAGCCGATCGGCACCGCGTCTGCGCGCGATGCCGGATCGCAAGGGGTCCGCGAGACATCGACCGCCGCGCCGCGGCCGACCGATCCACGGCCATGAGCGCAGCGTTGACGAGGCACTGAGCGTCGGCCGGCAATGGCAACTCCACCCAACGGTGTCGGCACCGTGAACAACCCCCGCCGCGAGGTCCGTGCCGGCGACGGCGCACGCCGTCCGGCACCGCCATCAGCCGCACGCCCGCGACGCTGGTGGTCGGGCCTGCTGATCGCCGCGCTGCTGGTCGGGCTGATGATCGCGCTGTCGACGCTCGAGGCCACCACCTGCAGCGGAGCGCACAGCCTGCCGTGCCTGTCAGCCCCGCCGTGGATCTTCTACGGCCTGCACGCGGCCGCGACGCTGTGCTGCATCTGGTCGATCGCCGTTGCGGCACGCGCGCTGATCGAGACACGAAGCCGCAAGATCGGCGCTCCGCCGCAGCGCTGAGCGCGCGTCGCGCCGCGAGCGGCGGCGCGTCCCTTTCTGTTCTGCCGCTGAGCGCCGCCCTAGCCGGCACTGCGTCCGTTGGCGCCATCGGGAAACAAGCGCCGCGTCAGCTCGCTGTTCTCGGCGTGGATCAGGTCCTTGTTGAGTTCCTGGCTCACCGTCGCGCCGACGTGGCTGTCGAGCTCCTTGCGCAGGTGGCCGAGGAAGCGCGGCGCGGCGACGATGCGCAGCTCGTCGAAGCGCTTCTGGCGCAGTGCCTCGGCGAGGTGCTGGGCGACCCGCCGCGCGAAGCCCTGCGCCTCGAGGTGCTGGTCCTCCTCGCCGGCCGATGCCGTGACGCTCGCGGTGCCGCGGAGACGGTGCGGCGTGTTCTGGCGCGACCCGTGCGGCGCGACGCCGGCGCGGCGGCCCTGGGCGTCGCGGTTGAAATCGCCCTCCTTCGCATGCGCGGCCGGGTCGGTGAGCTCCTCGACACTCTCGAGCTGGTCGCCGGTCTCCGGCCAGCGCAGGATGCGGGCGATCGCCTCGTCGGCGACCAGCACCCAGATCGTCTTCGCATCGGCGCGCGGCACGACCCCACGGTCGGCCCAGCGGCCGTCGTCGGTGCGGCCGTCGTCGCTGCCGTCATCGCGGCTGCCGTCGCTGCTGCCGTCGGCGCCGCTGTACCGCTCGGCGCTGCGGCCATCATCGCTGCGGCTACCGTCACTGCGCTCGTCGTCACTGCGCCCGTCGTTGCGGGCTGAGACATTGCCGGCCGGCGCAGGCGCCGACGACTCGGCGAACGCGCTGACCGAGGCGCCCGAGACCCCGGGCGGCGCCGCCGCAGCGCCCGGCGCGGCCGGCTCCGACACCTCCTGCAGCACGATCCCGGCGCCGTCGCCGTCGGCCTTCACCGCGACGTCGCCGAGCGACAGCATGCCGACCAGGTGCTGCGCGCGGTCGAGCACCGGCACGCGGCGAATGCGCGCATCGCGCATCTGCTCGAGAACCTCGTCGAGCGCCTGGTCCTCGAAGCAGCAGCGCGGGTCGCGGCTCATCACCTCGTCGAGCGGCGTCTGGTCGGCCGGACGCCCTCTGGCGACGCCGCGCACGACGATGTCGCGGTCGGTCACGACGCCGACCAGCTGGTCCTGCTCGCAGACCGGCACCACGCCGACGTCGAGCCTTTCCATCGCCTGCGCGGCGGCGGCGATCGAATCGTGCGGCGACAGGGTGCGCACGCCACGCGTCATCACGTCTGAAACTCGGGTCACGGCAGTTTCCGTTGGAATTGCGGTGCCCGAGCGCTGCAAGCGTCGTTCCCGAGAGACGGTGGCAGCGCCTAGGTATCGGGTCGGCGCAACCGGTGGTTCAGGAACGTCTCGACGTCCGCGGCGACATGACCGACGGCGCGCACCGCTTCGCGCAACTCGTCGGGCCTGCAACGGAACTTCTGGCACCAGTAATCGAGGTCGGACGGATCACTGACGTTGATGAGGGGGCCCCTCTGCTTGCCTGGCGTCTTGTCGACCATCGTGTCGGAGTGAACTCGGATTCCAAAAAAACCGCCCGGGACATCTGGTCGACCAGAGGAGTTCGACGCTCACCGCTGGAATCGGTGGAGTTCCCATCTTTCGCCGTCGGGGGGATCGGCTTCAAGACCTATGGGGCGCAATGCAGCAACGAGTGCCGGATCGCCGGGTCATCCGAGGAGAGCGACCCGCCGTTCCGACCGGTCGTCAGAGGCAGGACACGTGCCCGCAACGCCGCGCGTCGAAAGTCCACCGGTTGCCGACAACGGGCGTCATGTGCGCCCTCCATTTGCGGGGGTCGCGGCCTCGCCGGCACACCCATTGCCGGCCAACGCACATGAAAGGCACGGGAACCGAAGACAAAACGCCGGTGACGGACCGGGTCCAGCGGCTGGCCCACCGCATCGAGGCAATCGACGGCGAGATCCGCGACCAGGTGGCGCGCATCGCAGTCAGCCGACGGAACGGTCGGCCGCGCGTCGAATCGGAGGAGTTTCTGCAGATTCTGCGTGCCGTTCGGGCAAGTTATGCCGATCACCTGCGTGTCCTGGAGGGGCGCCCGCCCAAATCCTGACGGCTCGTGGTGCGGCCTGCGACAGGCGGGGGTGAGGCCTTGCGCGTCGAGCCCTGGGTTCTGATCGTCGCGACGGTCGCGATCACCTGGCTGCTCTGCCGCTGGTGGTATCGGCGCAGGCTGCGCGCGCTGCAGCGACAGCTCGCGCGTGCCCTCGCCCGCGCCGACGCACCGGTCGACGACAGCCGTCGCGACCCGATCACCGACAGTGCAGCGGCAGCAGCCGCAGACGAACCGGAGGTCGCGAGCGATCCGCTGGCGCCACCGCGCACGCCGGTTCCCGATGTCTCGGACGATTACCCGTCGGTGCCGTTCCTCGACACGTCGCCGTCGACCCACGAGCCATCGAACGCGCAGAAGCGGACGCGTCGACCGCGCTAGGCCTAGAGATCCTCGTGCAGGTAGCTCGGCCGCTTCGGCAGCCGGAGCGCAACCAGGAAGGCGATCACCATCATCGCCGTGACGTACCAGAAGAACGCCGACTCGTGGCCGATCGACTTGAGGCCCAGCGCGACGTATTCCGCCGAGCCGCCGAACGCCGCGTTGGCGACCGCGTAGGCCAGGCCGACGCCGAGCGCACGCACCTCGGGCGGGAACATCTCGGCCTTCACGATGCCGCTGATCGACGTGTAGAAGCTGACGATCGCGAGCGCCAGCACGATCAGCGCGAACGCCATGAACGGACTCGAGACCTGGTGGAGCCCGCTCATGATCGGCACCGTGCCGATGGCGCCGAGCGCGCCGAACAGCAGCATGTTGTTGCGCCGGCCGATACGGTCCGACAGCGCGCCGAACACCGGCTGCAGGCACATGTAGACGAGCAGCGCCCACGTCATGATCTCGCTCGCCGTCTTGATCGACATGCCGGCCGAATTGACCAGGTACTTCTGCATGTAGGTCGTGAACGTGTAGAAGATCAGCGAGCCGCCCGCGGTGTAGCCGAGCACCGTGAAGAACGCCGCCTTGTGATGGCGGAACAGCCCGGCGATCGTGCCCGCATGCTGCTTCGTCAGGTCGGCTTCGCGCGCCGTCTCGGTCAGCGAGCGCCGCAGGTAGAGCGCGACGACCGCGGTCACCGCGCCGACCACGAACGGGATGCGCCAGCCCCACGCCCTCAGCTCGTCGTTGCTGAGGAACTGCTGCATCGCGACGACGACGAGCACCGCCAGCAGCTGGCCGCCGATCAGCGTGACGTACTGGAACGACGAGTAGAAGCCGCGCTGTCCGCGCAGCGCGACCTCGCTCATGTAGGTCGCGGTGGTGCCGTACTCGCCGCCCACCGAGAGACCCTGGAACAGGCGGGCGACGAGCAGCAGGAACGGCGCCCATGCGCCGATCGAGGCATAGGTCGGCAGGCAGGCGATCAGCAGCGAGCCGCCGCACATCATCGTCACCGAGGTCACCATCGAGACCTTGCGACCCTTGCGGTCGGCGATGCGGCCGAACAGCCAGCCGCCGATCGGCCGCATCAGGAAGCCGGCCGCGAAAACGCCGGCCGTGTTCAGCAGCTGCGCGGTCGGATCGGCCTTCGGAAAGAACGCCGGCGCGAAGTAGAGCGCGCTGAACGCATAGACGTAGAAGTCGAACCACTCGACGAGGTTGCCCGACGAGGCGGCGACGATCGAGAAGATCCGATGGCGCTTCTCGTGCGCCGTGTAGTGCGGCGCGGCGGCCGACGGCAGGGTCGATTGAAGGGTGGTCATCGTCCCCTCGCCCGGCAATTCGCGTGCGCCATCGACGGCTCGCCCACGCGCTCGCCCGGGAGCGGCGATCATTGATCCTTGCCGACCGCTGCTCCCGTCCCCTCCCCGATGACTTTTTCCTGGCGCGCGCTGATCCGCGACCCGCAGTTCCGGCGCGGCGTCGCCGACATCTCCCCGTTCGCGCCCGGGATCGCCGCCTGGGGCCTCGTGACCGGCGTCGCGATGGTGCAGAGCGGCCTCGACGTCTGGCTCGCCTTGCTGATGTCGATCACGGTCTTCGCCGGCACCGCGCAGCTCGCCTCGCTGCCGCTGCTCGCGGCCGGGGCGCCGCTCTGGGTCCTGTGGGCGACTGCGTTCTGCGTCAACCTGCGCTTCGTGATCTTCAGCGCGCAGTGGCGGGTTCACCTCGGTCATCTGCCGCGCGGCCGCCGGCTCGTGCTCGGCTACCTGCTCGCCGACCTGAACCTGCTCGTCTTCCAGAAGGCGTGGCCGAGCGGCGTGCGCGAGGACGGCCAGGTCCCGTACATCCTCGGCGGCGCGACGATCTGGGCGGCCTGGCAGGTCTCGAGCGTGATCGGCATCCTGGCCGCGTCGCTGGTGCCGACGCACTGGGGTCTCGGCTTCGCCGGCACCCTCTCGATGTTCGGCCTCGCCTACGGGCTGCTCACCGATCGCAAGACCAAGGTCGCCGCGGTGGTCGCGGCCAGCGCGGCCATCGCCGCCTATGCGCTGCCGCTCAAGCTCAACATCCTGGTCGCGATCGCGGCCGCGGTCGCCGCCGGCGAGCTGATGGAGTATGGGCAGCGCGCCGCCCGACGCCTGCGGGGCGCCGGATGACCGTCGGCGGCGACGGTGTCGTCGCCATCCTCGGCCTGGCCGCGGTGACGGTCGTCGCGCGCGGATTCTTCCTGTTCCCGCGCCGCGCCTGGGCCGTGCCCACGTGGCTGCAGCGCTCGCTGCAGCTCGCCCCGCTGGCCGCGCTGGTCGCCGTGCTGGCGCCCGAGGTCTTCATGTCGAACGGGCACCTTGTCGACACCTGGCGCGATGCGCGGCTGCCCGGCGCGCTCGCGGCGACGCTCTGGTACGCCTGGCGCCCGGGCGTGCTCGGCCCGTTGCTGGCCGGTTTGGCGGTGTACCTGCCGGCGCGCCTGCTGCTCGGCTGGTGAACGCGCAGCGCGCCTACGCCGCGGCCGGCGCCAGCGTCGGTGCGCCCGCGCCGCATGCACTCGCTGGCAAGCCGGCGAACGCTGGCCGGCGCGCGCCGAACGGCACCCAGTTCGCCGACGGCCACCGATAGGCACGCCCCGCTTCGCGGGCCAGTTCGCCGAACAGCAGCATCGCGTCGGCACCGCGCGTCCCGCGCAGCCGCTCGATCGCGCGCGCATTCGGCTCGATCGTCAGATAGCCGAAGGCCCAGTTCGGAAAGCGCCGTCCGAGGCCCGGGCTCTCGAACCAGAGCACGTCCATCTGCCGATGCCGCGCGTCGGCGCGCAGACGGTGCAGCAGCCGGTCCATCGCCTTCGACGGGCCTTCGATCCACTGCGCGAAATGGCGGCCGTCGAACATCAGCAGGCCGGTGATCCGTTCGCGCTGGTTGCGGACCCGCGACGCGTCGACGATCCGGTCGACCGCTGCAGGATCGGCATCCGCCAGCTCGCTCACGTAGAGCAACGCGGATTCGCTGATTCTTCTGTGCACGTTCCATTCGGGCGCGCTGCAGGCGCGCACCGCCCCTTCGTCAGATCTGCGGTGTCACGCGCGGTCGCCGCGGCGGGGAATAGGTCCGGCGGCCGGCGTACTTCTTCCACAGAAAGCCCGCCACCATCATCAAGAGCCATTTGCGCATGTCGCGTCCTCGAGAGTCATTTCAAGCGGGAGGGCAAAGGCCGTGCCCGCTGTCGCACGACGCCGCGCTGGGGCCTCGCAGCGCGGCGTCGCGTCGCAGCGGTCAGCCCATCCGGCGGCGCCGCATGAAGCCGATCGCGCCGAGTCCGAGCAGCATCAGCGCATACGTCTCGGGCTCCGGCACGGCGGCGATCAGCACGACCTCGCCTTGCCCCGAGCTGGCGCCGAAGTTCGAGACGTAGAAGCCGTCCGGGCCGATCGCGAGGCCGGTTGCATCGGCGAGGCCGTCGCTGAAGACGAGCGAGCGCGAGCCGTCGGCGGCGACTTTCCAGAGCGCACCGCCGCTGCCCGGATTCAGCAGGCCGTTCGAGTCGTATTCGAGCGCGTACAGGCTGCCGTCGGCAGCGAACGCGAGGTCGGTGATCATCGTGAAGCCGGTCGCGAAGATCGTCGGCGTGCCGCCGGGGACGATCCGGTAGATCCGCGCTGCGCCCGGCACGAACGGAAAGCCGGTCAGCTCGCCGACGTAGTAGGCGCCGTCGGGCCCGACCGCGATGCCGGTCGGCACCGGCTCGGTCGGGGACGGCCCGCCGAGCGCGCGCGACGCGAAGCTGGCGACCGTCGACACCGTGCCGTCGTTCGCGACCCGCAGCAGCGAGTTGCCGCCTGCATCGGTGACCAGCGCGCCGCCCGGGATCGGCGCGACGCGCCACGGGTCGCTGTCGAGCGGTCCGCCGGCCGGGTTGTTGGCGGCCTCGTAGGCGCCGAGGTCGACCGAGCTGCCGCCGGTGATCAGCCGGCTCAGGTTCACGCCGCCCGGCGCGAGGTCGGTCGCCCGCACGGTCGGATCGACGCCGGCGCCGATCGTGACGAGGGTCGAGCCCGTCGGGCCGAACGCGATGCCGTTCGGGCCGACGACCTCGCCGGTCGTGCCGTTGTAGATCGACGGCAGGCCGGTCGTCACGCGGGTCTGCGCGCCGCCGAGCAGACGGGTCACCGAACCGGTCTGGGTGTAGGTCAGCGTCGCGCCGCGCACGATCGTCGTCGGCCCCGAGCCGGCTGCAATTCCTGCTTCCGTGATGTACAAACCGCCATCCGGACCGAAGGCGAGGCCGCGCGGGTTGTTGAGGCCGGTGGCCAGCACCGAGCTGGTGTAGTCGGCAGCGACGGCAGCGCATGAACAGCCGAGCGCCATCGTCAATGCGCCCAGGGATCGGAGCCAGGTCGTACTCGCGCGGTTTCTTCGCATGTGCATTTCTCCAGGAAGGTTGCGGATCGAAAGGGTCGTCGAGCCGGCGTCCGACGAGCGGCCGGGCGACGCGGACGCTTGGCAAGAAACACGCCTTTTCGAGCACGCGCGATGAGCGACGAAGCGCGCGTCGCAACGGACCTCGCCGTCGCTGCCGACGAGCCGATCGCGTACCTGCAGCGCACGCGCACCTACTACCAGGCGCTCGGCTACGGCGCGCCGTACCAATGGGCGCATGCCGACGCGGTGCCGTTCCAGCCGTTGACGAAGCCGCTGTCGGCCTGCCGCGTCGCGGTCGTCACGACCGCCGCACCGTATCGGCCGGAGGTCGGCGACCAGGGTCCCGGCGCACCGTACAACGCGAAGGCGAAGTTCTATGCGGTCTATTCGGGAGACGCCGCCGGCGATCCCGATCTGCGCATCTCGCATGTCGCGATCGACCGCCGGCACACGACCGCCGAGGACATCGGCAGCTACTTCCCGCTCGCGCGCTTGCGCGAGGCGGCGCGCGCCGGTCGGATCGGCGCGGTCGCGCCGCGCTTCCACGGCCTGCCGACCAACCGCAGCATCCGCACCAGCGTCGAGGTCGACGGACCCGAGCTCGTCGCGCGCTGCGTCGCCGATGCGGTCGACGCGGTCGTGCTGGTGCCGAACTGCCCGGTCTGCCATCAGACGACGGCGCTCGCCGCGCAAGCGCTCGAACGGCACGGCATCGCGACCGTCGTGATGGGCTGCGCGAAGGACATCGTCGAGTACGTCGGCGCACCGCGCTCCTTGTTCTCCGATTTCCCGCTCGGCAACGCGGCCGGCCGGCCCAACGATCGAGCCTCGCAAGTGGAGACGCTCGAGCTCGCGCTCGGCCTGCTCGAGCAGGCGACGCGGCCGCGCACGACGCTCGTGTCGCCGCTGCGCTGGTCGGCGAGCGCCGCCTGGAAGCTCGACTACTGCAATGTCGAACGGCTGTCGCCCGACGAGATCGCACGCCTTCGCGCCGAATTCGACACGGCCAAGGCGCAGGCGAAGGCTTTGCGCGATCCGTCGAGCAAAGCGCAGCCCTGACGTGCAGCGCGACCGCTGACCGCGCTCAGCGCCCCGCCTCGCCGACCGTGTCGGCCGCACTCGCGCCGCGCTGGCCGATCGGCTTGTCGGATCCGACCGTCGTGTCGACGCGGGTCTGGCGCTCGAGCTCGGCATTCAGCTCGGCCCCGATCAGCACCGCGAACGCCGAGAGCAGGTACCAGACCAGCACGATCAGCACCAGGCCGACCGCGCCATAGGCCTTGTCGTAGCGCCCGAAGCCGTTGACGTACATCGACAGCAGCAGCGATCCGACGAGCCACAGCGCAGTCGCGAGGAACGCGCCCCAGCTGACCCATGACCAGCGCGCATGGCGCCGGCTCGGACCGTAGCGGTACATCACCAGCAGCGAGGCCCAGAACAGCACCACGACGAGCGGCCAGCGCGCGTACACCATCGCCTGCCGGGACAGCCCGCCGAATTCGACGATCTGCATCGCCGCGGGCGCGACGACGACCGCACCGACCAGGATCGCGGCGACCGTCATCGCGCCGGCCGTGATCAGCAGCGCGAGCCCGGTGCGGATCGCGAAGCTGCGCTTTTCTTCCTCGTCGTAGGCGACGTTGAGGGCCTGCATCAGCGTGCGGATGCCGAGCGACGCCCCCCACAGCGCGAGCAGCACGCCGCCGCCGAGGCTGAGGCCGAGGCGATGCGTTCGATCGTCGGCCAGCCCCTGCAGCAGTGCAACCAGCAGGTGCAGCGCTTCGGGCGACAGGTCCCCTTTCAACGTCGCGAGCCGACCTGGAATGCCGGCCGGATCGAACGCCATGCCGTACAGCGCCAGCAACGCCATCAGCGCCGGGAAGGTTGCCAGCACCGCATAGAACGCGACCCCGGCTGCCACCAGTGAGAGCCGGTCCTTGCCGATCCGATGGCGGACCCGCCCCGCGATGTCGCGCCAGCCGCGCACCGGGATTTCGCTCGGCCGCTCGGCGTCACGCCCGCGTTCGCCCGCTGACGCCGGCGCGTCGGTCACCGCTCGCGCTCGACGCTGTCCGCCGCGACCCCCGCGATCTCGGCGCCGATGCGGTCGAGGAAGGCTTCGAGCGCCGGCGGATCGACCGGCTTGGTCAGGTGGTGGTCGAAGCCCGCCGCGTGCGTGCGCGCGCGGTCGCGTTCGGCGCCCCAGCCGGTCAACGCGACGACGACCAGGTCGGCATGCCGAGGGTCGGCGCGCAGCGCGCGCGCCACCTCGTAGCCGTCCATTCCGGGCAGCCCGAGATCGAGCAGGACGATCTGCGGCATGAACTCGCCGGCGATCCGCAGCGCGCTCGGTCCGTCCGGCGCACCGCGCACCGCATAGCCGAGGATCTCGAGCAGCGCGACCAGCGCTTCGAGCCCGTCCGGGTTGTCCTCGACGACCAGGATGCGCGTCGTGCGCGCCGGCGCGCAGTCGTCAGTGGAGCCGGCACCGGCCTGCGCCGCCGGCGACGCGAGCGCCAGCGGCAGGGTGATCGTGAACGTCGTGCCGGCATCGAGCCCGGCGCTGCGCACCGCGACCCGTCCGCCGTGCATCTCGACCAGGTACTTGACCAGCGACAAGCCGATGCCGAGGCCGCCCTTCGCGCGATGCGCGCTGTGGCGAAGCTGCGTGAACATCTCGAACACGCTGCCCTGCTGGTCGAGCGGAATGCCGACCCCGTTGTCGGCGACCTCGAGCTGCGCCCGGTCGCCGACCGTCCAGGCGGCCAGGCGGATCTCGCCGCCGTCGGGCGTGTACTTGGTGGCGTTGCTGAGCAGGTTGCCGATGACCTGGACGATGCGCGCCGGATCGGCATCGAGCTCGACATCGGCGGGCGGCAGCTGCAGCGCGAGGCGATGGCGCGCGGCCTCGAGGTCGGGCCGCACCGACTCGACCGCCTGCTCGATCAGCGACGCGAGGCCGACCCGCTCGCGGCGCAGCTCGATCAACCCGCGGTTGATGCGCGACTGGTCGAGCAGGTCGTCGACGAGGCGCGCCATGTGGCCGACCTGGCGCTCGACGATCTCGCGGGCGTGCGTCGCCTTCGCCGGGTCGGTCGAGATCTTCATGATCGAGAGCGCGAAGCGCATCGGCGCCAGCGGGTTGCGCAGCTCGTGCGCCAGCGTCGCGAGGAACTCGTCCTTGTGGCGATCCTGCTCGCGCAGCAGCGCCGCATCGCGGACCCGCTCGATATGCGCCCAGCAGCGCTCGACGACCTCGCCGACGATCGCGATCTCGGCGTCGCTCCAGTCGCGCGGCTCGGCCTGGTGGACCGCCATCATCGCGGCCAGCCGGCCGTCCTTGACGAGCGGCGCGGTGACGATCGCCTTGATGCCGATCGCGTTGAACATGCGCCCGCCGCCGTCGTCGCCGAGCTCGCGGTGACGTCGCGCACGACGAGCTTGCGGCCGTTGCGCAGGTTCCCGGTGGCCTGCGGCCCGAACAGGTCGAGCGAGTAGACGCCGGCGCTGCTCGGCACGCCTTCGGCCGACCAGTCGCTGCGGATC
>Ga0207645_10003163_pt1 | contig 12606 bp, 8 predicted proteins | sample KBSM53metaG_FD_184331 | JGI IMG/M metagenome (GOLD analysis project Ga0207645, IMG submission 184331) | Miscanthus rhizosphere microbial communities from Kellogg Biological Station, Michigan, USA - KBS M5-3 metaG (SPAdes) (version 2) | ecosystem: Host-associated > Plants > Roots > Rhizosphere >...
AATCACGGGCCTTATCAGGTTGTGGAACTAACCTTGCTGTTTGACCGGATTCAGGGTTGTTGGGATTCCATGCATACCAGGGGATATATTCTTGTCCTACCATCCGGGGACCCCAGCTCGCGTCATCTGTATACTCAGGATAATATTTCCCATCCAGCGTTTTCCATTCATCGGGCATACCGGGCTGCCATGTAAACCTGGTAAGGTCAGCTGCAGCACCACCAGCATATTTATTTTGATAATTGGGTAAGACATAAACCTTGTCGAATGTTACACCCTGGTTTACTTCAATGGAAGTTTTGCCGGCAATAGCTTTTTTTGTATTAATTACAATGGCGCCGCCTTTGGCGATATCACCAAACAGAGTTGTCGCGTTGGCACCTTTTAAAACAGTTACATCCTGGACATCGTCTGGGTTGATATCAAAGGAACCTGTAACTGATCCGTCAACAACATAAATAGGTGAAACATCCCCCGTCAGATCTAATCCACCCCGGATCCTCAGTGATCCCTGGTTGTCAAGTTTCATTGGGGACTGACCTCTGAATTGGACACCGGCGACTTTTCCGGCTAAAGCACTATTAATGTTTGTTTGAGGGATGATGTGAAGTTGCTCGTCGCCAACAACCTGGGAGCTGTAGGGTGTTACTCTCTGTGAACGTTTGATCCCAAATGCTGAAGTAACAACAACTTCTGAAAGTTGGGCCGCCGTGGTCGACAATGTCACGTCCGCTACATTATTAGCAGGCGTTATCGTTTGCGAAGCATGGCCCGCTGCGGTAATGGTTAATTTTGCGTTCTGTGGAATTTTGATTGAAAAAGCTCCTTGAACATCAGCCGTAGTGGCATTTTTGGTTCCTGTTTCCTGGATCGTCGCAAAAGGAACAGGCTCACCTTTTTCGTTTTTCACTACACCTGTGATCGTACGAGTCTGACCGAATGCCAATGTGCACAGCAGCATCAGCACTGATAGCAGTGATGCAAGTTTTCTCATGTGAAAGTCAATTTTTAATTAAAAGCAATGAGTTAAAATCCCATTTCAAAAGCAATGGAATTGAAACGAGACAATCCTACCTTTTGAAATGCTGCGCCAAAGAAAAAGAATTTTTAACAATTTTTAAAAAAACAATTTTTTTTGAGCTCTATATTTTAAAAATAGAAATCTAAGGCATCCAAAACAGGCTGCTTTTTAAAACTTTCTAAAAAATCACCCTAATTTTCTTGACCGCAATTAATATATTATAAAGGAACAAGACCACTTCAATTGAGGTGGTCTTTACACATGTCCCGGCGTTATATTTTTTTCAGTAATCGTCCTCGGCAAATCTTGTCCTTGCTCCACCGTTCATCTCATAGATTGTACCTGGATCATCAGAAAATTCAAGCTGCATATGAATACTGTCAACTACATTTCCGGCTTTCGAATGCCCGGCATTTAAGAGGATCTTACCATCGGTCAGGTTAACGGTGATCGGGTAATATTGATTCTCCGCATTCGCAGTGGCAAAAGTTAAGTTGCTGTAGTCAGCTTTTGCTTTAAACTTAACCTGCCATCCGCTTTGAAAATCGTCGATCCAGATTGAATCATCATTGGCGGAAGTATTATATGTTGCAATTTTGAAATGGCCAATCCCAAACACATCCTTTGTAGCGCCCTGGTCGAGCGTAACCCACCATTCATTTGCCATTTTTTCTGCAGCTGTTTTACCTACTTCCGGTAAATTTTTTTTACAAGAACAAAGCAGGACAATGATTGCTCCTGGTAATAGAAATATCTTTTTCATATTTGAGGGTGAATTTTTATTGTTTAACAAAAGTTCTTAGCCCGGTTCCATATCCAGGGTTTAATATCTGCCAGGTGTAGGTGGCGGGCGGACCGGTGCTATAAACCTCCTGGGCAGAACTCATGGTGGAACCGTCACTAATTGTTTGTTCCGGCATATGGATGGTAAAACCTGTTTGATTAAAAACGACCACAGTCAGATTTACTCCCAGAGCTCCACCAGGATTGACGACGGTGTACACTCCCGGAGCAATCTTGGTCCACGTGCTTTCAACACCATTTGAGCTACGCACATAGGTGCCGGACAAATCGTTCCCGGCAGCACTTGCTTCCGTAGAATACACAACCACAGTTCTTGTTAGTGATGCAGGAAACCCATCTTTGTTTACCGCTGTGTAAGTGATATTGTAGACACCAACTTCACCTGCATTAACAGATCCATCCGTTGTATAAGGAATGGTGGCGCCTCCTTCTGTTGCCACAATCCCGGGATCCGTAAAAGTGCCGCCGACTTCAATCGTCATGTATCTATCGCCGTTGAGAGTGAGCACAGGAAATTGTGTGACCCTCGAAATGCCAACCTTATCTTCAGTATTATGAATTTCATCTTTGTTGCAGGCAAAAAATAAAACGGCTAACAAAGAATAAAATAATGGAATGAATTTTTTCATACTTAGTCGTTTAAATTATTAAGGTTTACCCCACCAAACGGGTGTTGTTATAGGAACTAATTCCGGCGTATTGGAGTTTCTTGATACTTCAACGTCCGGATAGGCTAGTCTCCTTGGAAGAGCTCCCGGTGTCAATACAGAATTTTTTGATATAACAAACTGGCCCGGCACATATAACGCATCGGTTGAGTAAACGGGGCTCGTAACAGGGTATCCTGTTCTTTGTTTTTCAAAAAAGCCTTCTATGAAATGAACGCCATAGGCAAACGATGCCCACTTCTGCGTCACGATTGCTTCGATCTTTTGTTCCAGGCTGCCACCTGACGGATATTTATATGCTCCGTTAATAAATGAACTCCCATCCTGCCCTACAGACGCAAAAGCAGCAAGTACGCCTTGATCATATAATGATTCTGCCTGGTCACCTGAAAAATACCGTTCTCTTGCTTCGGCCTGTAAGAAATAAGATTCAGCGGCTGAAATAAATATTACCGGGTCAGTTGGAAGTTGTACAAAGACTGCTGCACTTTGATAAGATGGATCTGTGCCGAGGTAATCACCCTGGTTAATTGAATTGGGTGCGTTTGTTCCAAAATAACTGACGATGCGCGGGTCATTATTTTCCTGCAGCCAGCTTACAAACGTTTTGCTCGCCCGTAAATTATTTGGTGTATTTAACTGACGAACATTTTGCTCATACAAAGGATTGTCCTGCCCTGGAACATCAGTAAACCCAAAAACGCCCGCATCGGTTTGTAAGAATTCCGCGCCATTTGTATATAATTTTTGGATGCCTGCCTGTGCTTGAGCGGGATTGCTATTGACCATTCTCAAATACAGTTTCAATTCCATTGTATTGGCAAAACGTTTCCATTTATCCATATCCCCTTCAAAGATCAGGTCAGATGTACCGGGAGTTGAATTGGTTGATGCAGTGAAGTCTTTGGTCATTGCGCTATCGATACCGGCAATGAGATCGGCATATATTGCATCGCCATTATCAAAATGTGGATTCAGATTTGATGTTCCTCCCAAAGCTTCGGAATAGGGTATCTTATCATAAAGGTCAACTAAGAGAGCCGCGGTATAGGCTTTCATTACTTCGCCCATAAGATAAAAATTCCAATCCTGTTCATCCCTGGCCTTGTTAATTACAAATTGAAAGTTCTTCAGACCTCCTGTAAATAAACCGTTGTACTGCGCATTCAGATCGGTGCTTTTTACATCGTACGCATCAATAAATTTATATTGATTAGCCAACGCAGATTGCGTAACGTACTCGCCCCATATTCCACCAAGTATTGCAATATCGCCACCTTCCCAACCAGCTGTGGCCATCACTGCTGCGGGAAATACAAGCCTTGGATTTCCCTGGTCGACAGAAGGATTGTTGGGATCCTGATTTATATCTAACGCCTTTTTACATGCCGTGGCAAGTAACAACAGCGATAGTAACCCGGACAAAATTGTTTTCTTATTTATGTTAGATTTCATGATTTAATTTTTAAAAGGTTGCTCTTAACTGTACTCCGAATGTCATTGATGTAGGTGCTGTCCTGAACTCGCCCAATTGACTGGTAAGGTCATTACCAAGGTTAGAGGCTTCCGGATCTATATAAATGTTGGATTGCGGAGTCCACAACAGGATATTGCGCCCGTACACAGCGAGGTTTAAATTCGATGCACTTATTTTAGAAGCCCATTTTTTAGGGAAACTGTACGACAGCGAAACATCTCTCAATTTCAAGAACGACCTGTCAATGATCCGATCCTGGTAAGATTGAGCCAGGTTGGATGTGGGATACCAGTAAGAATCATAATGTAATTCATCAACCGGTGTTGTATTCTCCGCATAGGTAGCGTGACCACTTCCATCCACACCCGTTTGAATTACTGAGTTGGGTATAATGAATGGACGACGATCATTGTAAGTAGTGACATAACTATTGCCTGTAAACAATAGAAGATCTGAAGTGCCACTATACATTACACCGCCTCTTCTGTAGTCAAGAGAAAAATTCAATCCCCAATTTTTGTAGGTTAACGTGTTCACCATTCCCATCATGTAGTCATAAGCCGCATCTCCATAATAGCTCTTTGTGGGATCGGCAAGAGGTATCCCCGTAGCAGGATTTACAATGAGCTTTCCATCGGGTGTGAATTGGGGAACAGGCGCGTAAATTCCTGACACGGTCTTGCCGGGGACCGCATCCAGTTCGGCATCATACGCGGTTGTTAGAATTACTTTATCCGGGCCGCCCGTCAGGTTTTCAACTTTATTCCAGTTCTTGGAAAACGTGTACGTAATTGACCATGTAAAATCTTTTGTGACGACCGGCTTACCATCCGCACTCACTTCAATTCCCTTATTGCTTACCAACCCCAGGTTCTGAACCAACCCGGTATATCCTGTCGACGGGCTGATAGGAACTGTAAATATCTGGCCATCGGTTCTTTTATCGTACACTGCTACATCAAACCCTAACCTGTTTTTCCAAAATCTTATCTCTGTTCCAAGTTCTGCTTCTGAAGTTATGATCGGTTTAAGGTTCAGGTTGCCAAGTGTATTGGCAATACCAAACGCGCTTACACCATTAAACGGAAAAGTGATTGATCCAAATGGAAGATTCACATCACCGATCGTCAGGATTGGATAAACGTCGTACGGAGGTGCATCCGAACCCGTCTTTCCATACGCTGCTCTGAATTTCAAAAATGAAATGGCAGTCCTGCTCAGATCAAAAGTTTGAGAAGCGATCCATGAAAGGTTAGCTCCCGGATAAAAGAAACTGTTATTTTCAATTGGCAAAGTTGAAGACCAGTCGTTCCTTGCATTTAATGTCAGGTACAACTGATTTTTATATCCAAGGATCGCTTGCGCATACACACCCATCAATCTCCTTAGGACCGTTGCATCGGTCGCAGTGGGTTTTACGCTTGAATTAGAAAGGTTATAAAAACCAGGAATCACCAGGTTAGTAATGGAAGCAGACACTGCCTTTTGATTCTGCTGATTGTAGTTGTAACCTGCAAGCGCTTCAAGAGTGAGGTCGCTGTTTAAATTCCGATTGTACTTTAAGATAAAATCGCCATTGATGACCCCGAGATAATTATTGATCTCAGTAACGGAGCCTACGTCAGGAGCTCTTGGGGCACTCTCCGGATTATTACCGGCATTCCAGCTTCCGGGGCTTGGTGCATTGACCGCTTTATAACCAAACGTGCGTGCATTTGTAAAATCTCCGCCTATGCGCAGCTGCGCTGATAATTCATTCGTGAATTTATAGCTGGCGTCCACATTCCCAAAAAAGCGATCAGAATTTTGCGCATTACGATTCTCGTATAAAGGATAGTAAGGATTCTCAGCGTAAGGAGTGAAATAATTATCTACATTGAAAAATTTATTCTTGTAATCCCTGAAATCAGAAATTTTTATATCAACAGGTATCTGTAATATGTTTTCAAAAGTGGAAGTGCCATCACTTGCCCCCTGGCCGGTGAAAGGCGCATTCATTTTTCTATTGACGTAGTTGAAAGAGCTATTGATGTTAAACTTATTGAACTTACTATTCGTGCGAAGAGCAAAAGAGTTTCTTTGCAAATTATCTGAATTCGATGGGATGACTCCATTGCTCGTTACATTACCATACGAAAAATAAAAACTGGTTACTTCGCTGCCACCAGAGAGGGCAATGGTGTTGTTGTATTCAGTGCCTGTATTGTAAAAATCACGTATGTTATTATCAATAAAAGAAAAGGGCTTCAACAGTTGCGAATTGTCAACAACAGAACCCCAAAGCCTTTCGTTTCCATCAAGCCTGGGACCCCAGCTACCATTTTCAGATAAAACAAACGTACCGCTCCAGCCCTGTCCAAATGTTTTTTGAAAATCAGGCAACTTGCCAATTACACTAAAATTTGCCGAACCATTGTATTCAACTTTTAATTTACCGGGCCTTCCGCGTTTTGTTGTGATCATGATGGCGCCGTTCTTGGCACTTGAACCATAAAGTGAAGACGCTTCCGTTCCTTTTAGAACTGTTATAGTCTCAATATCACTTGGATTAATGTCACCTGCAGAATTCCCAAAATCCGTATTGCCGTTGACCGATCCAAATCGTGCATCACTCAGCGGCACACCATCCACCACATATAGGGGCTGATTTGAACCGCCGGCAATGACACCATATCCTCTCAGCACCACTTTGGTTGAAGCACCCGGCCCACCGATATTCGAAATATCGGCTCCTGCTATTTTACCTTGTAGCGCATCCAGCGGGCTAACAGGCGCAGTTCTTGTAATGGTCTCTGCATTAAAAGTGCTGGAAGCATAACCCACTTTGGCTTTGCTTCTCGTCTGCCCCAACGCAGTGACCACCACTTCCTGTAATTGTCCTCCAGACCGTGCCATCGTGATATTAGCAACATCACCGGAAACAGTAACTGTTTGTGCAGTATGATCTACTGCTGTAATGGTAATTTGATTTCCTGTAATTGTGATGCTGAAATTTCCGTTGACATCGGAGGTTACCGAATGGGAAGTGTTCGTCTCGGTAATCGTTGCAAAAGACACAGGGCCACTCTCGTCTTTTACCTGGCCTGTGATCCTTCTCGAATTTTGGCAGAATGTCCATACGCCAAAGAGCAATAACGCTGCGAACAGCAGTGACCGTTTTCTCATGGTTTCGTATTTTATTAATGAATAAAGTTTACATACACATAGTCTTCTATCACTTCTAAAACTAAAAGTATTAGAGCGGCTGTTGGGTGTGATAAGTGTGAATCGCAGTACTACTTAGGCTCAGCGGAAGGATGACTACCCTTTTAAAATTAAGGTAATAGCTAATTTGATTACTCTATAAGCAGTTAGTCGTAGTAGCGAAAGTTGGTGTGGTTATAAGTTGACAAAGCGCTTTTTTAAATCGCTGCTTCGTCACAAAAGGATTTTTTAGTCAATTGACAAAAAAATCGAAAATGACAAATTCCGGACAAATATCCCTTCTCAACATCGCATACCATTACACGTGAAACAATCTTTCTCGCGTGATGGACAAATATTCAATTGCAGTCAATGAAAATTTCTAAAAATAAGCAGTTAGTCGTGATCGCAGTTAGTGGGTGTACCGCTATTGAGACAAAGCGATTTTTTAAATCGCTGCACAATGTTAAATAATCTCTAAGAAAAAAATTTTATTGTAGAAAAAACTTGATTCAAAATAATAACATCATTTGAAGCTTAATTTCACTTCTATGATTACCGGGAATTTCATCGGGACCACTGCCCACATTTGTTTTGTTTTCATAAATTGTTTGGGCCCACCGTACCCAAACAGATAAGTTCCTTTTAAAATCATAGCTTAAATTAATGTAATACCTGTACCCCTTATCATAAAAACCAGGAATGGAGAAACTATAAAGTATATCATTCTCATAAGTATATATGCGCGAGTTATATCCGCCCGTTTCGAAATGTTCGACCCTGGCATTTCCGGAATACGGTTTTAGTAGTGGTTTATAAAGTAGATCAAAAAAAATGAGAAACCCTGTTTCGAAATCATTTTCATCTTTATCGTACCATAACATCTCAACCCGATTGCGAATTGTCATGGCAGGATTGATCTTATAATTTATTTGCGTTCGCCAGCTTTGTTTTGGGATGAAAACAAGATAATTGGTAACAGTGGCATTTCCGGTGAAGTCATGCTGTTTTGATTCACTTCTGAATCTTGAATAGATCATTAATTGCTTATTGGGTGCGAACGTCGCCTGCACCAAATAATCTTTTCCATAACCCGGCGCATCGACCAAATATCTAAGCCATGGAAATTGATATACGTCTGCATACATGTCCAATCTCCATCCGGCCAGCGGTTTTATACTTATGCCCGTATAGATCCCGTTTTCATTGGTCGGATAAGAATTTTCGGTAAATGCATTTCCGTAAACGGCCTGGTACTGTTCATCAATGGCCCGATGCACAAAAGAAATATCAACGTGTGGATCGACGCTTATTAATAATCCATTCAGAATCGCTTTATCGAAATTTTTGTCCATTGCTGCTTCACCAAAAAAATGCAGATTTCGGTACGTCCAGCTATAATCAACGCTGAAATTATTCCAATCCCTTCCCGTAATAGCAAACAAATTATAAGGTTCATTTCTCTTTTGAACCGGTAAAGAGAAATTATAGCCCAGTGCGTTTATGCCTAAATGCCAGTTACTTTGATGATAGGTAATATTGCCGCCATAAGAGAATTGCTGCAGGTTGTTTTTATCATCCATTTCACTTTTGGTTCGATGATACCCGGAATTTAAAAATGAAGAAACAAAATCCTCATTGTTTAATGTATCCGCTACAAAATTTGCACTAAGCTTTCGAAGTGAAATAAATCCTGTTGCTTCAATTTTCCCTAATTGAACAGTTACTCCGGCGCCGCGATTAAAATAAAATTCACCGGAAGAGTTGTAGGGACTAAGGATAGATAGTTGTCTCTTGATCCCTAACACATCTGCACTTTTAGAAAACGCAATGCTTTGCCATTGGATAAGACCCTGGCCCATATTCACAGTAAAATCGCCTAATGCGAGTGCCCGCACCTTCCCCACTTTTGTCGCAAACAAATGAAACGAGTAAAAGTCAAACCCATATTTCTGTTTCCCGTGCAAAAATTGTTCACCTGCGTCTTTGTCCCCCACGATGCCATACTGCAAAAGATTCTTATACTGATAGCGGTAACGAAAAAATATTCTTTGCGGACCACCAAGATATTTTGTGGTTTGGGTGTTTTCTTCGTAGCCTTTTGATCTTTCGATTACTTCAGAAAAACGAAATAGCAAACCATGATCACCCCCGGCAAATCGTTTCCGAAGATCTTCGACGGCAGACACAGAATTGCCTATGGTAACGAACAGAAGGATCTTTTTTATCGTGCCAACATCCCACGCAGGTATTGCCTGTAGTTCATAGATGCTGATGAGTTTACCCAGAACCCTGCGATAAGAAAGTAAGCTCTCGATTTGCAGATCGGTCAGGAAAAATAGTTCTTTTAGATCATTGGCGTCTGCCTCATTAAGATTGAGAGGGTGCTTTTTGAAATGCTGGAGCTTTATGATATACGAATCATCCTCTGTTTCCATTTGATCAGCATCAGTCATATTTTCCAATTGTTGTTCCGTGTTGGCAGGGATTTCCTGGCCGGTAATGAACAATGAATATTGACTGATAAGTAATATGATCAGAATTTTTTTCATTCTGCCTTCAATTACTCTCTTTCAATGAATGGCTATTCAATATGAGCAATAGTCCCGGCGTAACGCCCAGTTGGGGATGATAACTTGCCGTTACATCAAACCTTAAAGACCTTAGTCCGAAACCCAGGCCTAAGTATAGTGATGATGTCGCCGTGGCAATGCCTATCCTGGTCAGTAGTTGCGGTAGAAATTTATATTGCAATCCTGTGTTTACATTGACAGGCTTGTTCTCCTCTTTTTCTATTTCAATGCTCACGAAAAATTTTTCAGACGCATCATAGCCGATACCCGCTGAGTAAACAGATGCTAATTTTTCTTCGTTGTTCTTGCCCAAACTACCGCCCACCGGGTTGTAAGCATGCAAGCCTGCAGTCAGGTTGTCGGTAAGATGGAAAATAGCTCCGACCTCAAAATTGATGGCAGGTGCATTTCCATATCCTGCGATGCGAACGTTATAATAATTGAATTGGACACCGACATCTAGTTTGGATCCGAGGCTTCTTCCATAAGCTAAACCAACCTGGCTTTCATTATAGTTTGAAAAGCCATAGTAACGGACATCCAAACCAAAATTTCCCGAGGATGTGGGAAGTGCCGCCGCGGCATCATATAAACCCAATTCATTCAATAAAAACCTTTTTTCTCCATAAATGCCGACTGAAGAGATTTTTATTCTTGCAAGGGCAGCCTGGTTGCTGTGAAATGAAAAGACATCGGGATGATCATGGCTGTAAGCGCCCAGACCAATATAAGATGCAGACACAGGTTCAAGAACGGTTTGGCAAAATCCAAGAACAGGTATCCAAAAAAATACTGCCGTAGCAATCCCTCTCACCGGACCTTATTTTTATTTTTAAAAATACCTTCTTCCATTTCGAACCGAATAGGTAAATCACGAGCAAACCAGGAGTTTTTCCCGTCTTATTAATGAGCCCTTGCCACATACCTCTAACTACTATCTTTGCGCCATGCAAATTTTAGATGGGAAAAAAGCAGCGCAGGCTATCAGGGATCGATTAAAATTGGATACGGCGCAATTAGCCGTTGAGGGGAAAAAGCTACCCCATCTTGTAGCCATTTTAGTAGGTAATAATGGTGCGAGCGAGACGTATGTAGCGGCCAAAGTAAAAGCTTGTGAAGAAGTCGGTTTCAAATCAACACTCATACGTTTTGAGGAAGCTACCAGTGAAATGAAACTATTAGAGCAGATCAGGGATCTGAACATAGATCCTGACGTAGACGGCATCCTTGTTCAATTGCCCTTACCTAAACATATTTCGGACGAAAGCGTTATCAACGCAATTGACCCTGAAAAGGATGTTGATGGTTTTCATCCTGAGAATGTCGGAAAAATGGTGCAAGGAACTTCTTCATATATACCGGCCACACCGCATGGGATCATGTTGCTGCTGGAACATTTTAAAATTGATACAAAAGGAAAACATGCGGTTGTATTGGGACGAAGTAATATTGTAGGCAGGCCGATCAGCATTTTATTAAGCAATAATGCCAACCCGGGAAATTGTACTGTCACGATCTGCCATTCACAAACAAAAAATATAAAGGAACTTTGCCTTGAGGCTGACATCATCGTAGCCGCGATCGGAAGATCTGAGTTTGTTACTGCCGATATGGTTAGAGAAGGAGCTGTTGTCGTTGATGTGGGGATAACAAGAGAACCAGATCCGACAAAAAAAAGTGGATTCAAATTGAAGGGTGATGTACATTTTGAAACAGTTGCTCCTAAATGCTCGTGGATCACGCCGGTCCCCGGTGGTGTAGGACCGATGACAATTGCTGCCTTATTAAAGAACACATTCCAGGCTTGCAAAACGAAAAATTAGTCAGATCACATTGAAATCCGAAATCAGAAATCCGAAATCAGAAATAACAACATTACTTCCTGTAATGGAACATTTTTATACTTTACAGGGAGAAGGTTTTCACCAGGGAAAAGCTGCTTATTTTATTCGGCTGGGTGGCTGCGATGTAGGTTGTGTGTGGTGTGATGTAAAAGAAAGTTGGGACGCCGATAAACACCCGAAGTTCGATTTTCAAAGTTTGAGGTTTGAAGTTGAAAAGACGCCCGCCAAGATTGTTGTTATCACAGGAGGAGAGCCGTTGATGCATGATCTGTCTGAACTAACGAAACAATTCCAGGCTGATGGTTTCAAAACCCATTTGGAAACTTCAGGTGCATACCCATTAACCGGCAGCTGGGATTGGATCTGTCTGTCACCAAAGAAATTCAAAGCTCCGTTACCCGGTATCTTATTAAAGGCAGATGAATTAAAGGTTGTCATCTTCAATAAAGCAGATTTCGATTGGGCGGAAAAATATGCAGCGCAGGTTTCGCCACGTTGCAAATTGTATTTGCAGCCGGAGTGGGATAAAGCTGCTCAAATGACCCCTCTGATCATTGATCACATCAAGGCCAATCCAAAATGGGAGCTGAGCCTGCAAATACATAAATACATCAATGTGCCATGAGGAAGCTGCAAGCTTAAGATGTAAGCTGTGAGCAATAATTTAAAAAGAATAAAAATTAAATAGTTTCGTTATAATCTAATACCAATGAAAATCATACCCCTTATATTTTTTTTATTTTGCCAGTTGGTCATTGCCAATTGCCTGTTCTCACAATATGATCCAACCAAAATAAATAAAAAGGCTTTTTCAGTATACATGCAGGCGATGGAAAAAGCGAATGGCCGTGATTTTAAGGGAGCGATCGATCTCCTGAATCAATGTATCAGCCTGGAGCCAAAATATGCGGATGCTTTTTTGTCGCTTGGCGGCGTTTATGGACAGTTGAAGAATTATAAAAGCAGTACCGAAAATTATGAAAAAGCATTTGCTATTGACCCCAATTATACCAATGAATATAAATTGCCTTATTCG
>Ga0207645_10003168_pt1 | contig 12599 bp, 11 predicted proteins | sample KBSM53metaG_FD_184331 | JGI IMG/M metagenome (GOLD analysis project Ga0207645, IMG submission 184331) | Miscanthus rhizosphere microbial communities from Kellogg Biological Station, Michigan, USA - KBS M5-3 metaG (SPAdes) (version 2) | ecosystem: Host-associated > Plants > Roots > Rhizosphere >...
CGACGGACCGCGGCGCGGCGCCGCAGCGCCTGCCCGGCAAGCTCTTTCCCGATCGCCACGGCGTCTGCGAGCTTCGCGTGGCGGGCGTGTTCGGCGGCACGGCGATCCTGCTGCTTGGCCATCGGTGTCCTCCTCGACATCCAGACCAGACAGAACGATCGGCGAGGCCGTTTCGTACGGGCCGGCAGGCCCAGCTTAGAATGCGCACCGCATGGCCCCAACGGTGTCCGCCCGGCTCGTCGCTCGCCCAGCTTCACCGCGCACAGGCACTCGGTCTCGACTTCGCTTTCGCGCCGGCTCAATGGATCGACAACGTTCGAGACGGTTCTATCGGTGCGTCGCGTCCGATCCGCGCTACCAGATGGCGTTGCGGACGGTCGGCCTCACACCACAGCAGGATGCTCGTTAGGCCGGGGGACGCGTTAGGCAACGAGGTCGAGCACTGTAACACTGGCCAACCGCATCCCGGAACGAACAGCGACCCTTCGTCATACCGGTACACGCCACGGCGCCGCGCGCTCGCCAGCGATGCGCGGGTTCGCTCGCGGGTGTCAATGTCCCGCGATGAGGCAGTCGGTACTCCCCGAGTTGGGAGGATGAAGACTCCCCATCCGCGCGCCGCGGGGGGTGGCCCCCTGATCTGCGACCATGCGTAACCAAGGCAATCGCGATCCGCCGCGCGCCCGGCGGAATATTCATCACCTGCTGTATGGAGGCAGTTCATGGCCAAGCTCGCCCGCGCCTTACCGGCGCTCACTATCGTCGCTCTCGCGGCTTGCCGCGAGGAGGGTCCCACCGCCAAGCCGATGGGCAAGGTTTCGGCGTCGGCGAAGGCCGCGCAAACACCGACCGTTCAGGTGTTCAAGGTCAAGTTCGATCCGATGAACAACTCGGGGGTTAGCGCCGAGGCGACGCTCACGATGCGCGACGGCGATCTCACCGTAGGGCTCAATGCGGTTGGGCGCATTCCGCAGCAGATCCATCCGCAGCACATCCACGGCTTCGACACCCAGGCGTCAGCGTGCCCGACCCTGGCGAACGACACCAACGGCGACGGCATCATTACGTTCGCCGAGGGCTCCCCGATCTTCGGTCCTGTACAGGTGGACCTGCAACCGTATCCCACACCCGAGAACGCCGCCGGTTCGACGCACTACCGCGCGACGTTCTTCGCGAACGACGTTCCGTTCACGGCGTCGGAGCTGACGCAGAAGACCATGGTGCTGCACGGCGACTTCTTCGGCGGAAGTTATGACCCGAGCCTCCCGGTGGCGTGCGGCCTCGTGGAGGCGGTGAACTGATCCGCCCCAAGAGCATGGCGAGGACGACGTTGCATCCGCGTCACAACACCGCGACGCGGCGGTGGCACATTGCCGGCGCGGGTGCGACAACGTTCGAGACCTCTTCTATCGGCGCTGTTACTTTGTCAGTCATCGCTGGGCAACACGATTGCGCAGGACGCCCACCCCTTCGATCTCGACCTCCACCGTGTCCCCGGCCTTCATCTGCTTCGTCGTCCCCGGCGTTCCCGTGTAGATCACGTCACCGGGCATGAGTGTCACGTACTGGCTCACGTAGCTCACGATCGTCGCCACATCGAAGATGAGGTCCTTCGTGCGTTGCGACTGGACGACCTCGCCGTTGAGTCGTGTCTGCAGGAGCAGGTCATCGTAGTGAAGTCCCGTGACGACGGCCGGGCCTAACGGGCCGAACGTGTCGCTCGCCTTGGCGCGAAACCACTGCAGGTCGGAGCGCTGCCAGTCTCGTTCGCTCACGTCGTTGCCGGCCGTCACGCCGAAGACGTACGACTTCGCCTCCTCCTTCGACACCCGCGACGCCTTGCGCCCGATGACGATGACCATCTCGCCCTCGTAGTGCACGTTCTTCGCGTCAGGCGGCAGCACGATCTCTTCGCCCGTTGCAATGATCGACGTCGGCAACTTGGCAAAGAGCCCGGGGTACGTGGCCGTCGGCCGTTCACCCAGATGGCTCTGGTAGTTGAGCCCCACGGCGATCACCTTGCTCGGCTCCACGGGCGCGAGGAGCTTCACATCTGAAAGCTGAGCGACCTTGCCGCTCGGTCGCGGGTTGGAGAAGAGATCCCCACCGAGCTCGCGCACGCGATCGCCGTCGAGGATGCCGTACGCCACGCGACCGGCGTGCGAATAGCGAACGTACTTGATGGGCTGTTGCGCCGCGGCGGAATCGGCGATGAGCGTCGCGGCGAGGGCGAGACGGAGCAGCGGGCGCATGGTGGCGTCACCAGAATCGACGCGGAAGTATGGTTAGGCCGTCGCGGACTCGCCAGCCACAGGGTGGTGCCCTAATACCCTCGATCGCGATCCACTGTGCGCGTGGGTGTCTGCCCGCGCTCGAGCTCCTCGACGCATTCGAGGAATCCCGTCACCGCGCCGTCGGGCGTCGTCAGTCCGGAGATGTGTGGCGACACCATCACCCTCGGATCGTCCCACAGCGGTGAATCGGCCGGCAGCGGCTCGACGGCAAACACGTCGAGCGCAGCACCGGACAGCCAACCTGTCTGGAGTGCCTCCGGGAGCATCGCTTCATCGACCACGGCGCCGCGTCCCGCGTTGATCAGCACCGCCCCGTGACATGCGCTCAGCACGTCGCGACCGATGAGTCCACGCGTCTCCGTCGTGAGCGGCACGGTGGCGATGAGCCAGTCGGCGGTGGCCGCCAGGGTGCGGAGGGCCGATGTCTTCGACGTGGACGCGAACACCGCCGGATCTCCGCGGCCAGTTCGCGACACGCCATGCACGGTGGCGCCTAACGCGGAAAAGAGACGCGCCACGTGCGCGCCAACGTCGCCCGTCCCGACGACGACAGCGTTCGAGCCGCGTATGTAGCCCACATCGCGCGGCGCCCATTGATGCCGACCCTGGCAGTCGGCGAGGTCGAGGAGCTGCTGCCGAATCGCGAGCGCTCGCGACAGCGCCCATTCCGCGATGTACGGCCCGAACGACTCGGACGTTCTGGTGAGGAGGATGTCCCGGGACAGCTCGTTAGGGTACAGCCACGCGTCCACACCGGCACCGGTGCAGTGCACCCAACGCACGCTGCCCATGGTCGGCAGCGCCGGACGCATGAACCCGACGTAGGTGTCGGCCCACGACAGGTCGTCGGCGGTGACCTGTGACGTCGAGCTGCCGCGGATCTCGAGGTCGTGACGCGCAGCGCGGAGTCGCTCCGCAAGCTCGGCGTGCGCCCTCGCGCCTATGACGATTCGATGGGGCGTGGGCAGGAGTTTCACTGGCTGGCGTTCGGGTCGTAGGGAGGTGTATTGGCGACGCCGATTAACCTAGCGAGAGCAAGGCTGATACGCCGCTGTTGTCCTGCGCCGCTGTCGCGCCCTCAGGCACCATGCGCTCTTAGGCCGTATGCGCCCTTAGGCATCTCGCGCCGTCTGGCCTCCGGCGCTTCGTGCTCTGCGCCGTTATGGTTTGCGCCGTAACGGCTGTGCGCCCTTCGGGCGCTGCGCCGTTCCTAGCGCGGTCTCAGACTGGCTCTGGTCGCGGCGTGGGCCCGAGGAGCGCGAGCGTCCGCTCGGCCACTTCCTGCATCTGCCGTTCGCGCAGCCGCGCCCAGCGCGGCAACCGAAGCGCGTTGAACGCAAACGCACCCGCACCCATGCTGCCTATCGCCAGGACGCCGGGGATGGCGTCAGCGCTTCCCCCCACCGCGAACGCGACGACGAGGCTCATCGCGATCGCAGCCAGGCCCACGCGATTCATGGCGAAGCCGTCAGCCTTGAGGGTCCCGAGTCGCAGGCGGTAGCCCGTGTGCGTGGGCTCGACGACGGCGTGGAGGTTGTTGTTCCACCACATGCGCGTCTCGCCCTGCGAGCCCTCGCGTCCCCATGCCCCGAAGGTCTCGCGAAGATCGGCGACGACGAGCGACCACTCGCGATCGGTGAGTGGCCGAGGAATGTCCACGATGTGCGCGGCGGATACCGGCATGCCGAGATCCGTGCGGCGAGCGATGGGGGCTCGGCGGCGGTCGAGCGCGGCAGCGGCCTCGGCGATCTGCTCCGGGGCGATGCCAACTTCCCGTCCGATCTCCTGCAGCCTCGCCAGCGTTAGGCCGGTTGGTAATGCCGAATCCGCGGGTTCGTCACGCGGAGCGACAGGCCTGGAGGCAGCCTCGAAGATCTCGGCCACCTCGTCGTCGGTGTAACGACGCTCGTCTGACATGGAACCCAACTACCTCGAGCCGGGAGGACACTTGAATCCTGTCGTCGCGAGCGGCGGAAGGCAAACGAGCCGTCCTTACGCCTGAGGATTGTTATGCCGACTGCCCTCCCGGACCCGACGACCACAACCGTGCCCCACCGGCCAAAGCCTTTTGGGACAAGGGGATCAGGCGCTTGCCTGGCGAGTGCGAAGGCTGGGTGCCGCGTGTGCCGTATCTGCGGTCGCTCGCCACGACGCCACGAACAGTGCGCCGAGGGTGAGGTCGAGCAACCCGAAGAACAGCACCGTTCCGGGGAGCTGTCCCTGGAGATAGAGGACGATGGCCGGCACCCCGAACGCCAGCTTCTCGAGCACGGCCGGGATCATGAGCGGCCGGTATCGCTCGGGATCGCGGCCGATCAGGAGGAACACGAACTGCCAAGCCACGGCCAGGCCGATGAACCCGTAGAAGTACTCGAGGTGCGTGATCGCCGGCGGGGTGTCGCGACTGATTTGGGCGGCGAGAAAGTATTGCGGCACCATGACTATCAGGCCGTAGATGCCGGCAACGGTGAAGACTCTTCGTGCGAAGCGGTTCATGGGAGGTATCCCAAATTGGTGACTGGTTTGACTTGGGCGCCGGAAATCCACCCGACGCAAAACGGAGCATGTTCAGCGAAGGCCCGTCAAGCATTTGAACGAATCAGCCGGGTTCCGACGGCCACGTTCGCCCTGCGCTTTCACACTAACGAAACCGACCCGCCTGCTAGCCCAGCGCGATCGTCGATCCGTCGCAACTCCAGGACGAACGTCGGCTCCTGAGTCCCGAGCCGATGGGCGGTGACCGCTTCGCGCACCCGCGTGAAGCGTGGGTTCCGGCGGAGCAGCCACTCGCGGACGTAAAAGAACCCAATCACGGCGACTACCGTGGTCGCGAACGCGATTCTCCACCCCGCCAGCGGTCCGAGGATCGGGAACAGCAGGAGCAGCACGAGACCAATGAGGCAACCGGAGCGCGTCACGCGCTCGTAGTACCGCAGCTCGTCCTTGCCGACGATCGCCTCGAGGTCGTGCTCCGCCCGGGCGGCGGCCTCCTGCTCTTCGTCCTTTGGCGTGTAGCAGCGGAGGAGGTAGTCGCCTGCCGGAACGGCGGCAGCGCGACTCGCGTGCGCCGCGTCGGCCTTCCGCGTTCGATAGTACTCGACGCCGTCGACGACCAGCTTGCCTGACGGAAGCGCGAGGATCAGCGGGTCGCCGACTGGCGTTAGGCTCGCCAGTGTTTCGTCAGGCACCGGCTCGTCGATGTACACGTCGACGGGTCCGCCGCCGTCGGCACCGGTGTGGAGGACGAAGAGGTGGCCCTCCTGGGCGTCGCGGTCCAGCGTGTCCGAGAGGCGCCTGGACTCATCGGTCGACAAGGGCTGGGCGCCGCGTTCCAGATCCCACGCGCCGATCATGGCGACGTCAGTGCCGGCGTCGAAGCGTGCTTTCATGCCGACGTCAATCTACGGCCTGCCCCTGCCTGGGACACCAGTCCCAAATGCCCGGACGGATTTCGCCTGACGGATCCCAAGTCCCGGGACACGCGCCTCATGTGAGCCGAGCCTCGCCCGCCTACCTTGCGCGCGTCGGAAACACCCACGTTCGCCCACACTGCGACTGCCTAACGCACAGTCGTCTGTCTTCGACGAGGACTCCTGCCATGAACACCACCGCCCTACGTCCATTCGGACGATCGCTCACGATCGTCGCGGCGGCGACCCTGTTCGCCGCCTGCGCCGACTCCGCACCACTCGCACCTCACTTTGGTCCGACCAAGGTTCAAGCCGCGTCGGTGCCGGGAACCGACACGGAGGGCATGGTCGCCACGCTCCAGCGTGTCACCGCCCGCTACCACCGCCTGAGCGTCGCGACGGATGACGGGTTCGTGCTGCTGCATCCGTGCGAGTCCCGCGGAGACGAAGGCCCCGTCGGAACCGTGTACGTGAACATCGCGCGGCTGATGGATGGCGCGATCGATCCGGAGAACCCCGATGCGCTGATCTACGAGCCAACCCGCAATGGAGACTTCCGCCTCGTCGGCGTGGAGTTCGCCATTCCCAAGGCGCTCTGGCCTGGCGCCGAGCTACCGAAGTTCCTCGGCGCCACGTTCCAGAGCGAGGACGAGTTCGGCGTGTATGCCCTCCACGCGTGGGTGTGGCGCAACAACCCCAAGGGGCTTTTCGCGGAAACGAACCCGCGCGTGTCCTGCGGCGGAGCCTGACATGTCGCGCCGCCCATTTCTTACTCTGGCACTCGCCAGTGTTGCGTTAGGCGGCTGCTCCGATATCGAGCCGGCGCGCACCGTCGCGCCGGCCGCGACAGCACGGTCCGCTGAGCCCAGCCGCCTCGACGACACGCTGCGGGCGTACCTAACGAGCCACGGCTTCACCGGGCACGTCGCCAGCACGCTCGAGGCGCGACTCGGCCGCCGCATCGATCGTCAGCTCGCCGATCTGGGGCGTCAGCTCTGGTTCGATCCGATCCACGGGCTCAATGGCGACAACACCTGCGGCGGCTGCCACTCGCCGACGAATGGTTTCGGCGACACGCAGCCGATAGCGATCGGCATCGACAACAATCGGGTCGTGGGGCCGGACCGCAGCGGCCCACGGAACCAGCGCCGAACGCCGATGGCGATCAACGCCGCGTTCTACCCGACGCTCATGTGGAACTCCCGATTCTTCGCGCGGTCCGGCGATCCGTTCGACAACAGTCGGGGGTTCGTATTTCCGGCACCGGAGGGGACGACGCTCTCACATTTGCCCAACTTGCTCACCGCCCAGGCGTTCATCCCGCCCACCGAGCGAACCGAGGCCGCGGGGTTTCACTTCCCGGGCGGGAACGAGGACATCCGCGGCGAAGTCGTGCGACGCCTCAATGCGAGTGCCGCCTATGGCCAGCTCTTCGCGCGGGCCTTCCCCGAGGTTCGCGCCGGCCGCCCGATCGTATTCGATCACTTTGCGCGCGCGATCTCGGAGTTCGAGCTCACCCTCGTGTTCGCGGACGCACCGATCGATCGTTACGCGCGCGGCGCGCAGAACGCGTTGACCGCAGCCGAGAAGCAGGGCGCCGTCCTCTTCTTCGGCCGCGCGGGCTGCGTGAAGTGTCACGCCGTGGCCGGGCAGTCGAACGAGATGTTCAGTGACTTCAGGCAGCACGTGGCGGGAGTCCCGCAGATCGTTCCGTCGTTAGGTAACGTCGTCTTCGATGGCCCGGGCGCGAACGAGGACTTCGGGCTCGAGCAAGTGACCGGCAGCCCGACCGATCGCTACGCGTTCCGCACGTCGCCACTCCGGAATGTCGCCCTGCAGCCTGCGTTCATGCACAACGGCGCGTTCGTCCGGCTCGAGGATGCGATTCGCTATCACCTCGACGCGGTGAGCGGCGCCATGACATACACCACGTCACGACTTCCGTCGGATCTGCGAGGCCCTACGGGTCCGTCGCAGCCGGTGCTGGAGCGGCTCGATCCGCTGCTCCGCGCGCCCGTCCGGCTCAATGAGGATGAGCTCCGATCGCTCGTCGAGTTCGTGCGAGATGGGCTGCTGGACCCCGCCGCTCGACCGCAGCACCTACGGCGGCTCATCCCGGAAAAGCTGCCGAGTGGATTGGCCGGCCTCCTGTTCAGGTGACGCTGTGTTGCCTCACGCTGCCCCGGGGCACATAATCGACTCCTGACGCCCGACGCCGGGCGGTGTGCCACGCGCCGGCCCCATGATTCTCGGCGCACCGCAACAGGATCTCGTGAGCTCGTCCTCCCCGAGCGCGGCGACCGGCCTCACTGAGCTGCTCCTCCAGTGCCGCGGCGAAGGGAATCGCCAGGCGCTCGACCGCGTCTTCCCGCTCGTCTACGACGAGCTCCGGCGTATCGCTCACCGCCAACTCCAGCACGAGCGGGACGGGCATACACTCGTCACCACGGCGCTCGTCAACGAGGCCTACATCCGCCTCGTCGACGTCACGCGCGTCGAATGGCGCGATCGCGTCCACTTTCTGTCGACAGCCGCTCGGGCGATGCGGCGCATCCTCATCGACCATGCCCGTGAGCGCAACGCGGTGCGACGCGGCGGCGGCCAGCGACCCGTCACGCTCGACGAAGCGCTCATCCCCGTCGACCTCACGACGGAGTCGCTCGTGGCCCTCGACGACGCGCTCGAAGAGCTCGCGCAGCTGAACCCACGCCTCGCCCGCGTCGTCGAATGCCGGTTCTTCGGCGGCATGACGGAAGACGAGACCGGAGAGGCGTTAGGCGTCACCTCGCGGACCGTGCGGAATGACTGGGTCAAGGCCCGCGGCTGGCTTCGACAGGCGCTCGCCGCGGCCGATTGACTGTCGCATGAAGCCGAGCCGGGAGCGCTGGGAACGGATCGAGCGGCTCGTGGACGCTGCCCTCGATGTCCCGACTGCCGAGCGCGAGGTCTGGCTCCGAAACGCGTGCGGTGATGACGAGACCCTTTGCACCGAAGTACTCGCGCTGATCGATGCTGGCGAGCGCGACGACGCGTTCCTCGCCGCACCCCTGGCTGACGTCGCACCCGCACTGCCGTCCGACACGGCGCAGTCCGTGCCAGCGGGCGTGCCTTTCAGCATCGGGCCTTATCGTGTCCTTCGCGAGATCGGTCGCGGCGGCATGGGCGTCGTCTACCTCGCCGAACGCGAGACACACTTCGCGCAACGTGTCGCGCTGAAGCTCGTGCGGAGCGGGTTGCCTTCCGATGACCACCTGCTGCGGCGGTTCGTCGAGGAACGCAGGATTCTCGCATCGCTCGACCACGCCAACATTGCCCGACTGCTCGACGGCGGCGTCACCGCCGATGGCGCACACTGGTTCGCAATGGAATACGTCGAAGGCGAACCGATCGACCAATGGTGCAACGCGCGCCGGTTGCCCGTGGACGCGCGGCTCGAGCTGTTTTCCGCCCTGTGCGAAGCCGTGGAGTACGCGCACGAGCGGCAGGTCATCCATCGAGACATCAAGCCGTCGAACATTCTCGTTCGAGCCGACGGGACACTGAAGCTGCTCGATTTCGGCGTGGCGAAGCTGATCGCCGATGACACGACCGCCACCGACGGGCTCACCCGCACCGGCACCCGGCTTCTGACCCCCGAGTACGCGAGCCCTGAACAGATCCGCGGGGATCCGGTCGCTCCGGCGAGTGACGTTTATTCGTTAGGCGTCGTGCTCTACGAGCTGCTGACGGGGCGCAGGCCATACCGTGTGACGGGGCGGTCCCGCGTCGACATCGAGCGCGCGGTGCTGGAGCAGATGCCGACCCGCCCATCTGCGGCGGTCGCGCGCGAGCTCGGCGCTCGGCTCCGCGGCGCGCTCGACGACATCGTGCTGCATGCCCTCGCGAAGAGTCCCGAGCAGCGATACCCGTCGGCGAAGGCGCTTGCGGACGACATCAGGCACCACCCGGACGGCAGCGTGGTTGCCGTTCGGGCGCGCCGCTCGCGACGCCGTCGCACGGTCGTGCGGCGCGCTCTCGTGCCAGTCGCACTCGTCGTGACGGCGATCGTCGGATGGAAGCTCGTCGCCGGGCCAGCTCATCGTGCTCCGTTGCCTAACGCGACATTGCCGGTGACGGCCATCGGGCTCGTCGCGGATTACCGTGATCCCACGCGCACACCCATCGCGCGGTCGCTCGCCGATCTGTTGGCCACGAACCTCGCCCGCATTCCGTCGCTGCCTGTCGTCAGTACTGCGAGACTCTACGAGGTCATGGCGCAGCTTGGTGCCAAGGGAGGAGGCGACGACGCCGGCGCGTACAGCGTGGCCGCTCGCCGCGCCGGGGCGACCACGCTCATCGACGGTGGCCTCTATCGCGTGAGCGACGACTCCCTCCGGTTGGAGCTTCGGCGCATCGACCTCGCCACCGGCAACGTGGTCGCCGTGTTTACGATTACGGGTGCCGACATCTTCACGCTCGTGGACCGCGGCACCGCAAGGCTCGCGACCCACATCGGCTCGGCCGCGCCGCCGGGCTCCGTGGCCGATGTCACGACGCGTTCGGAGATGGCTTCGCGGTTCTATGAGGAAGGACTGCGCGCGTACTACTACGGCGATGTGGTCGGCAGTCGCAGGCTGCTTCAGGCGGCGCTCGCTGAAGACTCCACGTTCGCCATGGCGGAGTACTATCTGTCGTACGCGTCCGCTGGTCCGGCGAAGATCCGGCACCTGGAGCGTGCGCTGCAGCTCGCGGAGCACGCGAGCGACCGCGAGCGCCTCATCATCCGCTCCATGTGGATGCTGTTCACAGCCGATCCGGCCTCGGTCGCGACGAGTGAGACGTTGATCGTCCGCTACCCTCAGGAGCTCGAGGGACTGCGCCTTTCGGGCAAGGCGTTGACCGAGGCCGGCGACTATCGACGCGCGATCACGCGACTGCGCGAGGTCATCCAGCGGGACTCGCTCGCGCTGCGCGGGGCCACGGCAGTCTGCTCGGCGTGTGAGGCGTGGTACGACCTCGTCGGCGTATATATGTCGATCGATTCGCTGGAGGTCGCAGAGCGCGAAGCCCGGCGGGCAGTCCAGGCGAAACGGGTCTCGGCTCTCGCGTGGATTCGCCTCGCCGACGTGCTCCGCGCCCGGGGTGACATGCCTCACGCGCGTGAAGCGTACGGTCGGGCGACAGAGATCGATCAGTCGCTCATCGGGTTGCCAAGTTACTTCGCGTACTACTACCTGCCGGGCGGTGACTTCGAGACAGCCGATCGCGCGCTTCGGGAGATCGCGCAATCGGGGTCATTGGACCGTCGCGCCGATGCGAATTGGTTTCTCGCGATTTCGCTTCGCAACCAGGGTCGCTTTCGCGAGGCGCTGGATGTCGCGCGGATCCAACGGGCCCAGGCGGTAGCTCTCGGGATTCCGGGAGGCCCGGCGCAGCTCGCGCAGCTGGCGTATCTCGAGGCACAGGTCCTTTTCGAGCTCGGCCGGTATCGGGATGCCGCGACGCTGTTCGATTCGATCGCGCAGGCGGGGCCGGGGTTCTCACCTTCGCATCAGGCTCGGCACAGAAGCTGGTCGCTCACCCACGCCGCGTCCTCGCTCTTCGCCGCGGGCGACACGCTGCAGCTTCGCGAGCGCATCGACACGATTCGCGCGGTCGGGTCGCGGAGTCTGCTCGCGCGCGATCAGCGCCTCCATCACTATGCGCGTGGGCTGTTGCTCGTGGCGCGGAGGCAGGACGCGCAGGCGGTCGAGGAGTTTCGTCAGGCATCGGCCTCGCCGCTGCTCAGCTTCTCACGCAACCATTACGAGCTCGGTCGTGCGCTGTTGCGCCTGGGCCGCCCGGCCGAGGCGGCGGACGCGCTGCGGCCGCCGGTGCACGGGCCGCTTGATGGCTCCAACCTGTACGTGACGAACACGGAGCTGCGGGAGGTCCTGGGACGAGCCTTCGATCTGGCCGGGGCGCCGGATAGTGCGCTGGTGCAGTATCGGCAGGTGCTGCACGCCTGGCAGCGGGCCGACCCGGCGTTAGGTGCGCGTGTCGACTCGATTCGGGCCCGGGTGGCGGCGCTCACCGCCGGCGATTCGGTGGCGCGGCGGTAGCCCGTAGGCGGGACCGCCGGACCGGATTTCCGGATTGTGCGTCGTTCTACGCCTTTCGAGATGCGCTGGCGTCGGCACCCTGCCCGCCGCGCAACGACAATCGAAAGGAGTAGACCATGCGCATCTCAAGCATTCTCGCGACCGCGCTCGCCGCGTGCGTCGTGGTGGCGTGTGGCGGCGACGGTCCCGCCACGCCCGAGGATCCGGAAGCCCTTCGCAGCCCGGTCGGGGAATTCACACTCGCGACCGTCAACGGCGAGAACGTTCCCATGTTGTGGGACCAGATGGATCTCGCCGGGGGAGGCACGCTCAAAGCGTATTGGAACGGTGGCAGCATTCGGTTCCGCGCCGACAGCTCGTTCACGGTCAGCTACCGCCACACCCTCACGGGTCCCAGGCTCCCAGGCACAGTCCAGGAGGACAAATACGAAGGCACGTGGCGCCTCGCATCGGGAGCTAGGATCGAGCTGCGAAGGAATAGCGGGGGCGTGCTGTACCTTCAGACGACCGATCTGATTTACTCGGTCACCCAGACCTCGTCAGTGCCATCGCTGGATGGCGGAACGGAGCAGGTTGTGTTCGTCTTCGTACGCAACTGACTCGGTCGCGGCGCGGAACAGCGGTCACACACGGCCCGCCACGAACGTGGCGGGCCACCGACGCTTGGCCATTTTTCAACTCACATGAGTCGAGCGTCAGGGGACGCTGACGAGCGGCCGAAATCGCTGCCGCATCATCTCGTCCCCGCAGGCACGGAACGCCGCGTTCCGAATGGGAACTGGTAGCCGCAGACTGTCCGCAGCGATCTGGCTTTG
>Ga0207645_10003169_pt1 | contig 12597 bp, 10 predicted proteins | sample KBSM53metaG_FD_184331 | JGI IMG/M metagenome (GOLD analysis project Ga0207645, IMG submission 184331) | Miscanthus rhizosphere microbial communities from Kellogg Biological Station, Michigan, USA - KBS M5-3 metaG (SPAdes) (version 2) | ecosystem: Host-associated > Plants > Roots > Rhizosphere >...
ACGAAGCTGATGATCCAGAAGCGGATCACGACGGTCGGCTCGGACCAGCCGAGATGCTCGAAATGGTGGTGGATCGGGGCCATCAGGAACACCCGCTTGCCGGTGCGCTTGTAGACCGCGACCTGGATCACGACACTGAGGGCCTCGAGCACGAACAGGCCGCCGATGATCGCCAGCACGAACTCATGGTGCGCCGCCACCGCGATTGCGCCGAGCGCGCCGCCGAGCGCGAGGCTGCCGGTGTCGCCCATGAAGACCGCCGCGGGCGGGGCGTTGAACCACAAGAAAGCGAGCCCGGCCCCGACGATCGCCAGGCACAGCACGGTCAAATCGCCGACGCCAAGAATATGGGGAATACCGAGGTAGGTCGCGAACTTGGCGTTGCCGACGAGGTAGGAGATGAGGAGGAAGGCGATGGCGGCAATGATCACCGGCATGGTTGCGAGGCCGTCGAGCCCATCGGTCAGGTTCACCGCATTGCCGAAAGCGACGATCACGAACGCCCCGAACAAGATGTAGAAATAGCCGAGGTCGAGCAGCGGCCCCTGCTTGAACGGGATGTAGAGCTCGGTCGAGCCGTTGCGGACGATGATCCAGGTCGCGACCCCAGCAATCACGAATTCGAGCAGGAGGCGGGTGCGGCCCTTGAGCCCGGCGTGATGGGCTTTCTTGACCTTGTCGTAATCGTCGAGCCAGCCAATCAGCCCGAAGCCGGCGGTGACCAGCAGACATGCCCAGACGTACGGGTTGGCGATCTCCATCCACAGCAAGGTCGAGACGATCACCGCGATCAGGATCAAGAGGCCACCCATCGTCGGGGTGCCGCGCTTGGCGAGGTGGCTCTGCGGTCCGTCGGCGCGGATCGGCTGGCCCTTGCCCTGCGTCGCGCGCAGCCAGCTGATGAACTTGGGTCCGAGAAGCAGGCCGATGAGCAGCGCGGTGGCGCTCGCCGCGCCGGCGCGGAAGCTGATGTAGCGGATCAGGTTGAGGATGCCGGGGAAGCCGAGCTGGTCGGCGATTATGTAGAGCATGCGACGCCCCCTGCGACGCGATCGACCAGCTTCGCAAGTCCGACGGAATTGGACGCCTTGACCAGCACCGCGTCGCCCGGGTGAAGCTTGGCGAGCAGGCCGGCAATCGCCTCATCGACGTTGTCCACCAGGTCGAGCGAGACCTTGCCGACGACCTGCTCGGCCAGCGGGCGCATTTCGTCACCGATCAGGATCAGCTCGTCGACATGGGCATCGAGCACCGCCGGAGCGAGGCCGGCATGGAGCTCGGCGCTATGCGGCCCAAGCTCACGCATCGGTCCGAGCACGGCGATGCGCCGCGCGACATCGCGTTCGGCGCCGAGGCTCTTGAGGGTCGCGGCCATCGACGCCGGATTGGCATTGTAGCTTTCGTCGATCAGCACCGCTTCGCCGTCGGCCAGCTCGATCACATGGCGCGCGCCGCGGCCCTTGAGACCGCCCATGTCGGCCAGCGCGAGCGCCGCGACGGCGACGTCGGCATGCACCGCCTCGACCGCGGCCAGGACCGCGAGCGCGTTCGACACCCAATGGTCGCCCGGCTGGGAAATGGTGAAGGTCAGCTCGCGCTCGAGCAGCGCCGCGCTGATCAGGCTACCGCCGCCTTCAGCGCTCACCGCGTGGACGGCGTGGACGTCGGCATCGCCGGTGCCGAAGGTGATGATCCGGTCGGCGTGGCGCCGCGCCGCTCGCACCAAACGGTCGCGGTGGGCGGTGTCGTTGGGAACAATGGCGATGCCGTCGGGCTCGAGGCTTTCGAAAATCTCGGCCTTGGCGTCGGCGATCGCTTCCTCCGAGCCGAGGTTCTCGATGTGCGCCGGGGCAATGGCGGTGACGACCGTGACGTGCGGCCGGACCTGCGCGCTCAGCGCGCGGATCTCGCCGGCATTGTTCATGCCCATCTCGAAGATGCCGTAGGTCGCATCGCGCGGCATGCGCGCCAGCGACAGCGGCACGCCGGTGTGATTGTTGTAGCTCTTCACCGACCGGTGCGTGCGGCCCGGCGCAATCCGCTCGAGCGCCGCGTAGAGCGCTTCCTTGGTGCTGGTCTTGCCGACCGAGCCGGTAACTCCGAAGATCGTTGCGTTCGAGCGCTCGCGCGACGCGCGGCCGAGCGCCTCGAGCGCGGCGGCCACATCCGCGACCAGCACGTGGGGGCCGGCGACGGGCTGGGAGACGAGCGCACCAGTCGCGCCCGCCGAAAAGGCGGCATCGACGAAGCTGTGTCCGTCGTGGACCGTGCCGGGCATTGCGACGAACAGGAAGCCGGGCTCGACCTCGCGGCTGTCGAACGTCACGCCGGTGACCTCGAACGGCTGGCTCATCGTGCCGCCAGTCGCGGCGGCGATTTCGTCGGCGGTCCACAGCGGACTCATGACGCGCACTCCCGCGCGACCAACGCATCGTCGAATGGCAGCACGCGGTCGCCGACGATCTGGCCGGTTTCATGGCCCTTGCCCGCGACCAGCACGATATCGCCCGCACCGGCGATGCGGATCGCCTCAGCAATCGCCTCGCGCCGGCCGGCGACCTCGGTCGCGCCCGGCGCCTCGGCCATGATCGCCGCGCGGATCTTCGCCGGGTCCTCGCCGCGCGGATTGTCGTCGGTGACGATGACGACGTCCGACAATCTGGTCGCGACCGCGCCCATTTCCGGGCGCTTGCCCTGGTCGCGATCGCCGCCGGCGCCGAACACCGTGATCAGGCGATGCTCGACATGCGGCTTCAGCGCGGCGATCGCCGCCTCGAGCGCGTCGGGCGTGTGGGCATAGTCGATGTACACCGGCGCGCCGGAGCGGGTGATCACCGCGCGCTCGAGCCGCCCGCGCACCGGCGCGACGCGCTGCATCGCCGAAAAGACGCGATCCCATTCACCGCCCGTCGCGAGCACCAGCGCCGCCGCCGTCAGCACGTTCGACGCCTGGTAGGCGCCGATCAACGGCAGGGCGAGGCGATACGGTTTCCCGCCATGTTCGAGATTGACGATCTGGCCGAGCGGGGTTGGCGTCTGCTCGGCGAGCCGGATCGTCTCGCCGGCGCGGCCGACGGTCAGCACCTCATGGCCCCGCGCTGTGGCGCGTTGGATCACCTCGGCGGATTTTGGGTCGTCGGTCCACACGACCGCCGGCTTGCCCGGCGGCAGCAGCTCGTCGAACAGCCGCATCTTGGCTTCGAAATATTCGTCCATCGAGGAATGATAATCGAGGTGGTCGCGGCTGAAGTTGGTGAACGCCGCGGCAGCCAGCGGGACGCCCTCGGCACGATGCTGGTCGAGGCCGTGGCTCGATGCCTCATAGGCCACGTGGCTGATGCCCATGCGCTTCAGGCCGGCGAGGTTGTTGAGGAAGGTGACGATGTCGGGCGTGGTCAGGCCCGTTTTCACCTGGTCGTCCGACGTCGTCACGCCCAACGTGCCGATCGAGGCCGAGCGATGGCCAGTCATGCGCCAGATCTGGCGGGCCATTTCGACCGTTGAGGTCTTGCCGTTGGTGCCGGTCACCGCGACCACCGTGTCGGGGTAGGGCGCGTAGAATTTGGCGGCGAGCTCGGCGAAGCGGCGGCGCGGATTGTCGTCGCCGATCAGCGGGACGCCCGCGACCTCCGCCTTGGTTCGGGCGACGATTGCGACCGCGCCGCGCTCGATTGCCTGCGGAATGAATTCCTCGCCGTTGAACACCGCGCCGCGGAACGCCCCGAACACGCTGCCGGCAGCGACCTTGCGATGATCGATCGCAAAGCCGGTCACCTCGGAATCGGAATCAATTGCCGCGAGTTCGCGTAGGCGCACCGAGAAGTTATTCCTTCGTTTCGTGGACGAAGGGCAGCACCTCGCCCATGTTCGGCTCACGGTTCATGTCCGGCGCTACGCCCAGCATCGGTGCGATCCGGCTGATCGTCTTGCTGACGACCGGCGCAACGTTCCACCCCGCAGTGGTGAAGCCGTAGGTTTCCTTGGTCGCCTTGGGTTCGTCGAGCATGACCACGATTACATAACGCGGGTCGTCCATTGGGAACACACCGGCGAAACTCGTGATGTTGATCGTCTGGCTGTAATGGCCATTGATCAGCTTCTGCGCGGTGCCGGTCTTGCCCCCGACCCGGTAACCCGGCGCATCGGCTTTCTTGCCCGTTCCTTTCATCACCACCAGGCGAAGCAAAGCCCGCATGCGGTAGCTGGTGTCCGCCGTGAACACGCGCCGGCCTGGCCCAAGGGGATGACCGGGGCCAACCTTGAGGATGGTCGGCTGGTGATAGATGCCGCCATTGAACAGCGTCGCATAGCCCATTGCCAGTTGGAGGGGCGCGACAGCGATGCCCTGGCCGAAGCCGATGGTCATGGTCTCGAATGGGCCCCACCGCACGCCCGGCGTCAGCGGACGTCCGCGTTCCCGAAGCTCGATTTCCGGCTTGTCGAGAAAACCCATCTTCTTGAGCCAGGCCTTCTGCCGATCCTTGCCGAGGTGATCCGCCATCTGTGCCATGCCGATGTTGGAGCTCTCCATCATGATTTCCGCGACGGAGCATTGCCGGCCGAACGGATGGGTGTCGTGCACCAGGTGGCCGTAGGCCGGAAGCACGTCCGGACAATTGTAGATTTGCCCCGGGCCGGAAACGACGCCCGAGTCCATCGACATGGCCAGCGTGAACGGCTTGAACGTCGAGCCCAGTTCAAACACGCCGAGCGTGGCACGGTTGAAGTGCGCTTCCGGCGGGCCCTGCCCCGGTGCATTTGGGTTCATCGTCGGCATCGAGGTCATCGCTAGGACCTCGCCGGTGTGCACGTCCATCACGACTCCGGCCGCACCGATCGCCGAATAAGTCGCCATCGCCTGGCCGAGCTCATGCTCCAGCGCCTGTTGGACGCGGCTCGAAACCGACAACACGACCGGCTTGCCGCGGGTCAGCGGGTCCGACAGCTGCGCATCGAACGCCCGTTCGGCACCGGCCGAGCCGTGCCCGTCGATATCGGTGAACCCGATGACGTGCGCGGCAAGCGAGGTTTGCGGGTACAAGCGATCCGGCTCGCGCTCGATCGCCAGCCCCGGTTCGCCGAGCGCATTGACCGCCTCGACCAGTGCCGGCGCGGCGCGCCGCCGAAGATAGTAAAACGGCTTGCTCGACTTGAGCAGCGCGAAATATTGCTCCTCGCTCTGCTCGGGCATCAGCTGCGCGAGCTGGCGCGCAAGCGCGAGCTTGTCGCCGATGACCTTGCCCGGGTGGATGGAAATGGTCCACGCGTCGATCGTTCGCGCCAGCGGCTGGCCGTCGCGATCGACGATATCGCCACGCTCCGGGACCAGGCTGGTGAGGCCCTCCTTGCGTCCGGCATGATCGCCGAACGCCGCAAGATAGAGGATCCGCAGCGCGATCAAGGCGACGACGCCGCAATAGACCAGCATCCCAAACATCAGGCGCTGGTGCATGACGGCGAGAATCTGCCGGCGCTGGCCGACCAGTCGGAGCCGCTCAGGCCGAGGCGCGACGAGAGCGGGCGACGGGGCGTTCATTGGCCGGAGACGGTGTCCTTCGATTTCCTGACAAGCTTGTCCGGCAGCGGCGCAAGCGGATCAGCTTTTGCAATGTGCACCGGCTTTGTCATCGGTTTGGCGGCCGCGAGGCCCGGCTTATCCACGGATTTCTTTAGTGCCGATATTGCCGCCGCAACCGGCTGGTCCTTGGACTTCATCTTGATCACCTGCAGGGGAGCAGTGATCGACTGTGCCGGGGCCTCGCGCGTCCCGGTTTTCAGGCTGGCCTGGTGAAGCAATGCGTCAGCTGTCGTCGGCGCGGGTTGGCCGGCGTCGTCCATGTTCGGCTGGCCAATCAGCCCCGGCTTGGGTTCCGGAGCCGGCGTCGAAGCCAGCAGCACCGGCGCCTCGACGTCGACGTGACGCTCGGGCTGCGTCAGTTTGGCGAGCTCGAACCCACCGTTGAGGAATTGCCCGGCGGACGGCGCGGAAAGCTCGAAGGCGCCTGCGTTCCAGCGCTCCAGCTGGGCGAGCCGGCCGCGGGTTCCGATCTCCGTCTGCAGCAGGCGAATATCACGCTGCGTGACGACGATCCTCGTCTCCACGCCTTCCAGCGCCGATCGCTCGGACGCGACGCGGAGCGACACAAGATAGCAGCCGAGCGCCGCTCCGGCGCAGCTGGCGACCATGAACACGGATTTGAAGCTTTGGGTACTCATTGGATGCTCCCCTTCCACGCGGGGGCGGATGTGCGGACGGCGCTCCTCAGCCGCGCCGAGCGGGCGCGAGGATTGGCGGCCAGCTCGCGTTCCGTCGGGGAAACCGGCTTCGCCACCCGCTCGAACGTTGGTTCGCGCGGGTCGTGTTGCACGGGACGGTGACGCGAGCCGGCCGGTGTTCCTCCGCTACGTTCGCGGAAGAAGCGCTTCACGATCCGGTCTTCGAGACTGTGAAAGGTGACGACGGCGAGCCGTCCGCCCGGCGCCAGCGCACGCTCGGCGGCAGCAAGGCCTTGCTCGAGCTCATCGAGCTCGGCGTTCAGATGAATCCGGATCGCCTGGAAGGTCCGGGTCGCCGGGTCGGTCTTGGCGCCGGGGCGGAAACCGGCGGCGCGACGAACGATGGCGGCCAGCTCGGCGGTCCGCTCGACCGGCCGGGCAGCGACGATCGCGCGGGCGATGGCGCGGGCCCGCGGCTCCTCGCCATATTCCCTGAGAATGCGCGCAATCTCGCCTTCGTCGGCGCTGTTGAGGAATTCCGCGGCGGTCAGGCCGGATTTTGACATGCGCATGTCGAGCGGACCGTCGGCCGAGAAGGAAAAGCCGCGGTCCGCTCGATCGAGTTGCATCGAGGAAACTCCGATGTCGAGCGCGATTGCGTCGACGGTCTCGATGCCACGATCAGCCAGGGCTCGGTCCATCTGGCTGAAGCGTTCGGTAATCAGTGTCAGACGCCCAGCGGCGTCCGGGACGAGTGAATCCCCGTCGGCGATCGCATCCGGGTCGCGATCGAAGGCGATCACTCGTCCCGCCCCCGCCCCAAGCATGGCGCGTGTGTAGCCGCCCGCTCCGAACGTCCCGTCAACCGCGACCGCGGCCTGCTGGAGGCCGAGCGCGGCGATCACCTGGTCGACCAGCACCGGCACGTGTGGGGCCTGATTTGGGCCGGCGCTGGTCATGCCGAAGTCCCGCGCTCGTCCAACCGGAAGCGCGCGATATCTTTGAGATCGTCCGGGATCCGGGCATCCTTGAGCAGGAGTTCCGGGTTCCAGATCTGGAAGGTTTCACCGGTACCGAGAAACAGGGCCAGATCCGTGATCTGGCCCTTGCGGCGCATCATCGGGGGCATGAGGATGCGGCCGGAACTGTCGTACGGCACCTCTTCGGTGGCGGCGAACGCCATGAGGTTGCGCTGTTGGTATTCGATCTGCGCCTCGGCGCTGGTCTCTTCCTTTTCCAGCAGGCGCTCGAGCTTGGCGTGCTTCAGCGCGGCGTAGGCCGGGTCGTAGGCGCTGAGGCAGGGGAACGCCTCATGCTTGGCAATGACAATGGTGCGGGCGTTGCCGCGGCGCTCGATCACGCCGCGCAGGAAGGCGGGCACGGAAACGCGACCCTTCGCGTCCACCGCGTTCAAAGCACTGCCCTGAAACAGATGCTCAAGCGCCACGTCACTCCCCTTCGCAGCGCGAGCGGCGTCGTTCGCGGAAGCGCGTCGTCACGCACCGCCACGTTCAGCGTCGAAATTACGGGTCAGCCCCCCGCGCTACAGCCTATGTTGGTAACTCAAAGGCCTACGGGATACAATGGGATTTAATGGGTTTTGATGGGAATGAATGGGAAACCTTGGATTTCCGAGGATTTTTGAGCCGCCCGATGGGCGCCGTTCTGCACCTGTTCCGCCGGGACAAGCCTGTGGATAAGTCTGTTATTTCCCGACTCGGGAGAATCATCGGGACTCGAGCTGCGCGAGTTCGGCAATCAGGGCGTCGAGATTGTGATCGGCCCCATCGCCCAGCCGCTGCGGGTCGAGAAAGTCGGCGTCCGCGACGACGATCGCCCGGCCTTGACCGATTGCACACCGCGCAATGAGCCAGTCCGCGCTGATCTCGCATGTTCCGGCCAGGGCCCCCGGTGTGTCGGTGACGATGGTGTAGCCGCCAAGCTGTCGCGTCGCGCGCCCACGGCGATCGGGCGCGCCCAGCCGCAGCCCCCAATGCGCGAGCAGCCCCGTGTCCGGGTACGTCGCCGCGGCGCGGAGCGGGTCGCCAAGCGGCCGGCTGCTCGGCCATTCGAGCATCGCATCGGCCAGCAGCAGCACGCGGCCACCGCGCCGGACCCAGGCGTCGAGCGCCATCAGGTCTTCCGCCGGTTGGGCCTGTGGCTGGGCCATCAGCAAGAGCCTGCCCTTGGCCAGCTCATGGGGGTCGGCGACACTGATCGGCACGACCTTGTAACGCGACTGCAGCGCTGTCAGCGCGGGCGAGCCGCTGCCGTTGAGCGTGAACTCGTCCGGCAGGACGAGCGGCAGGCTCGTCAACAGGAGCAAAGTCGGACGTTGCGCTTCGGGGCGCGGCGCGAGCGGTTGATTGTCCCGGCCGAACACCGCCGCCACGATCGCTGCGCCGGCGATGATTGCAACGACTGCTGCGAGCGCGCGCGGACGCGCCCGGATCATTGCTTGCTGCTGCTGGGCTTGTTGCTGCTGGCGTTGTTAGTCGCTTCGGCAGAGCCCGGCGCGACACCCAGTTCGGCCAGCGGCTCGCTCGATTCGTTGACGGTGGTCGCCGCGCTGTTGGCGGCCTGGTCGCGGGTCGAGCGAATAAGGATCGATCCGAGCAGGACGAACAGGAACGCCAGCGCAAGCCCGGTGAGGCCAATGCGGATGCGCTGCGCGCTGCTACCGGCCTGATAGGGCATCAGATCGACGAAGCTATGTCTCACTTCGACAATATGCAAGATCCCGTACTTGACGGCTCATTCCTCCATCGCGAAGGGCGTCTCATGACTCGCACTCTATTCTGCATCACCCTTGTGGCGACCGCCGCGCTTGCCGGCTGCAACAAGGACGACCACACCATCGTCGCCGGCGGCGATCCGGCCGACGAGCCGACCAACGCCGCTGCGAACGCCGGCGTCCAGCTCCCGCCTGCAATCACCGCCAGCAAGACTTACCGCTGCGCCGACAACAGCCTGATCTATATCGACTGGCTGTCGGACGGCACGTCGAAGGTGAAGAAGTCGGCCAACGACACCGGCACTCAGCTGCCGGCCGGCGATCCGTCACTCAAGGGCGATGCCCATGCCGCGACGGTCACCTACAAGGGCCAAAGCTGCAAGGCCTGACCTGACGCTTGCTTGACTCCGTCTCCGCGGCCTTCAATCAAGCCGCGGAGGGGGATTGTTCAATGCAGGTTTCGAGGCGGGTATTTACAGCGGGAGCGCTCAGCGCTGCTGCGTCGTTCCGCTTCGCTTCGCCGGCGTTCGGCCAGGGCACGCCAAAGTTCGACGGCGCCATCGCAGCAATTAGCGCCCACGCCGAACAGCACCTGCGTTATTTCGGCCTGCCGGGCATGACGCTGGGCCTGACCACGCCGTCGGGCTTCAATACGGTTCTCAATTTCGGCTTCGCGAACCGCGACAGCCAGGCGCGGATCACGCCGGACACGCTGTTCCAGATCGGCTCGATCAGCAAGTCGATGACCGCCAACGTGATTCACCAACTGGCCGCCGAGGGCCGGTTACGGCTGACAGATCGGGTCGGCGCCCTCCTTCCCACGCTCCATTTGCCGGCCTCGATCACCGTCCAGCATTTGCTCGACCATACGGCCGGCCTGCCGGATGATGCGCCGCTGTTCCCGGACGGCGGCTTATTGGCCGCCTACGCGCCTGGCGCCCACTGGCATTATTCGAACACTGGCTATCACATTCTCGGGGAGATCGCCGCGAAGGTCGGTGGCAAGCCGCTCGACCGTCTGCTGACCGAGCGCATCTTCGCGCCGCTCGGCATGCGCCGGAGCCGCGGTGCGATCATCGGGCCCGACCGCGCGCTCTATGCGCAAGGCTATGAGATGGCCGACATGACCGCGCCGTTCGTGCGCGGCGTTCCGTTGGCGCCCGCGGCATGGGTCGACGTGACGTTCGGCGCCGGTTGCGTTGCGTCCACCGCCGATGACATGCTCCGCTGGATGCGCTCGCTGGCCGATGCCGCACAGGGTCGCGGCGGGCTCGGACTCGGTCCCGCGCAAGCGAAGGCGTTCACCTCGCACTTCGTCGCCACCGACAGCCCGGCACTAACCTACGGCAACGGGTTCATGCACGTCGGCGGCGAGGGCAAGCCGTTCCTCCACCACACCGGCGGGATGGTCAGCTTCGCCTCGTCCTTCCACGTGGACACGCAAACCGGCATCGGTGCCTTCGCCAGCTCGAACATCACGGCCTTTGCCGAATATCGGCCGCGTTTGCTGACCATGTATGCCGTCGGGGCACTTGCCGCCGCCGCTGCCGGGCGCTCCGTCCCGCCGCCGCCCGCGCTGGCGGCGACGCTGTCAAATGCTGCCGATTTCGTCGGTCGCTATCGGGGACCGGCCGGCGCGTTCGAGGTGAAGGCTGGCAGCCCACTGACGATCGTCGCCAACGGGCAAGAAGCCGCGCTGCAATGGTCCGGCGACAATTTCTTCCGCACCCTCCATCCCGACTTCCATGCCTTTACCCTGCAGTTCGAGGGCAAGGCGCCAGCGATCAACGGCGCGAGCTGCGGCTCGAACAGCTATGTCCGCGAAGGGTCCGGCGCCACGCTCCCGCGCACCGATCGCGAGCTCGAGCCCTTCGTTGGACGCTACATCAACGACAGCCCGTGGTGGGGCATGATCCGCGTCGTCGAGCGGGCCGGGAAGCTTTGGCTCGGGACGGAGACCCCGACCACCCGCGTTGCGCCCAACCTATGGCGCATCGGTGACGAAAGCTGGTCGCCCGAGCGGATGTCGTTCGCCGACTACATTGGCGGGCGGCCACAGACGTTGATCTTCTCCGGCGAGAAATTCGTGCGGCACGATATCTAGGCTTGTCGCGCTCCCGCGTTTAGGGAGCCGCGCATGGACGTTCTCGAAGCTCCCGCCATCACACCCGAAATTGTCGCCGAGCATGGCCTCAGCGGCGATGAGTATCAGCGCATCCTCAACGCGCTCGGCCGCGAGCCGAACCTCGTCGAACTCGGCATCTTCTCGGTCATGTGGTCGGAGCATTGCAGCTACAAAAGTTCGCGGGTGCATCTGAAGAAGCTGCCGACCGAGGCACCGTGGGTCATCTGCGGCCCGGGCGAGAATGCCGGGGTGATCGACATCGGCGACGGCGACGCCTGCATCTTCAAGATGGAGAGCCACAACCACCCAAGCTACATCGAGCCCTACCAGGGCGCGGCGACCGGCGTCGGCGGCATATTGCGCGACGTGTTCACCATGGGCGCCCGGCCGATCGCCAATTTGAACGCGCTGAGGTTCGGCCAGCCGGATCATCCCAAGATGCGCCATTTGATCGCCGGCGTCGTCGCGGGGATCGGCGGCTACGGCAATTGCGTCGGCGTTCCCACCGTCGGCGGCGAGGTCAATTTCGACGCGGCCTATGACGGCAATATCCTGGTCAATGCGATGACCGTCGGCGTCGCGAAGACCGACAAGATTTTCTATTCGGCCGCCAGCGGCATCGGCAATCCGATCGTCTATGTCGGCTCGAAGACCGGCCGCGACGGCATCCACGGCGCGACCATGGCCTCGGCCGACTTTGAGGAAGACGCAGACGCCAAGCGCCCGACCGTCCAGGTCGGCGACCCGTTCACCGAGAAATTGCTGATCGAGGCCTGCCTCGAGCTGATGGCGACCGACGCGATCGTCGCCATTCAGGACATGGGCGCCGCCGGCCTCACCTCCTCGTCGGTCGAGATGGCGTCGAAGGGCGGCGCCGGTATCCGCCTCGACATGAACCAGGTGCCGTGCCGCGAGACCGGCATGACGCCCTATGAAATGATGCTGTCCGAATCCCAGGAGCGGATGCTGATGGTGCTGAAGCCCGGCCGCGAGGGCGAGGCCGAGGCCATCTTCAAGAAGTGGGAGCTCGACTTCGCGGTGATCGGCGAAGTCACCGACACTGGCCACATGGTCCTCGAGTTCAACGGCGCCGTCGTGTGCGACATCCCCTTGGGGCCGCTCGCCGACGACGCGCCCGAATATGACCGGCCGCACCTCAGCCTCGAGGAGTATAAGGCGTGGGCGCAGGTCAAGCCGCTGGAGGACGTACCCGAAAGCACCGACATCGCGGCGGATCTGCTCAAGCTGATGGGCTCGCCCAACCTCGCCAGCCGCCGCTGGATTTACGAACAATATGACCAGTCGGTCGGCGCCGACACGGTACAGAAGCCCGGCGGCGACGCAGCGGTGGTCCGCGTCCACGGGTCGCGCAAGGCGCTGGCGATCACCACCGACTGCACCCCGCGCTACGTCTATGCCGACCCCTATGAAGGCGGGAAGCAGGCGATCGCCGAGGCGTATCGCAACCTCTGCGCGGTTGGCGCGCGGCCGCTCGCCGTCACCAACTGCCTCAACTTCGGCA
>Ga0207645_10003172_pt1 | contig 12589 bp, 9 predicted proteins | sample KBSM53metaG_FD_184331 | JGI IMG/M metagenome (GOLD analysis project Ga0207645, IMG submission 184331) | Miscanthus rhizosphere microbial communities from Kellogg Biological Station, Michigan, USA - KBS M5-3 metaG (SPAdes) (version 2) | ecosystem: Host-associated > Plants > Roots > Rhizosphere >...
GTTCACCAACGGGCTCACCGTCTATCTGTCGGGCGACACCGGAATGCACGCCGAGATGAAGTCAGTCGTGGCCGACTATTACAAAGCCAATCTGATGGTGCTGAACCTCGGCCCGAGTGCGTTGACGTCGAAGGAAGCGGCCTACGTCGCCGACGAGCTGGTGCACCCCGCCTCCGTCATCGCCTCGCACGTCAACGAGGGCGCAACGACGGGCGGCAAGCTCCGGCCAACGTCGCGCACGGCCGCGTTCGTGTCGCTCGTCAAGGGTCGGCCCGTTTATCCGGCGCTGAGCGGCAAGACGATGCAGTTCAGCGGCGACGGCAAGTGCGTCGCCGGGTGCTAGGAAGCTATTGCACGCTCCTCGGGGGTTGCACGAGGACGTAACAACCGACGTCATCCACCGGCCGAGGCATCGGTTGCGCGCATCGCGATTGCGCTGCAGTGCGCAACCGCGGCCCGCAGCAGATTCTCGCTCGCCTCAGGCGTGCGAAATGCCGAATGCGCCGATAGCGTCACGTTGGGCAGCAGCGTCAGCGGGTGACCGGGCGGGAGGGGCTCGACCGCGAATACGTCGAGCCCCGCGTGGCGCAAGCGGCCCGCGCGCAATGCGTCGATCAGCGCGTCCTCGTCGACCAGCGCCCCTCGCGCGGTGTTGATCAGGATCGCGCCGGGTCGCATCGCGGCGATGCGCTCGCGCGAGAGAAAGTTTTTCGTCTCATCGTTGAGCGCCAGATGGATCGACACGACGTCGCTTTCCGCAAGCAGCGTCTCGATCCGGACGAACGTTACGCCCGCATGCGTTTTCGCCTCGCGGTTCCACGCGAGAACACGCATGCCCGAGCCGGACGCAAGACGCGCAACCTCGCCCGCGATTCCGCCGAACCCGACGAGTCCGATCGTCCGGCCCGTCAGTTGCAGCGCGTCCGTGCGCAGCCACTGCCCGGCGCGTATCCCGCGGTCCATGGCCGACAGGTCGCGCGCCGCCGCCCACATCAACGCGATTGCGCACTCGGCGACCGCCGTGTCGCCGTAACCCTTGATCGTGTGCACGACGATGCCGAGCTCCGCGAGCTCGTCGGGATTCATGTAGCTGCGCGCACCAGTGCCGAGGAAGACTACATCGCGAAGGCCGGCGCATCGGCGCGCGATGTGCGTCGGCAGATTCGTGTGGTCGACGATCGCGATCTGCGCGCCGGACAGCGCCGCGGGCAGTTCGTCGGCGACGATGTCGGGCGCGCGGTTGATTGTGAACGCGACGTCCTCGAGTCGCAGCAGGCGCTCGGCAACGCCCGCCAGTGTCGGGTTGGCGTCGACAAACACGGCCTTCAACTGGATCGCTTTCATCCCGTGCAATCCTACCTCCATCGGCGCGAGCTCGCTTGCGGAGGCCGCGCGCGTCATTCCTGCGGACGGTTGATCCTGGCCGCATCGAGATGCGCTTCACGCACCTTCGTCCGCAGTTCCTCCGGTGCAAGCACCTCGACGCCGGCGCCGTGCTTGAGGATCTCGAGCAGCAGCTCGCGGTCGTCGCGATAAGGCAGTTCGAGCGTATAGCGGCCGGCGGGGTCGAACGTGCCGCGCTGGTCCGGATGCCACACTTCCGAGCCGACCCAGCGTGCCCGCTCCGCCGAGAAGCGCAGCTTGGCCCAGTCAAGGTCGTCGCCGCTGCGCATGATGCCGTAGCTCGTCGCGAGGAGGTCGTCGAGCGACTTCATCGACACCTCTCGCGCGGGCTCGTCGAGGAGGTTGACACGCTTGATGCCGTCGATGGAAAACGTTCGCAGGTCATTGCGCAGATGGCACCAGCCGTCGAGGTACCAATTGCCTCGGTAGTGAACGAGACGCTGCGGCGACACGTCGCGCTCCGAGACCCGGTCGCTGCTTCGTGCGTAATAGACGACGTGAATCCGCGCGCGCTTCAGCGTCGCGCGGCCGATTGCCTCGAAGAACTGCAGCGGCAGCGCACGCGGCGAGAAAGCGAGCAGGCGGATGCGCCGTCGCACCTCCGTCGCCGAGGATTCGCCGGTGCCGAGGATTGCCGTCAGCCGCGCGCGCAGCGGCGCGATGTGCGGTCCTATCAGCCCACCCTGATCCAGCGAGGAGAGCAGATGCTCCATCATGACCAGCGCGAACGCTTCGGACTCCGTAAACCAAAGCCCGGGCAGCGCGAAGCGCGGTCCGGTCGCCGACTGCTTGTCATAGCGGTAGCCACCCGCGTCGGGATCGTAGATGACCGGCGCGTTGAGGCGGTCGCGCATGTACTCGATATCGCGCTTGAACGTCGCATGCGAAACCTCGAGCTCGTCGAGGAAAGCGTCACGCGATACGACGCCGCGCTCGTTGAGAAGCTGGTCGATGCGGTAGAAGCGCTCCGTGCGATCCACGTTCAGTCCGCGTCCAGCGCGTCCGCATACTCGCGCAGCCAGCACAGCGTGTTGACGAGCTCCATCTGCTCGGGGCTGCTGCAGCGAATGTCGAGCAGGTCCGGACTCGCGACGACGATCGCGAGGCAACGGGCGCGCGACACGGCGACGTTCAACCGGTTCTTGTCGTAGAGGAATTCGATGTTTCGCGGCAGGCAACTGCCATTCGACGACGTCATGGACACGATCACGGCCTCCGCCTGCTGGCCCTGGAATTTGTCGATCGTGCCGACGCGCGCTCCAGCGGGCAGCATCGCCTTCAGCAAGTTCACCTGCGCGTTGTACGGCGCAACGACGAGAATGTTCTCGATCGTCATCGGGTGCCGTCGACCTTCCTTGTCGACGTGGGCCTGCTGCAGCAGGCTTTCGAAAATCGTCCTGACGACTTCACCTTCCGGCTTGCTCGTTTGCCGGCAGGCGTCGTGCGACACCGGGACGAAACGAATGCCCGTCGCCCGCAGCGCCGCATGCGCCGCTTCGTTCAGCACCACTCGCTGGTTCTGGTTGGCAGGCTCCGGCACCAGGCGTCCGTCGTAGACGGCATCCGAGATGAACCGGCAAACGTCTTCGTGCATCCGAAACGTCGTGCCGAGGAAGATTCCGCGGTCGTCGCTGACCGTCGGCTGCCCGTTGAGCAGGTAGTCCAGCGTCGACTCGCCGGAGCGGCCGGGGTGCACGCCTTGGATCGGTTGTCCGAGCTGCATCTGGTCGCCGAGCAGCACGATGTTGCGCGCCGCCGTGCCCATCGCGACCAGGTTTGCCAGCGCTACCTGTCCGGCTTCGTCGACAAACAGGTAGTCGATGCGCGCCTCGAGGGCCGGGTCCGCGAACAACCACGCCGTGCCGGCGATCAGCGCACTCGGCGATCCGACGATGTCCGCATTTTCGAAAACGTCGACGACGAACCGACCACCGATCAGGCTTTCCGGATCGTCCTTCGTGGATTTCTTGGTGCCCGAAAACGTGTAGCCGCATTCGACGGCACAGCGTTCCACCGCCTGCAGCAGGTTGATGATCACCTTGTGACTGTTGGACGTGACGCCGACACGCTTGCCCGCCTTCAGCAGCCCCACGATCAGGCGCGAGCCGATCGTCGTCTTGCCGCTTCCCGGCGGTCCCTGTACGAACAGATAGCTGTCGTCGAGCCCGAGCGCCGCCGACAATGCCGCGTCGAAGCGATCGCCGCCGCTCGACAATAGCGGAGCGCCTTGCGGGCGGCCGCGCAGGATGGGCGGGGCCTTGCGCAGGAGCGCGCGCACGGCGGCGAACCGCCCGTCGCCGGCTTCGATCGAATCGGCAAAGCGCTCGATTGCATTGCGCAGAGGATCGGTGCCGAGCGGCCGTTCCGGTCCGATCGACAGCGCGGCCGGCACCGTCAGGTTCTTCGATACCTTGATGCCGATGGTTCGCGCCTCCTCATCCAGCGCGACGATCTCGCCCAGCCGGTCGGTGGTGTCGGTTCGTTGGCACTGCTTGCCTACTCGTAGCTTCGTGTCCTGTTCCGGGAATGCGAACGTGTGCACGAACGACTGCTTCAGGGCCACCGGGAGTGCATCCGCGATCCGCGTAAGGCCTCCCAGGCATTCGGCGTCGTCGATCAGTTCGTCGACCGTCATGTCTTGCCGCGCGAACATCGCCCAATAGCCCGGCTTCGCCGCGCGACGGTGGAAATCCAGCAGGTCGAAGACGAGTCCCCGCAGATGCTGGTCATCGGTCCACGTGGAGCGATCGTCCGGCAGGCCGCCAAGCAGCGCTCGATGATGGCGTGCGAGCGCTGCCTCGATTTTTTGCGTCCTCTCGGTTCGAGCGATCCCGGCCGCATCGTCGCGGCGCACGTCGGGGACGAACCACGGCAGCCCTGCCGGTCGCAGCGTCAGCAACCAATCGCGCAACAAGTGGGTCGAACGGCAGTCGTCCTCGTTGTACGCGCGGATCTTTTCGAGTTCCGCATCGTCCTGCGTGACGCGCCAACGTTCGTAGTGGACGATGCTGCCGCCCGCCGTGGTGACCTCGCCCTCGCGCGGCGGCATGTAGAAGATCTCGAGATCCTTGATCGAAAGGCCCTGCTCCGTCGTGCGGATCGCATGGCGCACGACCTTGTAGAGATCGACGAACTTCTCGCGTCGCAGGAGGTCGTCGAGTTGCGCCTCGCGCACGCCGTGCAGCGACATCAGCCGCTTCAGCGCCGTCGGCTCGTAATGCGAGTAGTGATAGACGTGCATGCCGGGATGGCGCTGCACGCGCTCGACGAGGAAGTCCATCAGCGCCGTGAACGCCTGCCCTTCCGTTGCGCGGTCGTGCGCCCAGATCGCCTTGAAGTGCGGCCGCCCACCGTCAACGAAGCGCAGCCCGAAGAGGTATTCGAGTCCGTCGCGCTCGAACGGGTCGCCTTCCATGTCGAAGAACACGTCGCCGGCATCCGGTGCGGGCATCCGATGGAAGCCCCGCCTCGCCTCCGGGTCGAGCTCGAGCAGTTCGACGCTCGGCACGCCGGTCCGGCGTCGCGCCAGCTGCAACGCCGCCTGCGAGCGCAGCGTGGCGAACGTATCGGGCGAAAGCTTCGCGATGCGCGACGTCGGCGCCAACTGCGCCAACGCCTCGAGCGTATCCGTTCCAGCTGCCTGCAGCCGCTCGATCTGCTTGTGCTTGATTCCTGCGACCTGATTGAGGTGATCGTCCGCCTTCCAGCGCGCATCGCAAGCGTCGCGCCACGTGCAGAATGGACAGTAGTCGCAGCGCGCTGGATACGTCGCCTTCGGATACCGCGCGACGAACGCGAGAAAGCGATCGCGCGCCCTGCGGAAGTAGCGTGAATAATCCGCGACGCGGAACGTTTGCTGGGTGCCGTCGCCGAGAATGACGTGCATCAGTTGCGGCGCGATGCCCTGCGCAGCGGCGAGAAGGGCCGAATAGAACGCGAGTTGCACGACGAACTTCGCCTTCGCGCTCCGCGCGAGCTTCGTGTCGAGGACTTCGTAACCGAAGGCACCGAGATTCGACGGACGCTCGACACGCCGCAGGAAGTCGGCGCGCCCGTACAGCACGTCCGACCGAAGCGCCGCCTGGAAGATGACGTCGGGCCCCTCCTCCATTGCCGTTCGAGTGTGCTGCACAAGCGCTTCGGGGCTGCCGTCGTGCGGAATCTTCGCCACTTGCAGCCCTTTTGCTTCGAGCGCGGCAAGGTACTCGGCTTCGTGCGCGTAGCCTTTCTGCTGGATCAGCAACGCCGACTCGTCGTCCTCGGCGCGCTGCAGCGGCGTTACGAGGTCGATCAATCCCAGCGTTGCGACATGCTCGCATTCGAGGAAACCCACGAGATCGGACGCCGAGAAAAGGGTGGTGCCAGCGCGTATTTGCATGTTGCGTCACCGGCACGTGCCGGACGCCGCGTTGAGGGTGAAGGATGTAACGACAGCCGCCCGCGCAAGCGTTCCACGCCTCGCGTTGTCGCGCGTCGCTGCCGATTCTACGAAGGCGTCGCCGATCTCAGATACGCCAGTCCGGAACGCTTCACATAAAGCGTGCATCCTCGCGCGGAACGGGGATGATGCCGCGAGCCGATCGGAAGGCGCAGCCAGCAGCCGGCGGAGTATGTTCCAACCTCGTCGGAAAATTCGCCGTCGAGAACGAATAGCTCGGCGCCGTGCGGGTAGCCGGTAACCCCGAGGTCCGTACCGGGATCCCAGCGCTCGATCAGCACGCGATCCGAGAAGCCGGCCTGTTCGTAGAGCACCTTGCTGGCGACGCCCGGAATCCCGCTCGGCAGGTAATCCGTTCGATGCGTGTCGACGACTACGTGCTTGCGTCCCCGTCCGTCGAATTGCCGGAGCTTGACGAACAGCACGCAGCCGGGATCCGAAAATGGCGCGTGACGAAAGCCTTCCGGATTGAGCAGGAACGTTCCAGCTGGCCAATCGCCGTGCTCATCCGAGAACACGCCTTCGAGCACGAGGATCTCCTCGCCCTCGGGGTGGTCGTGCGCCGGGAACCGTGAGCCCGGATCGTAGCGAACGACCGACGTCACCTGGCCCGACTCGGCAGGTCCCACGCGGTGGACGCGCTTGCGCCACACCGACGCACTGGGGCTTGGCGACCATTCCATCGGCGTAGTGTCCACGACAGCCCGGACCGAAAGATCCCCGTTGATCGCCACTTCCATCGACATCCTGTCCTCCTTCGATCAGTGTGACACCGGCTCCGCCTCCAGTTCAAGCATCTGCGGTGCGCGCGGCAACCGCTCGATGGGTTCCAGCACGGCGATCTCCCGATCGTCGGGGACCGCGTGCAGCTCGCGGAAACGCCGCGCGGATACGAGCACACGCGTCTCGAGCGACGCGACCGCACCGTTGTACGCGCCGACGGCGTCGCCGAGGCTCCTGCCGACCTTCGCCCAGTGTGCCGCCATCACCGCGATGCGGTCGTGCAATTGGCGGCCGAGCTCACTGATCTCGTGCGCGTTGCGTGCAAGCGCTTCCTGCTTCCAGCCACAGGAAATCGCGCGCAGCAGCGTGATCAGCGTCGTCGGCGTCGCCAGCATCACCTTTTCGCCGACACCGAACTCGATGAGCGCCGGATCCTGCTGCAATGCAGCCGAGAACAGCATCTCGCCGGGAAGGAACAGCACGACCAGATCGGGCGTCGGATCGAACTGCGCCTGATATGCCTTGCGGCCGAGGCGCGTCATGTGATCGCGGACCTGGCGTGCGTGATCGACCAGGCGCTGCTTGCGCAGGTCGTCATCGTCGGTTTCCGCGGCCTCGAGGTAGGCGGACAGTGGCGTCTTGGCATCGACGACGATGTTGAGGCCACCCGGCAGCCGCACGATGACGTCGGGCCGCTGTCGGCCGTCCTCGCCGGTCACGCTCGCCTGCTCGACGAAGTCGCAATGCTCGACCATCCCTGCCATCTCGACGACGCGACGCAGCTGAAGCTCGCCCCAGCGGCCTCGTGCAGCCGGCTGCCGCAGCGCCTTCACCAGGTTCAGCGTCTCGCGGCGCAAGTCGCCTTGTCCATCGGAGAGCGAGCGCACCTGCGTCAGCAGCGACTGGTACGCGCCTTCACGAAGCTTCTCGATGTCGTGGATGCGACCGTCCAGCTTGTCGAGCGACAGCTTCACCGGAGCGACGAGCTCCTGGATCGCCTGCTGCCGGCGTTCGAGGTCACCCTTCGCGCCTTGCTGGTAGTTGCCCAGCGTCTGCCGCGCGAGGTCGAGGAATGTCTCGTTGTTCGACTTCAACGCCTGCGCGGACAGGCCCCGGAATGCAACCGTGAGCTGCTCCTGCGCATCGTTGAGAACGGCGAGCTTGTCGCGCGTGGATGCGCGCTCGGCGTCGAGCTCTGCATGAAGTCGCGCGCAGTCGGCGCCGCCTTCGCGCAGTTGCCCGGTCATTGCCTCGCAACGCGACTGGGCATCGGATAGCGCGTCTTGCAACCGCGCGACGTCCCGGTCACGCGCAGCGATCCGTTCGAAGAGAGAGCCGCCTGCTCCGCATCCGTCGACCCCCTGCCACGCTCGAATGCCTCCGAGCATTGATGGCGCAGCGTCATCCAGACCGCCACGCCGCCGGCAATAAGCCCTATCGCAACCACAAGCATGAGATCCATGATGTTTTCCTTGGCTCGCCGAAGACGGCGTGTCCGGTGGCCGACGGCGCAAATGCAACCGTCGCTGGCAACCGATGCGACGCCACCTTGGCGCCACGTACCCATCATCCGGCCTGGGTGGCTCACCGCATGAGCCAGCCTGGGCGAACGAGCGTTCAGTGCCGACACGCCTGCCACGGCGTGCATGGACGTTCACAGCGCACGACACGTCGGCCGGCTTCGTGTCGAACCGCTGCATTAGACTGCGGCTTCGCCCTCCTTCGCATCCATGATGTCGTTCGGGAACCGCTTCAGCGTCGTCGCTGCACTTTCGCTCGGACCCGCCGTGTCGAATTCGTTCGCGCGATTCGCGTATGCGCTGATGCTGCCGGCGATGCGCGCCGATCTCGGGCTCAATTACTCGCAAGCAGGCGCGCTCAACACCGCCAACGCGATCGGCTACCTCGGCGGCGCGCTGTTCGCGGCGCGGTACGTTTCCGCGCTGGGGAACCGGCGGCTGTTCTGCACCGGCATGGTCGCAACCGTCATTGCGATTCTCGGCTCCGGATTGACCGGTGACTTCGTCGCGCAACTGGGTCTGCGCACGGTCGCGGGCGTGGGCGGCGCGATGGTCTTCATCTGCGGCGCCGTGCTGGCAAGCAACATCTTTCCCGACCGGCCTCGCCTGGCGTCGAGCGCGATTGCCGTGTACTTCGGTGGTGCAGGCGCAGGCATCCTGCTGTCGGGGGCGGGTGTGCCGCCGTTGCTGGCGATCGCCGGCGACGATGCCTGGCGCAGCGCATGGCTTGCGATCGGCATCGTATCGGCGCTGTTCGCCGTGTTCGCGATATGGGCGGCGCGGCAGATCGACGAGCCGTCGAGCGGCGCGCGCGGCGGCGCGTGGCCGATCGCCGAATTGCGCGCGGCGCTCGCCAGCTACTTCCTGTTCGGCGCCGGTTACATCGCTTACATGACGTTCGTCGTCGCCTGGATGGTTTCGCATGGCCGCGCGGCACTCGACGTCTCGCTGACGTGGGGAACGCTCGGCATCGCAACGCTGGTCGCGCCGCTCGCGTGGCGCGTTCCGCGCGCGCGGTGGCGTGCGGCGACCGTGCTCGCTGCGTCAGGCGTCGTCCTCGGCATCGGTGCCGCGTTGCCGCTGGTCAGCACTTCGCGCCCTGCGATGCTGATGTCGGCAGTATTCTTTGGGGGCGCGATGTTCACCGCACCCGCGGCAGTGACCGATCTCGTCAAGACGTCGCTGCCCAAGACGTCGTGGGGCTCCGCGGTGTCGGTGTTCACCGTCGTCTTCGCGATCGGCCAGGCAATCGGGCCCGTTCTGACCGGCTGGCTTGCCGATGTCACCCAGTCGCTGCAGGCCGGGCTTGCAGGATCGGTGGCGATCCTCGTCGTTGCGAGCGCAACGGCGATGCGTCAGCGCACCGTCTCATCGAAAGCCGCCACATGCGAATCCGCGGGCTAGCGCATCGCGGCGGCACGTCGTCCGGAACGACGTCGCTGCGCTACGTTGCGCCGCGCTGCAGATACTTGTGGACGAATGCGATCGCCATGCTGCCCTCGCCCACGGCGGACGCGACGCGCTTGACCGGGCTCCACCGGACGTCGCCGCACGCGAACACCCCCGGGATGCTCGACTCAAGCAGGTAGGGATCGCGGTCCCCTGACCACCGGCCGGCCTTGACGACGTCGTCGCCGGTCAGCACATAGCCACGCGAATCGCGTGCGATGGTGCCGGGCAGCCAGTCGGTTTCCGCATCGGCGCCGATGAACACGAACAGCCCGCCGCAGTCACGTGATTCCACGTTGCCGCTCCCGCTGCGAATGTCGATCGACGTGAGGTGCGTGTCGCCACGCGCCGCGACGATTTCCGAATTGAGCTCGACCTTGACGTTGTCCTGCTCGGCCAGCTGGTCGATCAGGTAGCGCGACATGCCCTTGGCCAGTGAATCGCCCCTGACGACGAGCGTCACGCTCCGCGCGTGACGAGCGAAGTGAAGCGCGGCCTGCCCGGCCGAATTTCCGCCACCGATCAGATAGACGTCGAGCCCGTGCGCCGCGCTCGCTTCGCTGCGCGCCGCTCCGTAGTAAATGCCTTTGCCGATCAGGCGTTCGAACCCGTCGATCGCGAGCCGGCGCCACGTCACACCGGTGGCGAGAATGATCGTTCGCGCGCGCACCGCTTCATCGCCGTCGAGGAGGATCTCACGCGCGACCGGGTCGATGCGCGCGGCCGACCGCGTGACGATGATTTCAGCGCCGAGGCGCTTCGCTTGCTGCAGCGCGCGACTCGCGAGCTCGTCGCCCGAAACGCCGCTGGGAAAGCCGAGGTAGTTCTCGATGCGTGACGACGTTCCCGCCTGGCCGCCCGGCGCCTCGCGTTCCACGACGATCGTGCTCAACCCTTCGGACGCGCCGTAAACCGCCGCTGCGAGGCCGGCCGGGCCGCCGCCGATGATCATCGTGTCGTATTCCGCCCGTCGCGGCCGGGTTTGCAGGCCCATGCGCTCTGCGATGTCGCGAGTTTCGGGCCGCGTAAGCAGCGTGCCGTCGCCGAGCTTCAGTGCGGGGCAATCCCCGCTCGTCGGACAGGTGCCGGGCCAGCGCGCCGAGACGTCCGATGCGTCAGGCGTTATCCATTCGAAGCTGATCTGGTTGCGGGCGAGAAAATGCCGCAAGGCGCTGCACGCGGGATCCCACCGATCGCCGAAGAGTGTCGCGCGCACTTTCGGCGGCTCGGCCGCGATGCCCTTCAGGCCGCCGATCCGCTCGAGCGCCAGCGCGCCGATCTTCGCGGAGATCGCCGGCGACGATGCCGCAACTGCGTAGTAGTCCTTCGGATCCACCCGCAGCACCCGGGACGGCTCCGCCGCCCGGTACGCGCCCGGGAACACCGTGCCGAACGTCAGCGGCACCTCGCCGAATATGGCACCCGGTGCGCGATAGCCGAGCGTGCGCTCAATGCCGTCGACCATCTTGACGACCTCGATCTTGCCGGCGAGCACCGCGTAGAGCGCGCGCTCCGCGCCCTCGTGCACAGCGTATTCGCCCGCCTTCAGGTGCAGGTCGGCGGACGTCTGCGCGAGCCGATCGAGATCGGCATCGGCAAGTGCCGCGAACAGCGGAATGGACCGGATGTCGTCGACGTTCAGCATCGTTTCCCTGCAGGCGAACCAGCAGCAGCCAGTATGCACTGCGGCCGTCGTTGCGTTGCCGCCGCGTTAAGATTACCGTGGCGTGCCCCGCCAAGTCCTCAGGAACCTGCCATGCGTCCCGTGATTCGCTTCGCGTGCCTGTCCGCCGCCATCGCGCTTTGCAGCGCCTCGTCCGGCGCGTTCGCCGCCAAGGCGACCGAATGCACGAAGGTCGGCATCTGCTATTGCGTGAACGACGAACTGAAGGCGACGATTCAGGCGAAGGTCGACCGCTTCCGGCAGACGATCGCCGAGCAGCGCAAGGCCGGCAAGGCCGTTGGCTACCTCAGCGTGCCGCTGACCTCCGGCGGCGGCGGCAACTTCAACATCAACAAGGAAGTGGCCGACACCGCACGCGCGGCGCTCGAAAAGCGCTTCGGATCCGAGTTCGTCTACGTGCTGAACCCGGCAATGCTCGAGGCCGACCTGCCGAAGGGCACCGGTCCCGACTACATGCTGATGTGGACCACACTGCTCGAAGGCCCGGACGGCACCGGCGATTTCGACTTCGTCTACTTCGCCGGACCGCAGGATTTCGCGCGCTACTTCGGCTTCGACGGCACCAACGACATGGGCAAGCTCGACGCGTACTTCGACAAGCGCGTCGCTTCGGACGCCGACTTCGCGAAGGCTGTGCAGGGCGGCCTCACCAAGGCGAATTTCCGCAAGTACTACGCGCTGCGTGCATCGTCGGCAGTGAGCCGCGGCGCGCACGACGAATGGAACATCTTCCGGATGATCAACGAGAAGCGGCGCAGCGACAGCAAGTTCGGCACGCCGGCGCAGATCCCGGTGATGTTCGACGGACAGAGCGTTGCGCCGCCACAAGGCGAATCGGCGGTGTCCGACGGTTATGTCGGCAAGTGCACGACCCCGTGAGCGGCATCGCCGGATGACGAATCCAACAATGGAGGGAGGAACCATGAAGATCGTGCGCCGCTTCCGGCACTGGCTCGCGCGCGGGCCAGCCGTACTGTCGATGCTGCTGATCGCAACCGCCGCACCCCTGTCCGCGCAGGCGGCGGAAACGCTCAACGCGTATTCGATCTGGCCCGAGAACTGGGCGCGGCCGATGTTCGAGGAATTCGAGAAGGCCACCGGCATCAAGGTCAACTTCGTGCGCTTCTCGTCGGGCGAAGCGCTGACGCGGATCATCGCCGAGAAGGGCAATCCGCAGGTCGACGTGCTGTTCGGCGGTCCGGTCGAGACGTTCGCCGCGGGCATCAACGACGGCGTGTTCGAGGCGTACAAGCCGCCGTCGTTCGACAAGCTGCCGCCGCGCTTCAAGCACGCGGATGGCATGTGGACGGCGATCGCGGACGACCCGCTCGTATTCATGACCAACAACAAGTTCCTGAAGGAGAACAACCT
>Ga0207645_10003178_pt1 | contig 12576 bp, 9 predicted proteins | sample KBSM53metaG_FD_184331 | JGI IMG/M metagenome (GOLD analysis project Ga0207645, IMG submission 184331) | Miscanthus rhizosphere microbial communities from Kellogg Biological Station, Michigan, USA - KBS M5-3 metaG (SPAdes) (version 2) | ecosystem: Host-associated > Plants > Roots > Rhizosphere >...
ACCAGATCGATGCCCCCTTCGTCACGGAGTACGCGCAGCAGATCGCTCAGTTCCGCGCCGGCAACATCTACGACCTCACGACGAATATCCGCGCCGAGGACGTCCTGCCCACGAAGAAGGACATCCCCGCCCTCAAGGATGCGCTCCAGGAAACCGGAGTCCAGCTCACCGCCCAGCTGGCGGAACCGCGGATGCAGTTCATGATCCCGCCCCGTAACCACGAACCCTTCTATGAGGGGCTTGACGCCGGAGTAGCAGTAGCGCAGCAGCTCGGCTGCCCCCGGATCGTGGTGGGCAGCAGGAGTAGGTCGGTGACCTGTGCGGCGTTGCGTGCGTCGAGCAGGCGGAGCGCTTCGGGCAGTGCCGCCTCGTACCACGCAATCAGCGCGCGTTCCTCGCGCCGCGACGCAAAGGCGCCGAAGGGATCGAACGCCGTGCCCCGCAGGAACTTGAACGCCGCCAGGGTCTTCAGAACGGGACGGATCCAAGCGCCGATGCGTACCTTGCCCTTCACGCCGAACAGGCGTGCGAACGGTGGCTGCAGGTTGTACTTGAGGCGAACGCTGCCGTTGAACAGACCCGCAACGCTCTCGTCGAAGCCCGACTTGGTGAGCAGCCGAGCGACCTCGTATTCGTCCTTGTAGGCCATCAGCTTGTGCAGGCTCTCGGCCACGGCGGCTGTGACCTCGAACGCGTGCCGTTCGCCGCGCGCAGCGACCTCCGCCTCCATCGAGGCGACCACGCGCTCCAGGTAGCGAGTGGCGTAGGCCGTGTCCTGGTAGTCGGCGAGGTCGACCGCGCGCAGCATCACGCGGTTGCGCAATGGTGCCGACAGCCTGGCCAGCTTCGACTCGAAGGTCGCAAGTGCGGTGAACCGGCCTTCGCTGCGCAGGGCGTTCAACCGCCCCGTCCGGTCGCCCAGCGGGCGCGCCTTCAGCATGCCCAGCGCCTCGACCTGTTCCGGCGCATGGACCCACAGCCGCCCGGCGCGAAATGCCTGCGTGTTGGCCTCGGCCTGCGTGCCGTTCAACGCGATGGCGGCCTCGATGTGCTCGGCGTTGATCGGCAGCCAGCCAGCCTGGTAGGCCGCACCGATGGCCACCATGTTGGTCATCATGAAGTCGCCGAACAGCGCTTCGGCGATGCGGCGTGCGTCCAGCGTCAACGATTCGCCTGGCCGAGCAGCCCGGGCGACGGTGTCGCAAAGCTCCGGCGCGGGCAAGGTCTTGCGCGAATCGCGGATCACGTCGCCATTCGGGAACACGCCGGCGTTGATGACCGCACGCGTGCGGTCCGTGTCGCAGCACATCAGGTTGCTCGCGCTCGCTGCCGCGAGCAGGTCCAGCGCAAGGTAGAGGTCGGCCTTGCCGATGCCGACCTTGTTGGTCAGCGGCGGCTGGTCCGCGGGTGCCAGGATCAGGCTCGAGAGCACGGCACCCCACTTCTGCGCCGCCCCAGTCTGGTCATAGGTCTTCACCTGCAGCCCCTGCATGGCCGCGGCCTGCGCGAGGATCGCACTGGCGGTCAGGACGCCGGAGCCCCCCAGGCCGGGCACGTAGACGTGAAAGGGCGCGCGCAGCGGCTCTGGCGAGACATCGGGAAGCTGGGCGGCATCGATGGCTGGCCGCTTGGGCTTGCGCAAACCCTTGCCGGCCTCGATCTCCACCGTCACGAACGACGGGCAGTCGCCCTGGATGCAGGCCTGGTCCTGGTTGCAGGTGGACTGGTGGATCTGCGTCTTCAGCCCGAACTCGGTGGGCACCTTCTGCAATGACATGCAGTTGGCCTTGGCGCCGCAGTCGCCGCAGTTCTCGCAGACCTCTTCGTTGACCACGGTGAACACCGTGGTCGGCGGCAGCAGGCCCCGCTTTTGCCGCCGGCGCCGCTCGTTCGCGCAGGCGCCGTCGTAGATCAGGATGGTGACGCCCTTGATCGCTGCCAGCTCCTTCATGGAGGGCTCGATGTCGTCCGTCCCGCGCAACACCACCTCGGTCGGGAGCTTCACCTTGGCGTACGACTCCGGCTCCTTCGTGACCAGGACGACGCGCAGGGCGCCGTCCTGCAACAGGCGGAGGGTGAGGTCGGCGATCGCGCTGGCGCCCACTGCTTCCTGGCCGCCGGTGTTCGCGAGAACGCCGTTGATCAAGAGCTTGAACGTCATGTTCGCCCGGCTCGTGATCGCGAAGCGGATGTTCTGGTAGCTGGAGTGGAACAGCGCGCCGTCGCCGACGTTCTGCACGATGTGAGGCCGGCTCGTGTAGGGCGCCAAACCGATCCAGGGGAGCCCTTCGCCACCGAGTTGCGTCGTCGCTTCGACGCGCTTTTGCGGCTTGTCCATCAGCGCAGCGAACAGGTGGCATCCCGGCGCGCCCCAGGCCATCTGGCCCGGTGCGAGCAAGGTGGACACGTTGTGCGGGCAGCCGGAGCAGTAGTTCGGCGCGCGGCCGGGCAAGGTGGCGTCGCGGGAGACGGACTTGCTCTGCAAATAGGCGACTCGATCAAGACCGCGAGCCGGCAGCGCCATGCTGCGGCCGAGCACGCGGGCGAGCCGTTCGACCAGCATGTCGCTGGTCATGCCGCCCTCGATCGGGAACAGGCGCTCGCCGTTGGTGTCCAGCTTGCCGACGAGCTGGGTCACCGTGGTGCCGACGATGGCGGAGGCGACCTGGCGTTCGAGGAAGTCGCGCTTCTCCTCGATCACGATCACCGTGTGCAGGCCTTGTGCAAATTCCCGGAAGAAGGCGCCATCCGACGGGCAGAGCAGGCCCACCTTGGCCAGCCGGATGCCATGGGCCTGCAGCGCCGCGTCGTCCAGGCCCAGGTCCTCCAGCGCCTGTCTCATGTCGGCCCAGCTCTTGCCCGCACTGACGATGCCGACGCGGTCCGCGGGTGTGGCGCGCACGACCCGGTTCAGGCCGTTGGCACTTGCGTAGGCCACCACCGCAGCGTGGCGCTCGTCGTACAGGCGACGCTCGGTTTCCACGTTGGTGACCGGGAAGAACCGGTGGTTGGCGGCTCGCGCGAACGGCTTGCCGCCCACCTGCAATTCGGGAATCCGCGGTCGCAGGCCGTGCGGCCGCATCCGCACGACTTCGCCGCCGTCGCACAGGGTGCCGACCAGCTTCAACGCCGTCCAGCAGCCCGAGTAGCGGGACAGCGCGGCCGCATGCAGCCCGTAGTCGACGAACTCCTGCACGCTGGCCGGATACAGCACCGGGATGCCGTGGTGCTCGAACGAAAACTCCTGCTGGTAGGGCACCGTCGAGCTTTTCGCCTCGTGGTCTTCGCCACTGAGGATGACCACCGCACCATGCTCGCTGGTGCCCGCGAAGTTGCCGTGCTTCAGGGCATCGCCCGAGCGATCCAGCCCGGGGCCCTTGCCGTACCAGTAGCCCACGACCCCATCGACATCGGGATGCGGGTGTTCATCGAGCATCTGGGTGCCGATCAGCATCGAGACCGCGAACTCCTCGTTCTGGGCGGCCTGATGCGTGATGCCCTCGGCTTCGAGTGTGCGCCGGGCCTGCCGCATCGCAATGTCGATGCTGCCCAGCGGCGATCCGGGATAGCCCGTCACGAAGGCCCTGGTGCGCAGCCCCGCCGCCCGGTCCGAGCGCATCTGCTCCAGCATCATGCGGATCAGCGCCTGGTTGCCGTTCAGGAACGCCAGCGGCGTGTCGGCGTCGTGGCGGGCGTCGAGTGAAACCGTCATGCCGCGCCCTGCCCCGCCACTCGCACGGTCATCGAGCCGACGCCTTCCACGGTGGCGTCGAGCACGTCGCCGAACGTGACCGGGCCCACACCGGCCGGTGTGCCGGTCATGATCACGTCGCCCGGATACAGCGTATACGTGGCCGAGGCGTACTCGATCAGGCGTTGCACGTTGTAGATCAGGTAGCGGGTGTTCGACTGCTGCCGCAGTTCGCCATTGACGCGGATGCTCAGGTCCAACGCGTTGGAATCGGCGATCTCGTCGGCGGTGACGATCCACGGCCCCAGGACGGCGAACGTGTCGGCGGACTTGCGAAAGCCCGGGAACTCAGGCCCTCGAACCGTCATGTCCAGTCCGATGCAGTAGCCGAACACATGGTCGAGTGCATCCTCGCGGCGAATCCTCTTGCCTTGCCGGCCGATCACGACGGCCAACTCCACCTCATGGTCGGTGCGCCGGTCGGGAAACGGGATGACGATCTCTTCATTGCAGCCGATCAACGAGCTGCTGGCTTTCAGGAACAGGCCGAACTTGTCCAACTCGGTGTAGGTCTTGCCGTGGTTGATCTGCGCGTCCGCATTGGCCTCATCGATGTGGTCGCGGTAGTTGATCGGCGCGCCGATAATCTTCCCGGGGTTGGCCACCGGTGCGCGCAGGCGCACGCTGGCCAGCGGAATCCGGCGGCCCGCTTCAGCCGCCGCGAGGACCTTGTCGCGCAACGCCGGGAAGTGCTGGATGACGAGATCCGACAGCGGATAGGGCCATGCGGGCCGTGCGACATCCTGGAAGACATCGGTCACATCCACCACGTGCTGGTTGAGGACGATGCCGATGCGGTGGGCATCGAAGAGGCAGAGTTTCATGACGCGTTGATCTGAAATCAGCTGCGCTGCTCGCGCAACAGACCGAGCTTTTCGTGCACGGGGCGATCGGAGTAGCCGAAGAGAACGGTGTCTTCGTGGGCGTTCACCGACCAGGCCGTCCAGCCCGGGATGGCCACGATGTCGTTGGCGCCGATGGATAGCGTGCCGCCCTGCTGCAGGACGATTTCGGCACGCCCTTCCATGCCGACCAGCACCAGGCTGTCGGTGCTGCGGTAGGCCCGCGTGTGCAGGCCGCGCGGGAAGTGGCGCAGCGTCGTGCCCAGAGTCGGCATGGCCCAATCGCCGTTCACGGGATTCACGTACTTCAGGCAGATGCCCAGGTGCGGATCGACCTCGCCGCCACGGGCGAGCACTTGCAAGGCGTCGCGTGAGCGCTCGTAGGGGTACGAGAACACGGGCGAGGTCATGCCGGCCTTGCGGTCGGCGTCCAGCGGCAGCATGCCGGAGCCGAAGCGGGCAGTGGCCTCGCCTTCGGTGCGCTGCAGCACCTGCGCGCGGGCTTCATGGTTCTCGCGAAAGCCTGCGCGCAGGAAGCCCACCAACGGCACATCGAGGCCATCGAGCCAGACCACCGGTTCGTCGCCCTGATGCCCGTGGTCGTGCCAGGTCCAGTGCGGTGTGATGATGAAGTCGCCGCGCCGCATGCGCGTCTTCTCGCCGTCGACGGCGGTGTACGCGCCGTCGCCATGCAGGACGAAGCGCAGCGCGGATTGCGTGTGGCGGTGGGCCGGCGCCACTTCACCGGGCAGGATCAATTGAAGGCCGCCGTAGAGCGTGTCCGTCACCTGCGAGCGGCCGGGCAGGCCCGGGTTCTCGAGCACAAGCACCCGACGCTCGGCTTCTTCGGTCGTGATCAATTCGCCCGAGCGCAGCAGTTGCGGATAGACGTCCTGCCAGCGCCAGCACCAGGGCTTGGCCGCGGGCACGGGCTCGGCGGGGACCAGGCCCTGAAGCACGCTCCACAGCGGCGCGAGGTTCAGCGGTCGCAGTGCATCGTAGTACTGCTCGCGGAGCGATTGGCGCACCGAATCCGGCTTGGACGGCGCGTTCACCGCTGTGCCTCCGCCACCGGTGCGCGGGTCTTCTCCTCGGCTTCGAATGCCGCAACGAACGCAGGGTCCATCTTGCGCAGGTCCGCGCGCGTCACCTTGCCGGTGCGCGTCATGTAGTCGTGGGTGAAGGCCAGTGGCGACAGGTGCAGCCGGTCATCGACGGCCTCGTACCAGTCGAGGCTGCGCGCGGCCGCCTCCTGGAACTCTGCGGATGCGGGCCGCCGGCTGTTCTCGAAGGCCGCCAGTGCGGCGGGCGCGTCGCCGCCGGCGCTGCCGACCGCGTCGCACAGCGCCATGGCGTCCTGCATGGCCATGCGGGTGCCTGAGCCGAGCGAGAAGTGGACCGTGCGATACGCATCGCCGATGAGGATGAAGCGATCGTGGCTGGCACGTGCGTTGGAAATAATGTTCGCGCGGAACCAACTGGAGCGGTTGCTCAACAAGGGCATCCCGTCGAGCTCGTCGCCGAACACACGCGCGCAGAACGCGCGGCTATTCGCCTCGCTCATCGTGTTGAGGCCGGCGCTGGCCCAGGTCTCGGGCGAGCATTCCACGAGGAAGGTGCTGTGGGTGGGGCTGTACTGGTAGCAGTGCGAGATGAAGGTCCCCCACTGCGTCGGCACGAAGATCAACGAGACCGGGTGAAAGAGCGCCTCGGTGCCGTACCACGCAAAGTGGTTCCGCCGGGTGTCGATGCGGGTGCCGAACTCGCCTGCGAACTGCGTCCGCAGGTTGCTGTTGCCACCGTTGGCAAGCACGACCAGATCCCAGCTGGCGTCGACGTCTGAGAGGGAGACGCTGCGGTTCCACTCCAACTCGACGCCCACGCGCTCGCACGCCGCTTCGAGCCTGGCCAGCAGTTCAAGCCGCGGAGTGCGCGAGAACTGGTTCCCGTGGATGCGCACGCCCTGCCTGCGATGCACCACTTCGATGTAGTCGCAGGTCTCATGACCACGGATGAAGTCAGCAAAGAACTCGTCGTCCGCAGCGCGGATCGCATCAAGCGCCACGCCGGAGAACACCACCCCCCATCCATAGGTGGCGCCGCGCGCGTTCTGTTCGACGACGCGGATGCGGTGCTCGGGATGCCGCTTCTTAAGCAGGTACGAGAAGTACAGGCCCGCTGGCCCGCCGCCCACCACGAGGATGTTCAAGTCTTGTCTCCGTATTCTTGTAGCGCGACGTCGCAGTGAATTGCGCAGACGAACTATTGACGCCTATCAAAATTTAGGCAATAAAGCCGACCTTAAGATGAATATTTGCCAAGCAAATGAATAACCTGGACCTCAACCTGTTGCCCGTGCTGGTCGCCTTGCACCGCTCGCGCAGCGTCTCGAAAGCTGCCGCCGACCTCGACCTGAGCCAGCCCGCAACGAGCCTCGCCCTGGGACGGCTGCGCAAGGCCTTCGACGATCCGCTGTTCGTGCGATCGCGCGCAGGAATGCTGCCGACCCCTCGCTGCACGGAGTTGGCCGACGCCGCAGCCAAGGCCATATCCGACTTCAGCGGTCATGCGCAGAATCAGCCCGCATTCGATCCGGGGACGTCGCGTCGCGACTTCATCGTCACGACGCCGGATGTCGGCGAGCTGCACTTCCTGCCTCGGCTGATGGCCTACCTTGATCGAGAAGCGCCCCACTGCAATCTCCGGTCCGAGCCGTTTTCGACTGCGGACGTTGCCGCTGCGCTGGAAGACGGGCGCTGTGACCTCGCGCTCGGGCTCTATCCCAACCTGGAGCAGCCCACGCTCTTTACGCAGCAGATCTTCATGCACACCCTCGTCTGCCTCGTGAGAGCGGATCACCCCACGGTGCGGTCGTCACGCATCAGCATGCGTCGATTCCTGGAGCTCTCGCATGTTGTCGTGCAACCGATGGGCCGCAGCCAGGAGTTCTTCGAGGCGCTGCTGAAGGAGAAGGGCTTCACGCGCAGGATCCAGCTGAAGACGGTCCACTTCCTCTCGGTGCCGTCGATCATCGCCGTCACCGACATGATCGTGACGGTGCCGCGATCGATCGCGGACTACTACATCCGCCTCGAGCACCTGCGCGTCGTAGAGCCACCCATCAACATCAAACCGTACCCGATCCGGCAGTTCTGGCATCCGCGGTTCCACACCGACCCCGCCGTTCGGTGGCTGCGGGAGTCGGTCGTCCGTTTGTTCGGCACGGTCGCCGCTTAACGAGCGCGATCACACTGCCGAGCGCGACGAGCCGTTCGGCGGCGAATGGCGCCAAGAGCGCCTAGCGGTAGCGGTTCGGCGTCGTCTGCTACGCGTCCTGCGTTCGTCCTCGACACTTCGGAATGAAGACAACGCGATATTTGCAGTCCCACGTGCGCGGACTTTCAAACCTGTCCCTCGTGTTTTTTCCTTTGTGTGCTTGGCGGCTCACGGGTCTGGAAGTCTCTACGGTGGACAGTTCATTGAAACTTCAAACTGCTGCTACTTCCCGTCAGAGCCGGGCGGCCTCCCTTGGTCACTAGGGAAACTACCTCTCCATGGTGTCTTGCGCAAATAGTCAGGAAACCTGACTATATGGCTGTCCCGCATCAATTGTCCCGCGCGATGCTCGCTCGGCACCACAAGAGGAGGCGTTCATGAAGACTCGAGCCCTCTGGCAGGTGCTTGTCGCGTCCCTGTTCTGGATGGCCCTTGCTCCGGTACTTGCCGACGTAGTGCCGATCAAGATCGGCGTGGTCGCACCGATGTCCGGGAGCTTTGCCACCTACGGACGGCAGATCGAAGCGGGTATTGGCACCTACCTGCTGGAATCCGGCGACAAGATCGCGGGCCGCAAGGTGGAAGTAATCTACCGCGACAACGCCGGCCCCAATCCGTCGGCGGCCAAGCGACTCGCCCAGGAACTCGTCGTCCGCGACAAGGTGGACATCCTGGCCGGCTTTGCATTCACGCCGGACGCATTGGCCGCCGCCCCGATCGCCACGGAGGCAAAGAAGCCGCTCTTCCTGCCGCTGGCGGGAACATCGGTCGTCACCACGACATCGCCCTACATTGTGCGCACCTCCTACACGAACGCCCAAGTCGGTGTCGTGATAGGCCAATGGGCGGCCAAGTCGAAGTTCAAGTCGGTGTTCTCGATCGTCTCGGACTACGGTCCGGGCATCGATGCGGAGATATGGTTCAAAAGGGGCTTCGAAGGCGGCGGCGGCACGCTGGCGGGCACCTTGCGGGTGCCGGTCACCAATCGGGACTTCGCGCCGTATCTGCAGAGGATCCGGGACGCGAAACCGGAGGCGGTGTTTGTGTTCTTGCCGGCGGGCGACCCCATGGTGGCGTTCATGAGAAGCTTCGCCGAACGCGGCATGGCACAGGCCGGGATCAAGATCCTCGCACTGGAAGGCTGGGCCGATGGCGATACCCTTGCAGCCGTTGGCGATGCCGCGATCGGAGCAATCAATTCGGGCTACTACTCGACCGATCACGACTCGGCAATGAATCGACAGTTCATGGCGACTTACGCGACGGTCACGGGCGGCAAGCTGTTACCCAACTTCCTTTCGGTGGCCTCTTACGATGCAATGAAGGTCATCGCGCATACCATCGCGCAGCAGGGAGGAAAGACCGATCCCGACCGGATCATCGAGGCCGCGAAAGGCTACAAGCTGGAGAGCCCGCGCGGAACCCTGCTGATCGACACCGAGACAAGAGACGCGGTGCAGGACGTCTACATCCGAAAGGTGGAGAAGATCGGCGGCAAGCTGGTCAATCGCGAGTTCGACGTCTACAAGATGGTCAAGGACCCCGGCAAATAATGGCGCCAGCGCACATCGAGGAGGACAGGTCGTGAAGTTCGTGCGCAATCTCTGGTACCCGGCCGCGTGGGGGCACGACGTCAAAGCACACAGCGCCCTGTACCGCAAGGTCATCAACGAGCCGCTGCTGATCACGCGCCGGTCGAACGGGCACCCGGTCGTGGTGTCCAACGTGTGCCCGCACCGCTTCGCGCCGCTGCATCTCGGACAGAGGGACGGCGACCTGATCCGCTGTGGCTACCATGGTCTCGAGTTCAATCTCGACGGTCGGTGCGTGAGGAATCCAAACGCACCCTGCACCATCCCAAGTGCAATGGCACTGCGCACCTATCCGGCGGTGGAGAAGCACACGATGGTGTGGGTCTGGATGGGCGAGGAAGCGCCGGACGAGAGGCTGATTCCCGACTACTCGGTTCTCGACGCCGTCGACGGCTTGTCTCGGCAGACCAGCACGTTCACGATGAACGTCCATGTCGAACTCGTGTCCAACAACCTGATGGACCTGAGTCACGCGTCGTTTCTGCACGCGGGGCTCATCGCCGTTCCCCAACACGCGGATGCCGATATCCAGGTCGCGCAATCTGGGCGGACAATCACCTGCGAACGGTGGTCTCGCAATGCCCCGGTGCCGATGGTCTTCGACATGCTGTTCCGCCGCGATGGTCGCAACGTCGACTTCTGGAACAAGATGCGATGGGACCCGCCAGCGTGCTTTCTTCTAGACGTGGGTTGCCACGCCCCGGGGGACCGCCCCGAGCAGGGCGCTGGCTACAAGGGCATTCACATCCTGGCGCCGGAGACCGACTCGAGCACGCACTATCACGTCGGCATCGTACGCAAGCCGGCCAAGGCCGAGGATGCGGCGATCGAAGCCGAGATTTCACGGCTGCGCAGCCACGCGTTCCAGAACCAGGACGCGCCGATGATGGAGGCGATGCAGGAGATGCTGGGGATCGAGGAACTGCTGACGCGCCAGCCGGTGTTGATGAGCGTCGACGCCGGGCCTGTTCGGATGAAGCGTGTCCTCGACGAGCTGCTGGCTCGAGAGACATGACTGTCGGCGAACGCCGAGGTGCAGCCTGCCAGGCGCAGCAAGGCTCACTAGAAGCCGAGTCCCCGCCCAACAACGACTACTACTCGCCAGGCCAGAGGCGCGCGGCCGCATCGGCAGGCGGTCTGGACGCAGGTGTTCGCGGCGTCCAGCGGCGGTGCCATCGGCGCCTGTCGCGTGCGAGCCGTCGTACTGGTATGTCGAATTCGCGCCGCCCGTGTCCGTCCAGGTACTCGCCGGCGTGCGAGCGGGCGCCCCTTCCGGCGTGTCGTCCTCAAGGCTTTGCTCTGCACCGAAGCAGCCGATGGAATCGGCGAACTGCCGCGCATGGTCGGTGTTGGGCACGTGCTTCGAGCGCGGTTCATGGCCCCTCTTGATTCCGGATTCTCGACGATGAGCCGTGAAAGGTCCCTTCAGGCGTCGCCAACTTCGACTCGACCTCATGGTCGCGACGACCGCTGGCGCCAGACCAACTTCGGGCGCCTGCTCAGCAATGCGCTGCGCCGCTTCGAAGCACGTGTCATCGACCTGCTGACGGCGGCAGGGCACACGGAGGTCACCCTGACCCACATCAATGCCACTCGTCATCTTGACCTCGAAGGGACGCGGCTGACCGACATGGCGAGCCGTGCGGCCATGACCAAGCAGTCGATGAGTGAACTCGTCGAGCAGCTTGAGGCGCTGGGGCTTGTGGCGCGTCGGCCCGATCCGGCGGACGGACGAGCGCGGCTCGTGTACTTCACGCCCAAGGGGCTGAACTGGCTCGACGACTTCCGCCGCGCTGTGCACCGGGCCGAGATCGAGGTCGCCACGACAATCGGCGCGGAGGCCCTGCGCAACACCAAGCAAGCATTGGGCCGCTATATGCCGCCCAAGCAGGGCTGAGCTCCGGAACGGCCGTCCGCCACGGCGAGCCCGTGGCCCAGCAGCTTGACCATCATGGCCGGGTGGAACAGCTGGCTGCGCAGGCCGCCTGAAAATGAACGAAGTGGATGCATCAGGATTCAGTGCTTCAGCAGATCGCATAACCGGCGCCGGCGGCCTCAACCTCGTACTGCAATTGCACCGAATTGGCTTCAATCGCCACGCGCAGGCGCAGGCCGTGCTCCGCCGCGAGGCGGTCCAGCCGTGCGCGCAGCAGGTGCGGTCGAGCAGGCAGGACGAGCGGCAGCCCGGCAAGCTCTGCCAACGGCACCTCGTCGCGCGCGAGCGCCACGTAAGCGTGGCGCCCGATCAGGTGCAACGGCTGGCGCCCATCGCTGTGAACGGCTTCGCTCCCGATGGCGTTCAGTTGAAAACGCAGCAGACAGAATCGAGCGGGTCTATGCGGCAGCTTCTGCCGGCCCCACCAACCATTCACCCCGAACCGGGAAGACGCAGACCAATTCTCCATGCGCACGTCTCTCGTCGAGTTCTGAAAACGCTCGGGCAGCACTCGACTGCTGGCCCATTCTGGCGCCAAGAATGCGAGCCAAGTGCTCTTCGCACTTCATCAGGTCTGCACTTCGATAGTGAAGGACTTCGGTCATGCGCCAGTTCGACTTGCGAACACCATCCCAATTTCGAGCAGGGTTTCGCAATGACCGTTCCGAACCTGAAAATCGTTGACTGAGCTGCCGGTACCCTGAGCAAGGGACACGGCAACCCTCACTTCAGCTGGGATTCAATAGGGACGTGCATTCATGACCAAGTTGGATCGAGAGCTGGGACCCGACAATCCCGTCTTCTCTGACCCGGACACATCGTCACCGCAGCCTCTGCCTCTTCCGAACGATGCAGCAAGCCATGGAAGGAATTGGCGCACACTCGCGATGCTGCGCGAGGTGGCCGCGCACGGCTCAACGTTCCGAGCAGCAATGTGGCGTCGAAGCCCGCGGAAGTTCATCCCGCTGCGAACAGTGTCGAGCGGCCCTTTCGCGCGATCCGCCGCGACAGCGACATGTTCAAGGCTTTGGACGTGCTGGCCAAGCAGGTGAAGGTGATCGGCCTCTTTTCGGACTGGCCACTCCGACGCGCCCTATTTGGGCAAGCTGATCGAGGCGCACATCGCGAAGCAGGGCTATCACCTGGTCAAGGGCACTCCGACGGACGAGGAGCGCAGCC
>Ga0207645_10003180_pt1 | contig 12574 bp, 9 predicted proteins | sample KBSM53metaG_FD_184331 | JGI IMG/M metagenome (GOLD analysis project Ga0207645, IMG submission 184331) | Miscanthus rhizosphere microbial communities from Kellogg Biological Station, Michigan, USA - KBS M5-3 metaG (SPAdes) (version 2) | ecosystem: Host-associated > Plants > Roots > Rhizosphere >...
AGCGGCGCCGACGCCAGCCACGTGGTGGCAACGTATCTGGCGCGACTAGTGTTTTGAGGTGTGCGGAACCGTATGTCACGGAGCCAAACCGTGGGGAGGAGTGTGATACGGCTTCCGCACACCTTTCAGAGAGATCTGCCGTGGAGGGTGCCTGCACGACACTCCCATCTACTCCACGGCCACTGCTCTGTCGAAGTGATCCCAGCTCGCGCCAACCTCGGTGATGGCCCAGACCCCGTTCTGCATTCGGGACAACCGGAAGATGTCGGGCGCATACGACGGGTGCGGTATTCGTGTCCCTGGCAGGCGGGAATTCGATCCGATGAAGAAGGTTCCTTTCGCGTTCTGGAGCAACGCGAGGTCCTGTTCGGCTCCAACTTGCAGTCCTGTCGCCGGATCTCGGAAAGTCACCAACGCGAAACCCTGTGAGCCCGTGGTCGAGACGGCGGCAGTGTAGATCACGCCTTCGTGCTGCCATGAGACTCGAACGTTCCCCTGAATTCCATCGCCGCCTTTTGGATTCACGCGGGCAGTCGAAGCCGCCGCGACGCGTGCCAACTCCTCTCGTTGCGCTCGTGCGGCTGCTTCCTCACGTTCGCGTGATTCACGTTCGCGTGCAAGCGCCAGCTCTGACTCACGATCGCGCTCCTGGCGTTCGCGCACCAGCTCCGTTTCCCGATCGCGTCTTGCTTGACGCTCAACATTGGCCCTTCTCTCAGCGTCGGCCAACTGCTGACGCTGGAGCTCGAGCCGGCGCTCGAGTTCCAAGCGCTGGCCGTCATCCGGTTTTGCGACCTGGACCGTCTCAATCGACGGCTTCGGTTCCGGGGCCGCGCTCGCTTGCTCAGTTGAGTGGGAAAAGGCCCCAGCGCCGAGGGCGGCGGCCAGCAGCACGAAGGAGACGACCGAGGCGACAGCCGCAATCTGCTTTACGCCGAGGCTTCCGGCTCTTTTCGATCGCGAATGCCCCTTGACGCCAATCGACTCGATGGCCTCGATCAGCTTCGACACGTCGTACTCCCAGCGGGAGTCGGTGAGCTCGTGGGCCTGACGCCGGGAGAGGGCCTCGAGCACCTGCGGAAGCTGGCCCTCCACGGGCACCTCGGCCCCGCCCACGAGCACCGGGATGACGCGGATGTCGCGCTCCAGAGCGGCGGCGACCTCGAGCCGCACGAAATCTCGCGGATCGTCCAATCGCCGCATACCCTTGTCGTTGCTCTGGGTGAGCCAGTCCGGGCCGATGACGGCAACCAGCACCTCGCACGTTCCCACCGCCTCGCGGATCGTCGTGACGAAGTCGATACCCGATTCGATGTCGTCGACGTCCCGGAAGCACTGTTCCTTTCCAAAGTGCTCTACGAGTTTGTCGGCGATTCGTCCGCCGTATCCGGCACCCTCACCACGGCGTCGATAGCTGATGAAGATCGTCGGATGGCGCCTGGTGGCCCAGGATCGGATGCCGGCGAGAAATGTCTTGGTATGGTCCGCCACGTCAACCCTCCGTCTTCCAGATATGCGGCCCGGACCGCACGCCCGCACATCAGCAACCGACATACCAAGCGGAGCCGCACTGGATGCGTCTAGAAGGGAGCTCGAATTCCTCGCAATTCCTGCGATCGGTCCGGCGGCGTTAGAGTCACAAGGGCGCTCCAACGCGTCACCTCACTCCTAGACGGAGTGGATCGGATAGCTGAACTACCTTTTCGGATAGCCGAGGATCGAGGAACGTTGACATCGGCGCTCTGGCGGCTCAGTATGTCGGCACCACACTGGCCGACAGCCAGGGCGAGTCCTGGCCGTCCACTCCTTCGGTCCGCCGAGGAGGTTCCAATGAAGATGCTCGCCGCCCTCCTGGTTGCCGTCGCCACGGTCACCGCCGTGGGAGCCCAGCAAGGCTCGACGCCGGCCGCACGCCAGCCGCAGGTCACGTTCACAAAAGATGTCGCGCCGATCCTGCAGCGCAATTGTCAGCAATGCCATCGGCCGGGTTCGATCGCGCCGATGTCGCTGTTGACCTATCAGGATGCGCGGCCGTGGGCTCGATCGATCAAGCAGAAGGTGGCCGCGCGCGAGATGCCGCCGTGGCACATCGATCGAAACGTGGGCATCACCAAGTTCAAAGACGATCCATCACTGAGCGACGCAGAGATCGCCACGGTATCCGCATGGGTCGATGCCGGAGCGCCGATGGGGAATCCCGCGGACATGCCCGAGCCTCGCCAGTTCAGTGACCTTGATACCTGGTTCATCGGCAAGCCCGACATCGTCGTCACCATGGACAAGCCGTACATCCTCCCCAAGGATGGTCCAGACAACATCGTCGACGTGCTCGTCGATCCTGGGTTCACTGAAGACATGTACGTGATGGCGATCGAGAGCAAACCTGCCGATCCGAAAAGCTTCAAGGTCGTTCATCACTTTACGACGAACCTCGTCGAGGATCCGGAAGAAGATCCCGTCGGCCTGTTTCTCAACGAATACGCGCTTGGCAAGAACGGCGACATCTTCCCGCCGGACGCGGGACGACTGATCAAGGCAGGGACGAAGATCAACTTCAACCTGCATCTGAACACGCGCGGCGAAGAAACACCGGTGTCGGTGAAGTTGGGGTTGAAGGTGTATCCGAAGGGGCGCGTGCCGAAGTATGTCGCGTTCACGCAGCACATGGGTGATGCGACGGATCTCGACATTCCGTCGGGACAACTTTCACGTCACGACGGGTACTTCCGTCTTACGAAGCCTGCCCTGCTCGCGTCGTTCCAGCCGCACATGCACAATCGCGGCAAGGCGCAGTGCATCGAAGCGATCTATCCAGACCTGCGGGCTGACTCCGCGCGGCCGGGCCCGGCCCGCGTCGAAACGATCTCGTGCGTCAGCAACTACCAGTTCGGATGGCACATCACGTATCCGTACGCGGACGATGTCGCGCCTCTCCTTCCGGCGGGCACGATCATGCACGTCATCTCGTGGCACGACAACACGAGCGCTAACAAGTGGAACCCGAATCCGAAAAACTGGGTCGGCTACGGTCAGCGATCGATCGACGAGATGAGCTTTGCGTGGGTCACGCTGACGTATCTCGACCAGGACGACTTCGATCAGCGCGTCGCCGCCCGGCGCGCCCAGAAGTGAAATGGGGTCGGGAGTCATTTGATTAGGACACTTCGGCGCTTACCTCGCTGGACACCCACGATGCTCGGGCTCGTTGTGGCCGGAGCGATCGGAGCGGACGTACACATGTATGGTCAGGCTCCGCCTCAGAAGCTCCCCACTGAGCTCTCGAACATACGCTTCAATTCCGGTCAGAGCGTCGTACCGTATTTCGAAGGCTGGATCCGCAATCCGGACGGGACCTTCGATCTCGTCTTCGGATATTTCAATCGCAACTGGCAGCAGGACATCGCGATTCCCGCCGGCCCCGACAACACGGTCGAACTCGGTGGACCCGACGCCGGTCAGCCCACGTTCTTCCTTCCCCGCCGGCAGCGATTCGTCTATCGCGTTCGCGTACCGAAAGATTTCGGCAAGAAAGAAGTCGTCTGGACCCTTACAGCCAATGGGCGCACCGAACACGCGTTCGGCAGCTTGATTCGTGAGCAGGAGATCACCGAGCGTGTGGTGCTGACCAATGGCGGCTACGATCCCGGGCTCAACGATCCGAACCAGCCGCCGACCGTGACAGTGGCACCGATTCACGCTGCGGCCGCTGGCGAACCGGTCACATTGACGGTCTCGGTGACCGACGATGGACTACCGAAGCCTCGGGCGACGCCGACGACTCGACAGGCGCCAAGCGGCGGAGGGCAAGTCAATTCATCGACCGGCACGCCGCGGCCCGCGGGTCTCACTGTGAGCTGGATGCAATACGGCGGTCCAGCGAAAGTCACCTTCGAATCTACTGGCCCCCTGCAGGTGACAAACGGTCAGGCGGTAACAACGGCTCGATTTGCACAACCGGGGACGTATCAGCTCGTCGTCTCGGCCAGCGATCGTGCGATGACGACGAAGCTTCCTGTTACGGTTACGGTGCAAGCTCCGAACAAGTAGCTTCATTCAACCAATCTGAACTTGCGACGGCGCCGATCGTGGCGCAAATTGCGCGACGGTCATTTTGCGCAGGCAGTGCAGTAACCGCGTACTCCGTCGAGCGATACGAGAAATATTGTCGATTCCCTCGCCTGACCCTGGCATCTCGCATGCTGCTCCTGGACGGCTATGCGGCTATTTGAGGGATTCTTCCTCGTTGTCACCCGCATAGCGGTCCTAAGGCGCGCCGAGCGCGCCGAGAGACGCTGGTGACCAGACAAGGGCTGCGGCCAGACGGAGCCCTTGGCTGGTTACAATGAGCCGATGCCCGGGAACGATGCGATGAATTCCAAGAGCAATCCTGGGGTGAAGCTCACCTACGACGACTTCGTGCACTTTCCCGACGACGGGGACCGGCACGAGTTGATCGACGGAGAGCGCGACGAGACGATCAAACGAAGGCTGTATGAACGGATGGGAGTGTCTGAGTACTGGATTGTCGATCCCGAGACCGATGTCGTCCGTGTCTACAGACGAACGACCGAGAGATTCGATCGGGCGCCAGAGCTCTCGCGCGAGGCAAGTGACGTACTTACCACGCCACTGCTGCCCGGGCTCGCTTTGCCATTGACGCGCCTGCTTCGCGACTGATAGTAAGTCCCTCGCTACTCGTCCCTTCTTTCAACATTTGGGAGGCCGCCATGTCCACGGGTTCGCCTCTGTCACGTCGCACGTTCCTGACAGCGACCGCCAACGCCGCTGCCCTCGCTGCCGCCTCGTGTTCCGGGACACCGGCCGGTGGAGGTTCGAGTTCGCAGACACCGACTCAGAGTCTGGTCGGCGACGGTCGCAAGCGCCCTATCTTGCTGCGCGGCGGCGTCGTCCTCAGTCTCGACCCGAAGGTCGGCGACTTCGAAAAGGCCGACGTCCTCATCAACGGGAAGACAATCGCGCAAATCGCGCCCACGATCTCTGCGACCGATGCCGAAGTGGTCGATTGCTCGGGCACCATCGTCATGCCGGGCTTCATCACGACCCACCATCATCAGTACGAGACCATCCAGCGAAGCATCATTGCGGACGGTCTGCTCGCCGGTGCGTGGCCGCAGGAGACGTACGGCTCGGTGGTCCAGAACATCTGGACAGCGGGTCGCATCACGGATCCGAGCGATCCAAACAAGATCATCTGGGATCTCGGGCGGGTTCCGTACGATCCTGAGGATTGCTATATCTCACAACTAGTCGCGTGTCTCAGCGAGATCACTCAGGGCATCACGACCGGGACAGATACATCTCAGTCCAACCACACGCCCGATCACACCGACGCCATGATCAAGGGCTTGATGGAATCAGGCCGACGGACCGTGTTCGCCTATAGCGCGGGAATCAACCGAAGTGCGGAGGGCATCCCGTTCGAGTTCCCCGGGGCGATGAACGACACCACGAAAGGAATCGGCAGAATCGCGACGAAGTATTTCAGCTCGAAGGATCAATTGGTGACGCTTGGCTTCGCTGGCGGCGCGACAGCCGCATTCGACGGTGCCGCCTACACGGGATGGCAACTCGGACGCGCTTTCGGTGCGTCGATGCACAACCATGTCGTCGGCAACCCGATGAGCATCATCAATGCGGCCGCCGATGCGAGGAATGGCACCGACTGGTCCGACATCACGTTCATCCACGCCACACGATGGCAGGACGCGCCGCTTTCTCAGATCGGTCACGGTGCGTCGGGATATCCCGGCACCAGCAAGTCGAAAGCGTGGGAGCTGGTCCGCGATCGTGGCGCTCACATCTCCATCGCCGATCTCATCGAGATGCAGATGCGGCACGGGATGCCTCCGTTTCAAGAGGCGTTGAACCACGGCATCCTGCCCAGCCTGAGCCCTGACGTCGACTCCAATATGACCACCGATCCGTTCTCGCTGATGCGCGGAGCGTTCTGCCTGCAACGCGCGTTGGCAAACGATCTGGCCTTCCCGGAGAGCAACCCTGGTGGGCTGCCAACCCCACAGCTGGTTACGTCACGCCAGGTGATCGAGATGGCGACCATCGCCGGCGCCGCATCGAACCGCATTCTGGACAAGGTCGGCACCCTTACTCCCGGCAAGGAAGCGGACATCGTCGTGCTCGAGGCGCGCGGTATCAACACGTGGCCGATGAACAACGTGCCGGGAACGATCGTGACGATGATGAATCCGAGTCACGTGCGCGACGTCCTGATTGCGGGGAAGGTCGTGTACTGGAAACGTCAGCTGGTCGGGTGGGACGTCGAGAAGCTGCTCGGCCAGGTCGAGCAGTCACGCGACCGCGTGCTCGCGCGCATCAACGGGCCGGCGAAAGTCGGTACGCTGCCGAAGGGTCTCAACAGTCTCAGCAACCCGTATCGCCCGAATTTTCTGGGAGACTGCTGCTTCAAGGGGCAGAACACCACCGCTCCCGAGTACGTGTTACGGCCGTGAAACGCTTCGTTCCTGACCAACCATCGGCGACGGGACGGTGTCTAAATGGATTGTTCACGGTCCTCGCCCCAAGCGTTTCTATCATGTGAGGTCGCCATGAGGCGGATCGCGGTGTCCCTGGTCGCGGCTATTTGGGTTCTTGGCTACGTTGCTCTCTCCGCTCAGGCGCCGACCAGTGGCGTTCAGATCCCGCGTCCGGGTACGCCCACCGGCGCCTCGGCTCCGGGCATGCCGGCGCCGCGCGACAGACAGGGCGCAGTCCAATCCGGAACCGCAAGTCTCCGTGGCCGGGTCGTGAGCGCGCAGACAGGCATGCCGCTGCGGCGGGCCCAGGTGACGATCATCGTTCCCGAGTTACAGATGAGACGCGTCGCGACCACCGACGGAGAAGGTCGATACGAGTTCCGCGAGCTTCCCGCAGGCCGCTTCCAAGTCAGTGCGATCAAGGCCGGTTACGTCACGCTGCAATATGGGCAGCGTCGTCCGTTCGAGGCGGGCACGCCCGTCACGGTTGCCGATGGGGAGATGGCCGAACGGATCGACTTCTCGCTCCCGACCGGGAGTGTCATCGTCGTCCGCGTGACCGACGACTTCGGCGAGCCGGTTGCTGGCGCGCAGGTCCAGGTCCAGCGATTCCAATATGGACCCGACGGACAGCGGCGGTTGACGACAGCGGGCGGCCCTGGGTTTTTTCCCAGCGCGACAGACGACCGCGGCGAGTTCAGAGCCTACGGGCTGATGCCGGGCGACTATGTGGTGAGCGCGACGGTGCGTAATCTCGGCGGCCTGCCAACGTTCCCAAACGCGAACGACAGCAATGAAGGTTTCTCGCCAACCTTCTACCCTGGCACCGTCAGCGCGGCTGAGGCGCAGGCCGTCGCGGTTGCTGTCGGCGAGGAGCGATCGGTGCAATTCGCGATGGTCGCCGCACGAATGGCACGAATCGCGGGAACGGTCGTCGACTCCGAAGGGCGTCCCGCTTCTGGAGCGCAGTTGATTGTGATGTCACGGCAGGGTGGCGGGATTTCCACTTCCGGCGCAGGCACCGTGTCGGCCGACGGCAGCTTTGCTTTGTCTGGCATCGCTCCGGGTGAGCATTCGGTCGAGGTCCGTCCAACACCTCGCCCTGGAGGGGCGGGCGGCGAGTTCGCCTCGGTAGCCGTTACGGTCGCAGGTAGCGATATCAGCGGTCTCCGGATCGTGACCGGCAAGGGTGCGACGGTCAGTGGCCGAGTTGTTTTCGAGGGTACCGCGTCCCGAACTAGTCCGTCGCCCATGCGAGTGCTGCCGGTGCCGGTAGATCCCTCGAGCATGCCGGTCCTCTTTGCGGGTGGTTCGGATCCCTTGGCCAACGGCGTACTTGATGACAACGGCAACTTTCAGCTCTCGGCTTCGTCGGGACGCATCTTTCTGACCGTGGCGACTCCTCCCGCCTGGGTCATCAAGTCGGTGACCATGGATGGCGATGACATCACGGACCAGCCGCTCGAGCTGACGGGCAAGTCGTCGCTGTCTGGAATCGTGATTCGGTTGACCGACAAGCTCACCCAGATCTCAGGCCGCGTCATCGACGGACGCGGACAACTGTTGCGTGACTATGTCGTCGTCATTCAGCCGGTCGAGGAGAAGGAACCGCTCATCGCCTCGCGGTTGACGCGGACGGCACGTCCCGACACGAACGGGCGCTTCGAGACGCGCGGCCTGCGACCAGGACGCTATATCGCCACGGCCATCGAAACCATCGAGCAGGGCCGCCAGTTCTCGCCTGAGTTCCGCGAACAGTTGCGTCGAGGCGCCCGCGAGTTCTCGGTACGCGAAGGAGAGACCGTGGCGCTCGATCTCACGCTGACGCCAGGGCTCTGACCACCTGCGGCGGCAACACGTCAAGCCGGCAGGATGTTGGCGTTCAGCCGGAATAGATTGTCAGGATCGTATTTCGCCTTGAGACGAGCCAGCCGCGGATAGTTGATGCCGTACGCGCTGCGGATTCGATCGTCCGATTCATCGAGACCGAGCTCGTTTACGTACACACCGCCCAGGGAAACCGGGCGCATGATCTCGAACCCCTCGCGCGCCCATGCGATGTGCTGCCTGTCCTCGGTTGGATCAGTCCAGAGCGAGTAGACACCTGCATGAATGCCGCTGCGATGAGGATATGCCGTCGCATCGGGCGCGACGCGGGTGACAGCGCCAGACAATGGAAACCAGAGCATCACCGATCGCGGCGACGGCGCCACGTTGTAGTGGTTGACTGCGGCGTCGATGTAACTGTCGGTCAACTCGCGGATGAAGTCGGCTTTCCAGTAGTTGAGCAGACCGGGTGGAAACCCGTCTTTGAAGAGTGATTGCTGCGCGACGTATGGGAGTGGACCGATCACATCCATCGCGGGCGTACCGAATTCCTTGACAGCGCGCACGGCACGTGCGCCGTCCTCGATCGGCCCGCAATATGCGACACCCATCGCCGCCATCTTGTGCCCGTCTGGCGAGGTGAGCAGCGCCGCGACCGTGGTCAGCTCGTCGGGGACGCTCTTGGCAAACTCGCGATAGAACTTGAGCATGTCCACGCCTCGGTCGAGCGGATGAAGCACGAGACCGCCGGTGATGATGGGACCAACCGGATGAAGGCTGTACTCGAATGAAGTGACCACACCGAAGTTGCCGCTGCCGCCGCGAATCGCCCAGAACAGATCTGAATGATGTTCGGCGCTGACCTTGACCAGTTCGCCGGACGCGAGGACCAGGTCGGCCGAGAGCAGGTTGTCGACGGTGAACCCGAGCTTGCCGCTCAACCAGCCGAACCCGCCGCCGAGAGTCAGGCCGGCGATGCCAGTATCGCCGACGGTGCCTCCGACGGTCGCCAGGCCGAACGCCTGCGTCTCGTGGTCCAGTTCCTGCCAGAGGACTCCTGCTTCGGCCCGCGCCGTCCGGTTCGTCGCATCGACGCGCACGCCCTTCATTCGTGAGAGATCGAGTATGACGCCACCGTCGCACGTGGAGTAGCCAGCGATGTTGTGGCCACCGCCGCGCACGGCGAGAGTCAAGTGATTCTCGCGCGCAAAATTGACGGTGGTGACGACGTCAGCCACACCCGCGCACGCGACAACGAGCAGCGGGCGTTTGTCGATCATGGCGTTCCATACGCGGCGCGCGCGATCGTATGCAGCGTCGACCGGCGTGATGACTTCTCCGCGAAGGCGGGAACGGAGCGATTCGACTGAGGTCGTTGAGTCTACAGTGACCATGCGCATCTCCAGAAGCGATCAAGATGGTGCCACCAGCGAAGTGGGATCTGACACGGACAAATAGTCCGCCCAGGAAGTATAGTGCCGCCATGGATAGAAGAGACTTTCTCACCAGTGTGGCGGCCGTGCCGTTTGTCACGGCTCTCAGGCCAGCGCCCGCTACCGCCGCGCAAGCCTCCACCCCTGCGCGCGCACGCATGCCCATCAAGCAAAGCGTGATGGCCTCGGTCTGGGGGAACGGCTCGACGTTGTCGTTCGAGGATCGGTGCAAGATTCTCGCAAAGATCGGGTTCAAGGGCGTCGACCTCCCGACGCCGGAGCAGGTGCCAATCCTGAAGCAATACGGCCTGGCGCCAGCCCTGATGACTGGAGCGGGTACCACGTTTCAGGATGGGCTGATTCGCAAGGAGCTACACGACAAGTTCGAGGCCGCCTTCCACGCGGGCATTGACGCCTGCGCGGCCGCCGGCTGTCCCAACCTGATCGCCATGCCCGGCGAGCGCCGCGGCATGCCATACGAACAAGCCGCCGACAACGCCGCCGCGATCCTGAGCAGGGTCAAGGGCTATGCGGAGCAAAAGGGCGTGACGCTCTGCATGGAGATCACCAACTCCAAGGTCGCCGCCGATCAGCGGACCGACCAGGTGTTCAACCACCTGGCGTGGGGTTTCGACGTATGCCGCAAGGTCAATTCACCCCGCGTGAAGATTCTGTACGACATCTACCATGTGCAGATCATGGATGGCGACGTCGTGCGCAACCTGCGCGACAACTTCGACCTCGTCTGCCACATCCACACGGCAGGCGTGCCGAGCCGCCAGGAGATCGACGACACACAGGAACTGAACTATCGCTTCATCGCCAATGCGATCGCTGACCTCGGGTATACCGGATTCGTCGCGCACGAGCACCGGCCCGGGCCGGGTCGCGATGCGGTCAAGAGTCTGCAGCAGTGCTTCGAGATCATGAATGTCTAGCGAACCTGGACGTTGCGGGCGTCTCGAAGCGATCTGGGTCAAGCGGGCGCATGGCGGACCAATGGATACCGTTGACACGGCGGAGCTCCAGGAGGGGCTCGGCCTGGTCGGCAACGTCGATCGCAGCCGCCGTCGTCAGGTCACGCTCATCGAGCGTGAGGTCTGGGATCGCCTGATGTCGGGCCTCGAGGCAAGCGTCGATCCGGCGGCACGCCGCGCCAACCTGCTTGTGAGCGGCATCACGCTCACGCGTATGCGCGGAGGCGTCCTGCGCATCGGGGACGCGCGCCTCCTCATCGACGGCGAGACCACGCCGTGCGAGCGCATGGACGAAGCGTTGCCCGGCCTTCAGGACGCGATGCGAGCGAACTGGGGCGGTGGCGCCTTCGCGCAGGTTCTGACCAGTGGAACGATCCGCGTCGGAGATCTCGTTCAGTGGGAATGAAGACACCGGGTGTGATTTCCGGTACGCTTGCCTCGGAAATCACACCCGGTGTCCTTGCAGGAGGAAGACTATGCGTCGTATGAACGTGGTCGCTCGCGTTGGGCTGATCGTCACCGTCATGTGTGGCGCGGTCACAGCACAAGCTCCTCAGAAGGAAGCGCCAACGACGCCGGCGCGGCCGCCGGTCCAGGGCACGTGGCGGAACATCGGGGCACCACCATGCCTCATACCCGAGGGCGGAACGTTCCCGTGCTGGCCCGCATCGACCCGCGTCACCGCGATTCGCGCAGGCCGGCTGTTCGACAGCGTGACCGGCACGATGCTGACGAAACAGGTCATCCTTGTGCAAGGTGAGCGCATCACGGACGTCGGCGCCGAGGGAAAAGTGACGATCCCCTCGGGTGCGCAAGTCATCGATCTGAGCGCGGCGACGGTGCTGCCTGGCCTCATCGATGCACACACGCACATGTTCAACAACCCGACGCCGAAGATGTCGCGCGAGCGCTCGACGATCATCGCCATCCAGAACGTCCAGTCGGATCTGCGCGGCGGCTTCACCGCCGCGCGCGACATGAGCTCGCACGGCAACGGCTATGCCGACGTCGAGATCCGCGATGCCATCAATCGCGGCGACATCGACGGTCCGCGCTTCCAGGTGTCGGGCCGCGGCATCCGCTGGAGCACTGAACCTCCCGACCCGAAGGCGCCCGACAACCCGCTCGCAGACACCGTCATCCGCTCGCTCGAGGATGGGCGCGCGGCCGTTCGCGACGCCGTTGCTCACAACGTCGATTGGATCAAACTGTATCCTGGCGGCGCCTACTCATTCGGCCCGAACGGAGAAGATCGCTACGTCACGACCTATCCGCTGCCGGTGCTACAGGGAATCATCGAAGAGGCACACAAGCTCGGGAAGCGGGTCGGGTGTCACGTCTTCGGAGGCGATGGCCTCCAGTACTCGATCACCGCGGGCTGCGACACGGTCGAACATGGCTACGCCCTGACGCAGGCGCAGCTCGACGAGATGGTGCGCAAGAAGCTCGATTTCGATCCGACGCTGGCGCGCTACAACGCCCCGTTCATGGACGACAACGACGCCAAGAGCACCGGCGGCAAGTACCGGATCGTTCCGATCTTCGAGCGGGCGGTATCGATGGCGGTCAAGACCAAGGGGCTGCGAACCATGGTGGGCAGCGGCGCGGACGGCTCGACCTTCCCGCACGGCACGCAGGCAAACGAGTTCGAGCAGCTCGTGAAGAAGACGGGCATGACACCGACACAGGCGCTGCAAGCCGGCACGATCGTCAACGCGCGCGTCCTGGGGTGGGATGGTCAGATCGGTTCGATTGCCAAAGGCAAGTTCGCCGACATCGTCGCCGTGCCTGGCGATCCGACCGGCGACATCATGCAGCTGCACAA
>Ga0207645_10003183_pt1 | contig 12565 bp, 11 predicted proteins | sample KBSM53metaG_FD_184331 | JGI IMG/M metagenome (GOLD analysis project Ga0207645, IMG submission 184331) | Miscanthus rhizosphere microbial communities from Kellogg Biological Station, Michigan, USA - KBS M5-3 metaG (SPAdes) (version 2) | ecosystem: Host-associated > Plants > Roots > Rhizosphere >...
CTCGTGGTCGTACCGACGCGTTCCGATTTTTGCGAAGGGCTGCCGATGGTGTGTGCCGAGGCCGCTCTCGCCGGTCGCCCGGTGGTGACCAGTCGCGTATCGAATGCGCTCGAGGCACTCGCCGGTGCAGTCATCGAGGCCCGCGTCAATGACGTCGACGACTACGTTCGGCAGATCCGCGAGGTGGTCCGCGATCGCGATCGCTACGCCGCACTCGTCGAAGGGACGACCGGTGCCGCGGAGCAATTCCTGGATTCGCGGCGCGGTTTGCAGGCCGTTCTCGAGGATTGCTTGGGAACAGTCAAGTGAGCGCGGCTCCTGGTCTTGTTGTGGCCTACCTGGTGAACCAATATCCGAAGGTGAGCCACAGCTTCATCAGGCGCGAGATTCTGGCGCTCGAACGTCATGGTCTTGTCGTGCAGCGATTCGCCGTGCGAGGGTGGGAAGGACCGTTCGTCGATCCCGACGATCAGCGGGAGCACGTCAAGACCCGCTATCTGATGCAGCAGGGCGTGTTCGCCCTAATCTTGCCGATGCTCCGGCAGCTGCTGGCGGCGCCATCTCGCTTCTTCGCCGCCTTCCGCCTTGCGTTGCGCGCCGGCCGGCGTGCCGATCGCTCGTTGCCTTATCACCTGGTCTACCTGGCCCAGGCCTGCCGTCTTGTGGGCTGGATGCGCGCGTCGGGTGCTACTCATCTGCATGCGCATTTCGGGACGAATCCTGCCGAGGTCGCCATGCTCTCTCGTGTGCTCGGAGGGCCGCGCTTCAGCTTCACGGTTCACGGCCCGGAGGAATTCGACAGGGCCGAAGCGCTCAAGCTCGGCCTCAAGATCGAGCATGCGGCGTTCGTCGTCGCGATCAGCTCGTACGGGCGCAGCCAACTCTACCGGTGGGCCTCCCTGACGGCATGGCACAAGATCGAAGTCGTTCACTGTGGATTGGATCGCTCGTTCCACGGCCATTCCGAAGAAGCGACGATGGCGCCGACACCTCGCTTCGTCTGCGTCGGTCGGCTTTGCGAGCAGAAGGGCCAGGTCCTGCTGGTTGAGGCGGCGCATCGACTCGCTCGGCGAGGACTGGTGTTCGAGTTGGTCTTCGCGGGCGACGGCGAAATGCGTGCCGATGTGGAGGCGGCCGTGGATCGATACGGCATGGGCCACGGGGTGCGGATCACCGGCTGGATCGCGGCCGCTCAGGTGCGCAGCGAGATACTCGCGGCGCATGCGCTGGTTCTGCCGAGCTTCGCGGAGGGGCTTCCGGTTGTGCTGATGGAAGCCATGGCGCTCGGGCGGCCCGTGGTGACGACGTACGTCGCCGGCATCCCCGAGCTCGTGACGGACAAGGAAACCGGCTGGCTGGTGCCGGCCGGCGATGTCGACGCGCTTGCTGCGGCGATGCAGACGTGCTTGCAGACATCCGCTGAAGAACTGAAGAAAATGGGGCGCGTCGCGCGCACCCGTGTGCTCGAGCGCCACGACATCGACGTCGAGGCAGCGAAGCTGGCGGCGCTTTTCAAAACGGCCGCGCCGGCGTGATGCGATCCCGATGAACACCGCCATTCTTGCTCTCGACATCGCGCTTTCCGTGATCGGGATGGGCTTGCTCGTCCTGGCGCTTGTTCTCCTGATCCAGGTCCTGGCAGCCGTATGGCCAGGTCAGACACGCGGAACGGCGTTCGACGACGTCCGGCGGCCACCGATTGCCGTCTTGGTGCCGGCCCACGACGAGGAACTCGGGATCGAGCCGGTGCTCGCTGCCGTGCGTGCCGGCCTGACAGCGCAAGACCGTGTGCTGGTGGTCGCCGACAACTGCACCGACAACACCGCCGCAGTGGCACGGGCCGCCGGCGCAGAGGTGGTCGAGCGCTTCGACACCAGTCTGGTCGGCAAAGGCTACGCGCTCGACTTCGGCATTCGCCATCTGGCCGCTCGAGCGCCCGATGTGGTCATCGTGATCGATGCCGATTGTCTGGTCGAGGCCGATGCCCTTGATCGCCTCGCGCGCAGCTGCAAAGCGAGCGCTCGCCCGGTTCAAGCACTGTATTTGATGCACGCGCCGCCTCATGCGGGCTCGAAACAGCGCATTGCCGAATTCGCCTGGATTGTGAAAAACCAGGTTCGAGCACTCGGTTATCACCGGTTGGGTCTTCCGTGCCAGTTGATGGGCACCGGCATGGCCTTTCCCTGGGCGATTCTCGAGCGTGCCCCGGTCGCCTCCGGGCACATCGTCGAAGACTTGCAGCTCGGCCTGGACCTTGCCGAGGCCGGAACGCCGCCTGTCTTCTGCCCGGAAGCCGTGGTTCGAAGCTCCTTTCCAGCGCGGACGGACAGTCAGGAGACGCAGCGCACCCGCTGGGAACACGGTCACCTCGGCGTGATCGCGAAGATCGGACCGAAGCTCCTGATGTCGGCACTTCGGCGCGGCGATATGCGTCTGGCGGCGATGGCGCTCGATGTCTGCGTGCCGCCGATTGCAGCGCTGATCCTCGCACTTCTCATGTCAACGACGGTTGCCGCACTTGTCGCACCGCTCGGCTCGGGGGTGCCGCTGGTGTTATCGGGCACGGCGCTCGGTCTCGTGGTCGCTGCGATCGCGATCGCCTGGCACAGGTTCGGGCGTGCGGTCGTGTCGTTCACGGACCTGATGGGTGCCCCGCTCTATGCCATGCGCAAGGCGCCCCTTTATGCGCGCATGCTCGGGCGCCGGCAGACGGAGTGGGTTCGAACCAGGCGGGACGATCGCCCGAACTGACTGCATGTCGCAACCGCACGCCACCGCCTCGCCAGCTGCCGGTCCAGCGCGCATCGTGGACTTCGAGCGCAACGTGTACTGCATCGGCGGCTTGCCGATCGACGCCATCGATCTCGATCATGCGGTCGCGAAGGTCCGACATGCGGCGCACTCGAACGAGCGATGCGTCATCGCGACGCCGAACCTGAACTTCCTCGTGTCATCGCAAACCGACCCTGCGTTTCGCGACTCGGTGATCGGCAGCGATCTCTGTCTTGCTGACGGCATGCCCCTCGTCTGGATCGCTCGCCTGTTGAAATTGCCCATTCCGGGACGAGTCGCCGGTTCGGAGCTGTTCGACCGTCTGATGGCGCAGCAAGGTCGTCCTGTCACCGTCTTCTTTTTCGGCGGTCCTCCAGGGGCCGCTGGCGCAGCGTGTCGTGCGCTCGAGGAGCGGGCTGGTGGTCTGCGGTGTGTCGGCTACGAGGAAGTCCCCTACGCGTCGGTCGAGGCGCTGAGTGCAGACGACGTGATCGAGCGAGTCAATCGCAGCAAGGCCGAGTTCGTCATCGTGGCGCTGGGCGCGCGCAAGGGACAAGCATGGATCGAACAGAACCGTGCGCGGCTCACCGCGCCGGTGCTTTGTCATCTTGGCGCCGTGATCAATTTCGCTGCCGGCACGGTGGCTCGCGCCCCGCGGCCATTGCAGGCTTTGGGACTCGAGTGGCTGTGGCGCATCAAGGAGGAGCCGGCGTTATGGCGCCGCTACGCGAGCGACGGCCGGGTCTTCCTCGAGATGTTGCGCAAGCGCGTCCTGCCGTACGCATGGCGGCTTCGGTTCGGAGCTCGCGACACCCGGCTCGACCCTGCGGCCCTCGAGGTACAGCGCGAAGCCGCCCGCACGTGCTTGCTGCTGCGCGGCGCATGGACGTACGACGTTCTCGCGCCGCTGCGCAAGGCTTGCAGCGCGGCGGCGCACGACCGCACGGTGCTGTGCATCAAGCTCGATGAGGTGACGCATGGCGACAGTGCCTTTGTCGCCGTTCTGATGCTCGCGCTCGGAGCCGGCAAAGGCAACGTCGGCCTCGCGAACCCGACGGCGCCGGTTCGTCGCGTCCTGCGTGACTGGGGGGCCGAGTTCCTGCTGGAGACATCTCCAGCATGACGACGGACGCCGTGTCGACAGACCCGCCGGCCGTCAAGCCACGCCGTGCGGAGGCCTGGCGCTCGCCCACCACGCCCGACTGGTCACGAGAGCGGAAGGCGTTCTGGGAGTGGTCCCCTTCGCGGTCGCTGCTCGCCAGTCTGCGCACGCATCAGCGTCTGGCCGGGTCGCATCGTCCGTGGCAGGTCGTATTGCGCAAGTTGGCATTTCTTCGGCATCGATTCTGGAGTGTCGTGACCGCATCGGATATCCCGCTCGGCACGCGTATCGGAGGCGGGCTGCTGCTGCCACACCCGACCGGCGTCGTGATGCATGGTGACGTGGAGCTCGGTCCGAACTGCCTCGTCTTTCAAGGCGTGACGCTCGGCGCAAGCGAAGAGGGCGTGCCCAGGATCGGCGGTCATGTGGACATCGGTGCCGGTGCCAAGGTGATCGGTCCGGTCAGCGTCGGTGACCACGCGCAGATCGGCGCCAATGCGGTGGTCGTCAGCGACGTGCCGCCGTGGGCGACTGCCGTCGGTGTGCCGGCTCGCGTGATCTTGCGCGCCCCGACCGAAGGTGACTGAACCGATCGCCGGCCGGCAGAGGCCCCGGGATGCGGTGGTCGACATTCCGCGCGTTCTGATCGTTGCCGATCACGCTTCCGCCCGTTTCGGTGGCGAGGCGGCCTTGGCGCTCCACTACTTCCGCGTCTTGCGGGCGCGCAACGCGTCGGTCTGGCTGATCAGTCATGCCCGAACCCGCGACGAACTGAAAGCGCTTTTCGGAGATGACGCGCGCATCCTCTATGTCGAGGACACGCGTCTTCATCGCTTCATGTGGCGGCTCGGAAGGCTGCTCCCGGCAGGAGTGGCGTATCTGACGACCGGCTACGTGATCCGGCTTTCTTCGCAGCTGGCACAACGTCGTCTGGTGCGTCGCCTGATCGCGGAAGTGGGCATCGAGATCGTCCACCAACCCATGCCGGTATCGCCGCGCGAGCCGTCGCTGCTGTATGGATTCGGTGTGCCGGTGGTGATCGGGCCGATGAACGGCGGGATGGAGTGGCCCCCGGCATTCCGAATGGCCCACGGCCGCATCAAACGCGGGTTGCTGGGTTGTGCGCGCGCGAGCGCGCGTCTGCTCAATCGAATCTTTCCGGGCAAGAACGAAGCCGCGGTTCTGCTCGTCGCCAACCGGCGGACGAGAGAGGCGCTGCCAACGCGCAGAGGCCGGCCGATCATCGAAATGGTCGAGAACGGCGTCGACTTCAACGTTTGGCGGGGGGGTGACAGGCCACTTCAGCTGTCGGTAACCCGCACCGCCGGCACGACGACGTTTGTCTTCATGGGCCGCTTGGTCGATTGGAAAGCGGTCGACCTGTTGATCCGTGCGTTCGCCCGGGCTTCCGAACGGTGCGCGCTGCGGTTGCAGATCATCGGCGATGGGCCCGAGCGCCCGGCACTCGAAGGCTTGTGCCATCGTCTCGGCATCGCGGTCCACGCAGGCGATGGAGTGGCCGCCGCGGAAGCCGGGTCCATTTCATTTCTGGGCTGGCTCCCGCAAGACGAATGTGCAATGCGGCTCGGCAACGCCGACGGGCTTGTCTTGCCGAGCCTACTCGAGTGCGGCGGCGCCGTGGTGCTCGAGGCGATGGCCTTGGGCAAGCCCGTCATTGCGACGGCTTGGGGAGGGCCGCTCGACTACCTCGACGATTCCTGCGGCGTGCTCGTTCCACCAAGCGGTGTCGATGAATTGATCGACGGCTTGGCCGCGGCGATGGTTCGACTCGCCTCAAGCGTCGACGATCGGATGCTGATGGGGCGCAACGGCCAGGCCAAGGTCAAGAAGCTGTTCGACTGGGACGTCAAAGTCGATCGCATGATCGACATCTATCGAGCAGCGCTGAACTCGCGTTGACCCGCGTACCGGATGACCCTCAGGTGAGCCGGGCGAAGCCGATGGCCACTCCGGCGATGACCATCGCATAGGCTACGGCGGTCACGACCACGCCACGCGAGGGCGAATACATCTTTCGACGGCGCGCCAGCAGCGGCCGCTCCATCCACCAGTACAAGGCGCCGGCCAACCCGATCGCGAGGCCGACGGACAGTACTTCATGGAAGGCGGATTGGCGGAGTCCGAACGGAATGAGCAGCACCGTGGCGGTGAATCCGCCGATCCAGTGGTTCAGGTAAAGCGGATAAGAAAGCCCGCCTGCAAACGAGCCGATGCGTTGTCGTTTGCCCTCGACCGCCAGCAGCAGAACGATCGCGATCGAGACCCAGGGCACCGCGTAGGGGTAGCGCTCGGCGTCGAACAGCCACGGTGAAGCGGCGAGCAGCACCGCGACGAGCAAGAGCCGAACCGGCGTCCGGTGATGGAAGTTGCCGAAGCGGCGGTGCAGCGTGGCCGCCAGCACGCCGAACACGATGCTCGAGTAGATGTTGAGCACATAGGCGGCGACCGCGATCACCGTCCATGTCAGCACGTGGCGGCCGAAACGCGGTGCCGCCAACACGAGGAGAAGCGGAGCCAGCAAGTAGAACTGCTCTTCCGCGTTCACGCTCCAAAAATGACTGCCGGTCCCGGCAAGCGGCATTTCCTTGACGTGTTCGGCCAACTGGCGCGTGCCGAACAGGTTGTAGACAAACGTCGCCTTGTAGGTCACGATTTCCAGCCACTTCGCAGTGGCCGGTTCGCGAAGCAGGCTGGCAGCGATCAGGAATCCCAATCCCAGGTAGTACGGTGCCCAGATGCGAACCGCGCGGTTGAAATAGAACCGTGGCAGATCGCGCCGCGACTGCTCGAGCAACAGGCCGCCGATGAGCCAGCCGCTCAGCGAGAAGAACACCTGGACCGCGAAGTTTCCGGCATCCGACCAGCCGCGGATGAGGCCGAAGTGCACCAGCATCACCACATTCGCGAGCGCGAAGCGGAGCCAGTCAAACCACGGGTAGTAGGCGTCGGCGGATTCGTTGCGTGCAGGTGTCGACTTCAGACCGGCTGTCACCGGCATCGATCGGCCCAGTGCCTCGAAGGCGTTCGTTGCCGGTGCTGCCGGTTGCTCGATGGTCATCTGGAGTGCTCGCGGGCGGCGTTCCCACGCCGGTTCATGCGATCGGCGAACGATGCGAAGTTGCCGACTCGGCAGTGCCGAGATGCTAGCAGCGCATCGGCATTGCAGCGCCGCCAGAGATGGGCCAATCGTTCAGAATCGCGCGAATGGCGGCACCTTGTTCTCGGTACGGCAACCCGTTTGTCGCAGCGTCCTCGTGCGCGGGCCCGTTCGAGTGGGCGAGGCACCGATCCTGATGCGAGCCCTTGTCTTCGAACAATGGCAGGGCGGGCACTACTTCAACTATCTCGAGTGTCTCGTGCCTCGCTTGGCGTCGTTCTGTGACGAAGTCGTCGTGGCAATCACGGGCAGTGCCGCCAAGTCGCCTCGTTTCGCGGAGCAGCTCGCTCCATTGACGGCGTTGCCGAACGTCCGTTTCGATTGCGAGACTGCCGTTCCGAAGCATCGCTCCCGCCTGCGCTTTCGGCTTGCACTCGGAACCAACCTTGTCGATGCAGTCGAGCGAAACCGACCGGATTGCGTCGTTTTGCCGTCGGCCGATGAACAGGTGCTGGTGCTTCCTTTGCACGCACTTTTCGGAGCGGCCCGTTCGCTGCGCGGCGTGCATGTCGAGGCGATCCTGCACTACAAGGGCTATACCGCCCGCGACAGCAGGACCGAGCGCGCCGTCAGCGCCCTCCAGTGCCAGTTTCTAAAGACCGGAGTCTTCAACCGACTGAACTTCGTCAACTTCCTGCAATACGAAAATGCGGTCGAACGGGGTCTGCCGTGGGCTTCCTTGGCGCGCGCGGCGGGCGACCCGGTGCCCCAGCCGCCGCGGATCGATCGAACCCTGGCACGTCAAGTGCTAGGAATCGAGACGGCGGGCCGGTACGTCGGGATGATCGGCGACCTCGACGCGCGCAAGGCCGTGCCGGAAACGCTGGCTGCGTTTCGCGCCGCGCGGCTCGCCAGCGACGACAGGCTGTTGCTCGCCGGCAAACTGGCGCCCGATTACTCGCAGCTGGTGCGCTCCGCTTATCAAGACCTGCTGCGGGACGGACGCCTCATCGTCATGGACCGTTTCCTGTCAGAGGGGGAGTTGCGAGCGGGCTTTGCTGCACTGGATTTGCACATATCGGTCTACCGCCACTTTGCCGGACTGTCTTCGTTGATGCTCAAGAGTCTCGCCGCGGGTGTCCCGGTGCTTGCCAACGATCACGGTTGGGGTCGGGCGGTCGTGATGCGATTCCAGGTCGGCCGAACGGCCAACCCGAACGACGTCGACGGGTACGCAGCAACCTTGCGCGCTGCGCTGGATGAAAGCACCGCCTATCAGGAAAGCAGCGCCACGCGCCGACTGCTTGATTTCCATTCAGTCGACAATTTCACCGGCGGCGTCATCGAACCGATTGCGCGCACCGCAGGAAAGTCGTTGCAGGTCCCGATCTTGCCTTGGTCCTGGGTCATCGACGCTCTGCCCCCCGAGCGGCGGAGCCTTCGATGAAGACACACTGAGTTGCAGTTGCAGGCTCGCCGCCCTCTGAATTCTTTCAATATCGAGCCCATGAGTCCCCAGCCGTCCTCTAAGAATCGGCGCGAGCCACTTTATCGATTCGGTTTCGTGCTCAACACGACTCTCGGCAATCTCACGCGCTACCAGAACCTGCGCAAGTACGCGGAACGCGACTCCGAGATCGAGTGCTCATGGGCGCCGGTCAGTCACTACACACCGCCTGACCACGCGACATTGCTGCGCCTCTTGCCGGCTCCGCTTTTCATGCGAGCGCGCGTGCTGCAGCAGGCGTGGCCGGTTCTCGGGCGACTGCGTGATTTCGATGCCGTCATGGTCCACCTCTTCGAGGCCGATGTCCTCTGCAGCTTGCGGAGCTATCTCGCCCGGCGTCCTCTGCACATCAGCAGCACCGACGAAGCGCCCATCGTCGATCGGAGCAACTACCCTCTCTATCCGAACGAACTCGCGAAGCCGGTCTGGCGCCAGAAGCTCCGACTCGCGATCGACCACTGGCGCGCACGGCGCACGGATGAGTTCATCCCGTTTTCTCGTTGGGTCTCGAGCGTTCTCGTCAACGATTGCGGTGCCCCGCCCGACCGCGTCCACCCGATCCATGTCGGTCTCGATCTCGAGATCTGGAAGCCTCGGCAGAAACCGCCACGGTCGCCCGACGACCGGATGCGCATACTCTTCGTCGGCGGTGACTTCATGCGCAAAGGCGGTGAATTGCTTCTTGATGTCTTTCGTCGTCGTTTCCTCGATCGGGCCGAGCTTCATCTGGTGACCAGGCAAGCGCCGGATGATCTGCCCCCTCATGTGCACGTGCATGCCGAATTCCAACCGAATGACGAGCGCCTGACGAAGCTCTATGGCGAGGTTGATCTGATGGTCGTGCCGACCTTTGCCGACATCGGACCGTTGTGGGCATTCCTCGAGGCCATGGCAATGAGCATTCCGATCATCGGTACCAAGACCGGTGCCAACGCGGAGCTCGTGCGACACGGCGAGACCGGGATGATCACCGAGGTCGGCGATGGCGAAGGCCTTGCGGCGGCGATCGAGGCAATGCTCGGTGATCCGGCAGCGCGGCAACGCATGGGCGAGCGTGGCCGAGCGATTGTCGAGACCGAATACAACGCCGCCGTGAACGTGCCACGCATCCTGGCCACGATGAAGCGCGGGGTCGAACGCTCGCGCAGCGTCGTGCGACCGCAGAGCAGCCGCGCCTAGCGTCGTCGGGACATCGATGAAGACGATCGGCATCTGCATTCCGACCTATCGGCGGCCGGCCTACCTCGCCAAGTGCCTCGATTCGATCATCGATCAAGCGCAAGGCCTGCCCGTCAAGCTGTTCGTCGCCGACGATTCGTGCAGCGATATCAACGCGGAAGTCATCCGACGGGCGACCAGCCGGTTTGCCGGGCTTGACTGGCAGCGCAATCCCGTCAACCTGGGCATCAACGAGAACATCCGGCGCGTGATCGACTGTGCCGATACCGACTACGTGTGGCTGGTGGGAGAGGACGACTACTTCTTGCCGGGAGCGCTTTCCACGGCCGTGAACCAAATCGCCACGACGCCCCTCCCTTTCTTTCTATGCAACTACTCGTTTGTCGGCGACGACGACGCTGTTCCGAGGCGGCAGGCTCTGAACCTTCACACCGACGCCACGATTTCAGCCGAGGAGTTTGTCCAGCGCCACCTGTGGAGCGCCGGGTTCATGGGCGCATGCCTGCTCGAGCTGGCGGCCTGGCGGCGCGTCGCCAGCGATCGTTACCACGGAACCTACTACGCGCATGTCGGCCACATCGTCGAGATGCTCGGCGAACCTCATCAGGCAGTGCGCGTGCTGGCGTCGCCACTCGTCGCCAATCGTGCCGAGGATCCTGATTTCTTCACCTGGCGATCCGATGCGCTGGGCGTCTACTTCGGCTTCGAGCAAATGTGCCGTCGGGCCGCCGAGCGGGTGCCTGCGCTCGCGGATGCGTTGGAGGCTGCCGCCCTTGTCTATCGCGAGAAGCAGGGCTATCTGTCGATGCGCTCGCTCGCGCGCATGCGCGCCGACGGCATTCTGGGCGTCGCGAGCTATCGCCGCTATGTCGAACCGTCCCGGCACCTCGGTCACAAGGGCATGGCCGCGCTGTTGATTGCGTTGTTGCCTCGAACCGTGTTTCAAGCGGCGCTGGCAACCAAGCGCGCGTTGCAAAGCAGGGCATAGCGGCAACCACGCGTCTTCGACCCCCGCAAGTGCAGGTGGTGGTTCTTCACGGAACCCCTTGGCCCCCGGCGGGTCAGACGTCGGGCGAATCCGGTCTTGGACCGTGCTTCCTACAATCCACGATCCGAGCAGCTGAATGCCATTTCATGCAAACCGTTAGCCGATCGATCCTGATTGCCGCGCTGATGGCGGTGACCGCCGCAGTGGGCGTGGCCGCGCGACCTTCGACCAAGGCATCGACTGCAGGTCCGCGCTATGTCCTGGAGACGCTGGTGCCGCGTCAGTTTGACGACTGGCGGGAAGTCGCGACCGAGGGGGCGCAGGTTGTCAATCCGCAGACTCAGCAACTGCTCGACAAGCTGTACAGCCAAATCCTGACCCGGACCTATGTCAATCAGAACGGATACCGGGTCATGTTGTCGCTCGCCTATGGCGACGACCAACGCGCGGACCTGACGGCGCACAAGCCGGAGGTCTGCTACCCGGCGCAGGGCTTCCAACTGCACGCGAACAAGGAAGATGGTCTTCAGACGCCTTTCGGAACGATCACGGTTCGGCGCTTGAGCACCAGTCTCGGCACCCGCAAAGAACCTGTGACCTATTGGTTCACGGTAGGCGATCGGGCGATCCGCAGCAAATTGGATCAGCGCCTCGTCGAAGTGCGGCTTGGCCTCACGGGGCAGATCCCCGATGGATTGCTGTTCCGCGTGTCGTCGATCGACGGCGACCCGACGCGTGCCTATCTGGAGCAGGACCGGTTCGTGGCGCAGTTGTTGCGGGCCGTCGGCCCCGGCGATCGCTTGCGCCTCGCAGGCTTGGGAACAGAGCCGACGGCGCGCTAGCCGCCGGGTTCGCGTCTGCGGCTGATCGGCTAGTACAAGGTTCTGCCATCGCCAAGGAGATAGGCGTGGCAGTCCATCGATTTCTGGTCGCAGTTCTTGATGAACGTGCTCATGATCGCCGGGTCCCAGCCGTTGAACCAATCGCCGTGCCCCGACAGGCCACCCGGAAGGTTCGAGTCATAGGAATCGGACGACAGACGCCATTTCCCAGGTGCGTCGGTGGCGGTCACCGTGTAGTGAATCTCGAATGAGATGACGGGCACTGCCACGGGGTGGCTGGCGGGGCACAGTCCCTTGCTCGGGTTCGCCATGTGACTGATGTGGTCCGGAGAGTCCAGGTTGACCCCGTCCCAGCATTGCGGGAAGGCTACTTCCATGATCAGGTCCTGGCCGGCCGCACAGACGGGAATGCTCGAGCCCGCCCAGTAGTCGTTGCCCAAACCGACGCAGCCGTAGCGTGCAGGCCCCTCCGGAAGAAAGTTGTTCGGGTTGCCGGACACCATGCGCAGACCCTGGGGGAGCGCCTGGACCGATGCCGGACTGACGCCGTTCGCGCCGGTCTTGTAATAGAAGATGGAATTGCTCGGCTTGATCGGCGTGCCGGTTCGCGTATCGATCATCGCCGGAACCCAATACGAGGTGCGATTCGCGGTACCGCCGGCGCACGTCGAGTTGCCGGAGGTCGCAAGGTTGGCGGCTGTGGTGTTGGCGCCGCTGCCGGTGTTGCCGAAGAACGAGTGGAGGTGAGCCTTGCCAAGTTGGCCGGGATAGACGATCGGGTCATCGAAGCTCATGTGCGAAAAGGCGCAGGGCTCTCGAAACGACCCGATATCGGCCGGGGCCGGATTCTGGAGCGGGTCGGCCACATTGGCCGCACGCACCCGGGCGTCGGCAAAGCCCGCGTTGCTGGCCGCGAGCTTGGGCGGAACGCGCGCATCGGGTTTCGCAGGCAGTTCGGCGGTGATCGGTGCCGCGCTGTTGGCCATCCCGGCTACCCGGATCATGCGGGCGGGCGGGCGCCGGCCGGGGTTGGCATTCGCCTACGTCGCTGGCGCCG
>Ga0207645_10003184_pt1 | contig 12557 bp, 12 predicted proteins | sample KBSM53metaG_FD_184331 | JGI IMG/M metagenome (GOLD analysis project Ga0207645, IMG submission 184331) | Miscanthus rhizosphere microbial communities from Kellogg Biological Station, Michigan, USA - KBS M5-3 metaG (SPAdes) (version 2) | ecosystem: Host-associated > Plants > Roots > Rhizosphere >...
GGCCGCCCGGCGCATTCGCACAAAATTCGCACAAACGCCTGCCAGCAGCCCCCGACAGCAGCCCGCGCGCAGCGGGAAAAATCCCGCTAACTTATTGAACTAAAAGGTGGTGCGGAAGAGAGGATTCGAACCTCCACGGGATTGCTCCCGCCAGCCCCTCAAGCTGGTGCGTCTGCCGTTCCGCCACTTCCGCGTGCGAGGGCGAGCGTGTTCGTTACCTTACCTTACCTCGGCGGCTGCGCGGGAGGCGGCGTCGCCGGAGGCGTCGTGGCCGGCGGATTGGTGGCCGGCGGTGTCGTGGCCGGGGGCGTCTGGCCCGCCGGCGGCGGCGTCGTTCCGGCCGGCGGCGTTGCCGGCGCGGCCGGCGCCGGACGCACGGGCGCGGGGCCCGGCGCGCCGCGCAAGAGCGATCCCGGACCGCGCTGACCCAGGCCCGACAGCACCATCGCGCCGAGCATGAACAGCGCGGCGAGCACCGCGGTGGCCTTCGACAGCACCGTCGCGCCGGCGCGCGCGCCGAACGCCGACTGGCTGCTGCCGCCGCCGAACGCGGCCGCCATGTCTCCCTTGCCCTGCTGCAGCAGGATCACCAGCAGCAGGATCAGGCAGGTCAGCACGTAAAAGCTCGAGAAGACGTAGTAAACAACCATAGGAACTCAGTACAGGAAACCGCAATTATACCGCAGCGTGCCGGCTCCTCGAGACGATCTCGGTGAAGCCGCGGACGTCGAGGCTGGCGCCGCCGACGAGCGCGCCGTCGACGTCTTCTTCCGCGATCAGTTCGCGAATATTGTCCGGCTTGACGCTGCCGCCGTAGACGATGTGGCAGCGGTCGGCCGCGTCGCCGCCAAACCACTGCCGCAGCCGTTTGCGAATGTGTGCATGCGCCTCGCCCGCCTGCGCGGCGGTCGCGGTGCGGCCGGTGCCGATCGCCCACACCGGCTCGTAGGCGATCACGATCTCGGCCACCTGCGCCGCCGACATCTCGCCCAGCCCGTCCTTGATCTGCCGGTCGAGCACGGCGAGCGTTTCATCGCGCTCGCGCTCCTCGAGCGTCTCGCCGATGCAGACGATCGGCGTCAGGCCGGCGGCAATCGTCGCCATCGTCTTGCGGTTGACGATCGCGTCCGACTCGCCGAACAGGCGCCGGCGCTCGGAGTGGCCGACGATCGCGTACTCGGCGCCCGCTTCCTTGATCATCGCCGGCGAGATCTCGCCGGTGAACGCCCCCTCGCGCTCCCAGTAGACGTCCTGCGCGGCGACGCCGATGTTGGTGTTGCGCGCCGCCTCGGCCACCGCGTGCAGCGCGGTGAAGGGCGGCGCCAGCGCGATCTCGACCCGGTCGAGATCCTTCACCGCCAGCTTCAGCTCCTTGACGAACACCACCGCCTCGGCGACGGTCTTGAACATCTTCCAGTTGCCGGCAATGAATGGAATGCGTATCACCGTTGCACCTTGTCCGCGAGCGCGGCTACACCAGGCAACGTCTGGCCGCCCAGGAACTCGAGCGACGCGCCGCCGCCGGTCGACATGTGGGTGATCTTATCGGCAACGCCCGCCTTGTTCACCGCCGCAATCGAATCGCCGCCGCCGATGATCGTCGTGCCGCCCACGCCGGCCACCGCGCGGGCGACGGCATTGGTGCCCGCCGCGAACGCTTCGATCTCGAACACGCCCATCGGCCCGTTCCAGACGATGGTCTTCGCGCCGGCGATCGCCGCCGTATACGCCTTGATCGTCGCCGGCCCGATATCGACGCCGAAGCGATCGCGGATCGCCGGGTCGCCAATCTCGAGCACCTCGTGGGTCGAGCCCGGCTCGATCCGGTCGGTGACGACGTGATCGACCGGCAGCTCGAGCCGCACGCCGCGCTTCGCCGCGTCGTCGACGATCGCGCGCGCTTCGTCGAGCTTGTCATCCTCGACGAGCGATCGCCCGATCGCCAGACCGCGCGCCTTGAAGAAGGTGTAGGCCATCGCGCCGCCGATGATCAAGCGGTCGACCTTGCCGAGCATGTTCTTGATGACGTCGATCTTGTCCGACACCTTCGCGCCGCCAAGGATGACGACGAACGGCCGCTCGGGCGACTCGAGCGCGTGGCCGAGGTATTTCAGCTCGCGCTCCATCAACAGCCCCGCCGCCGGCCGCGCGATCCTGTGGGTGATTGCCTCGACCGACGCGTGCGCGCGATGCGCCGCGCCGAACGCGTCGTTGACGTAGCGATCGGCGAGCGACGCCAGCTCGCCGGCGAACCGCTCGTCGTTCTTTTCCTCCTCGGGATGGAACCGGAGGTTTTCGAGCAGCACGACCCCCTTCCCCGAGCTGTGCGCCTGCTGCACCGCGTCGCGCGCCTCCTGCCCGACGCAGTCGGTGGCGAACGTGACCGTCTTCCCCAGGAGATCGGCGAGCCGATCCGACACCGGCCGCAGGCTCATCGACGGGTTCACCTTCCCCTTCGGCCGCCCCAGGTGGCTCGCGAGGACGACGGTGGCGCCGTGATCGATCGCGTAGTGAATCGTCGGCAGCGACGCCCGGATGCGCGTGTCGTCGCCCACCTGGCCCTCTTTCAGCGGCACGTTGAAGTCGACGCGGATGAAGACGCGCTGGCGCTCGAGATCGAGGTCGCGGATCGACAGCTTCACGTCGCGGCTACAGCCCCTTCTTGACCAGTTTGCGCAGAAGATCGACGCACCGGTTCGAGTAGCCCCACTCGTTGTCGTACCAGGACAGCACCTTGACGAAGTCGCCGTCCATCACTTTCGTATACGGCATGTCGACGATCGAAGAGTGGGCGTTGCCCTTGAAATCGATCGACACCAGCTCGTCGTGGGAGCAGGCGAGGATGCCCTTGAGCGGCCCGTCGGCGGCCTTCTGCAGCGTCGCGTTCACTTCCTCGGTCGTGACCGGGCGACTGAGCACCGCCGCCAGATCGACGCACGACACGTTCGGCGTCGGCACGCGGATGGAAATGCCATCGAGCTTGCCTTTCAGCTCGGGCAGCACCTCGCCGACGGCGACCGCGGCGCCGGTGGTGGTGGGAATCATCGACAGCGCCGCGGCGCGCGCCCGGCGCAGATCCTTGTGCGGCAGGTCGAGCAGCTGCTGGTCGTTGGTGTACGAGTGGATCGTCGTCATCCACCCCTTCTTGATCCCGAACGCCTGGTGAAGCACCTTGGCGAGCGGCGCCAGGCAGTTGGTCGTGCACGACGCGTTCGAGATGATCTGGTGCTTCGACGGGTCGTAGGAGTCGTCGTTGACGCCGAGCACGACGCTGACGTCGGGCCCCTTCGCCGGCGCGGTGATCACCACCTTCTTCGCGCCGGCCGCGAGGTGCTTGGCCGCGGCGTCGCGATTGGTGAAGAGACCGGTCGACTCGAACACCACCTCGACGCCGAGATCCTTCCACGGCAGCTGCGCCGGGTCTTTCAGCGACAGCACCTTGAACGCGTCGCCGTCGACCGAGATGCTGTCTTCCCCGGCCTCGACCTTCGCGTGCAGGTTGCCGAGCACCGAGTCGTACTTGAGCAGGTGCGCGAGCGTGTGCGCGCTGGTCAGGTCGTTGACCGCGACGAAGTCGATGTTCTTGTCGCCGAGCGCAGCCCGCATGATGTTGCGGCCGATGCGGCCGAACCCGTTGATTCCCACCCTCACCGGCATGCAATCCTCCCGGGCAAACGTTTCATTCTACAATAAGCGGCTGCCATGTACCTGGCTTACAGCCTGCTCACGCTGCTCGTTCTGGCGGCGGTGTCGCCCTACTTTCTCTATCAGGCGATACGCTACCAGAAGTACATCGGCAGTCTGCGCCAGCGCCTCGGCTTCCTGCCCATTGCCTTCAACGTCGACGCCGAGGAGTCGATCTGGATTCACGCCGTCTCGGTCGGCGAGGCGCTGACCGCGCGCGCGCTCGCCGCCGATCTCAAGGCCCGCTACCCGCGCCTGCGCCTCTTCCTGTCGACGACGACGATGGCCGGGCAGCAGGTGGCGCGGCGCAGCGTCTCGAACGTCGACGCGGTCTTCTATTTCCCCTTCGACTGGACCGTCATTGTCCGGCGCACGCTGCGGCTGGTGCGGCCGCGGCTGTTCATCATGATGGAGACCGAGATCTGGCCGAACCTCCTGCGCGAGTGCCGCCGCCGCGGCGTCCGCACGGCGATGATCAACGGCCGCATCTCGAATCGCTCCTACCCGCGGTACCGGCTGATTCGGCCGTTCATCCGCCGCGTGCTCGGCGACGTCGATCGATTCTGCGTGCAAAGCGAAGAGTCGGCGCGGCGGCTGATCGACCTCGGCGCCGACCCGGCGCGCGTCTCGGTAACCGGCAGCCTCAAGTTCGACTCGCTGGAGCTGCCCGCGGCGACGGTCCACGGCCGGCCGCGCGACCGCGTGCTTCGCTTCTTCCAGCTGGCGCCCTCGCGCACCGTGCTCGTCGCCGGCAGCACGCTGCGCGGCGAGGAGGCGTTCATGCTGCGCGCGTTTGCCCGGATCAAGACGTCGATGCCGGGCGCGCTGTTGATTCTCGCGCCCCGCCAGCCGGAGCGGTTCGTCGAGGTCGAGCGCCTCGCGCGCGAGGCGGGCTTCGCCACCGTGCGCCGATCCGAGCTGCCGATCGACGCCGAGCCCCGCGCCGAGGTGGTGGTGCTCGACACGATTGGCGAGCTGGCGCAGCTCTATCAGCTGGCCACCGCGGTCTTCGTCGGCGGCAGCCTGGTCGATCACGGCGGGCACAACATCCTCGAGCCGGCGATCTTCGGCAAGCCGATCGTCTTCGGCCCCTACATGCACAACTTCAAGGAGATCGCCGAGGCCTTCGTCGCCAACGACGCGGCGATCCAGCTGGCGTCGGAGCGCGAGCTCGACGAGACGCTCGTCGGCCTGGTCACCGATCCGGTGCGGCGGGCCCGGCTCGGCGCTGCCGCGCGCGCGCTGGTCGCCGCCAACCGCGGCGCCAAGACCAAGACGCTCGACGTGATTGCCGCGCTGCTGCCGGCCGGCGACGTCGAGCGGCGGGCCGTGGTGCGGCCGTTCCGCCGGGTCCATTGATTCAGCTGCTCAGTTCGGCCTACGGCGCGGTGGCGGCGCTGCGGCGCTCGTGGTACCAGCGCCATCCCGAGCGGAAGCAGCGGCTGACGCGGCCGGTGGTCAGCGTCGGCAACCTGCGCGTCGGCGGCAGCGGCAAGACGCCGATGGTCGAGTACATCGCGCGGCTGCTCCTCGAGCACGGCCAGCGCCCCGCCATTCTCACCCGCGGCTACGGCCGCCGCGTCCCGCGCGACGGCGTCACGGTCGTGGCCGATGGCGCGCGCGTGCTGGTCGATCTCGACGAGGCGGGCGACGAGCCGCTGATGCTCGCGCGGGCGCTGCCCGGCGTTCGCGTCCTGGTCGGCAGCGATCGCTACCTCTCGGGCCTGCTCGCCGAGCGGCGGCTCGGCGCCACCGTCCATCTCCTCGACGATGGCTTTCAGCATCTCGAGCTGGCGCGCGACATCGATCTGCTGCTCGTCGCCGAGGACGATCTGCAGGATCAACCGCTGCCCGCCGGACGCCTGCGCGAGCGGATTACGGCGGCGCGCGTCGCCGACGCCGCGCTGATCACCGCCGGCTACGACACCGCCGCCGAGCGCATCGGCCGCGCCTTCGGCGTCTCGCCGGTGTTCCGCGTCACCCGCGCGATCGGCGCGCCGCGGCGCGTCGCCGGGCCGCGCGACTCGGTCGTCGTGCCCTCGGGCTCGCGCGTGTTCGTGGTGACCGGCATCGCCCGGCCCGACCGTTTCGTCTCCGACATCTCCTCGGTGGGATGGGACATCTCGGGCATCATCGAGTTCCGCGATCACCATCTGTTCACCGCGCGCGACGTCAAGCGCATCGCTGCGGAGGCCGAAGCGGCCGGTTCGGCGCTTGTGGTCACGACCGAGAAAGATGCCGTGCGCCTCGCCGCCTGCGATCTCGGCGATCTGCCAATCGCCTCGGTGCCGCTGGTCGTCGGCATCGAACCGGCCGGCGCCTTCAGGCGATGGCTCTTCGAACGCCTCTACACGCATCCCGGCACGGCTGAACGACGCGCGCAATCCCGCAATCCACAATCCAATCCGCAATCCGCAATCCGCAATCCGCAATGAGACGCCGCATCGAGTACCTGCTCGTGCGCGGCCTGATTGCCCTGGTGCGGATCACGCCGGGCCCGCTGGTGCGCGCCGGCGGCACGATGGTCGGTCTGGCCTTCTACACGCTCGACCGCCCGCATCGCCGCATCGCCGAGCGGAACCTGGCGACGGCGTTTCCGGCACGCGCGCCGGCGGAGCGCCGCGCCATCGCCCGCCGCGCCTTCGCGCACTTCGGCCGGTTGACGCTCGAGCTGCTCCGCTTCGCAACGCTGTCGCCGGGCGAGATGTTGAAGCGCGTCGAGTTCGACGGCGAGGAGCGCGCGCGGCTCGCCTACGCGCAGGGCAAGGGCGTGCTCTTCATCACCGGCCACTTCGGGTTCTGGGAGCTGCAGGCGATGGTGCACGCGCTGCGGGTGCAGCCGGTGACCATCCTCGCCCGCGCGCTCGATAACCCGCATCTCGACCGGCTGCTCGAGCACATCCGCCAGCGCACCGGCAACATCGTCGTCTACCGCCGCGAAACGATCCGCCGCGTGATGCGCACGCTACAGGCAGGGCAGGGCGTCGCGGTGCTGATCGATCAGCACATCATGAGCCGCGACGCGATCTACGTCGACTTCTTCGAGCGGCCCGCGGCGACGACGTCAGCGGTTGCGGCGCTGGCGCTCCGCACCGGCGCGCCGGTCGTGCCGGTGTTCGCGCTGCCGCTGGGACGCGGGCGCTACCGGATGGTCTACGAGCCGCCGGTCGAGCCGCCGGCGGAGGATGCGAAGGATCCGGTGCGCGAGTTCACGCAGCGCTGCACCGACGTGCTCGAGATGCACGTCCGCCGCCGCCCGGAGTTGTGGTTGTGGATGCATCGCCGCTGGCGCGACAACGGCGCCGCGGCCGATGCCGTGCCCGGGCTGTTTCCTACGGCCGCGAGGGAAGAGTGAGCTTCTGCTGGACCTGCTGCTCGATCCAGCGATAGGTCTGCCCGACGCCCTCTTCGAGGCTCACCTGCGGCTCCCAGCCGAGCACCCGCCGCAGCCGCGTGTTGTCGGAGTTGCGGCCGCGCACGCCCTGCGGGCCGGGGATGTGGCGCTTACGCAGCGTGACGCCGGCTATCTTGCAGACGATGTCGGCGAGCTGGTTGATCGTGACCAGCCGATCCGAACCGAGGTTCAGCGGCTCGCCGTCGTCCGACGCCATCAGCCGCTTGACGCCCTCGAGGCAGTCGCCGATGTAGCAGAACGATCGCGTCTGCTCGCCGTCGCCCCAGATGTCGATCTCGCCCTGGCCGGTCAGCTTCGCCGTCGCCACCTTGCGGCACATTGCCGCCGGCGCCTTCTCGCGTCCGCCGTCCCAGGTGCCGAGCGGACCGTAGATGTTGTGGAAGCGCACGATGCGCGTCTGGATCCCGTAGTCCTCACGGTAATGCGTGCAGAGCCGCTCGGTGACCAGCTTCTCCCAGCCGTAGGCGTCCTGCGGCTGGGCCGGGTAGGCGTCTTCTTCCTTCAGCGCCGTCACCGCGGCTTCGGTCTGCTTGTACTCGGGGTAGACGCACGCCGACGACGAATAGAGATAGCGCTGCACGCCGGCGGCGCGAGCCGCCTCGAGCGTGTTGAGGTTGATCAGCGAGTTGTTGTGGAGAATCAGGCCGTGGTTCGACGAGATGTAGCCCATGCCGCCCATGTCGGCGGCGAGCGCGTAGACGTGATCGATGCCGGCGGCCGCGGTGCGCGCGTTCGCCGGCTCGCGCAGATCGAGGACGAGGAACTCGTCAGCGGCCGAGCGCTCGTACTCGGGGCGCTTGATGTCGACGCCGCGGACCCAGTGCCCCTGGCGTTTCAGATCGCTGACGAGATGATGGCCGATGAATCCGCCGGCGCCGGTGACGAGTATCCGCGTCATGACTGTTTTGCTGCGATCGGCATCCGCCATCCCGTTCCGAATGCGCGATCGGTGACCTTGAGGCCGGGCGCGGCCTGTTTCCGTTTGAACTCCGCCATCCGCACCAGTCGAAGCACCCGTTCGACGGTGGCGCGCTCGAACCCGGCGGCGACGATCTCCTCCGCCGTCTGGTGCCGCTCGACGTGCCGCTGCAGGATGTCGTCGAGCACGTCGTACGGCGGCAGCGAATCCTGGTCGGTCTGGTTCGGCCGCAGCTCGGCCGACGGCGCCTTCGTCAGCGTCGCCTCCGGGATGATCGGCCGCCCTGCCGATTCGTTCCGCCAGCGCGACACCCGGTAGACCATCGTCTTCGGCACGTCGGCGATCACCGCGAGGCCGCCGGACATGTCTCCATACAAGGTACAGTAGCCGACCGACAGCTCCGACTTGTTGCCGGTCGTCAGCAGCAGCGACCCCCGCGTATTCGACAACGCCATCAGCAGGTTGCCCCGGATGCGCGCCTGGATGTTCTCCTGTGCGACCCCGGGCAGTTCTGCGCCGAGTTGAGCACGGAGCGTGCCGTCGAAGGCACGCATCAACGTTTCTATCGGCAGCGTCATCGTCTCAATGCAGAGGTTGCGCGCCAGCTCGTGCGCATCGTCCAGGCTGCCCTGGCTGGAATAGGGCGACGGCATCAGCACGCCGAGGACGCGGTTGGCGCCGAGCGCCTCGGCGGCAATCGCCGCCGTGAGGGCGGAGTCGATGCCGCCCGACAGGCCGAGCACGACCGACGAGAAGCCGCACTTGCAGGCGTAGTCGCGCGTGCCCAGCACGAGCGCGCGCCAGATTTCGGACTCCACCCCGAGGTCGGAGGCCGGCGCGATCGGTCGCGGGTCGTCGACATCGCAGACGACGACGTCGGCTTCGAAGGCGCGGCCGCGCGCGAACACGGCGCCATCCGCGTTGAACATGCAGCTGCGGCCGTCGAACACCAGGTCGTCGTTGCCGCCGAACTGGTTGACGTAGGCGATCGGGATGCGGTGCTTCGCCGCCATGCTGCCGAGCATCTCTTCGCGCCGCCGGTGCTTGCCGGCGGTGAACGGCGATGCCGACACGTTGAGGACGATGGTGGCGCCGGCGCGGATGAGCTCTTCGATCGGGTCGTGGTGGTAGCGGCGGCGCTTCCAGAAGTCGCGGTCGTTCCAGATGTCCTCGCAGATGCTGATGCCGACGCGGTGGCCGGCGAGGTCGAGCACCTGCGGTCCGTGGAAGGGCTCGAAGTAGCGATCCTCGTCGAATACGTCGTAGGTCGGCAGCAGCGCCTTGCGGAAGCGTTCGTCCACACGCCCGCCGCGCAGCAGCACCGCGCTGTTGAACAGCGGCCGTCCCGTGTCCGACGGGTTCGGCTCCGGCAGGCCGACGAGGACCGGCGGAAGATCGGCCGCGTCGCGCGCGAGGCTGTCGAGCGCCTCCCAGCTGCGCGCGACGAAGCCGGGGTTCAGCAGCAGATCGCGCGGCAGGTAGCCGACGAGCGCCAGCTCCGGCGCGGCGGCGAGGTCGGCGCCCTTCGCCGCGGCTTCACGCAGCGCCTCGAGAATGCGGCGCGCGTTGCCGGCGACGTCGCCGACGGTCGGGTTCACCTGCAGCAGGGCGATCTTCATGCGTGGTACGCTCCGGAGACGCGATCGTTCGGACCGTAACACACGATGAAGCGTCTGGTCATCCTCGCGCCGAACTGGCTTGGCGACGCCGTGATGGCGCTGCCGGCGATTGCCGACGTGCGTCGTGCGTCGCCGTCGTCGACGATGGCCATTGCGGCGCGGCCGGCGATTGCGCCGCTGTTTTCGATGGTCCCGGGCGTCGACGAGACGATCGTGCTGCAGCCGCCGGCGGCCGTGGGCCGCGTCAAGGGATGGCGGTCGATGGGGGCGGAGCTGGCAGGAAAGCAGTTCGACACCGCGATCCTCCTGCCCAACTCGATGCACGCCGCGTTGATTGCGTCGCGCGCCGGGATTGCGGAGCGCTGGGGGTATCGCAGCGGCTGGCGCGGACGCCTGCTGACGCGCGCGGTGCGCCGCCCATCGCGCGTGCACCAGGCGGAGTACTACCAGCACCTGGTCGGCGCGCTCGGGTTTCCCAACGGTGCGAATGAACCGGCGATCGTGGTGCCCGCGGCGGCGCGAGAGGCCGCGGGGCGCACCCTCGAGATCGCCGGATGGAACGGCACGACGCCGTTGATGGCGCTGGCACCGGGCGCGGCGTATGGGGGAGCGAAGCGCTGGCCGCCGGCGTACTTTGCCGAGCTGGCGTCGCTGCTCGCGGCCGACGGCGTCGCCTGCGTGCTCGTCGGCAGCTCCGCCGACGCGCCGACGGCGATGCTGATCAGGCGCGCGTTTCCTGCAGTGCTCGACATCGTCGGCCAGACAGATCTGCCGGCGCTGGCCGGGGTGATGACGATCTGCCGCGGCCTGGTGACCAACGATTCGGGCGCGATGCACCTGGCGGCAGCCGCCGGCGCGAGCGTGACGGCGGTGTTCGGCCCGACCAACGAAAAGGCGACGCGACCGCTCGGCGATGCGCACGTCGTGCTGACCAACCCGGTGTGGTGCCGCCCGTGCATGCTGCGTGAATGCCCGATCGATCACCGCTGCCTGAACCGCATCGGCGCGGCGCGCGTCGCCGAGGCGGCGCGGCGGACGCTATGAAGCCGGCCGTGTTTCTCGATCGCGACGGCACGCTGATCGAAGACGTCGGCTACCTCGACGACGTCTCGCGCGTTGCGTTCTTTCCCTGGACGATCGATGCGATCCGCGCGCTGAACCGCGCCGGCCTGCCGGTCGTGGTGGTGACCAACCAGTCGGGCATCGCGCGCGGCATCCTCGACGAAGCGCTGGTGGACGCGACGCACGCGCACCTGACGGCGCGGCTGGCGGCGGGCGGCGCGCGCGTCGACGCGTATTACTATTGCCCGCATCATCCGCGCGGCTCGATTGCGGCCTTCGCCCGCGAGTGCGAGTGCCGCAAGCCGGCGCGCGGCCTGATCGATCGCGCCGTGACAGACCTCGGCCTCGACCCCGCCCGCTCGTTCGTCGTCGGCGACAAGTGGACCGACGTGCAGCTGGCGCGGGCGGTCGGCGCGCGCGCGATCCTGGTGCGAACCGGAGGCGGCGCGGCCGAGGAGCGGCGGCCTGTGACCGGCGTCGCCGCCGACGCGATTGTCGACAACCTGGCCGCCGCCGCCAGCTGGATACTCAATCAACGATGAACGCTCAATCACCGATGAACCAATCCCCAATCAATCCGCAATCCGCAATCCGCAATCCGCAATGTTGATTGCCCGCAGCGTCCACCCTCTTCCCGGCGAAGCCGAGCGTCGCGAGCGCCTGCTGGCGCTGGTCGACGGCTTCTCGAGCCGCCGCGTGCTGGTGGTCGGCGATGTCATCGCGGACGAGTTCATCTACGGCGAGGTGGCGCGGGTGTCGCGCGAGGCGCCGGTGCTGATCCTCAAGTACGACGCCACCGAGATTGTTGGCGGCGGCGCCGCCAACGCGGCGAACAACGTGGCGGCGCTCGGCGGGCGCGCGCGGCTGGTGGGGCTGACCGGCGCCGACGCAGAGGGTCGGCGGCTCCTGGCCAGCTTTCATCCCGGCGTCGAGCGGCGGCACGTCGTGCGCTCGCGGGAGTACCGCACGCCGGTGAAGACCCGGATCCTCGCCGGCGGCGTCCACGCCGCGCGGCAGCAGATCGTGCGGATCGATCGCGAGACCGGCTGGCCGCTGGGCGAAGCGGTGAGCGCCGCGCTGGCGAAGAAGATCGCGCCGGCGCTCGATGGCTGCGACGCGGTGCTGTTGTCCGATTACGGCGGCGGGCTGGTGACGCCGGCGCTGGCGGCGACGATGCAGCGGGCGGTGGCGCGCCGCTCGCGGCGGCGTCCGATCCCGGTGCTGCTCGACTCGCGCTACCGGCTGCTCGATTATCGCGGGCTGGCGGCGTGCACGCCGAACGAGTCGGAGGTGGAGCAGGTGACCGGCGTCCGCATCGGCGATGATGTGGAAGCATTGGAGCGCGCCGGCCGCCTGCTGCTGAGGCGCACGGGAATGCAGGCGGTGCTCATCACCAGAGGCAGTCGCGGCATGGCGCTGTTCGAGCCGCGGCAGCCGACGGTGCACGTGCCGATCTTCGGCTCCGACGAGGTGACCGACGTCACGGGCGCCGGCGATACGGTGATCGCGACCTTCAGCCTCGCGCTCGCCGCGGGCGCGTCGTTCTACGAGGCCGCGCGGCTGGCGAACTATGCCGGCGGGCTGGTGGTGATGAAGCGCGGGACGGCGACCGTGTCTCCACAGGAGCTGGCCGACGCCATCGCGACCGACCATGAGGCGCCGGCCGAGAACTGGTCGCAGGAAGGCCCGCCGCAGGGACGGCGCGGATAGGGGCTGGGGGCTAGGGACTAGGGACTGGCTGACAGCGTACTGGCGACCGGCTCCTGGACGGGCAACAGGCGACTGATTCCTGGACTGGCCACTGACGACTGCGACTGAGACAAGGGGCTGTAGGTGATTCTGAGCGAGACGCAGTTGG
>Ga0207645_10003189_pt1 | contig 12551 bp, 9 predicted proteins | sample KBSM53metaG_FD_184331 | JGI IMG/M metagenome (GOLD analysis project Ga0207645, IMG submission 184331) | Miscanthus rhizosphere microbial communities from Kellogg Biological Station, Michigan, USA - KBS M5-3 metaG (SPAdes) (version 2) | ecosystem: Host-associated > Plants > Roots > Rhizosphere >...
GATCTACGCCGTCGAGAAGGGGCGCATCCCGGCGAAGCGCATCGAGGATGCGCTGGCGCGGCATCGCCGCGTGAAGGAGCGGTTCCTCGCGGCTCCTCGTCCCAAGCCCCAGACCGGCGCCGGACTGCGCGCGATTCTCGGCCGCGACGAGCACCAGGCGGTGGCCGCCGAAATGGCCAGGTTCGCCTAGTCGATGCGCCGGCCGCGAATCCCCGCGGATCAACACTATGCATAAGCCGCGCGCGCTGCGCTCCGGCGACCGCATCGCGCTCGTCGCCCCCGCCAGCCCGTTCTCGCGGGAATCGTTCGACGCCGGCGTCGCCGAGCTGCGGCGCCTCGGCTACGAGCCGGTCTACGACGACTCGGTCTTTGCGCGCCATCGCTACCTCGCCGGCGACGCGGCGCTGCGCGCCGACAGCTTCCGCCGGGCCTGGACCGATCCCTCGATCGCGGCGCTGATGGCCGTCCGCGGCGGCTACGGCAGCGTCCACCTGCTGCCGCGCCTCGACGCGCAGGAGATCGCCCGCACGCCGAAAGCCTTCATCGGCTACAGCGACAACACCTCGCTGCTCGACTTCCTCACCGGGCGCTGCGGCGTCGTCTCGTTCCACGGGCCGATGATCGACGGGCGGCTGGCGAAAGGGGAGCAGGCCTACGACCGCGACTCGTTCGCGCGCGTGCTGACGCAGCCGTCGCCGGCCGGGTGCCTGAAGCCGCCGCAGCTCGAGGCGCTGCGCGGCGGAGAAGCCGCCGGGGTGCTGGTCGGCGGCACGCTGACGCAGCTGATGGCGTCGCTCGGCACGCCCTACGCGTTCGATCCCCCGCCGGGGCACGTGCTCTTCATCGACGAAGTCGCCGAGCGCCCGTACCGCATCGATCGCATGCTGACGCAGCTGCGGCTGTCGGGGCTGCTCGCGCGGGCGTCGGCGATCGTCTTCAACGAGATGCCGCGCTGTGACGAGCCCGGCGACGGCGGCCCGGCGATCAAGGCGGTGCTCAAGGAGCTGCTGGCGGACTTTCCCGGACCGGTGCTCTTCGGGCTGCCCTCCGGTCATACGGACGGCGCCTGCATGACGCTGCCGTTCGGCGTCCGCGCGCGCGTGGTCACCGCGCCACAACCAGCGCTGATTATCGAAGAGACCGCGGTGGAGTTGTAAGGGAAGGCTGGGGGCGGGCGGTGGTGGCGAGCGGGATGGAGCGGCCGGCGCGAGCGGCCGCGCAATGGAGCGAGCTTTAAGCGAGGGCCGGAGGCCCGAGCGCCAAAAAATGAGTACTAAGCGCATCCATCTGATTGGCGTCTGCGGCACCGCGATGGCGACGCTGGCGGCCATGCTCAAGAGCCGCGGCTTCGACGTGCGCGGATCGGATCAGAACGTCTACCCGCCGATGAGCGACTTCCTGGCGGAGCAGCAGATCACGACGCTGCAGGGCTACAGCCCGGAGAACATCACGGCCGACCTGGACCTGGTCGTGGTCGGCAACGCGATCTCCCGCGGCAACCCCGAGCTCGAGGAAGTGCTCGACCGCAAGATCCGCTACTGCTCGCTGCCCGAGGCGATCCGCGATCACTTCCTGTGGGGCGCGCGGTCGGTCGTCATTGCCGGCACGCACGGCAAGACGACCACCACGTCGCTGACCGGCTGGCTGCTGACGCACGGCGGCGCCGACCCCAGCGTGCTGATCGGCGGCATCGCCGACAACTTCGGCGGCAGCTACCGTGTCGGCGGCGGCCGCGAGTTCGTCATCGAGGGGGACGAGTACGACAGCGCCTTCTTCGACAAGACGGCGAAGTTCCTGAAGTACCTGCCCGACATCGCGGTGATCAACAACGTCGAGTTCGACCACGCCGACATCTACCCGGACCTGGACGCGATCCGCCTGGCGTTCCGCCGTTTCGTGAACCTCATCCCGCGGCGCGGACTGCTGCTGGCATGCGCCGACGATGCGGAGGCGCGGGCGCTGACCGCCGGTGCGCGCTGCCGTGTCGAGACGTTCGGCCTGGCGGACGGCGCCGACTGGCAGGCGCACGACCTGCAGATCCGCGCCGGGTCGACCGCGTTCAGCGTGCGCCGCAAGGGAGAGCCGTCCGGCGCGTTCGAGGTGCCGCTGCTTGGCGCCTACAACGTCCGGAACGCGCTGGCGGCCATCGCCGTGGGTGCCGCCGTCGGGCTGAGCCCCGACACGATGGCGGCCGGCCTGCGCGCATTCAAGGGCGTGCGGCGCCGGATGCAGCTGCGCGGCACCGCCGCAGGCGTCAGCGTCTACGACGACTTCGCGCACCATCCGACGGCGATCGCCGAGACGCTCGCGGGGGTGCGATCGGCGTATCCCGATCGCCGCATCTGGGCGATCTTCGAGCCGCGATCGGCGACGTCCTGCCGGCGCGTCTTCCAGGAGGATTTCGCGCGCGCCTTCGCCGCCGCCGATCGCATCGTCCTGCCGGCCGTCTTCCGATCGAATCTTCCCGACGAGCAGCGGCTCTCGGCCGAGCAGCTGGTCGCCGACCTGCGCGAGAGCGGCAAGGACGCGCGCTACATCCCGAAGGTGGACGACATCGTCACCGCCGTCGCCAAGGAGGCCAGGAACGGCGATCTCGTGGTGGTCATGTCGAACGGCGGCTTCGAGAACATCCATCAGAAGCTGCTCTCGGCGATCGAGGCCCGCGCCGCGCGGTGAGCCAGCTGGACACGCGCATCCTGCCCGCGGGGGACGCCGCCTGGCTGATCGAGCTGCCGGAACGCATCGATTCCGCCGTGAACGGCCGCGCCATCGAGATCGCGCGCGCGATCGAGGCCAGCGATCTCCCCGTCAGCGATCTCGTCGTCGGCTATCGTTCCGTGATGGTGTTCGTCGATCCGCTGTCGGATCGCGCCGCGGACATCGAGACGCGGCTGCAGCAGCTCGCCGTGACCGCGCCGTCGGAGGGAGAAGCCGCGGGCGCGCGCGTCGACGTGCCGGTCTGTTACGACGGTCCGTACGGGCCGGACCTGGCGGACGTCGCGGCCTTCGGCAAGTGTTCGATCGACGAAGTGATCGAGCGTCACCTCGCGCTGGAATACCGCGTGTTCGTGGTCGGGTTCGTGCCGGGGTTCGCCTACATGGCGTCGGTGGACCCGCGCATCGCGGCGCCGCGCCGCAGTTCACCGCGGCTGAAGGTGCCCGCCGGCTCGGTTGCCGTCGCCGCGGGACAAACGGGTGTGTATCCAGCGGAAACTCCGGGTGGCTGGAGCCTGATCGGCCGCTGCCCGGTGAAGCCGTACGATCCGGATCGCGCGGCCCCCTTCCTCTTCCACCCGGGCGATCGCGTCCGGTTCACACGCATCAGCGAAGCCGAGTACCGCGCGGCCACTCAGTGGGGTGACGCGTGAGCGGGGCGCTGACGGTAGCGAAGCCGGGCATGCTGACGACGGTGCAGGACCTCGGGCGGTGCGGCTACCAGGGGCTCGGCGTCCCCGTCGCCGGGCCGATGGACACCTACTCGCATCGCCTCGCCAACCAGGTGCTCGGCAACGATCCGATGGCGGCGGCGCTCGAAATCACGATCATGGGGCCGGAGCTCGTCGCCGACGGCGACGTGACCTGCGCGATTACCGGCGCACGCATCGACACCACGCTGGACGGTTTCCCCGTGCCGTTCGACGAACCGTTCCGCGTCCGGTCCGGCTCACGCCTGCGCTGCGGCCAGCGGCGGAAGGGGGCGCGGATGACGCTCGCGGTCGCCGGCGGTTTCGACGTGCCGCCGACGCTCGGCAGCCGCGCGACGCACCTGGTCAGCCACATGGGGCCGTTCGGCGGGCGCGCGCTGCGCGCCGGCGACGTGCTGCCGATCGGCGCTGCGGCGTCGCGATCGCGGGGCGGCGGCATGGCGCTGGATCTTCCGGACGGCGGCGCTCACGTGCGCATCGTTCCCGCCGTCCATCGCGATCGCTTCACGGACGACGCGTGGGGATTGCTGCAGCGGGCGCGGTTCGTCGTCAGCCCGCAGTCGAACCGCATGGGATATCGGCTCGACGGACCTTTGCTGGCGCACGTGCACGGCGCCGACATCCTGTCGGAAGGCATGCCGCCGGGCGTCATCCAGGTGCCCGCGTCCGGGCAGCCGATCCTGCTGCTGGCGGAGCGCGCGACGACGGGCGGCTATGCGACGATTGCCAACGTGATCTCTGCGGATCTGCCGGTCGCGGGACAGCTCGCGCCAGGCGACTGGATCCGGTTCGACGTCGTCACGCACGCCGAGGCGCTGAGCGCGCTGCGCGCGCGCGAGGCGCAGCTGGCCGGAGCCCGCGTATGAGGCCGCGGATGAACACGGACGAAGACGTAACGCCACAGATGAACACGGAAGAACACGGATGAAGATGTAAAGCCACGGATGAACACGGATGAACACGGACTAAGAGTCGGGACGCTGCCGGGCGTGCGGCGGGATGCGTCGCTCGCACCGTTCACGACGTTTCGCGTTGGCGGTCCGGCGGATTACCTGCTCGAGGTCTCGCGATCGTCGGAGTTGAAGGATGCGCTCGCTGCCGCGCGGGCCGACGGTCTGCCGGCCACGATTCTCGGCGGCGGATCGAACGTGCTCATCGCTGACGCCGGGGTCCGTGGCCTCGTCATCCGCGTGCACGGTGGAGAGGTGACGGCCATCTCCGACGATCGCATCCGCGCCGACGCCGGGCTCACCATCAACGGGCTGGTGCGATGGACGATCAACCGGGGCGTCGCGGGGCTCGAGGCGTGGGCCGGCACGCCGGGCACGGTGGGGGGCGCCGTCCATGGCAACGCGCATTTCAAGGGACGCCTGATCGGCGAGCTGATCGACAGCGTCGAGGTCGTGGACCTGGCCGGGGCGGCGACGCGGATCGCCGCCGCCGACATGGAGTTCGGCTACGACCGCAGCCGCCTGCAGCGGACCGGCGAGATCCTGCTGACCGCCGACTTCCGCGTCGGGCGCGGCGAGCCGTCGGCGCTGCGCGCGGTTGCGCGCGAGTCGCTGGCGTTCAGGAAGCGGACGCAGCCGCTCGAGTCGGCGAGCGCCGGCTGCATCTTTCAGAATCCGGATGCCGCGGTGGATCGCGTGCCGGACGGCATTCCGCCGTCGGCCGGTGCGCTGGTGGATCGTGCGGGCTTGAAGGGCAGTGCCGAGGGAGGCGCGCGCGTGTCGCCCACCCACGGCAACTTCATCGTCAACGACGGCAGCGCGACGGCCGCCGACATCAAGCGGCTCATCGATCGCTGCCGTGAGCAGGTGCGGGCCCGTTTCGGAGTGGCGCTGCGGGATGAGATCGTGTACCTCGGGTTTTGAATGGCACCGGTCAGGGCATGAAGCCCAGGCCCTGATCCTTTGCGCTATCGGAGGCCCTGATTCCTTTGCCCTATCCCCAAGCCCTGATTCCTTTGCCCTGCACTAGGCCCTATCCCCAGGCCCTGATTCCTTTGCCCTGTACTCGGCGCTATCCCCAGGCCCTTATTTCTTTGCCCTGACCAGAGGCTGTAGTGTGTGGGTCAGCCCTTTATGGGCTGACCATGAGGTTCGATGGCTTCACTGAAGATCGAAGGCGGGCGATCGCTCTCGGGGCGCGTCGCGGTCGAAGGCAACAAGAACTCGGCGCTGCCGCTGATCGCGGCGTGCATGCTGACGCAGCAGCCGTGCGAGTTGACAAACGTGCCGCGGATCCGCGACGTGGACGTGCTGCTCGACCTGATTGCCGACCTTGGAGCGAAGGTCGACGGCCGCGGTACCGGCACGCTGCGCATCCAGTGCAGCGACGTGACCGGCGATCGTCCCGACCCGACGCTGGTCGGGAGGCTGCGGGGATCGGTCCTGCTGCTGGGACCGCTGCTGGCGCGCCGCGGCTCGGCGCGGCTGGCGCAGCCGGGCGGCGATTTTCCCGCGCGCCGCACCATCGCGACGCACCTCGAGGCGCTGACCGCGCTCGGCGCCCACCCGATCGACGAGCCGGGACACGCGCTGCACGCCCCGAACGGATTGAAGGGAGCGTCCTTCTACCTCGACGAAGCGTCGGTGACCGGAACCGAGACGGCGCTGCTCGCGGCGGCCGCGGCGAAAGGGTCCTCGGAGATCCGTCATGCCGCGATGGAGCCGCACGTCGTCGAGCTGTGCGAGTTCCTGCAGGGGATGGGCGTCGGGATCCACGGCGCAGGCTCGTCGACCATCCGGGTCGAGCCCGCCGCGCGTCTCGGCGGCGCCTCGCACCGGCTGGCCGGCGACTACATCGAGGCGGGCAGCTGGGGAGTGGTCGCGGCGATCACCAACGGCGAGATCGAAGTCACCGGCGCGCGCTCGATCGATCTCGAGGTGATCGCGGCGCCGCTGAAGCGCATGAACCTCGACTGCTCGTATGACAACGATCGCCTGGTCGTCCGCCCGTCGACCCTGCGCGCCGTCCGCCGGATCACCACCGGCCTCTGGCCCGGCTTTCCCAGCGACCTGGTCAGCCTCGTGACCGTGCTCGCGACGCAGGCCGAAGGGCGCACGCTCGTGCACGACTGGCTCTACGAGCTTCGCCTGTTCGCGCTCGAGCAGATGAGCGCCATGCGCGCGGATCTTTTCCTGTGCGACCCGCACCGCATCATCGTCAGCGGCCCCTCCAGGCTGCGCGGCCGCTCGCTCGACAGCCGCGACCTGCGATCCGGAATGGCCCTGATTGCCGCCGCACTCGCGGCCGAAGGCGACAGCCGCGTCGCCCCGCTCGAGACCGTCGAACGCGGCTACGCGAACCTGATCGAACGACTGCGCTCCCTCGGCGCTCAGGTGGAGCGGGAGAACTGAACCGAGAACCGACAACCGAGAACCGAGAACCGGGAACCGAGGAACCCCGAACCGTAGAACCCCGAACCGTAGAACCCTAGAACCCCGTAGAACCCTTAGAACCCTTCCCCCCTCCACCGCCGGGCTTTTTCGGGGCGGCGGGTGCGGGGACCATCGTTCCGGGCAGCGGGCCCTGCAGCGGTTGCGGGAATGGCGGCTGCGCGATGGGGGCGGTCGTGGGCGGGGGGGCCGGTGCAGGCGGTGCAGTAAGTGCCGGGGCCGAGGGCTCCGGCAGTTCGAGGCGCTCGTCGCGCGGCGTGCCGCCGGGGCCGCCGAGGATCTCCGACAGCGACGCCGCGCCCGAATCCCGGCCCAGGCGGAACGGACGCAGGTCCGCTTCGGTCAGATCGAGCACGCGGACGATGTGCGGCGTCAGCGTGAGGATGATGTCGCTCTGCGTGCTTTCCTTGTGTGTGTTCGCGAACAGGCGGCCGATCACCGGGACGTCGATCAGGCCGGGAACGCCGGTCAGGACGGTGCGCTCGTCGTCTCTGATCAGGCCCGCGAGCATGTTCGTCTCGCCGTCCTTCAGCCGGATCGTCGTCGAGATCTCGCGGTTGCCGAAGGTCGGCAGGCCGCCGAACCCCGTGCCGGAGATGCTCGAGAGCGACACCTTCAGCGTCAGCGTCACCTCGTCGTCATGGTGCAGCCTCGGCGTGATGTCGATGTTCACGCCGATGTTCTCGTAGGCGAACGAGGTGATCGGCTGGGTGTTGACGCCGCCGGCGGCGATCGGCGCGAACGTGGTGATCGGCACCGGCACCCGCTCGCCGAACCGCGCCGTCGCGGGCAGCCCTTCCGCGGTGCGGAGCTGCGGGCTCGCGAGCGTGCGCGTGGCCGAGTCGTTCTTGATCAGCCGGTAGAAGATGCCGGGAATGCCCGCGAGAAAGACGTCCGCCGCGGTCAGGTTCTGCAGGTTGGCGAGGGTGAAGTTGTCGCGGTTGATGTCGACTGACCCCGAGATGCCGTCCACGCCGGGGGAGGCGACCTGCAGGCCGTAGTCGCGGAGCTTGGTGCGATCGACCTCGAGCAGCTCGACGTCGATCATGACCTCGGGGCGCGCCTTGTCCACGGCGGCGATCAGCTTGGCCGCCGCCGCGATCCGCTCGGGCGTGTCCTTGATCGACAGCGCGTTGGTCGCGGTAATCGGCGAGACCTGGCGGATGTCGACGACGACGCGCAGCAGATCGATCGTTTCCTTGAGGTCGGCGTTGCTGAGGTAGAACGTCCGGACGATCGCTTCCTCGTACTCGCGCCGCTTGGCGGGCGTGTCGGGAATGATGGTGATGGTGCGCGGCGCGGTCACGCGGTAGAAGGTGTGGGTGGTCGCCGTGAGCGACGCCATCGCGTCGGCGAGCGTCGCATTGCGCAAGTCGATGTTCAGCGGCTGATCGCGGAAGGCCGGGTCGAAGGTCATCGAGACGTTGGCGAAGCGTGCGACCGTCAGGAAGACCGCCCTGGACGTGGCGCCGTTGCCGAACACGAGAGACCCGGGCAGCTTGACGCCGTCGGGCAGCTCGAGGCCCGGCGCAGGGAGATCGCGCGTGCGATCGATCAGCGTTTCCAGGTCGGTGCGTCCCCCGCGCGTCACCGCGATCTTCGTCCGGACCTTCTGCCGCGCGTCGTGCAGCGCCTGATCGACGGTGGAGTCGGTCGGGTTCAGCTCGGCCGCGAGCTGGTATTCGAGCACGGCTTCTTCGTAGCGCTCGAGGGCGGTGAAGCGGCGGGCACGCGCGATGTGCGCCTGCGCGGCGCGCAGCTTGGCGCGCCCCAGCGACGTCCGCGCGTCGGTGTTTCCCGGATTGGCGCGCGCGATCTTCGTGTACTCGACGACGGCGCGGTCGTAGTCCTGGGCGAGCTCGGCCTCGCGCCCTTTCTTCATGCTGCCGCCGGAGGACGAGGCGCACCCGGCGAGGATCGCCGCCGCGAGCACCACGATGGCGGCGCGGCGGAGTTCAGCGGCGGTCGCCAGCAGTGATGACATCGGTGCCTCGCGGAATCTTGAAGACGAAGACGTTGTCGGGAAGGCCGGTGTTCTCCCGGTAGTTGGTGAACTGGAAGGTCGAACGCCCGCCCTGCTGGTCGGCGGCGGTGAGGCCGCGGATCTGCAGGGCCTGGCGATCGACGACCAGGATCAGCCAGTCGTAGTCTTTCTGCTTCTGCTTCGGGTCGAGCCGCAGCGACCACGTGTCGTCGCTGCCGCCCTCCACGTAGGACACGTTGAAGTCGCGCGTCAGGTTGCCCTTGCCGGCGAGAAACAGCACCGCGGTCGTCGCGTCGTCGTCAGCGGGCATGGGGCTGCGGATCACCTGCTTATCGGCCGGCACGTACGAATAGATCATCCGCCCGTCGGCGACGAAGGTCTTTTTCTCGGGCGAGACGTACTCCCAGCGCATCCGGCCCGGCTTCTTGATCTGCACCGTCCCGCGCTCGGTCGACTTCTTCTTCAGAACACCGCCTTCATAGGTGTGCGTGAAATCGGCGGTGAAATCCTTCACCTGGTCATATTTCTGCTGCAGCTGCCTGGCGGTTTGGGCGGCGGGCGGGCGGCTCTGCCCCTGCGGCGCGGCCGCGATCGCCAGCAACAGGCAAACAGGCAAAAGTGGTCGAATCATCCCCAGTGTCCGGACATCGCAGGCAGGCAGTTCCGAGTGTAACATCCACCTCCGCTCCGGGGGGAAAACCTGGCGGAGCTACGGTGGACAAGCCCGTGACCGCGCAGGACCGTGCAGATGTGCGCAGGGCTACCGGCGGCGTTTCCGGGTCACGAAGGCCCGCACTTCGGCGATGGAGCGGGTGTTGAGCACCTGGCGCGCCTCGACCCAGCCGCGCCGCGCGGTGCCGACGCCCATGCGCATCTGCCGATCGAGCGAGCGCACGCGGTGGCAGTCGCTGTCGATCACCACCGTCGCCCCGGCGGCGACCGCGTCGCGCGCGCGCTCGCCGCTGAGGTCGAGATGCGAGGGGGCGCCGTCGATCTCCAGGGCCGTTCCCGACGCCGCGGCGGCGGCGTAGATGGCGGGGTAGTCCATGTCGTAGCCGGCGCGCCGCCCGACGAGCTGGTTGGCCGGATGGGTGATCACCGAGACCAGCGGATGCTCGATGGCGGCGAGACACCGCCGCGTCAGGCTGCGGCGATCGTGTCCGGCGGCGTCGTGCAGCGAGGCCAGCACGATGTCGAGCGAAGCGAGGATCTCGTCAGGGCAGTCGAGGCTGCCGTCGGGCATGATGTCGACTTCGATCCCGTGCAGGATCGCCAGGCGCGGCAGCTCGTGGCGCAGCTGCGCGATCTCGGCGCGCTGCCGCTCGAGCAGCTCGAGCGTGAGCGTCCGCGACGCGCCGGCGTGCTCGGAGTGATCGGTGATCGCGATGTACTCGTAGCCCAGCGCGAGCGCGCCGTGCACCATGCGCCGCAGCGGCTCGCGTCCGTCGCTGTAGGTCGTGTGCATGTGGAGATCGCCGCGGATGTCGTCGCGATCGACGAGGCGCGGCACCGATCCCTGGCGCGCACGTTCCATGACGTCCGCCGAGTCGCGTGTCTCCGGCGGAAGCCAGGGGAGGCCCGCCTGCCCGTAGACGTCGGACTCCGACGCGATCAGCCGCGGCGGGCGCCGCTTGAGCACTTCGGCGACGTGGTGAGCGGGGCCGGTCGTCGTGAAGAGCACGCTGCCGTATTCGTCGGGAGTGGCGACGCGGACGTCGAGCTCCTGGCCCTCGACCAGCACCAGGATGCGCCGGGCGGCGCGGTGGAGCACCGTGGCGCCCGGCATCCGCGAGATCGCATCGATCGCGCGCGCGGGGTCGGCGGTCCGGGCGACGACGACGAGACCCGTGAGCAGGGGCTCGGAGCGGCGGACCGCTCCGGATGGCTCGATGCCCTGCAGATCCGGGCACGCGGCCGCCAGCGCCGGGAGGAAATGCTCGAGGACGTCCCAGGCGCGGCCGAGACCGATGGGACGCAGGTCGGCGGCCATCGCCGAAGCGGCGTCACGAAGCGCCGCGGCGTCGGCCGACGGACGCCCCTCGGCGATCGCCAGCTCGAGGTCGGCGAGAGTGACGATGCCGTCGCGCAGCAGCGCCTGTTCGCGCGCCGCGTCCGCGGCTCCCAGTTCACGAAGACGGCGAAGGAGGTAAGGCTCGGCGGTCACTCTGCAGCAGGATGGAGAACGGCCATCCGGCTGATTGTACCTCCGTGCACTACTTGTTGAAATCCACCGAGACGTTGGCCGTGGCGGTGGTGGTCACCGTCACCACGACCTTGCGGTCGGGGAACTGCGGGTTCCTGAAGACAATCTCCCGCACGCCGAGGCGGATCGCGATGTTGGCGAGCGGTGTTTCGCCGACCTTGTCGCCGTCGACGAAGACCTCCGCCCACGGCGCAGCGTTGATGTTCGCGGTGCCGCGCGGATCGACGTTGACGTGGGTCGTCTCGCCGGCCTGGACGTCGATCGGCTGGGTCACGGCGTAGCCGAGCTCCTTGTTGGCGAGGCGCACATCGTGGCGTCCCGGGCTCAGGATGATCGCCTCGGCGCTGGTCCCGAGCACCTTGCCGTTCTCGGAGATCTCCAGCAGGATCGGCGACGAGATCGCGGCGAACCCGGAGAAGAGCTCCATGTCGATCGCCATCGCCTTGCCGGCCTCGACGCGCAGCGTCCGCTTCGCGGTGATGTTGTCGCCGATCATCGTGAAGGTGTGACGTCCGGGCGGCACGGGCTCGAGCGTCAGCGGCGACTCGCCGGCGGCCTTGCCGTCGATCAGCACCCGCGTCCCCGGCGGGTTGGTCGTGATGGTCACGCGCCCGGCGTTTTTCGGCACGGCCTTCACGGGCGGGTCGACCGGTGCCGGCGCCGGCGTGGACTTGACCACCTTGTTGAGCAGCGGCTGAACCGGCGACGACTTGAAGGTCTTGGCCACGCCGACCACGCCGATGACCAGCACGACGCCGGCGGCAACGAGTTTCCAGGGGATGGTCCGCGCGGTTTCGCGGCCGGTGTCCGGGACGTACGGCTCGATCGGCGCGAGCGGTTCGGGCTCGCGCTCCCGGCGGGTCTCGACGCGCGGCGCGGCCGGCGCGATGGAGATCGGCTTGCTGTCCTTGAGCCGGATCGGCGCCGGGGCGACGGAGATCGACGGCGGCGGCGCGGGGGGCGCCAGCGGCACCGGCGTCGGCTTGACCGCGGCCACGGGCGCGATCTCGACGGCGGGCGGCTCGGGCGGCAGCGCCGCCGTCCACGCGCCGGGCTCCGCCGGCGGGTGGTAGATCGGATAGGCGCGCGGCGCGTTCGAGCGCTGCGCCTGCGCGTCGGGTGCGACCGGCTCGAACGAGTTGGCGCGGTCGGGCGGGACGAGCCAGCCGCTCGAGCTCGGCGTCTCCGCGGCGGCCACGCGCTCGCGCTCGCGACGCTCGGCCTCCTGCCGCTCGCGCTCCTTGCGCTCGGCTTCGAGCCGTTCACGCTCCTTGCGTTCGGCCTCCTTGCGCTCGGCCTCCTGACGCTCGCGTTCCTTGCGCTCGGCTTCGAGGCGCTCCTGCTCGCGCCGTTCCGCCTCGGCGCGCTCGCGCTCGACGCGCTCGCGTTCCTTGCGCTCGGCTTCGAGCCGCTCCCGCTCCTTGCGCTCGGCTTCTTCGCGCTTCTTGAGCTCGGCCTGGCGCTCGCGCTCCTGCCGTTCGGCTTCGAGCCGCTCCTGTTCGCGCCGCTCGGCTTCCTCGCGCTTCTTGCGGTCGGCT
>Ga0207645_10003190_pt1 | contig 12548 bp, 10 predicted proteins | sample KBSM53metaG_FD_184331 | JGI IMG/M metagenome (GOLD analysis project Ga0207645, IMG submission 184331) | Miscanthus rhizosphere microbial communities from Kellogg Biological Station, Michigan, USA - KBS M5-3 metaG (SPAdes) (version 2) | ecosystem: Host-associated > Plants > Roots > Rhizosphere >...
AACTCCGCCAGCGAGCTCGATGAGCTGATGACCGAAATTCCGTGCACGGCATGTCACGGTCGGCGCTTAAACCCGCGCGCGCAAGCGGTAAAACTCCAGGGCAAAACCATTTCGGAAGTGACGGCACTTTCAGTGGAAGACGCCAAGGGTTATTTCGAGGCACTCGATTTGTCCGGACCAGGCAACGCGGTTCGCGACCAAGCCGTGGCGGACAAAATCCTTCGCGAGATTCAGCAACGTTTGAATTTCTTATCAGAGGTCGGTTTGCCCTATCTGACCCTCGATCGACGTGCCGACACGCTTTCCGGCGGTGAGGCGCAGCGCATCCGGCTCGCCGCTCAGCTTGGATCGAATCTTCGTGGCGTCTGCTATATTTTGGACGAACCGACCATCGGACTACATCCGCGTGACAATCAGATGTTACTGGGAACTCTGCGGCGGCTCGAGAAGCTCGGCAATAGCGTCCTTGTAGTGGAACACGATGAGGCGACCATCGAGTCGGCGGACTTGATTGTCGATCTTGGCCCCGGCGCTGGCGTGCGCGGCGGCCATGTGGTTTCGGTCGGCACGGTCGAAGAACTCAAAAACAATCCGGCATCCCCCACAGGCGCTTATCTCCGCTCGGCAAAAAACCGCCTCGGACCCAAGCGTGAATTGAGTAAGGCTGGCTGGCTGACGATTCGCGGCGCGAAAGCGCACAATCTAAAAAATATCGACGTCAAGATCCCGCTCGGAATGTGGACCTGCGTCACGGGCATTTCGGGTTCGGGCAAAAGCACTTTGGTCAGAGATGTCATCTACAAAGGTTTGAAGTTGCAGCTCGGACAATTCGCCGGCCGGCCCGGCGCCCACAAAGAAATCGTGGGAGGGAAAGCGCTCGAGCGTGTGGTGGAAGTCGATCAAACTCCCATCGGCAAAACGCCGCGCTCCGTGCCCGCGTCATACGTCGGCCTGCTTGACGAGATTCGCAAGCTCTATGCACTCGCGCCGGAAGCGCGCTTGCGGGGTTTCACCTCTAGCCGGTTTTCCTTCAACGTCAAAGGCGGTCGGTGCGAAGCCTGCGCCGGTCAGGGAAAGATTCGCAAGGAAATGAGTTTTCTGCCGGACGTTTTTATCGATTGCGATGCCTGCAGCGGCGCACGCTTCAACGAAGAAACCTTGGCGATTCGCTTCAACGACAAAACCATCGCCGATGTTTTCCGTATGACCGTCGAGGAGGCGGTGCCGGTATTTCATGCATTTCCGAAGGTCGCCCGGCCGCTTAAAATCCTCGAAGATATCGGCATGGGCTACATCACGCTCGGCCAGGCGAGCAATACTCTCTCCGGTGGCGAAGCACAACGCATCAAGCTCGCCTATGAGCTCGGCAAAGAATCCCACGGTAAGACACTTTATGTTCTCGACGAGCCGACAACCGGCCTACACTTCGCCGACGTCGACAAGCTGATTGAAATCCTGCATCGGCTTGTCGATATGGGCAACACCGTCATCACGATCGAGCACAACCTCGATATCATCAAAGATGCCGATTACCTGGTCGATCTGGGTCCGGAAGGTGGAGAACAAGGCGGCCGAGTAGTCGCCAGTGGGTCGCCCATCGAAATCGCCCAGGACGGTAAAACCTCCCATACGGCACGTTTTCTACGCGACTACCTATATGAAGGTAGGGCTCGGGCTTCGCGCCAAGAGCCACACCAGGCCACTGCTTAAGTCCTCATGCGATTGTTCAGAATACTGCGGGCCGCGCTGAGCCTACGCTGTCCTCGTTGCGGCGTCGGCAAGCTCTACGCGAAACCATTCAGAATGTTCGAGCATTGCCCCCATTGCCAGCTCAAATTCGAGCGGGAACAAGGTTATTTCGTCGGCGCGATTTACATCAATTACGCCGCCACCGTCGCCATCGCCGTGCCCGGGTTTTTTTTGCTCGATGCGTTCACCACGATGACGATTCAGCAGCAGCTCGCCGTGTGGGTGCCGTTTGCGGTGATTTTTCCTCTGCTGTTTTTCCATCATGCCCGAAGCCTCTGGCTGGCACTCGATCATTTCTTCAATCCCTCCGAGTCCCTCTATTCTGTCCATGCCGCCCCCAGAGATTCTGCGGACCAGTAAGCAACATCGCGGCAAGCGCGCTGAAAGATTGACCTGGAGAACCCTGCAAGGGTAAGTCAGGGTCGCTGTCATCCGCATCCGATCTTTTCACCGGCGCATCCGACAATGACCCTGACTTCTCGGTTCAAAGTAAATATGGAGGTCGTTTCAGCCTAGCGGGTCTGTGGCTCACCGTAGAGGAAGTCATCCATCACCACGATGTCTTGATTGTCATCATCATCCGGGCCTGGCACCGTATCGCCGGTTGTGATGCGGACTCGTGCGATAAGCGGCTCATCGAAGACGACGCCGAAAAACGAAAGACTCGCATCACCCGGAGAAGCCGGGACGAAACTACTGAACAAAACTTTGCCATCGACGCCAAAATATTCGATTAGCGTGCTCGCCCCGCGGTTGCCTTTTTTCTTGCTAGGTCCGCTCCCATCCGGCTGATCAACATCCGTAAAAACTGCGCCGAAGCCATCGACCGTTGCTGGGACAGTCCCGTTGCTGCCGGGTAGAAAGAACGATCCCTCAGTGACGTTGCTGCCCACCGGAGCGAACAAGCGTGAAGGGCTGAAGGTACTGAAGATGGTGGCGTAGGTTGGATTGTTGAACAGCGCTGCAAGGCCGGCCGGAGGCGCTTGGGTAAGACCTAGCCCCGGTGTGGTGAACTGCGCGCCGCGAGTGTTTAGGAAGACGTTGAATGGGGTTACCGGATCTGTCGTAGTTAGGACGCTGGGGTTGCCGCCGTCCCAGTTGATCTCGCGGTGACCACTCTGGAGAGGGCCCGGGTTATTGTTATTGTTAGGGTTGCCGAGAGCGGCGCGATAAGCATCAACGGTGCTTTGAATCGAACTCGCGGTTATTCCAGCCGCTTGAAATACGGCTGGCGGAGTAAAGTCGTTGGGATTTTGCGGTTGCGCGGCTTGGGAAACCGCGACCAGAGTTGTGATCAAGGGAAAGCCAAAGGCGATGACGAGTGTCCCATATAAGTTCTTCTTCATGCTAGCATTCTCCTCTTAGTTTTTTGTAAATGTTTTAGGTTCCCTACCTCGACGGTACTTCACCCAGTGCGCGGCTATGCGCAGCTTAGACGGAGGTTTCACTGGCGAACTGCTCTAATTCATGGCACCTCCATTTGTTCACAATGTTGATTAGTCGCTTCGCCGCTCACCTCAGTACGCGTAAACGTTTGAGCGGTGGCTCGCCTCTAGCGCAACGTGCATGCCGCGCGCTCCCAGGCCGCGCACTGCGATACGTGTAGTGGTTCCCTCAATCAGGGTATGAGAATTGCCCGCGCGGAAAGAGTCATATGATTTCGCCCTTGTGGAGCATTACGCGCGAGTAGCCGTGATTGTGTAGAGCCGCGTTACCGCCCCACCGTAGAAGCGCACCCGCGAATCTTCACACAAACTTAATGTTTGAATAGCAGCTGAAATTTCGGCTTGATTGCCGATCTGTCGCCAGGCAGGGTCAGTGTGAGGTCCGTTGTCAGTGGCCGCGCGCCAGCGGGGTAGATGCAGAAAGCTGGTGCGATTCCATGGCTCGGATTGACGACAACCGCGCTGGTCGGTAGCTGGATCTGCTGAGCGGTCTTAAATGGGGTCGGGTGAGCCGAAGTACTGATTTATCATCAACGAACCACTATCCTAGGCCACAGTGGGCTCGCGCTTCCACGACTCACTTGCGAGCGAGATCCTTCTTTTGAAAAGAGAGATGAGATCATTTCCGTTTTCGAAATACGAGTGCATGAAAAAACCATCCCAAGCCTGGGCCATAAGCAGAGGTCTAGGACTGACAATGACCTCAATCCTATTGGCATTAACTCTTGACGTTTGCGCCACGTTTACTCAGCTTCATGCCTTTCCGGCGACTCCCCCACGAGTTCGTTTTACTGGAGTCCTTGTCCCGGTCAATGAGCAAACCCGGAAGGGTCTGCTGGAAGATCTTAATGTTGTCATTGCAAGAGAAAGGGCAACATTGCTGGTTGACAAAATGCAGACCATCGGAGGCGTTGGGCTCAATAGGATCATACTTCAACGCCTCTTTCCTCCATTGGTACATGTTATTGGTCCGGAGGACTTGATTCTTCGTTTGAAGAGCGCGGAGAGCGCGGACAAGATTCTCACCATAGAGGGCCTTCTCTATACCGCATCGAGGACGTTTTTTGTTATTAGAGTGGATGAGAGCGAACCATAACAGCCAAGAGCACCCTGTGCAGGTCTTAGATGAATAGATCCCACCATGATCAACCGATTCTGAGCCCCGCAGATTGGTCCTTGCTTTATGTCCTGAGGGAAGCCTAGGTTATCTCAAACTAACCGTTTGAGCTTATCCCACCGGGGCCGCAGGACCGGGAGCCCGAACCCTAGTCCATAGGGAGGAGGTCCCCACGATGTCCGTTGAGAAGCTTTTTGAACAGCGCCGACACTCCCGCAACAAAGGTCCTGCAATTAAACCGGTCAGCGATGCGGAGCTTTTAGCGCAAAAAATGGACGCGCTCGCTCGCAAGATCGGACAGATGGATCCCGATGATCCCAAGCGTCACGAATACGTAAACGAGCTTTGCGCGCTCGGGCTTCGTGCCTCAATGAGATCCTAACCGGCGAAGAATTTTTGCGTGCAGGACGCATCGTTTTTCTCCTGCTTCGCGACTGCTTAGTGGTGAACCGACGCGCGCTCAGTTCTTCATGTGACTCCACAAGAAAGCACGCGGGCTTTGGTGGGATCAAACAGAGTACAAGCCATGGGCGATTTGGCGGGAAGACAATGCGCCAGCATAGAAATCTATAACGTAAAACTGATATCGAGATCCGCAATCTCGGCAATCGTTCGGCCAATATGGTGCTGCAGGAATTTGTTCAGCTGATAACAAAAAACCGCATCATTGACTCCAAGGTATCCCATATAAGCTGTCTCATCGATAACCATTCTTATAAAGAGTGCCGTCGGAATATCATCGTGCAAAATGGTTCCCGTGAAAACTCCTACTTCTCCGTAAAGTTTTTTTATCGGCTTGGTCTTGGAATGCACCCAAACTGGAGGCCAAGACGGTCCGCCAGCAATGGTCAATGCAGGGTGATCTCTGAGCGTTGTTTTTGGCGGATACACAAGAACACTCAACCGCCAAATAAGGTGTGAGACAAGTAGCTTCGTCAAAAACCGCGACTCAACCGTGCAGCTTGGGTTTGCTCAACGACATCCCGTAACGATCATTATTCCGTCGTGGGACAATTGTCCGGGCGCAGATTACCTGAGCAATTAATTTCATCCGACCGCCAATCCCACTACACCCAGCACCATCGCACTTGCGCCCGCCAGTTTTCGCCGAGCGTTCCCCTCGCCGAGAAGACGCGTTCCCATCACCGTGCCGATCAAAATGCTGACCTCCCGCGCTGGCGCCACATAGCTGACCGGTGTGAAACGCATCGCGGTCAGCACCAGAAGATATGCCAATGGTATCAGGACCGCACAGGCGATCGCTTCGTATTTGTGCTCGCGCCACTCGCGGATCGTATGATCCGAATATTTCAATGCGATCGGAGTCAGAAAGAGCGCACGGCCCACGTTCGCGCCCCAATCCAAAACCAGCGGCGAGATTCCGAAATGGCCAACCGATTGTTTATCCCACAGGGTATACGCCGCAATGAACACACCCGTAATCACCGCGTAAATGAGCGCGTCGCGAGATTCGTTTTCCCATAATCGAGAGATATTCGTCGTCAGAATGATCGCGCCGCCGATGATCAGCAGGGCGCCAAGTACTGCGACGGGTGAAGGTCGCTCGCCGAGAAATAAGATTGCCGCACTCGCCGCCAGCAACGGCCCAGTGCCGCGCGCCATCGGATAGACCAAAGAGAGATCACCGACCCGATAGGCTTGATTCAACAATACGAAGTAGGCCGTGTGCAACGCTGCACTGCCGGCGATCAAGCCGATGCTTACGAAGTTGATATCGATTTGCCAAATTTCGATGATCGTGATCGTGGCCGGCGCATAGAGGAAGGCCGACAGAACTGCCACCAGCCAAGTGAACGTCGCATGCCCACCGGCATGCTTGTTAAAAAAATTCCAGGTGGCATGAATAAGCGCCGCGGCTAGGATGAGTATCAAAGCGAAACTGGTCATGGAGAAAGTTCGGACACTATTTCCGATGACTCATCGCCCAAACCGGCGCCAGTCGAACACGTTTCAAGACAAATTCTGGTGGGAACTAAATTACGATAAACAGGCTGCGCCGGACCACGCAATGTTTACACTCTCTCGACGGGTCAATCATCCGGCAGCGTAATCGGGTCACCGACGTGAATGGCTCCGCCGCTGAGAATTTCACTACGGAGCCCGCCGCGATGAACCAACCCGCGCAGCGCGCCGTGCTCGGTCAATCGCTCCAAGTGCGCACAGGGCTCACAGAGTCGCGTACCGCGCAACCGCACTTTACCGATGAAAAACTCCCGGCCGACCAGATGATTGAGCGCCACATCGCGGGTCACGATATTACGGCGCGATTTACCTGGGGCGATGTCGATGCCGTAGTCTCGCTTGAGGCCTTCGAGTGCCTCGATCTCAATCAAGGTCACATGCCGGCCGCTGCCGGGATCATGCGAATAGGTACCGATGCCGGCAAAATATCGATCGTCTATCAGCCCTCGCCCTGCGACCGCTTCGACTTGATCGCGATTCTGGATTACACCGGCGCCGGTGGGCGCGATGTGCAGCGAAACGACAAAGCCTTGCCGGGTCATGAGATCTGTTTTTTGCGGCGGGCAACAAGAGCGCTAATTTCCGGCGTTTGCACGCCCTGTTTGAGCAAATCGCACGTGCCCTTCTCGAAAATCTCTTGCGCTAACTGCTTCGTTCCGGTGAGCGCCGCTTTCAGGAACCCCGAGCCGTAGCTCACACGCGCTACGCCTAAGTCCTGTAGCTGGCTCACGCTCGGCGACTGCGGCCCAGCAAGAATACTGATCGCCGCTTTAACTTCTTTGGCGATGCGTCCGATGATTTCGGCTGAATGTAAGAACAAGTAAAAAATACAATCGCCGCCCGCTTCGGCGTAGGCGTTGCCGCGGCGGATCGCCTCATCGAGCGCTTTCGTCGAATCATCGGGAAAAACATGAAACGCGTCCACCCTGGCGTTCAGAAAGAATTCGCTACCCAGCTCGCGCTTGGTCTCCATGACGGCTTTGATCTTGCGGAGTTGCTCGGAAATTTCCACAAGGCCGCCCTTTCCTTTCGCTGCTCCGTCTTCGAGATTCATGCCCGCCACACCGCGCAATACCAGTGCGCGCACCGTTTCACGGACGCCATTCTCATCGCCATAGCCTCGTTCACCGTCAGCATTGAACGGCACGCTCACCGCGCCAGCAAAGCTGCCGCTGATCTCAATGAAGCGATCGCGGCTCATGACCTCGCCGTCGGCATAGCCCAGCGCCGCGGCGATCCCGCCGCTGGTACCTTGGATCGCTTTGAAGCCCATTTGTTCGAACAACAAAGCGCTCAACACATCGTAGGCACCCGGCATGACAAGAATCTCCGGCGCGCGTACCAATTCTCTGAGTCTGCGGCTCTTCTCATTGGCAGCGGCGATCACCGCACCCGGTATCGCTTCCATGATGACCTCCAGCTCATTTGATCAATGGATCGTATCGTAAGAGTCAGTGGTATGGAAGTCAGCCGCGCTATTCACATCAAAGCAAATAGCGGTTCTGAGCTGTCACAAAATTCGCTTTTCACTATCTGATTTCACAACCGAGATTCGCAAAAAAAAAATCAAATCCGTTTGGCGTTTTCGCGCGCGTTGCTGTGCCAGTTCGCCATGTGGCTGCGCTCCGTTTCGGAGAGCGCCTCAGCACGGTAGAACTTATCGTAAAACTCGCAGTCGACGTGAGTTGCTTGGAAGCCGAGTACAGTTCGGAACGGAGGAATGTATGCAGGAAACCGGCCGTACCGCTCGTAAACGTACTGGCAATAAGCGATCGTTGCATCCACTGCGCGTTCGCTGATTTTCGGAATACCTTTCGCAATCGCTGCTGGATCGCGCCAAGCGCTCTGTGTGATGCCGCCGCGAAACGTTCCTTGTGAACCGTATTTGATGTCAACAATCGCTCGCACAGCCTCTTTCATCGTTGCGTAAAATGGCGGACAAAAGGGCTGCAGCAAGACTTCGCCGTCGCGCTCCAATGCCAGCGGATAATGCACATTTCGATTGCTGCCCTTAAGACTCATCAGCCCTGTGATCATAAAATTTGCGCCGAGATATCGAGCCGTGGCCATGGTTCCCATACGAAAGCCCAGCGCTTCAAACCAGCTTGACTCGTGCTCCGCAAAATTCGGGAATCCGCCGATCCCGATCGCTTGCGACATCAATCCTAAATTCTGCAGCATCATGCCTTGCTCGACCGTCACCAACTCTGAGACCATAAGCTCCAAGCGTTGCACCGTCAGCACACGCCCATCGGCGGGATCGTCAAACAAATGGCCTCCCCTCCTGCGCGCAAATCGGCCGAGACCCGCGGCTCGGAATCCAGCGCGCTCATCGAGGACAAATGCGCCGGTATGCTCGTTGAAGATCTCAAGCAAACCGTTGATGTACATGAAAGTCAGTTCGTTGATCGGCAAAAAATATGTTGTGCCGGGCACGTAAAGCGACCAGCGGTTGACGTTGACGTTGAACATCGGCGCCACTGGCGGTGCGACGCGGCCGTCTTTGATCTTTACCCGCATGCGCCGGTAGATTTCGGTGAATTCATTTTGAGAGGCAAGATCGATCAGCGGCTGGATCTCCGTCGCCGCAAAATCTTGCGGACGCTTGATGAGATACGTCGCGTCATCGTTGACGATAACTAATGCAACGGTTTGGATCGCATCGCCGCTGGCGAATGTGCGCCCAAGGGAGCGCGCCACGATCGCGCCTCCTTGCTCCTGGGAAAACGGCAGATCGAGCAACGCAAACCCAGTGATGCCGCTCGCCGCAAAAGTCAAACACGCTTCTTCGTCCTCGGTCAAGGGAAACGGAGCGTGTCGGCTTTCATATGCCATTGGACCGCTCGGCATTTTCATACCCAAGCCAAAACGGCGCGAACGCCGCTGCTTCAGTGCGGCGAGGAGAGGATAGCGGTCGATTTGCGCGAATATTTCAGCAGACATAAGAACGCCTCCCATCGCTGCCTCATACCACAATCATCGGCCGCGCGAGAGGCGTAGATGCTAAGCGAGGATTAAGGCTTCTCGACGATATCCTTTTTTACTCCGGCAAACAGGGTGAGGATTTCTGTTCGCTCGTTATCGGCAACTTTGAACTTGTCCAAGGTCGCATTGAGATGTTTCACGGTAAGTTGCCAGTCGGACTCGGCTATTCCCAAGCCTGCATGCACGGTTTTCATGCTTCTGCCGAAATAGTAACAAGGCCCGCCGCTCGCTTCGCACAGTTGATCGACTACGTGCTGGCGCAGTTTTCTTAAGGAATCGGCGCTCACGCCGACGAAAAATCGCGACATCTGCTTGTCGGTCGCGAGTCGCCCAAGAAAATCGTCGGCCACCGCAGCGATCGCGTCGTAACCGCCGACGCGTTTATAGAGCGATGGGGTGGCACCCGTCATCTGGGGTTGCGCCGATGATACTCGCACGAACGATCCCCATAGCGTAATGCAAAAAATCATCAAGATCGTCGCTGAAATCACTTTATCTTTCATTTTCATCCCTCCCGTTGATTGTTAAAGCCGAATCAACCCAGCACTGACGAGCCCTTGCCACGTGAGTCCGACGCCGATCAGTAAGATAAATGCGGACGAGGCCAATGGTAGCCAACGCGTGATGATGCGCCCCTCGCCACGAAAGCGCGACATGAATCGCCGCGCGTAAACCATCAGCATGCCAACCGCGACCAGCACCGTCGCCAACCCCACGCTGAATGCACCGATCAACAGCAAACCCAACCCGATACGCTGCATCGACACCGCGCTCAAGAGCACCACTAACGCAGCGGGACACGGCACAATTCCACCGCTGACGCCGAGTGCCAACAGCTGCTTCAACGACACGTTCTCGTCGGGCTCGTGATGATGGTGCGCGTCTCCGTGGAAATGATGCTCGTGGTCGTGCGGCCCGTGATGGTGGTGGCGTGTGTGACCGTGCTGATGGGAATGCATTCCGTGCTTATCGCGGTGACGTCGCGCCAAAAGCATCGATCCGAGCGTCATGATCATGATGCCGGAAGCTAAACCGAGCCACGGATAAAGTCGTTCGGGCACAATGTATTGAGAAGCGTAAAGCGTTGCTAGACCGAGCAGATAGACGCCCGCTGTGTGCGCCGCAGTGACGACCAAACCGAGCAGCAGCGCATGCTTGAACGTCCCGTGCGATCCGACAAGATACGCCGCCACTAAGGTCTTGCCGTGGCCGGGCTCCAGCGCGTGAAACGCGCCGAGACCGACGGCAACCGCGAGAGCGAAGAGAATAATTTCCCAACCGAGCTGTTTTTGCGCCATCATTTCGGTGAATGCACTACGTGGCGTCGCTTGCCGGTTGGCGGTGAGCTGAACCGAAGGACCGTCGCTCGACTTCGCCATAATCACATCTCGTTCTGTTGCGCGCAAATCTTGCGGCGGTGAAATTTCGCGGGCTGACGCCCTTGCACTGGATACGGCATTTTTCACGGCGACCACTGGCGAAGCGACAGTGTGAACCAAAAAAGTGGTCTGCGCTGCCAACTGCTGCGGCGGGCTGTTCAACAGATCGGTCGGATAATCGCTCAGCTCATGGCTGCGATCCGCCATCGAAGCTGAACTGCTAATCAACTCTACGCCACGATCGGCCGCGACGATAATTTCCTTCCAACCTGCGCGGCCCGGAAAGTTTTCGTCTCGATAATTCAACAATTCCTCGCCACCGGTCGAAGCCGAAGCGAGCTTTGCTTTGAAGAGAATACCGATTTTCATCGTCGGCAAACCGCCGGCGCCCGGCGTAAATAAAATCTCTCTCGAAAACACGTTTAGCAGCAGTGGATTTCCGCTCAGCCGCAGCGACAAACCGCCGCGTAGTATCTCCGCTTTGCGCCTGACGTAAGCCTGGATGCCCTCGTCGTCCGCACGAGCTGTGACGCCGTTTTCCTGAAGTTCCTGGAACGTCGGAATCTCCGCGAGATCGAGAATATATTTAATCTCTAGGGCGTCCTTGCCGATGCGGATTCCTGAATAGTGACTGATACTGAAATTGCCCATTGGATGGGCCCGGGCCGAGGCGGTGAAGAATATGGAACTGGCGGCAATCGCGAGTGCCGCAATAAAGTAAGCACGCATCACCTTAGCCTCCCTGCCGTTCGGGATTCATGGCCGCACGATCAATATCCCGTTCGACTTGGTGCAAAGCTTCCGCGGCTGTTCGAGCGAACAAGGGATGAAAATACGGATTTAGCGCGAGAGCTCGAGAAAGAGATTCTTTGGCTTTGGTTTTTTCACCGAGCGATTCATAAATCATGCCGGCATGAAAAAACAGCTTCGCGTCTTGGGTTCCCAACCTCAGTGCCTGATCGATCGCCGTTCGTGCCTCTGCGAATTTTCCGTTTCGATAAAGATTCCAGGCCACGACGTCGTAGGCGTAAACGTCGCGCCGGTAATCCAGCTCGCGGAGCGCAAGTTCCAAACCTTCCTTCGGCTTGATATCGTGATCGGCGTAAAAATAGGCGAGCTCGCGGTTGTAAAGAACTTTGTTGATCTCGTTCAGCCGACCGATGTACTCGACCAACTCAAATTGTCGCTGGGCCTCTTCGCGTCGACCGCTCCTGGCATAAATATCTCCTAATGCCGCGACGTAGTCGGGCATCGGCAGGATAGCGATCGCCTTTTCATAGAGCTTGATTGCGTCACCGTACTGCTTCTGCGCAAAGCGTAGCTGCGCCAAGCTCGCCAGCGCTCGATAATAGTTCGGATAGCTCTCCAATGATTGCTGGAAATACTTTTGTGACTTCGATAAATCGCCTATAGCAAAGTATTCCATGCCGAGTTGCCACTCGGTCCAGGCGATACTCTCGCTCGGCTGCTTCGCAGCTTTCCCGAGCGCGACCGCGCGCTCCAGATCCGCAATCGCGGCGGCGTTATCGCCGCGCATACTCTTCAAGCCCGCGCGCCGGCTGTAGGAATACAAGCTCTGCTCGAGTTCGATCATATAATCGTATGCCGCTCCCGCCTCGGCGTATTGGCCAACTTCGAGCAGCGCGTCGCCGAGAATTCCGTAGGAGTCGCCGTCCTCCGGATTCATCTCTACGGCCCTGCGCGCTTGCGCCGCCGCCGGCCCGAATTCGTGGCGTGAATAGAAAACATAAGCGAGAGCGCGCGCAGCACGAAAATTTTTCGGCATGATATCCAAAGATTTTTTTAACGCCTCTTCGGCACGGCTAAAATAGCTCGGGTCGCCGGTTTCTCGCGCCTTGCGAATGAGCGCATCGCCCAGTCCGAGAAGCA
>Ga0207645_10003193_pt1 | contig 12537 bp, 12 predicted proteins | sample KBSM53metaG_FD_184331 | JGI IMG/M metagenome (GOLD analysis project Ga0207645, IMG submission 184331) | Miscanthus rhizosphere microbial communities from Kellogg Biological Station, Michigan, USA - KBS M5-3 metaG (SPAdes) (version 2) | ecosystem: Host-associated > Plants > Roots > Rhizosphere >...
CATGAATGTTCTCGTCACCGGCGCGGCCGGGTTCATCGGCATGCATGTCTCCCAGTTGCTGCTGGCGCGAGGTGACACGGTGGTCGGCCTGGACAACCTGAACGACTACTACGACCCGCAACTCAAGCGCGATCGTCTGGCGCGCCTGACGCCGAAGCCCGGCTTCCGGTTCGTGCAGATGGACGTGGGCGACCGCCCCGGCATCGAGCGACTGTTCGCGGCCGAGCGCTTCGACCGCGTCGTGCATCTCGCGGCGCAGGCCGGCGTGCGCTACTCGCTGGTCAACCCGCAGGCGTACATCGACAGCAACATCGTCGGCTTCACCAACATCCTCGAAGGCTGTCGCCACCACCAGGTCGAGCACCTGGCCTATGCGTCGAGCTCGAGCGTCTACGGCAGCAACACACAGATGCCGTTCTCGGAGACGCACAACATCGATCATCCAGTGAGCATGTACGCGGCCACCAAGAAGGCCAACGAACTGATGGCGCACACCTACAGCCACCTGTTCGGGCTGCCGACGACCGGCCTGCGCTTCTTCACGGTCTACGGGCCGTGGGGACGGCCCGACATGGCGCTGTTCCTGTTCACCAAGGCGATGCTCGAAGGGCGGCCAATCAACGTGTTCAACAACGGCCGGATGATCCGCGACTTCACCTTCGTCGATGACATCGCCGAGGGCGTCGTGCGCGTGCTCGACCGCTGCGCCACCGCCGATCCGGCATTCGATGCTGCGCGCCCGAACCCGGCGCGCAGCAACGCGCCCTACCGCGTCTTCAACATCGGCAACAACGATCCGGTACAGCTGATGGACTTCATCGAGGCCATCGAAGACGCGCTTGGCATGCAGGCCCAGAAGAACATGATGCCGCTGCAGGACGGCGATGTGCCCGCGACCTATGCCGACGTGTCGGCGCTGGCCGAATGGACCGGGTTTTCGCCGGCGACGCCGGTGCGCGAAGGGGTGGGCCGCTTCGTCGCTTGGTATCGGGATTACTTCAAGGTGTGAGCCGGCCCGGGGCGCGCTGCTCGGCCATCACGCCGCTGTTTCAAGGGAGGCAACCACAATGACCACCATTGCAGTCATCGGTCTGGGCTATGTCGGCCTGCCGCTGGCGGTCGAATTCGGCAAGAAGTTCACGACCCTGGGCTTCGACCTGTCGGCCGACAAGGTCGAGGCCTATCGGCGCCACGTCGATCCGACCGGCGAGGTGAGCAGCGACGACCTGAAGGCCAGCGTCCACCTGCGCTGCAGCACCGATCCGAAGATCATCGGTGAAGCCGATTTCATCATCGTCGCGGTGCCCACGCCGGTCGACGACGCACACCAGCCCGACTTCACGCCGCTGGTCAAGTCGTCCGAGAGCGTCGGCAGGCACATCAAGCGCGGCGCGACCGTGGTGTTCGAATCGACGGTCTACCCGGGTGCGACCGAAGAGGTCTGCATCCCGATCATCGAAAAGCATTCCGGGCTGACCTGGAAGCAGGATTTCTTCGTCGGCTACAGCCCCGAGCGCATCAACCCCGGCGACAAGGAACGCACCGTCACGAAGATCACGAAGGTGGTGGCCGGCGACACGCCGCAAACCCTGGAGAAGGTCGCCGAGGTCTATGGTGCGGTGATCACCGCCGGCGTCTACCGGGCCAGCAGCATCAAGGTCGCCGAAGCCGCGAAGGTGATCGAGAACACCCAGCGCGACCTGAACATCGCGCTGATGAACGAGCTGTCGGTGATCTTTCAGCGCATCGGCATCGATACGCTCGAAGTGCTTCAGGCCGCGGGCACCAAGTGGAACTTCCTGCCGTTCCGACCGGGGCTGGTCGGTGGTCACTGCATCGGGGTCGACCCGTATTACCTGACCCACAAGGCCGAGATGCTGGGCTACACGCCGCAGGTGATCCTGGCCGGCCGGCGCATCAACGACAGCATGGGCAAGTACGTCGCCGAACAGACGATCAAGCAGATGATCGCGAACGACCTGCCGGTCAAGGGCGCGGATGTGATCGTGCTGGGCATGACCTTCAAGGAGAACTGCCCGGACCTGCGCAACAGCAAGGTGATCGATGTCGTGCGCGAGCTCCAGAGCTTCGGCGTCAACGTGCTGATCCACGACCCGATCGCCGATGCATCGGCATGCGAACACGAATACGGCGTCACGCTGACCCCCTGGGAAGCGCTGCCGACCGCCTGTGCCATCGTGGCGGCCGTGTCGCACAGCGAGTATGCGCAGATGGGGGTCGCGAAGTTTGCCGAGCGGCTCGTGCCCGGCGGCGTCTTCGCCGACGTGAAGAGTTGCTACGACCCCGCCGCCATCGCCGCGGCCGGCCTGCGCTTGTGGCGACTTTGACCGCCCGACCATCGATGCGGGCCGAGCGTCGATGCGACGGCGTCAGGGCCGACGAATAGGCTGGACCGTCGCATTGACCGCAGTTAACATTCTGTAGCGTTCGCGCCCAGGGCACTGCCTGTGCGCGCTGGTGCGGCAGGCGCCTCGCGCGCCGATCCCGGGACCCTTCGTTCGATCGGGAAGTCGACAATGTGCTCAGGTTCACTTCGTCGGGGAGGCATCACGATGCTGCTCGCCGCGGCGAGCGCCGGCCAGGGCCACGCCGGACCGACCCGCCTCGACGACGCATCGCCCCTCGGTGAGCGCGCCGAGACCAGCGCAGGTGCCGCGCCGAACCCGGCGGCCTCGGCATTCGCGCCGACCGGCGAATCGTCCGATCTCGGTCGGGCCCGTCCGCGGCGCGAGACGCTGACCCTCGAATCCACCGAGAGAATGGTTCGGCAGGGACTGGGCGAGGCGCCCGTCTCGCTGGTCGGTGCCAATCCGACCCCAGACCTTCCAGTCAGCCCGTTGGAGTCGCCGGAAGTGTCGCGCAGGCGGCAGCCGCCCGCGCTGCCGGTGCAGGCGCCGGTCCGCGATGAAGACGACAGCGTGAGCCTCGCGAAGGATGTCGCCGTGGCTGCGCTGAAGTGGGTGCAAGGCATCCTGCCGTTGGGCCCGTCGAAGCCGGCCGAACGCCCGGTCGCCAACTCGGGCCTGCCGGCCGAGGGCGTCGAGTTGCCGATGGAAGTGGCCAGCGGTTCATTCTCGGTGCGGCCCGACCGGCCCGTCGCCGAGCCCGAGATCACGAGCGCGCAACGCGATGTCGACCGGGCGATACGTTCGGTTGAAGCAGGCGAGCGCCGAAGCGGGGTCGATCCGGCCGTCGACGATGTGTTCCTGCGTGCGCTCAAGTTCGGCCGCGCGATCGTCAGCCATCCGCTGACGTGGCTGATCATCGTGTTGATCGGCGTCGGTCACTTCATCGCGGTACGCGCCGGGCGAGAGAAGTAGCAGAATACGGCGCTCCATTGACCGGGGTGCCGCGCAAGTCAGCCCATGAAGTACAGGATCGCCCTGCAGGGCTTCACGGGCGTCGATCGTCGCGAGCTGCTCGACTGTCTCGATCTGCCGCAAGCGCGGCAGCCCGGCTATGCGCTTGACGATTCGCTCGCGCACGCCGATCTCGTCATCGCCAACGGCGACTCGCAGGACGTGATCTTCAGCGTGGTACGTCAGGGCCGCGTGTCGACGACGGTATTCATCGGTGCGCTGGCGCCGGCCGGCGCGCCGGTTCATCTGCGCCGCCCGTTCGATGCGGCGAGGCTCCTGCGCAGTCTGGATGACCTGATCGCTGAAGGTCGGGTGCCGCCCGGTTCGTCTGCCCGGGCCGCTGAAGGCGTCGAGCTGCCGCACGACGTGCCGCCCGGGCGATCCGATGCCACGGCCGAGGCGCGCTCCGTGGCCAAGGCGGCGGCGCGCCAGGCCGCGCGCCGCGCGCGGGTGGCGAGCATGGCGCGGGCGCCGAGTTCATCGCCGTCGAACATCCTGGTGCTTGACGAGGACGATGCTGCGCGCGAACACCTGTGCCGCCTGGTCGAAGGCTTCGGCTTTTGCGCCTATCCGGTCACCAGCGTCGCCCAGGCCGCCTGGATGATGCAGACGCGGGCGTTCAGCGCGGCCTTTCTCGACATCGCGTTCGATGACACGGCCGGCGCAGACGCGATCGCCCTGTGCCGTCTGATCAAGGCCGCGCCGGCCGCGGGCTCTGCATGCGCGCTGATCGTCATGTGCGGCGCGCTCACGCCGACCGATCGGGTGCGCGCGGCCCTGGCCGGCGGCGATGTCGTGCTCGACAAGCCGATCGCACGCGGCGATGTTGCCGGCGCGCTCGAGGATTGCGGCGTCGCGCTGCCGCTGGACGCCAGGCGCCGCTGAACCGCACCCCCCACAGAATGGGGGTGGCGCCGCCGGTGCAGGCCGGGGACACCGTGACATACTGGCCGCGCCCGGCGTGCCGGGCGACCCACGGAGATGACGCCCATCCTGCAACTCGACGCGCTGGCCATCTGGAAGCGCAGCGCCAGAACCGCTGGCCTGGTCCTGGCGGGGCTCTGCGGCGCGATGGCGCACGCCACGGGTCCGATCGACACCGCGACCGTCGAGGGCGCGTCGGTCGCGGCATTGCGTGAACAGGCCTCGGGCTACGAGCACGGTGCGGGTATCGCCAAGGACATGACGCGTGCGCTGGCGCTGTATTGCGAGGCGGCCCGGCTCGGCGATGCCGACGCGCAGTTCAATCTCGGCTGGATCTATGCCAATGGGCGAGGCGTGCCGCGCGACGACTCGACCGCCTCGTTTTTCTTCGCGGCAGCCGCAGAACAGGGTGTCGAGCAAGCGCGCCGCATGCTCGACATCGTCGGCCCGCCGGGCAAGGCGATCCCGGCCTGCATGATCTTGCCGGAGGTGCCGCCGCCAGAGCCTGCGCCGGCAGCGGCGCCCTTCCAGATCCGAACATCCGCGCCGAAGCCGCTGGTCGATCTGGTGAAGAAGATGGCGCCAGCCTATCGGATCGAGCCGCAGCTGGTCCTGGCGATCATCGAGGTGGAGTCGAACTTCGACAGTGCCGCGCTGTCGCCGAAGAACGCCAAGGGCCTGATGCAGCTGATTCCGGACACCGCCAGCCGATTCAATGTCAAGGACGCGTACGACCCGAAGCAGAACATCCGCGGTGGTCTGGCCTACCTGCGTTGGCTGCTGGCGTACTTCGAAGGCGATCTGGCACTGGTCGCCGCGGCCTACAACGCCGGCGAGGGCACGGTGGAGCGGTACCGCGGCGTACCGCCGTACGCGGAGACGCGCCGCTACGTGAGCCGGATCTTGCAGGCGGCAGGCTCGTCGGTGCATCCGTACGACGCCCATGTCGTCGCCCCCTCGCCGCGCCTGCGGGCCATCCGAACCGCCGCGCTGGGCAACTGAACCGCAGAGATCGCTCCGCGGTGCGGGCGACGGTGCCCGTGCACCTTGATACAGCGCCGGAGCGATCCGGTGGCAGACTCCACGCATACGGAGCGCGCATCAGCGTGTACGGGGCGAGGGTGAGAGATGCATCTGAATTCAATTGTCGGGATTCCCTTTGAATCGACCCATGCGCGGCACATGCTGCCGATGCCGGATCACGGTTCTGAACGGCCCGAACAACAACGGCGAGCGCGGCTGTTCACGATCCGCGCCGCCGATTCCGCCGGTCAGCGCAGCTCCGCCAGCATTCTCGTGAACCGCATGTATGCCTGGCGTGGTTACAAGAATGCCGAGCTGCCCAAGGACGGCGGGGACCGGATCACGCTGGTGGCGACCGACCACGACACGACGATCGGAACCATCACGATCGGCTTCGATGGTCCCGAGGGGCTGCTCGTCGACGATTTGTTCAGCGATCGCGCGAACGAGTTTCGTGGCCAGGGCGTCATGCTGTGCGAGTTCATCAAGCTCGCGATCGACAAGGTCGTCCGGTCCAAGCGCGTGCTGGCCTCGTTGTTCCATGTCGCCTTCATCTACGCCCATGAAGTCAAGGGCTTCGACAAGATCTTGATCGAGGTCAACCCGCGCCACGTGCGCTTCTACGAGCGCATGCTCGGCTTCGAAGTGCTCGAGTCCGCCCGGCTGAACCGACGCGTCAATGCACCGGCCGTGCTGCTCGGGCTCGATCTGAACTATGTCCATGAGCGCATCGCCGAGATGGGCCGGCGTGCGCCAGATTCCGAAGTCGAAGGGACCGAGCGATCACTCTATCCGTACTGTTTTTCTGCGCACGAAGAGGCTGGCATCGCCGGCCGGCTGCGTGTGAACGCCGCCAGCTGACGGCCGGCGCGCCCCGGGGGCGTCCTGCGCGACGCAACTCGATACAACCTCGCCCAATCTCGACTTAAGCGAGCGCGGGTATGCGCCGAACAACTGCTACGGCGGCAGAGCACTCACTGTTCGCGCCCAAGCAGCCCCGGCCTGATGCTACAAGTGCGCCATTCCGGGTCGTGCAACCGCATGCGAAGGATGCAGCAATGTCTGAAAACACGATCATCGGTGCTCCGTTCGATCGAACCAATCGCCTCAAGTCGATCCTCGCCGACAGGCGGCAGCCCATGGTCAGCGACGATGCGGACCAGATCGCGTCGCGCTTGTTCAAGATTCGCGCGGCTCATTCGTCGGGCCAGCGCAGTTCGGCGAACATCCTGATCGACAGGATGTACTCATGGCGCGGCTATCAGACCGAGAGCGGCGCGCTCGAAGACGGTCAGAGCCTGGATCGAATCACGCTCGTCGCGAGCGATCGAGACGTCGTCATCGGCACGATGAGCGTGGGCTTCGACAGCCCCGCCGGGCTGCTGGTCGAGGATCTCTTTCCAGTCGAGGTCAATGCCTTGCGCAAAGCCGGCAGCCGGATCTGCGAGTTCACGAAGCTGGCGATGGACGCCGAGCTGAGCTCGAAGCAGGTGCTGGCCTCGCTCTTTCACGTGGCCTATATCTACGCGCACCGCATCAGGGGCTTCGATTGCCTGATGATCGAGGTCAACCCGCGCCATGTCAGGTATTACGAAAGAGTGCTGGGATTCGAGGTGCTCGGCCCTGAACGGCTCAATCGCCGCGTGAATGCGCCGGCGGTGCTGCTGTGCCTGCGCTTTGCGCACACCCAGGAGCAGATCGGCAAGTTCGGCGGCCAGCCGCATCTGGCCGCGGCGCAACGCTCCTTGTATCCGTATGCGTTCTCGGTCGCCGAAGAGGCAGGCATCGTCGCCCGCCTGAAGAACCCCGTCGCCAACGCCGCATCGGCCTACCGCCACTAGCCTTGCGGCGCGCCGCGCCGCCGCTACGCTCGCAGGGGTCGGCCGTCGGTCGCCGATTCCTGCGTCCGCGGTGCATGACGCCCCGCAACGCGCGCTGCCTTGCCTGATCACGGCCCTCGCTGCTACCATCGCCGCTCGATCCAGCCTGCCTGTGCCCACGCCATGATCTTCCACGCCGCCCACCATGACCGCGCCGCGCATGCTGGCGTCTCGGCCGTGGGCGCTGCGTGGGTTGATTCCGGCACCGTGCTCGGCATCATCGTGGTCGACGCGAATCGACCGGCGCTCATCGCCGCGTCGCGCGGCGGGCTGCTGAAGCAGTTCCGCATCGTGCGTTAGCCCTCTCGGCATCCACTTCTGATCAAGTGTCCGCTGAGAGCTCAGCGGAAGAATCGAAGTCGGCTTCGTCCCTTTCGCTGCACCGGGTCCAACGACCCACCGAGGCGCTCACAAGGCGCCCGCGAAAGAAGAAGAAAGAGAGCGTGACCATGCGCAATCTCCAGATTGGATTGATGAGCAGGCTGCAGCGCCGGCTCGCGCTGCCCGCAGGCGACCTCTTGCGCGATGCGAGATACCGGCGCCTGTGGTTGTCGATCGTGATCAGTTCCTTCGGCGGGCAGGTCACGATGCTGGCCTTGCCGCTGACGGCCGCGGTGCTGTTGCATGCGAGCCCGACGCAGATGGGGCTGCTCACGACGATGGAAATCCTGCCGTTCGTGCTGTTCTCGCTGCCCTCCGGCGTCTGGCTCGACCGGGTGCGCAAGCTGCCCGTCTATGTCGTCGGCGAGACCGCGCTGGCGCTGATCGTCTCGGGCGTGCCGCTCGCGTGGTGGCTCGGCTGGCTGACGATGACGTGGCTGTACGTCAGCGCCTTTCTGATCGGGACGATCTTCACGACCGCCGGCACCGCGGCGCAGATCGTGCTCACGCAAGTCGTGGCGCGCGAGCGGCTGGTCGAGGCGCATGCGAAGAACGCCCTCGCGACCTCGGGCGCCGAGGTCGCCGGCCCGGCGCTGGCCGGTGCGCTGATCAAGCTGGTCGGTGCGCCGCTGGCCTTGCTGGTCGATGCGGTGGGCCTGTTCGCATCCGCGGCAATCCTGCGCGGCATCGACGTGGCCGAGGACCGCCGGCGGCGCGCCGATGCCCATTTCGTGCGCGACCTGCGACTCGGCGTTCGCTTCGTGGTGCGACATCGGCTGCTGATCGCGCTGGCGCTCGTGGTCGGCGTCTGGCAGATGTGCCACAACGCGGCACTCGTGGTGCAGATCCTGTTCGCGACGCGCACGCTCGGCCTGTCGGAACAGGCGATCGGCCTCAGCTATATGGGCATGGGCGCGGGCACGGTCATGGCAAGCGTGTTCGGCAACCGCATCAGTCGTCGCATCGGGCCCGGCCCCTGCCTCGTGCTCGGGTTCGGCCTGTGCGGCGCGGGCTGGCTGCTGCTGGCAGTGGCGCCCGCCAATGCGCTCGGCGTCGCGGCGTTCGCGATGATGCTGATGCTGTTCTCCACCGGCGCGGTGCTGGTGTTCATCAACTTTCTTGCGCTGCGCCAGGCCGTCACGCCCGAGCCGCTGCTGGGCCGCATGACCAGCACGATGCGCTGGTTGATCCTGCTTCCCGCGGGCCCGGGCGCGCTGCTCGGCGGCTGGCTCGGTGAACATTTCGGCCTGCGCAGCGCGCTCGCATTCGCGGGATGCGCGGCGCTGGTGCTGGCGCTCGCGGGATGGCGCGCGCCCATCATCCGCAACGTGCGCGGCTTGCCGCGTCCGGAGCGCGAACACGACTGGATCGGCGCCGAGGCCGATGTGCGTGCGGCGCGCCAGCTCGCCGATTCGGTCTGATGAAGGAGAGACGACGATGGAGCCCTTGTTCGAAGACGTGCCGGAGCGCGTCGAGTCGCCCCGGCTGGTCATCCGCGTCTGCCATGCCGGCGACGCACCGGCCTTGAACGCCGCGGTGTGCGAATCGCTGGACGCCTTGCACCCTTACATGCCGTGGGCGCAGACCGCGCCGACCCTGGCGCAGAGCGCGGCCGAATGCCGGCGGCTGCAGGCCAGGTTCCTGCTGCGGGAGGATCTGACGATGTTCATGTTCGAGCGCGATGCGCAGGGCGGCGAGGGCGCCTATGTCGGCGGCATCGGTCTGCATCGCATCGACTGGCAGGTGCGGCGCTTCGAGATCGGCTACTGGTGCCGCAACAGCCGCGTCGGACAGGGCTTCGTCAGCGAGGCGGTTGCGGCGCTGACGCAGCTCGGGTTCGATGCGCTGCGTGCGCGCCGCATCGAGCTGCGCATGGACGACGGCAACCAGCGCAGCCGGCGCGTCGCCGAGCGCGCCGGCTTCACGCTCGAAGGCGTGCTGCGCCGCCAGTCGCTGACGCCGCAGGGCGAACCGCGCGACACGCGCGTCTATGCGAAGCTGCGCGAGGCTTCAGTCGTCGGCTGAAGGGCGGCTCGCCGTTGCGCTGGGCGCCTGGTCGGGCCCGAATCGATCGACCGCGTCGGTGATGATCCCGTCGACGCCGATGCCGATCAGCCGCTGCGCCTCGGCCGCGTCGTTGACCGTGTAGACCAGGGCGCGCATGCCGGCACCGTGCAGCCGCGCGATGACCCCGGCATTCATCAGCGCCCGATCGGTGACGACGGCGACACAACCCAGTGCCTGCGCCTGCCCGAACCAGCGCTCGGGCAGTCGATCGAGCAGCAGCGCGCGCGGCCAGCGGGCATCGGTGTCGCGCGCCGCCTGCAAGGCGTCGGGGCTGAACGAGCTCAGCAGCGGCGGCACCGGTCGCCCGGCCCACAGCCGCGCGACCGCGCTCGCAACTGCCCGCCCGGTTGCCAACTCGGCCCCAGGGGTCGGCTTGATCTCGATGTTCAACGCGAAACCGTTGGCGATGCAGTAGGCCGCGATGTCGTCGAGACTGGCGAGCGGCTCGCCCGCGTAGGCAGGGCTGTGCCAAGCGCCGGCATCGAGCCGCGCCAGCTCGTCCCAGCGGCACTGCGCGGCGTCGCCTGCCCCCGATGTCGTGCGCTGCAGCGTCGCATCGTGCAGCAGGAACGGCACGCCGTCGGCGCTGAGCTTGACGTCGCATTCGAACGCGCGGTAGCCGTGGCGCGCGCCGAGGCGAAACGCCGCCAAGGTGTTCTCCGGCGCGAGCTTGCCGGCGCCGCGGTGGGCGATCCACAGCGGGTACGGCCAGGGGCGCAGCCCGGCCGGCGCGGGATCAGACACGTTGCTGGCTCGCCGCGTCGAACCAGTGCATCCGGTCCGGCGAGAGCTGCAGGCTGACGGTGTCACCGACCTTGGGCGGCGTCACCGTGGCGTCGATGCGCGCGGTGAACAGCGTGTCGCCCATGCGCCCATACACCAGCCGCTCGGCGCCCAGCATCTCGAGCGCCTCGACCTTCAGCGGCCAGCCCGGCGAACCGTTCTGGCTAAGTCCGACGTGCTCCGGCCGCAGCCCCAGGATCAGCGCACCGGCGCGCGGCGCGGCGTCGGGCAGCTCCAGGCTCTGGCCGGCGACGGCGAAGCGCGCGCCGTCGGCCGTGCCGCTGATCAGGTTCATCGGCGGCGAGCCGATGAAGCCGGCGACGAAGGTGCTCGCCGGCCGGTGGTAGACCTCCTCGGGCGTGCCGATCTGCTCCATGCGCCCGGCGTTCATCACGATCATGCGCTGCGCCAGCGTCATCGCCTCGACCTGGTCATGGGTCACGAACAGCGAGGTGACGCCGAGATCGGCGTGCAGCTTCTGGATTTCGAGCCGGGTCGCCGCGCGCAACTTGGCGTCGAGGTTCGACAGCGGCTCGTCGAACAGGAACACCTGCGGCTGTCGCACGATCGCGCGCCCCATCGCGACCCGCTGGCGCTGGCCGCCCGAGAGCTCGCGGGGCTTGCGCTGCAGGTAAGGCCCGAGCTCGAGGATCTTCGCGGCCTTGTCGACGCGCACCTTGATCTCGGCCAGCGGCACCTTGGCGATCTTCAGGCCGTAGGCCATGTTGTCGAACACGCTCATGTGCGGGTACAGCGCGTAGTTCTGGAACACCATCGCGATGTCGCGCTCGCTCGGCTCGATATCGTTGACGACGCGCCCGCCGATCGCGATCCGGCCCTCGGAGATCTCTTCGAGCCCGGCGACCATCCGCAGCAAGGTGCTCTTGCCGCAGCCCGAAGGCCCGACGATGACGATGAACTCGCCGTCGGCGATCTCGGCGTTGACGCCGTGGATGACCTGGTTTGCCTTCGGGCCGTGGCCGTAGCGCTTGACGACGTCGCTGAGCGTGATGGATGCCATGTTGGAGTGTCTTCTACTTTTCAGTCTTCATTTTTCCGTATCCACCAGGCCCTTGACGAACCAGCGCTGCATGAAGATCACGACGAGCGCCGGCGGCAGCATCGCCATGATCGCGGTGGCCATCACGATGTTCCATTCGTTGCCCGAATCGCCGCCGGCGATCATGCGCCGGATGCCGATCACCACCGGGTACATGTCTTCGCTGGTGGTCGCCAGCAGCGGCCACAGGTACTGGTTCCAGCCGTAGATGAACTGGATCACGAACAGCGCGGCGATCGAGATCTTCGACAGCGGCAGCAGGATGTCCCAGAAGAAGCGCATCGGCCCGGCGCCGTCGATCCGCGCCGCCTCGACCAGCTCCTCGGGCACCGTCAGGAAGAACTGCCGGAACAGGAAGGTCGCGGTCGCCGACGCGATCAGCGGGATCGTCAACCCGGCGTAGCTGTTGAGCAGCCCGAGGTCGGCGACGACCTTGTAGGTCGGCAGGATGCGCACCTCGACCGGCAGCATCAGCGTCACGAAGATGGCCCAGAAGAACAGGCCGCGAAACGGGAACCTGAAGTACACCAGCGCGAACGCCGACAGCAGCGACACCGCGATCTTGCCGAAGGTGATGACGAGTGCAGTGACCAGGCTGACCCACATCATCCGGCCCACTGGCGCATTGGAGCCGGCGCCGCCGCCGTGGCCGGTCAGTGCGGCGCTGTAGTTGTCCCAGAAGTGAGAGCCAGGCAGCAGCGGCATCGGCGCCTGCACGATCTCCTGAGCAGTGTGCGTGGACGCGACGAACGCCAAGTACAGCGGGAACGCGACGATCAGGATCCCCAGGATCATCACGGCATGGGCGAGCAGCCCCAGGGTGGCGCGGCGTTCAACCATGAGGATGGTGCCCCCCGCCGGCTGGGTACAGCCGACGATCCCCCGAGGGGATGCGGGTCGGCCGAGGGCCACGAAATGGGCCTCTTCGTGGCCCATGGCGACCCGGCGCTCGGCCCTCGTCGAACGCGTCCATCAGTAGTTCACCTTCTTCTCGACATAGCGGAACTGCAGCACCGTCAGCGCCACGACGATCAGCATC
>Ga0207645_10003194_pt1 | contig 12537 bp, 12 predicted proteins | sample KBSM53metaG_FD_184331 | JGI IMG/M metagenome (GOLD analysis project Ga0207645, IMG submission 184331) | Miscanthus rhizosphere microbial communities from Kellogg Biological Station, Michigan, USA - KBS M5-3 metaG (SPAdes) (version 2) | ecosystem: Host-associated > Plants > Roots > Rhizosphere >...
CGTAAACTTCCACGACGCGTCCGCGCGGAAATCCGCCTACACCAAGCGCGCGGTCGATCAAGATGTTGCCGGTGGGAATGACTTCGATGTCGACGATCTTTTCGTCGCCGAGCCGCATGATCGCGCCGTCGCCGTAATCTTTGGCGATCTGTTGGATGGCGAGGTCGAGGTTTTTATTGCGGGCAGCGACAAGCTTGTCTTCGGAGGGTTTTTCTTCGGTTTTGGTGGCCATAAACGGGGTTCTTTAGGTACGACGCGGCAACGATTGCGCCAAGTAGAAAAGCGCGCCTGTGGCGAAAAAGATTAGTTTAGGAAAGAAAAAAGCCGCGGATCTGGCGATCCGCGGCTCTGGTTCCCTAACCGAATCAGAATTACGACACGGTGATTTTGCGCGGTTTCACTTCCTCCGCTTTGGGGAGCGTGAGGGTGACCACGCCCTGGTTCATGCGGGCGGCGATTTTCCCGCTGTCGATCGAGGGATCGATCTCAAACGAGCGGCGATAATTCTGCGCCCGGGATTCGCGATGGACCAGTGTTCCGTCGATCGCCGGGTTGGAACGACGACCGATTATCGAGAGTTCGTTGTTCTCGATCGAGATCTCGAGGCCGTCCTTATTTACCCCAGGCATCTCGAGCTCCAGGAGGTAGCCGTCGGCGGTTTCGCTGACGCTCGCCGGCGGAGTGATGAACTTCTCGAGTTCGCGGCGACCGGCCGCTCTCCCATTATTTTCGCGTACTAAGTTGGTGGTCATGGATTTCCTTTCTTGAATTTTGCCGGCGAATTGGGTCCGCCGACGGTGATTATTCGATGCTGACTTCGACTTTCTTCGGCTTCGCTTCCTCGGACTTAGGGAGGGTAACGGTGAGAATGCCATCTTTATAAGAGGCACTGACTTTGCTCGCGTCGACTCGCGTCGGGAGAGTGACGCTGCGGCGAAATTTGCCACTGAAACGCTCGGTGCGTTCGGCGTTTTCACCTTCGCCCGTGGAGCTCTGGCGTTCCCCCGCGATGGTCAGCATGCCGTCATTCAGCGAGACGTCGATGTCTTCCTTGCGCATACCCGGGAGCTCAACGACAGCGACGACGTTGTCGTTGTTCTGATACAGGTCGAGAGCCGGTGTCCAGCCGCTGAAGAGCTGCGCTTGCCGGGCAAGATTGCCCGTCGTTGGCAGATCGAAAAGGCTGTTCAGCTCGTCTCGGAGATCAGCCCAGCGATCTAACGCAGGCCAGGTCGATAGTTCAGGAGATTGATAACGAATTATGCTCATTGTGAATTGTTCTTTCTGGTGAATGTTTGTTTCAACGTCAGAATGTTAAGCTTGGCGAATGCCACACAGTAGAGTAAGGCTGATATGGAATGCAATTTACTGTGGTTGTGCGATTTAATAAGATTTATAATTGAATTGATATTGAGATGATTCGGGTCAAAATGGCGCTAAGATTGCACAAAATATTGTTTGCTACCTGTGTCAGAATGTAACTCTCGAATATTCCGCCCATCGCTGTGATGAAAAGAGCGGAATCCATTGCCACTCGCGCCCCATTTGCTTAGCGTTCGGCAATGGCAGATTCAACAGACGAGGCTTTCATGCGGGCGGCGCTGGCCGCAGCTCGCCGGGGGATCGGAAGCGCTAGCCCAAATCCGGCGGTTGGAGCAGTTCTTGTCCGGGGCCAGCGCGTCATTTCCCGGGGCTATCACCGGGCCAGCGGCCTGCCGCACGCGGAAATCGAATGCCTGGCCGCCGCCCCGACTGGCTCGCTTCGTCCGGCCACGCTCTATATCACGCTCGAACCGTGTTCCACGATCGGCCGCACCCCACCCTGCACTGACGCGATTGTGCGTGCGGGCGTGGGGCGGGTCGTGATCGGAGCAACAGACCCTAATCCATTGCATGGCGGACGCGGGATCGACCAGCTGCGAGCGTCAGGAATTAGGGTGACGACGGCTGTGTTGGTGGCCGAATGCAGTCAACTGAATGAGGCCTTCAGTAAGTGGATCGTGACCGGGAAACCCTTTGTAATCGCGAAATGCGGGATGAGCCTGGACGGCCGCCTAACAAGGGTTCCTAACGAAGAACGCTGGCTGACTGGCCCGGTGGCGCGTCGGCATGCCATGCGACTGCGGGCACAAGTTGACGCAATATTGATCGGCGCGGAAACGTTACGCCGCGATAATCCACGCCTGACCACGCGTGGGATACCAGGTGCGCGCCAACCGTGGCGTGTCGTTCTTTCGCGCTCCGGAAAATTTCCGCGAGATGCGCATCTTTTTGCCGATCGGTTCGCGGCCCGCACCCTGGTTTACCGAAACAAAGCGCTTCGGCAAGTTTTGGCCGATTTGGGTCGGCGGGAGATCACCAGTGTGCTGATCGAAGGCGGCGGAAATGTGCTGGGCCAGGCTTTCGACGCCCGACTGGTGGACAAGGTCCAATTCTACCTCGCGCCCCTGTTCACCGGCGGTCCCGTCCTGGCGGTGGCCGGAAAGGGCGCCGGCTCAACCGCGGGGGGCGCCAAACTCTCGCAGACGCGATTCGAGAGAATCGGTCCCGATCTGATCGTCACTGGCTATCCACGATGGGATGGAGAAACGGGTGAATAATTTGCCAGGGACAGCGTCTCAATTTACGTTATTTATAGGAAAGGAGGTGAGCAAATGAACTGGAAGAAGCTTCTTTTGATCGCGGCCGTTGCGGGCGCATTCACTTTCGCTGCCGCGGCGAAATCCGAAGCCGGGGTGCGTGTCGGTATCGGCATCGGTTTCCCGGTCGGTTACGGGTATTCCTACGGCTATCCTTACGCCGGATATTACCCCTACGCCTACGGATATCCGTATTACCCCTATGGATACGTATCGTATGGCTATGGCCCGGTGGTCTATGGCCGCTCGTTCGTTCGTGGGAGACCGGTGGTGGTCCACCGCCACGGGCCCCGCGTGGTCCACCACCGCCCTCGTTAGGCGGCAGGGCCGGGCGCTTTTGGGACAGTTTGGAGATCGGCAGCTTCGAGGAAGCCCTCAAGCTGCCGAATTCTTGTCGGGTGCCGCATCTTGCGGAGCGCTTTGGCCTCGATCTGGCGGATGCGCTCGCGTGTGACGCGAAATTGCCGGCCTACTTCCTCGAGGGTGCGGCTGTAGCCGTCGACCAGGCCGAAACGCTGTTCGAGCACCTGGCGCTCGCGATCGGTCAAGGTCTCGAGAACGTCTTTGATCTTCTCCTTGAGCAGCGCGATCGCGGTCATGTCGCTGGGATTTTCCGCACCTTTGTCCTCGATGAAATCGCCGAAATTCGTTTCCTCGCTCTCGCCGACAGGCGCCTGAAGTGAGATCGGCTGCTGCGCCATTTTTAGCACCGCGCGCACCCGATCGACCGGGAGAAGGATTTCTTCCGCCACTTCGTCCGGCGTTGGCTCCCGCCCGTATTCCTGGAGAAGCTGTTTCTGCACTCGCATGAGCTTGTTGATCGTCTCGATCATGTGCACCGGAATGCGAATCGTCCGTGCCTGGTCGGCAATCGAGCGGGTGATGGCCTGGCGAATCCACCACGTTGCATAAGTCGAAAATTTATAGCCGCGGCGATACTCGAATTTTTCCACGGCCTTCATCAAGCCCATGTTGCCTTCCTGGATCAGGTCGAGAAAGGAAAGGCCGCGGTTGGTGTATTTTTTGGCGATCGAAATAACGAGGCGCAGGTTGGCCTCGATCATCTCTGTTTTGGCGCGAAGCGCTTTACGCAGCCAGCCGCGCAATTCCTGGTAGCGCTCGGTAAACTCCCCGGTCGAAAGCCAGAGCGTGGCTTCAATTTCCCGCATCCGTTTGGCGTGCAGGCTGGGCCCGCGCTGTTTTCCGCGCTTCTTCATCTCCTCCTGCAGGGTGCACAGGCGGGCGTAATGTTCGTCGGCCAGGTGCACGAATTCCTCGGTCACCCGCTGCTTGAAGTAGAACTGCGGATAAAGGACCTGCAGCTTGGCGACGGCTTTCTCAAACTTTTTCGCCTTGGAAGCATCGCGCTGACCCGCACGGGTCAGATGCTCGTACTCGTGTTCCAATTCCACGCTCATCTTCTGCACTTTTTTGCAAAGCCGCGGGAGCAACTTCATGTAGCGCTCCCGACTTTCGATTTTCTTATCGAGAATCACGCGATCAAAGCGTTCGCCGCCTTCGACCAGCCTCGCCGCCAGCTCGAGGTGAGCGCGCGCGACAAACCCGAAGCGATGAACATGCTCAGCCACCCGCCCTTCGGCTTCCTCGATCCGCTTGGAAATTTCCACCTCCTGCTCGCGCGTCAGGAGCGGCACCTGGCCCATCTGCTTCAAATACATCCGCACCGGATCGTCGAGGATGTCGAGCTTCGGTTCCGTTTTTTCTTCTTCCTCTTCGGGGTCTTTCTTGACGTCCTTATAACGATCCACTTCAGACGCCTCGATGATGTCGATCTCGAGTTTGCGCAGGCGCATCAAGATGAGGTCGAGCTCGTCCGCGTCGGTCAGGTCGGGTGGCAACGCCTCGTTGAGATCGTCGAACGTGAGGTAGCCCTGTTCCTTGGCCAGCTTGATCAGTTCGCGAATCCGCGCCTGGGTGTTGCTCGCCGACGTTGGAGGCGAATCACCATTCGTGCCCGCGAGATCTCCGTTATGGCCATTAATCGCGGCCTTACTTGGAAGCCGGACAGCCGATTTTTTTCCGGGCGGACGACCACGTCCGCGCTTAGTGGACGGAGCGTCCCGCGAGACGAGTTTGCCCGGACGTCCGTGCGGTCGTTTGGCTTTCGCTACGACTTTTGCCTTGTGCGTTTTTTTCTTGAGCTTGAGCTTGGGCGGGCGTCCGCGCTTCTTGGGCTTTCGCGCGGCGCCTTTGGCCGGCTTTTGCTCGCGGGCGGATCTTTTCGATTTTTTTGCCAAAACGATGTGCTGTTGAGCGATGGACGAAATAGCAGGATCCGCGCTAACCTCGCTTGCTCACCGTAGTCAAGACTCCAGCACGCGGGCCGGCGAAAACCGTGAAAAGTCGTCGAGTTGCCCCCGCAGGTCAACCACCTGTTTCTCCAGTGCCGCCGCCTCGCTTTCGCCCAGGCCTGGCTGTTGCATCTGACTTTCCAGCGTCCGAATGCGCAACTCAAAGATTTCTCTCTGCAACGCAATCTCTTCACCGATGCTGAGCTGTGGCAATTTCAACCGACTTTCGGCCGCCTGAAGCCGGCGGCGCAAGGCCGGCAGACGCAGTCCGTGCCACCATTCACGCGCCACAGTTTCCGCATTGGGCGGCATTTTTTGCAACTGCCAGGCTGAGACTAACGATTCCTCGGCTGGGTCCAATGACGACATGAAGCGCGTGAGCGAGGCCGGGTCATCTGGCTGGAGACCGCCTTCTAGGATCCGGGACAGCATCTCGCTACCGGGAGTTTCCGCGACCACCTCTCGCCAGTCCTGGGTCAGCAGGAAATTGTGGGCATTGACATCGCGCAGCGCCAGCAAGCAGAGCATGGCAATCTCGTGCCTGGGCGCAGGCCCCACGGTGCGCGGCGTCGCCGGCGGAGTCCGGCTTCGCTGCGGCTTGGGCAGAAGATTTGCGAAATCTGCCGCTCCCACCCCGAGGCGGGCAGCAACCTTGCTGACCACCTCGTTCCGCATCAGCGGGTCGTGCACACGCGCGACAGTTTCGGCCAACTGCCGGGCAAGGTGCATTTTGGCGTTCAGGTTGGAAAGGTTCCTGGTCGAAACTTCCCGCTCGATCCAGAAATCGAAAAAATCCAGCGCACCAGCGATTCGGGCGCCGAATTTTTCCGCGCCTTCTTTTCGGACTAACGAATCGGGATCCTCGCCCGGCGGCATTTCGGCGACGCGAACGATGAGATCATTTTCCAAAAGCGGCTCGAGCGAACGCTCCGCCGCCTTCTGTCCGGCGGCATCGGCATCGAAGCAGAGTACGACCTCGCTGACGTAGCGTTTCAGAATTCGGGCCTGACTCTCCGTAAAGGCGGTTCCCTGTGGGGCCACGACATTCGTTAGGCCCGCTTCAAACAGCGTAATGAGGTCGAGTTGGCCTTCGCACACGATCGCGCAGTCCGCTTCGATCAGTCCTCGTTTCGTTTTGTGCAGCCCGAACAGAATGCTGCCCTTGCGAAAAAGCGGCGTCTCCGGCGAGTTCAGATATTTAGCGGTTTCTGTGTCGCCCGTCAGGATACGCCCGCTGAAAGCGATTACCTCGCCGACATCGTTGCAAATCGGGAACATGAGCCGTCCGCGAAAGCGGTCGTAAACGTCACTCTCCGGCCGCTCTTCATCGCGCAGCTTGACCAGGCCGCTCTGCAAAATCGTTCCGCGTTGATAGCCCTGGTCGAGAGCCCATTTCAGGCAGGCGTCCCAGCTGTCCGGCGCGAAACCGAGTTGCCACGATTTCACTACGGCGCTCGTGAGGTCGCGTTTCTTCAGGTAATCCCGCGCCGGCCTGCCGAGCTCGCGCTTGAGCAGGTTTTCCTGAAACCATTCCGTCGCGTCGGCGTGCAACTTCAGCAGCGTGCGCCGCGCTTCATGCTGGCGATCGTCCTCGCTCCTGCCGCCTTGCTCTTCGACAACCGGAATGCCCGCGCGGGCTGCGAGCCGGCGTACGGAGGTGGGGAAATCGATATGCTCGTAATCCATCACGAAGCGAAAAACACTCCCGCCGACGCCGCAGCCGAAGCAATGAAAGGATTGCCGTGCCGGGTTAACGTGGAACGACGGCGTCTTCTCCTGATGAAACGGACAGAGCGCGCGAAAGTTCGCGCCGGCACGCTTGAGGGGAAAATAGGAGCCGATTACCTCCACGATGTCGTTCGCGGACGCAACCTGCTCAATAACGTGGGTCGGGATGGTTCCCATGGTGCGATGTTTTTCCTCGTGACGACTGCGGAACGCTGCCAGATTAACGCAGCGCCCTCGGGCCTCCAAATGATCTTGTTATGTTGCGCCGTACGACCTGTTGCCTAGTCTGCTTACTGGTCGCTTCCTTTTCGTTAGGCGTGGTCGAGGCGCGCGAAGTGATTGGCCACGGCGACGTCGTAGTTGTACCGTTGCGCGGGGAAGTTTCACCGTCGCTCGCTCTTTTTCTTCGGCGCGCACAAAAGGCGGCCGAGGCTGAGGGCGCGGCCGCGATCGTCTTCGACATGGATACCTATGGTGGCCGGCTCGATTCGGCGGAGAAAATCACCGGCATTTTGAATCACGCCACGATTCCGACTTACACCTACATCAACACCAATGCCGGATCGGCCGGTGCGCTGATCGCCCTTTCCACCAAACACATCTACATGGCGCCGGTGAGCGCGATCGGGGCCGCCGCACCGATTCTCCCGACCGGCGAGGACCTGCCGCCGACGCAGAAGGAGAAAACGGTGTCTTACTGGTCGGCTCTGATTCGCGGCGCGGCGCAACGCAACGGCCACAACCCCGAGATCGGCGAAGCCTTTATCAACAAGGAGAAGGAAGTGAAAATCGGCGACCGGGTAATTCATCCGAAAGGCTCACTCCTGACCCTCAACGCGCAGGACGCGACGGAAAAAATCAACGGGAAACCGGTGCTGGCCGAGGGCATCGCCGAGTCGTTGCCTGACCTAGTCAAGATGGCGGGATTGAAAGGCGACGTCGTGCAATTCGAACCGAGCGGATTTGAGCAACTCGCTTTCTGGCTGACCGCTCTCGCTCCTCTCTTATTGTTAGGCGGAATTCTCGGCGCTTACCTCGAGTTCAAGATTCCCGGTTTCGGTTTGGCGGGAATCATTTCCATCGTTTGTTTTGGGCTCTTTTTTCTCGGACACTATTTTGCCGGGCTCGCCGGCTGGGAGGTGGTCGGGCTTTTCGTCCTCGGGGTTGTTTTCGTCTTGGTCGAAATCTTGTTTTTCGGGCATTCCACGATCGTCTTTGGTGTCGTCGGGGTCCTGCTGATGTTCGTTTCGCTCCTCTGGGCAATGGTTGATCGTTACCCGGGCCAGAAATTATTCCCGACCGGACAGATGCTAAAAATTCCTCTGCTCAATATGTTTCTTACCTTTGTCGCCGCCGCGGTCCTGATTGCGATTCTCGCTCGCTTTCTCCCGCAGACGAGCATCTATCGCCGTTTCATTCTCTCGACCACCAATCCGCCTGGCCCTTCGCTAGAGGGCGCGCCGCGCTCGTTTGCCATGTCGCTGCCGCTTGCGCCGGGAATGCGAGGGCGCTCCCTCACGATTCTGCGGCCAAGCGGAAAGGCGGAATTCGAGAATCACGTGGTGGATGTGGTGACCGAAGGCGAATTCATCGCGCCGGAAACCCCGGTCACGATCGTCTCGGCGGACGGCATGCGAGTCGTGGTTAGGGGAGTCGCCGCGTGATCCGCGCGTCGGCTTCGCAGCTCACGCGGACGGTATTCACCTACCTCACGCTTTTGCTCGTTACTCTCTGCGGGATCTATCTTCTCGGCCCTCCTGGGGGGCCAATGCACTCGGCAGCCGTGCAATTCAAGACTTCATGCCTGCGCTGCTTGGGAGAATCGAGCCTTGTGGCGGTGACTGTTGCCATCACCGGCCTCGGGCTTGCCTCCGCTGCCGGCTACACACTCTCGCGCTCCAGGTTTCTCCGTCGCAGCTCCACCTTTGGCGGGGCTTTGCTCGCGCAGCTCTTGCCCGCGGCGATCCTGCTCGCGGTGCTTTGTCTCGGCTTGGTATGGCTAGGCATGATCGCTGCATACCTCGGCGTCTTGATCATCTATCTCGTGACGATGCTACCTTTCTGCATCTGGCAGATGAAGCGTAACTACGACGCCATTCCCATCTCGTTCGAGGAAGCCGCGGAAATCGACGGCGCTTCAGTGTGGCAATCGTTTTCCCGCATTCTGCTTCCTCTCGGTATGCCTGGGCTGACGGTAACGGGCCTCTTCTCACTTTTCGTGGCTTGGAACGAGTCTGTCATTGGTGCGATTCTTCTGGGCAATCCGGGGATTTCCGCACTGCGAGTCTTGCCGAACAGATTTCTGTCGCCTGCGCCGTGTTTCGCTGCCGCCTCGCTCGTGCCCATCCTTGGAGTTCTGATCTTTCTCCTCCTTAGCCAGTTTTTCGTCGCCAGCCTGCGTGCTGGGCGGCGAACGATTGAGGCGATTTCCGAGCTCTAACCGCGATCCCTTTTGAAACATGCGCCCGGCGCGGCTCGAACGCGCAACCTACGGCTTCGGAGGCCGTCACTCTATCCAGTTGAGCTACGGGCGCAGCGAGCGGCAGTATAGGCAGCCGAGGCCCAAATCACAACCCGCCCGTTGTCTCTCCTGAGGCATTCGTTAGGCTGACACCCAGGTAGGACGCGCGGCAGTCAAAGACGAATGTAACCGGCATCGGAAATTCCCCCGGCCGGAGAGCCAAGCTTTACAATCCGCCCCGGTCGGGCTACCTATCCAGCCCCGTTTTTTCCACCGGAGGATCCGCTTATGAACATCATCGATACCATCGCCAAGGAGCAGCAGAAGACCGACGTCACCAAATTCAAAGTGGGCGACGGGGTGCGCGTGCACACCCGTGTGCGCGAAGGCGATAAGGAGCGCATCCAGATCTTTTCCGGGATCGTGATCGGCCGCAAAGGAACCGGGCTCAACCAGACCTTCACTGTGCGTCGCATTTCCTATGGTGAAGGGGTGGAGCGCGTTTTTCCGGTGCATTCGCCGCGGATCGCAAAAGTGGAAGTGGAAAAACAGGGACGCGCCCGTCGCGCCAAGCTGAATTATCTCCGCAACCGCAAGGGCAAGGAAGCGACCGCCGTCCGGGAATAATTCGCCCGCAGATTGCGGGATTGACGCAGATTCTTGGAAGAGGGAGTTGCGCCTCTTTATTCTAATCTGAGACAAGATCTGCGGTCGTAACGGATGCGTAGCAACGGCCGGGCTTTTCAATCGGTGAAATCTGTGGATAAACTCCCGCAGAATGCGCTGCGGATTTCGGCACGAAAAAAAACTGCACTCGTTAGGCGTCGCGCGTATCGCCGGGATCGATGAAGCCGGCCGGGGTGCGCTCGCCGGACCGGTCGTGGCTGCAGCGGCGATCCTGCCAGAGCGTTTCCGACATAGGAAATTGAACGATTCAAAGCAGCTTTCGCCGGAGCTGCGCGAGGAGATTTACCAGAACCTCACGACCCGGTCCGACATCGTCTGGGCAGTCGGGATTGTCGATTCGGTCGAGATCGATCGGATGAATATTCTGCGCGCTGCGCACCAGGCGATGCGCATCGCAGTGGCAGGCCTTACGATTTCGCCCGAGCATGCGTTGATTGATGGTTTGCCGGTTATCCCGTTCCCACTCCCACAAACAGCGATCATCGACGGCGATTGCCTGAGCTTGAGCATTGCGGCGGCGAGCGTCATCGCAAAGGTGACGCGCGACACATTGATGCGGGAATTTTGCGCGCGTTTTCCGCACTATTGTTTCAGCCAGCATAAGGGTTACGGAACCGAGCTGCATCTCCAGAAACTCCATGAACACGGTCCTTGCCCGATTCACCGCCGCTCGTTTGAGCCGGTGGCGCAGCCGGTTTTTGTCTTCTAAAGATAGTCATCTGCGCCTCGGGGAGCACGGCGAAAAACTCGCCGCGCGCTTTCTCCGCAGTCACGGTTTCAAGATCCTTTACCGCAACTTTCGCGGACGCCAGGGAGGTGAGATCGATCTCGTCTGCCGCGAGCGCGACACGCTCGTTTTCGTGGAGGTCAAGACTCGCACTCGGGAGGATTTTGGCCGGCCCCTGGAAGCGGTGAACCGGGAGAAGCAGCGCCGAATTTCGCTCGGTGGCCTGGCCTGGCTCCGGTTGCTGGGCGATCCCGATATTCTGTTTCGATTCGATGTCGTCGAGGTGGTAATCGCGGAGGGAACAGATCCGCGCCTGGAGCTGCTCCGGAATGCCTTCCAACTCTCGGAACCTTACCTTTACTGAAAAACCGTCTTTTTGATGTTCTTCCCGGCTGTTTTCTGCTAAAGGCGGATCATGACTACGACGAACAGTAAAGAATTTAGCCTGGCGAGTTCGATCGTTGGGCAAAAGCGGCGGTTCTTCCGCCTGATTGGGGCCGCGGCCATTCTCTTGTTGATCGCGCTTTACGGCAGTGGGGTGAAAGCGGGCACGACCGAGGTGATATATAGTTTGGCCGGTGACGATGGTGGCGAATACACCGACACGGATGTAGCGATCGATGCCGAGGGGAATCTCTATGGGACGTCCGTTCTGGGCGGAGATTTTGGGGGTGGCACCGTCTGGCAGCTTTCGCCAGTCGGCGGTGGCTGGGTGCATACCGTTCTCTACAGTTTCACCGGAGGCGCCGATGGCGGTGAGCCTTACAAAGGAGTTACGCTGGACGCCGCGGGCAACCTCTACGGGACCGCGGTAACCGGTGGTTCGGGCAGTTGTGAAGGCGGATGCGGGGTGACTTATAAGCTGACCAAATCCGGCACCACTTGGACACAAAGTGTCATTCATGCCTTTACCGGAGAAGCAGATGGCTCCGGGCCCGGTGCGAGGGTGGCGGTTGACAATCGGGGCAACGTTTACGGGATGACTCCGACTGGTGGAGCAAACGGGTTGGGAACAATCTACGCACTTCACGCCAAGTCTAATGGCTCTTGGGCTTTTCGAGTCATCCACACTTTTACCGGAGGTTCCGATGGATCATCAGGCTCGGCCGGCAAGTTACTTTTACGTGGTGGGCGCGTTTACGGCGCGGCGACGACCGGAGGGACGAGTGGTGCCGGTGTGGTCTTCGAACTGACACCGACTCAAACTGGCGAATGGGGTTTCAAGACCCTTTATTCATTCAGGGGTGCCCCCGATGGGGTCTTCCCTTACGGCGCTGTGCTTTTCGATGCGGCGGGTCGGCTCTACGGCACCACTTATTACGGCGGAACGAATGACTTGGGCACAGTTTACCAATTGTCGCCCCGTGGCACCGGCGAATGGAACGAAAGGGTGCTTTACAGCTTCCAGGCGGGGAGTGATGGAAACAGCTCGATCAGCAATCTTGTCTCTGATGCAGCAGGGAATCTTTACGGGACAACCAGCGAAGGTGGATTGGGGAGCGGCACGATTTTCAAACTGACTCGTGGCCAGGGCGGGACATGGACGGAGAGCATACCTCATAGCTTTCAGGGCTCTCCTGACGGTGCTTTTCCCTACGCCGGCATGGTTGGTGACGGCGCCGGAAGTTTCTACGGCGCAACCGTCCACGGTGGCGCTGATGGGGATGGTGCGATTTACAAGTTTACGCCCTAGAACTTTTCGCATAGCGCAAGTCGAAGACGCCTGGAGCGACAAAGTTGCTTGAGCCGTGCCTCCGGCCAAGCTCCTATGAAGCATGCCACGCGAGCGAAAATCAAGTTGGTCGCTTACGCCGCTTGATTTACTGCTGCTCGCTGTGCCGATCGCGATCGCGCTTCGGTACGTGCCGGCGTGGCGGAATGAGACCCTCCTCTTCGTCGTCGCGGCGATTGCGATCGTGCCTTTGGCCGGCTGGATGGGTCGCGCGACCGAACAGCTAGCTGCGCGCTCGGGTTCGGGCATTG
>Ga0207645_10003195_pt1 | contig 12536 bp, 8 predicted proteins | sample KBSM53metaG_FD_184331 | JGI IMG/M metagenome (GOLD analysis project Ga0207645, IMG submission 184331) | Miscanthus rhizosphere microbial communities from Kellogg Biological Station, Michigan, USA - KBS M5-3 metaG (SPAdes) (version 2) | ecosystem: Host-associated > Plants > Roots > Rhizosphere >...
CCTGATCGACGAGGATCACGGAATTGCGCATTATCATTCCGCAGAGGGCAGTGACGCCGAGGATCGCAACGAAGCCGAGCGGTGCCTGGAAAATGAGCAGCGCGGCAACCACTCCGATCAGTCCGAGCGGTGCAGTCAGCAGCACCATAAACATCATGGAAAAGCTCTGGAGCTGCAGCATCAGGATCGTCAGAATCGTAAGCAGCATCACCGGAAAGACCGCCATCAGCGCGCGGTTGGCCTTGTCGCTTTCCTCGACCGCGCCGCCGACGTCGACGCGATAGCCGAACGGCAGTTTCGCTTCGATGTCTTTGAGACGTGGCTGGATTTCCTTGGTGACGGATACCCCTTGTTCGCCGTCCTTTACATCTGCGCGGACCGTGATGGCCATATCGCGGTTGCGGCGCCATAGCACAGGCTCTTCGAGCTCGTACTTGACGCGGGCCACCTGGGAGAGCGACACCACCGTGCCGCCGCGCGTGAACAGGTTGACGTCCTTCAGCGTGTCGAGATCGAGACGCTCGGACGGCACCGCCCGGCCAACGATGTCGATCAGATCTTCGTGCTCGCGCAGATGCGACATCGGCGCGCCGTTCATCACCGTCTGGGTCACGAATCCCACGTCGGCCGGCGCGAGGCCGAGCGCACGCGCCTTGTCCTGATCTATTTCCACTCTCATTGTGCGCACTGGGTCGTTCCAGTCGAGCTGGACGTCGCGAACTTTCGGGCTCGCCGCCACGACTGCCTCGACCTCACGCGCGATGTTGCGAACAACCTGCGTATCCGGGCCGACGACGCGGAACTGGACCGGGAAGCCGACCGGCGGCCCCAACTCAAGGCGGGTGACGCGGACCCACACCTGCGGGAACTGCTCGTCCACGCCCGCCAGCAGGCGCGAGCGGACCCGTTCACGCGCGGCCATGTCGCGCGTCATGACAACGAAGGCAGCATAGCCCGGGTTGGGCAGTTCCGGATCAAGCGAAAGATAAAAGCGCGGCTGGCCGGCACCGGTGTATGCAGTGAAGAAGCGGATGTCCTCGTCCTTCGCAAAAACCGCCTCCATTTTCTTGACCTGCTCGGTCGTGGCGGCAAACGAAGAGCCTTCCTTGAGGCGCAGCTCGACCACCAGCTCCGGCCGCGAGCTATTGGGGAAAAACTGCTGTGGCACGAATCGGCTGGCGAAAATCGCGGCAGCCAGGGCGGCAACGGTCGCGCCGATGACAATCCAGCGCCGCTCGATGGCGAGGTCGATCCAGCCGCGCAGCTTGCGGTAGAACGGCGTCTTGTAAGGGTCGATCGCGGGTTCGCCGCCCGAATGGTGCTTGCCGAAATCCTTGGGCAGCATGTTGACGGCAAGATAGGGCGTGATAATCCCCGACACGACCCACGAGAACAGCACCGCAATGCCGACAATCCAGAAAATGCCGCCCGCGTATTCGCCGGTAGTCGACTGGGAGAAGCCGATCGGCATGAAAGCGGCAACGGTGACCAGTGCGCCGGTCAGCCGGGGCATGGCAGTCGCCTCGTAGGAGAAGGCGGCGGCCTTGACGCGATCCCACCCTTCTTCCATCTTCACGACCATCATCTCGACTGCGATGATGCCGTCGTCGACCAGCAGGCCGAGCGCGATGATCAGCGAGCCGAGCGAAACGCGCTCCAGGTTCCAGCCCGTCGCCAACATCACCAGCGCGACGACTCCGAGCACGATCGGCACCGACAGGCCGACCACAATGCCGGTGCGCCAGCCGAGGCTGATCAGGCAGACCGCGAGCACGATCGCAAGCGCCTCCAGCAGCGAGCGTTCGAATTCCCAGATGGATTCGCTGACGACGGTCGGCTGATCTGCTACGCGCTCGAGCTCGACGCCGTAGGGCAGTTCGGCCTGTAGCTTGGCGACCGCTTTTTCGATCGCCTTGCCGAGGTCGACGATGTTGCCGTCGTTGGTCATTGTGATGCCGAGCATCAGGACCTGCTGCCCATTATGGCGCACGGTGTAGGTCGGCGGATCTTCGTAGCCGCGCGTGATAGTTGTAAAGTCGCCGAGCTTGATCATGCGGCCGCCCGCGGAGATGGGCACGTTGCGGATATCGTCAAGCGTTGAGAACTGTCCGCTCACGCGTACGAGCACGCGGTCGCCTGGGGTGTCGATCGAACCGCTTGCGAGAACGCTGTTCTGGTTTCTGAGGCTCTCGGCGATCGCGAGCGGAGTGATTCCGAGGGCGGCCAGCCGCTGGTGCGAGAACTCGACGTAGACCTTCTTCGCCTGCTTGCCGTAGATGTCGATCTTCTTCACCATCGGCACCTTGAGGAGGCGGCGCTTGACGTCCTCGGATACGTCGGAAAGCTCGGCGAGGCTGACGCCGTCACCCTTGACGGCGTACAAGAGCCCGGTCACGTCGCCGAATTCGTCGTTGAAGATCGGGCCGACGACGCCTTCGGGCAGTTCGTTCTTGATGTCGCTGAACTTCTTGCGCGCCTGATACCACGCCTCACGTTGATCCGCGTGCGATGTGCCACCCTTTACGGTGATCAGCATGGCGCCGTAGCCCTGGCGCGCGTAGGTCTTGACTTTCTCGAAGTGGTCGAGCTGCTCGAACTTCTTCTCCATCCGGTTGAGCACCTCGTCCTGGACCTGCTGCGCGGTCGCGCCGGGCCACATCACCATCGCCGTCATCGAAGGCACCGAGAAGTTCGGGTCCTCGAGCTGGCCGAGTCGGGTGAAGCCAAGCACGCCGCCGGCTGCGATCGTCAGAATCAGGAAGAGAACGACGGCGCGGTGCTCGAGCGCCCATTCAGTAAGATTGAATGATTTCATTGGGTTTCTCCGGTGCGATCGACGGTGCGTGCTGCGTTGGCCAATGAAACCTTCAGCCCGGGTGCCATTTTCTGAACTCCCGCCGTCACGATGAGTTCACCGGCGCGGGGGCCGGACACGAGCACTTGGTCATTTCGGTAACCGTGCACTGCAATGCCGACCAATTCGACGGTCCCCACGGCGTCGGCGCCCTGGCGCTTGACTACCCACACTGCAGGTTTGCCGCCCGCTTGCGTGAGTGCCGCCGCGGGGATTGCGGCGACGGACGCTTTGCCCATCGTGCGGTTTGCAACCAATGTGGCAGTTGCACCCAGCGCCAAGCGCCGTGCCTGCACGGGCTTCAATCGCGCGCGGTAGGTGCGGGTTTGCTGGGCCGCTTGCGGCGAAAGCTCGCGCAACGCGACATCGAATGCATCTTCAGGCGCGCTGGCGAGCCATGCCTTGAACTGCGCGTTCTTGAAAGCCGCGAGATGATCTTCGGGCACATCGACGACGATTTCCGGTTCTCCGTTGTCCGCGATGGAGACGACGGGCTGGCCTTCGGCGACGACTTGGCCGATCTCGAATCGCACGGCGGTCACAACGCCGCTGCGCGAAGCATACAGCACCGTGTATTTAAGCCGGTTACGCGCGAGGTCAAGTTTCTTGGCCTCAGCTTCGGCCGTCGCGGACGCTGTCTGCGCACCGGTAAGGGCTTTCTCGTCGTCGGACACGCTGACCGAGCCGTCTTTTTTGAGCGCACCCAGCCGCAGGCGGTCGGATTCCGCCTGCCGCGCCTGCGCCGTTGCCGCCGCAGACTGCTGACGCGCGGCTTCTTCCGCAAGCCGATAATCAGCGTCGTCGAGCACGGCCAGCACATCGCCTTCGCGCACGGTTTGTCCGACGTCGACTCTGCGCTGCGCGATCTTGCCGCCGACTCGAAATGCGTGGTCGACTTCATGCCTCGCCTGAACGGTGCCGACGTATCGGTTCGCTTCACTGGCGCCGTCGTAGTGGACTTCGAAAGTTCGCACGGGGCGCGTGACGGGAGCCGGCTTTTCCTGTGTGCAGCCCGCAATGACCGCCCCGGCAGTTATCGCAATCAGCGTTTTGAGTAGAAAGTTTTTCACGGCAAGTCTCACTGAGTTGAAGTTAGGAACGCGGTGCATGTTTTTCGTCGGCCGCTGCCGGTTTTACTGCAGGTTCGAAGACCTGCCAGCCGCCGCCGAGCGCTTTGTAGAGCTGCACGGTATCGAGCAATAGCTGGGTGCGGCTGTCGTTGGCACTGACGCGTACCGCGAGTCGCGTGCGCTGTGCGTCGAGCAGCGGCAGCATGTCGATCTGGCCGCGCTCATACAGCGATTGCGCGCGCCCAAGCGCGGCCTCGGCCGATGCGGCGGCGCTTTCCAGTTGTTCTGTGCGGCGGCGTTCGTCGGCGACTGCGACCAGGGTGTTCTCGACGTCCTCGAGCGCGCGCACGATGCCATCCTCATAGCGGAGCAGCGCCACTGACTGGTTGCTTTCCGCAATCTCATTGATCGAGCGCGTGCGGCCTGCATTGAAGATAGGCATAACGAGCAGGCCCGCGACGTTGCTGAAGCGCGCGGCCCCCAGACTCATGCCGTTCATTTCAACATCTTCGCGGCCGAACAAGGCGTTGAGGAACAAGCGCGGGAACCACTCGGCAGCGGCCTGCCGCCGGCGCGAGTTGGCGGCGTCCAGTTGCGCTTTAAGCGCGAGCAGATCCGGTCTGCGCTCAAGCAGCGTGGCTGGCTGGCCCGATGTCACCACGGGGGCTACGATGTTGCTCTTTCCAGGCACGATGTTGGACGCGTTAAAGGCCTGATCGCCGATGAGCACCGCGATGCGGTGTCTCGACATCGCAACGAGTGTCTCGAGCGGCGGAATCGCCGCGCGCGCGCGTGAAGCGTCAGTCTGCGCGCGCTCGACGTCGAAGGGCGTGGCAAGCCCTGCCCGCTCCCGGGCCACGACCAGGCGCAAGGTTTCGTCCTGCGCCGCCGAGATCGCGCGTACGCTTTCCAGCTGACGCAGCGCGCCGACGAGCATAAAGTAATTGCTGGCGACGTCACTTGCTACTAGCAGCTTGATTCCGCGAACGCCATGTTCGGTGGCGATGGTGTCGGCTGCAGACGCTTTGGCGCCTGCGCTGAGCCGTCCGGAAATGTCGATTTCCCAAAAAACGTCGAGACCGCCGATGCTCGTCTTCGTGTCGGGCACGGCCTGCCGGTTGAGCGCACTGTAATTCGTTCGTTGATCGAAGCTGGCCGCACCTGCGGTAACACTCGGAAATAGCCACGAGCGGCTGATCGTTTCGCCGGCGCGGGCAGCGCGCACGCGCTGTGCGGCAATCTTCACATCGCGGTTTTCGCGGGCCGCTCGTTTTATGAGGTCGGACAGGACAGGGTCGCCGTAGCTTTCCCACCACGCGGCCTCCGGTTCTTCATTGGACGTGGTGGCCGCCGCATACTTGGCAGGGACTTCGACTGAGTTCTTCAGTATGGGAGTCGTGCAGCCCGTCGCGGTGAGCGCGAGTGCCATGACAATTACGAAATGCGAGATCGGGCTGGGTGGTGAAACCCACGCTGTCGTGGGAGAAAATTTCAATAGCGCCATGGTTAATGTAGATCGCCTATTTCGATAGGGTCAGATTAACTTGACGCCAATCAAGAAGTCGTCAGCGAAAGGTCGTCATTCCGTCAGCGTTAAATCATCTCGGGTGGGCGCAATGTCCTGGCCGGGAGCTAGATACGGGAGCGCATGGATTTGAGTTCGGTCCGACACACGTTGCCGAACGACTTGATCGGATCGAAATCCGGTGATTGCGTCAGCTGGTGCAAGTCCTCGACCGTGAGATTGCGTGCGAAATACTGATCGGTGATATGCACTAGCAATCGCTCCGCCTCGCCGAGCACGGGCTGTGAAGCGGACAAGCGGATGCGGTTGATGAGCGCATATGCAGGCAGCAAAATCTCCGGCTTTTCGAGCGTGTGCGCGTAGGCATCCACCAACAGCTTCGCGCATTCGGAAATGTATTCGCCGTAGAGCGCCTCACGCTTCTTGATCTCGAGCCGGAGCAGCTCACGTCTGCTCGTCGTCTTTTGCGTGATCCACGCTGTTGCAAGCGTTGCAGAGCCGCCGACGAGCGACCCCAAGACTCCGGAAAGCGCACTGACTGTTGTAATGTCCATAAATTTTCCTTCGAGCGGGAGCGCAACTAAACCGTCACGGGGCCGGCAACTTTCCTTTCAGGTCGGGAAATGTTTTCTTCAGGCGCTCGACGATGTAATCCTCGACGCGCGCGGTTCGCGCTTGACCAAACGCCTCTGCTGACCTGTCGCGTATCGCCAGATGGAGCATGATCAAATCGTGCAGCTTGGCAAATGCCAATGGATTACTCGTTCCGCATACCGATGAGTCTTTTTTAAGGACGCGCCGGATGACGCCGGGATCGAGCACATGCACCCCGCATAGCATTGCCATCCGCGCGATTTCACGGTCGACTTCTTCGAGATCGTCGGTCCACCATCCGAGGGGAAATTGCGTTCTCTGTGTCGTCATGGCATCACCGATTGGGAATTAAAGGCGCAGATTCCTCTGCGTTGCACGTAATGTCTTCCGCGATCGACGCCAGCAGCTCCGGGCCCGAAGTGAATTCGCTTTGGCGACCCGTGGCAAGGTTTTCGAGCCGCCCGGCGATTGCGCCAGGCTTCGCGTCGCTGCGCAGTTTAAGTACATAGGCGCGTCGATTTGGATATTTAGGTTTGGGATTAAAGGACATCGTTGTCTTCTCGAGCAAATTGCATTGCGTGGGGTCGTTCGCGATCGGTTATCGTGATGCCGCACGTGGCAGGCGGCGATCCGCCGCGCTAAGTACGTCGCGAATTCGCGCCAGCATCGCTCTCTGCTCAGGCGATGGCTCGATGAGCTGCACGCGCTTGTCCGCGAGCACGCGCTCTAGCAGCGTGAGCAGGCGCTCGCGGTCCTTGCGTTTGGCCAACAGCACGGGCAACGTTTCGACCGCCTGGTCCGGCTCGTAGCGGGCTATGATCTCCTGTTCGCCACCGATGCGGCGCGCTTCGTCGCGGGGTAGATCAGGCAACAGGTCCCGATACTCCTCCAGCAGATCGCTGGCGAGCTGCACTCTGGCGAGCGGCAGCGGCTCGTCCCGGTGTGCCATCAGAAAGCCGACGCGGGCCAGCGCCTCCGGGTAGCCGCCCTTGTCGATCGAGGCCAGCACTTCCTTAACGAATGGAAGCTCGCGCGCATCCACTGCCGGCGGCACCGTTTCAGGATCGCCTCTGTCGCCCGCATAAAAAGCGTAGAGGTTGGCGTAGACCTGGAAGAAGGTCGCTTCGGCAACCGCATCACGCAACGCGCGAAAACAATCGAGCGAGGTGCTCACCATCTCTGACACCGTCGACTCGATCTGGCGTCCCGGATGGTCGGATGCCACCGCCTGACGCTGGGCCTTCACCGCCTGCGCCGCCGGCGCCAACCAGCTCAGAAGAGGATTGAGATCGGAAAATGCCCAGCGCTGGAATCGGAGCGGATGAAACTCGCGCGACAACTTGGCGCCCGCCTCGTTGGCGAGCGCCTTCACCAGAGGCCGCGCAAAGAGCTCATAGGCGCGCTGATTGAATTCCGAGACGACTTTGGCCGCTTTGAATGGTTTTTCGTCGACACGTTTGAAGCGGTTCAGGCGTGCGCTGATTTCTTCCAAACGCACCTCGACGAGGTTGACCTCATAGGCCGTCTTGCCCGCTGAGTCCTTCTTTTCCGTGATCTGCATCCCGTACAGGCCCGGCGGCAGGGCCTCGATGGATTTGAGCACCGAAGCGATCTGTGTTCCTTCCTTCCTGGCGACCTGGCCGGAAACGAAGATGCCCAGGTGGCCGACTTCCTCCTGCATCAGGCCGACGATCACCTGGCCGCGGGCTTTAATCTCCTCGGTGCTGCCGTACACGTCGGCGACCCAGTTGAAGGCCTGCTGGGGTGGCGTGATGTTGTCGCCCATCGACGCGAACATCACGATGGGTACCTTGATGTTGCGCAGGTCGAGCGCGCTTGCCGCAGCGCCATTCTCGGTCCCCGACCACAGGTTGTTGCCGACGAAAAGGTTCTGCGTGATCCACTCGATCTCCTCGCGGTTGAGCAGGTAATAGCCGCCCCACCAGCGCTCGAACTCGAGAAAGCGCTGCGCCTCTGAGTCAACGTTGGCGAACACCCGGTAATACTTGTCCCAGAACGTATTGGCCGGGTTCAGATTCTCGAAGTTCTGCACCAGCCAGGCGCCATCGAATTTGCCCGCGCCCAAGTCGGAAGTCAGCGATGCGGGCCAGGTGCCGCCGAGCAGCCCGCCGGCGTAGCGCATCGGGTTGTCGCCCTCGTTCTCCCTCCAGGCGCCGCCCCAGTAGGACATCGGCGCGCCAACGATCACCACCGGGCCTGTATCGTCGGGATGGGCAGACGCGAGCATCATGGCCGCCCAGCCCGCCTGACAGTTGCCGACCAGTCCGGGCTTCGGGGCGTCGGGATGAAGCTCACGCACGCGATGAACGAAGTTACGCTCGGCGTTGCAGACGTCGAGCAGCGTTTGCCCCGGTTCCGGATCCGGGAAGAAGATTACAAAGTACACGGGATGGCCTTCATGCAACGCCACGCCGACCTGAGAATCGTCCTTGAAGCCGCCGATTCCCGGGCCATGGCCGCCGCGCGGGTCGATAATCACAAAAGGGCGGCGTCTAGGATCAATTGTCACGCCTTTCGGCGCAACGATGCGCACCAGCGCGTAATTGACCGGTTTTTCGAGCGTGCGCCCGTCAACCACCATTTCATAGTCGAAGTGAAGGACCGGTGGCAGTCCCTGCCGCTCGTGCTCGAGGAAGTTGTTCCCGCGCTGACGCAGCGTGTCCCAGAAAAGGATCGAACGCTGGACCGAGTCGGCTGCATACTGCGCAGCCAGTGTCCAGCCGTCCATCGGCGCAAGCGGCTTTGCCGTCGTTGCGGCGACTTGCTTGGTAATTGCCTGTTTCGCGCGCTCGCCAAGGCGCTCCAGCGCGTGTTCGGTGCGGGTGCTCAGCACCTGCGCGACTTTCGCGGAGACGTCCTGCATCGTAGAAAGCTGTTGAAGTGGATTGTTCATATCTGTTTCCTTTTTGCGAAGGCCTGTGTCAGCCGTTGAGATTGCATGCGTATACGTTAATCCCCGCTGCAAGGTGAGTCGTCAGCGAAACGTCCGGATTTGGTGGGAATTGGATAAGAACCAGGTCAAAGGCCGGCGACGACCGCAACTCGAAGCGGGCGAGGGCATTCAGGACGAACGTTCAACGCGCAAACCAGTGAACGTCGGGGATACAAACGGATTTGGATTCTTTAGCTAACTACAACGGAAATAGGTCGTATTGGATTCAAATTCAGACCTGCCGTAAGTAAATGTTGACAAGGTAAGATAGTTTGAATCCCGCTTCACAAAAGTCAGCGTTTGGTTGCCTTCGTCAAGCATGAAGCCTGTATCGCTTGGGACAAATCTGGCTTTGACCGTTCCGGATGAGTGCGCGTGCGGATTCCTGACTTCTTTAGTCACGGCTAGCTGATCGGGGCCGATGACTTTATAGGTCACCCTGCCTGACGTGGATGTAGCCGGATCTGACCAGCAGAAAACTCCTTCAAGCCATGAAATGTCGTCAACAGCGCTTAACGCACTGTTGGACTGCAGCACCAAGACGAGGGCCGCAAATAATAATCCAGGCAATTGTTTCATTTGAATCTCGTTTGGTGTCCGAAGTGCGATTGGGCGGCGCTACTTTCTGAACTCGCACACCCCTTCAGGCGTTATTGGCTACGCCGAAGCCGCCGCTGTAATTCCATACGGATTCGCACCGTCGGTGCCTGCCTGGACGAGCCAGTACAGCAATAGGAGATTGACCAGCGGAATCGCGCCAAGGATCAACCACCATCCGGTCTTGTCGCTGTCATGCAGCCGCCGAACGCCAACAGCAAGGCACGGCAGCAACAGCGCGAGCAACACCAGCGATCCGGCCGCATTGCTGACGGGCGCAGCCGCAGCCAACGCCAGAAATGTAAAAAGCAGGAACCAGTAATTGGAGCGACTGGCTCTACCCTCGAAGGTTGCATATTTGTTCAGGCATGTGTTGATCGATTTGCCGAATGTCATGATTCGTCTCTAATTAGAATTTACGTTTATAGGCCGGTCGGTTTGACCCGGACGTGGTTGCGAGCCGCGTTCGGGCGCGCGCTTAACGAATCAAAACCGCTTGGCTCAGCAGCTTTTCGATTCGAAATTTTCTTCATGATTTCGGGGTGCAAGTTTGAAGGCACTCTTTCATCGCTTGCTTGCACTGGTGTAAAAGAACTGTCCGATGTCCTGCCGACGCGTCGGAAATGCAGTCGGAACAGAATCTTATGCATGGTTGTGCGCAAGTCGGTTCGAATTGGGTTACATCGACGTCATTGGTGGTGACACACCCAAGCAGCATCAGAATGAAAAATGCCGGCAGAAAATATTTCATGTTGTTTCCTGGTTTATGTGAACGCTCTTCGTTGATTGCATGCGGCTACGTTAGCCGCGGCCGCGCACCGAGTCGTCAGCGAAAAGTCTGGATTTGGTGGAAATTGGAAGAACAGGTGCTCAAAGCCCGACGGCGGATGCAACTCGGGGCGGGCGAGGGCGTTCAGGCCGAACGTTCCACTTGCAAAACATCATGTCTGTTACGACTTGACCGAAGGACGACGTTTTGCTGACGACTCGCCGGGACGCGGTGCATATGATGATTCGACCGGCCGCCTGCGATTCGCTAGCGGTCCGTTTTCGATAGCCTCAACGGAGCCGTCCATGAATGTCAGACTTTCCGCAGGCTGGTTTTACGCCGCGATGATCATCGCTTTGTCGATCGTGATTCTGCGCAGCTTTCTGCCGTCTCTGCTGATAGCCTGCGTTACTGCGGTCGCCAGCTGGCCTCTTTACGAGCGATTCGCAGCGCCCGTTCGCCCGCGCATTGGGCGGAGTGCGACTTCTTTCGCGTTTACGGTGCTGATAACGGTTTTTGTTTTGGCGCCCATGACGTTTGCCGCCGGCGCGCTGCTCGTCGAAGCGAATGTTCTGCTACGCGATATAGCGGCTGCCGATCAAAATGGCATACCGCCTCCGCACTGGCTTGGCAACCTGCCGCTCGCCGGTCATTGGCTCGCCGAACGCTGGCAGCTCGGGCTGTCCCAGCCTGGCGCTTTTGCGGCGTGGGTCGAGCGAATGCAGCCTGCGCAATTGTTGACATGGGCGCAGTCGCTTGGCCAATTCATGGCGCGGCACGCATTCATCATCGCGTTCGCCGTACTCGTCTTGTTTTTCCTGTATCAGGAAGGTGAAGCGCTCGCCGGCGGATTTCGACGAGTGCTTCGCCAGCGTTTGGGCGAGCGGGCAGAAGCGTACGTGCAGCTTACAACCAGTGCATTGCGCGCTTCGGTCAACAGCATGCTCGTTGTCGGGCTTTTGGATGGGGTTGCGACCTGGATCGCTTATTCGTTCGTCGGCGCGGTGCACGCGGGCATCTGGGCCGCGATTACCGGCGCACTAGCGCTGGTGCCATTTCTCGGTTATCTGGCCGTCATTGCAGTGACACTTCAATTGGCGGTCGCGGGTGCGGGCGCGAGCGCTTCAGCGGCGCTCGCGCTTGGCACTCTGATATTGTTCGTGGGCGACAAGGTGGTGCGGCCCTCGGTGGCACGCGACGGGACGCGCCTGCCTTTCGTGTGGGTGCTGATGGGTTGCCTCGGCGGTTTCGAAGCGATGGGTTTGATCGGGCTGGTGATCGGGCCCGTGGCGCTGACGCTTACGCGCGAGCTGTGGGAGCAGCGCGTGCATGAAGGCGAAGTTCGCGCCATGCAATACCGGGCGCCGCAACGCTTCGCGTAATAGAGTTATCAGGCGCGCTTCGCGCCGGCGAGACAGGTCCGCGCTTTTTCGAGAGCGGGCGTGCCTGCTGCTTCCGGCAACTGTCCGACCAGCGCGGTGAGGGTGCGCCGGTCTTCGGCGGTTGCGTGCTTGTGGGCACACAATTCGGTTAATGCGACCAGTTCATGCCATGGCGACTGCTGCGCGCGCGCTACGTCGAGCGAGCGCCGGATCGCGCACTCGCTGTCGGCACGCCGCCCTTGCGCTCGTGCGATGACTGCTTGCAGAAGATGCAACTGCGGCAGATACACCCGCTCGGTGCGCTTATCAGCCAGCGCGAGCGCTTCATGCAGCTCCGCTTCGGCAGCTTTCCAATCCTCTGCAATCACGTGTGCTTCCACAGCATAGCCCAGCGTCTCGGTTTCGCCCGCGAGCATTCCCCAACGCGCGTTTTCATCATGAGCGTCGCGAATTCGGCGATAACCGTTGAGCGGATCACCGAGGCGTGCGTCGGCCCAGCCGCCGAACCAGCGGCATGCGGTTCGGCCTTGTCCGAGAGAGAACTCGTCGACCAGCGCGTGCATTTCATCGGCGAGTACTCGTACGCGTTCGGGATTTCCGAGGCGCACCTCGAATAGCGCATCGAACCATATTGCGACGAGCCGCGTCATCGGCTGCCCGAGCCGCTTTGCCGATGCATGAGCCTGCTCGAGCTTCATGCGTCCCTGCTTGATCAAGCCGAGCGGAAGCAGTTGCAGCGCGAGCAGTCCGAGCAGCGTGACTTTCGGATCGGAGAGGAACGTTTCCTCTGGC
>Ga0207645_10003197_pt1 | contig 12532 bp, 10 predicted proteins | sample KBSM53metaG_FD_184331 | JGI IMG/M metagenome (GOLD analysis project Ga0207645, IMG submission 184331) | Miscanthus rhizosphere microbial communities from Kellogg Biological Station, Michigan, USA - KBS M5-3 metaG (SPAdes) (version 2) | ecosystem: Host-associated > Plants > Roots > Rhizosphere >...
CTGTCCTCTAGCCCCTGCACGTCCTCTATGGTGATGATCCTGTCCTGATTGAGAATATACCCCACCCGCGCCATGATCAACTGGGCAAAGCGGCGTTGCCAGGGCGAGAGGGCATCCAGGTTGCGTGTCCAGTCGGCGTCGTTCATGGTTATACCCGTTCGAGTTGCTCCATCAGGACGAAGCCGCGTCCGTCCTCCAAGTGCCCGATGCCGCCGGGCTTCACTTCGTCAACAACAACGATCTCATCTTGCTGAAGAAACGCCGTCCCCTTCAGCGCGATCGGGGATACCAGATCGGGCGCCTCATGCACCGCAGTCGAATCGACGTCATTGACAACGTCCGCGATCGGCGATCTTTCCATCTCGCGGGTCGCAAGCGACGGGGCGTTCGTGATCTTCACGCGTTCAACCCTGCTCGCGGAAGCCGACTTCCTCGGCACCCACCTGGCCGAACAGGCCGGTCGGTCGCACGATCAGCACGGCCAGGAAAATCAGGAACCAGATCGCCTGCTTGAGTTCCGGATCGATATAGAACCCCGCGAATGCTTCGACGAGCCCGACGATCATGCCGCCGAAGTACGCGCCTGCCACGCTACCGAGGCCGCCGAGAACGACCACAGCGAAAGCGGCAAGAATGAAGTTGCCCCCGATGCTCGGCGAGAGCGTGTAGATCGGCGCCAGCAGTACACCCGCCAGTCCGGCGAGTGCGGCACCGATGCGTGCGCGGTCGGCTGCGTCGAGCTCGCGGTAGTGATAGAGCAGGAGTTCGTCGTCGTTAATCATGGTCGCCTCGCCAGACTTGCAGGTCGACGCGCAGCTTGCGCACCGCGCGGAACAGGCTGTTCTTCACGCTGCCGATGGGCATCTGCAGGCTCTCGGCGACTTCTTCGAGATGAGCGATGATCGGGGGATCTGGCACCGGTCAGTGTTTCTTGGCTTTTGAGCGACGCCTGCTCGCTGCGCTGGGCTTTCCTTTGCGAGCCCTGGCAACAGGCCGCGGCTTTTTCTTCGGGGTCGCGGCACGCGGAACGTCGGCGCTCGTCGTATTCCCGAAGAAGCGGAAGTACGGATTCCCGTAATGCTGGTAAGCACCCCAAGTGCGGGAACCGGCAAAGTCGGTGGCGATGGCCTTACGCGCCTCGCGCATCGCCTGATGCATGCAGGAAAAATCTTTGCGGGCAAAGTCTTTGTCCGAATCCAGGCCGAGCAGCTCGCTATAAAGACGGCGCGCGAAAGTTCGGGCGGCTTCGTCGTCGACCGGCCAGGCCGTGCAGACGAAATTTCCCACTCCGCGGGCGAAGAAAGCCTCGGCAAAGCTCGGGGCGAGTTCCGCGCTTCGCAGTTCGGAGCGATCCGGCGTAATCCCCGATTCGCAGGCATTTGAAAAAATGAACTTCGGCACACGATCAATCCGTTTGAGTTCGTTCGCGGTCAGACGCTCGTCATCCTTCAGCGAGAACAGCCAGCCGGAGTTAGATGGTTCGTCTTTATCGTAGACGCAGTGACCCGCAAAGTGCATCACGTCGTAATTCTCCAGCATCAGCTTTTTTAGCACGGCGGTTCTTCTGGCATCAGCGGGACCGAAAAGGCGCTCAACGACGATGTTTTGTCCGGTCAACTCGCTGTAATGCTCGTTGAAGCGTTCAAAGGTCGCCGCGACCTCTTCAGCCTCGGCCTGCGCGCCCGGCAACGGCGCGTCTTCCGCCGGGTCGGCCACAATCAGCACCCTAAGCGTCCGCTTCGGCGGCGGCGGCGGGTCCGGCGTCGGCGCAAAATTGGTTCGGAGCTGGCGCGTCAGACCGTAGCTCGTCCCAAGGAAATCGTCGGGATCAAACGGCGCGTTGGCCGGTTTGGTCCGGCCCGGCGCGCCGGAATCGGAGCGGGCGACCATTTCCCAATGCACGCGGGCGGTCGTCGAATCCAGGATCAGGACGATAGGGGCAGGTGTATAGATAGTTCCGCGGATGTCCTCGGGGATGAGAAGACGCTCGAGAAAACGCCCTGACTGCGCCTGCTCATCCGACTCGGCGGCCGCCAATTCATCGTTAGCTTCATTCACGAGGCGCGGATCGAGCGGAATATCCCGTTGCGGCACCGCGGCCGATTGGGTGATGGCGGCAAATTGGTAAGTCTTGCGTTCGAGGCCTACAGTTATGCGGACCGGCACAGTCTCGTCGCTCTCGCGCTTGGAACTGCCCTGGTCGAACTCCGCTTGCGCCTTCTCGATTGCATTCGCGCGAGCTTCTTTGCGCGCCTGTTTGAGAGTGGCGTCGGTGGGGCCGCGATAATCGATCACCAGCGCAGGATCGGGCTTGGCTTTGGCAGCGCGTAGCGCGAGATCAATCAGGAGAAAGGCGCGCGCGTCGTATTCCACGAACGTAATTCGTCGCAAGCGGCGACCCTCGTCTTCCTTTGAAGTCGTGAGCGCGCGGCGAATGCCCCGTAGCCACCCGCCGAGAGCGTCGTCGATCGGGAGATTACCGTTGCCGGCACCGATAAGCACTGTCGCGAGATGGCGTTTTTGCAAACGGCCGAGGGACCAGCAAAGCTCTTGCGCGAGCACGGTCATCTCGGGAACGCCAAAGTGTCCGGGAATCCCCATACCGGCGAGGACAATGACCCGTGTCGGATCACGCGGATCCGGCACAATGAACGGCTGCCCGAGGTCTCCCCGGATCAGACCGCGCTCGGTGAAGAGCGTGAGAATTTGCTCCGGGTTGGATGTGGTCTCCTTTTTTCCGGTCCGGCGACGCTCGGCGGCTTCCGCTTCGGCCAGGCTTTGAGTGATCGCCTGATCGAGCTTTTGCTCCGCGGCCTGAGGTTTTACTCCAAGATAATGACCGACCGCGATCGCATCCACGGGCTCGCCCGCGGAAGATTTGGCGGTGACGCTCTCAATCCCGCCTTTGACCAAACCTAGTTCGATTGTCGCAATGCTTTGTTCGTTAGGCATACCTTCTCCCTTAGACGGCTCCTTTCTTTCTCGCGTCGCCTTCCCTGTTCCTGCGCCTGCCCCGGAGGACGCCGAATCTCTCGGGTCGCCCAGGAAGCTGCGCAGGATCAGTCGCTCGGCCTCTTTCTCGTCCGCAGTCACCGGAGTTTCTTCGGTCGTAGGACCGCGGGTGCGCAAACGGGTCTTTTCGGTGATTTCCTTAAGTCGCAACTCCTCAGTTTGCTCCCGGAGTTGTACGTTCGCTTCGGCTCCGGCGACCGCGGCAGGACCGCGCGCCCGCGCCGGAATGGATGCTGGCAGCCGGGAGCATTGGCCGGTTTCGAGGAGTTGGAGAGTAGCTTCAATCACGCTTTGGTCGTTAGGCAAACTTCCATGCTCGGCATCGGCAAAAAAAGTGGGGATACGCTTTCCATCTTGCTCCAGAAAACCGAGGCGATGAGGCACCGTGCCATCGCCATTCATTGAAGCGCTGTAGGCGTCGATCGAATCGAGGCCGCCCATGTCGTGGATGTCATCGTAGGTGTGACGATTGAACCCAGCGATGTAACTCATGCGGTCGCGATCGACGATCGGTTGCAGCGCCTCGTGATGACGACGGGCGCGGTCGAGCAAGACCTGGGGAACGTTGAAACTGCCGTAGGTTTTCGCGTCATAAAGCGGTTCCATGGTCTTCATGACAAGGTTCGAGGGCAGCATTTGGTAGGAACCTGGGAAGCTATTCACGATGCTGACCAGTTCGCTCGCGTTGTGCTTGAGATCGGCGATGACCAGCTTGCGCACCGATCCTTCGACTCCAGTGCAGATTTGCGGAATCGCAAAGGAACCGTGATTCGGCGTCCCGAGCATAACGAGTCGTCCACCTTTCAAGCCCTTGCCGTTCTCGTCCCACGCGCGTTTCCAACGTTCCGCCTGCCGCAGGATGAAAGTGCGCGCCACCAGACCTCCCATCGAATGGCCGACCAGATGAACCGGCGTGTCCTGGCCAAACCATTCGCTTATTTTGTCGTTAAGCGCATCAGCGGCATCAGCCAGATCGCGCCGCCAGTCAAACCAAAAGGCTTGCACATTCCAGTCCTGCGCAAGCCCGAGGAGAAGTTCCGAATACCACTTCTTTAAGATGCCGGTGGCGCGCACGTCATAGATCGAGGCGCCGCCATCGCGCATCCGCAGCCAGCCGGCGCTGCCAATGATCAGGCGCGGGAAATGAAGCCAGATGCGCTGTTCGGTTTTGTTGTTATAAACCGTAAGCTCCCCGCCCATGATCCCGTGCAAGACGACCACGTTGCCCTTCTTTACTCCGCGTTTTCCCCCGGTTTGCAGTGCGAGTTGCCGCAATCGCTCGTAGCGTTCTGTGCCCAGGTGCAGGCGCAGCACGCGATCTTCTTCCAAACTGGGTCGGCTGAGGATTTGGATGAGTTCCTGGGTATTCGCCGCTTCGACCCGGGCGATGAATTCGCGTTCGTTCATAGAGTCAGGCGTTCTTCAGGAGCACGTATGGGATCACGACCTTGTTCCAGCGGTCGGCGTGGTAGCGCCGCGCGAGATCGGTCGCGAGCGAGATAAAGCTTTCCCATTGGTCCGGGTGCAAGGTTTGGCATCCGAGGCTTGAGGTGCCGTGGTAACTACCGCGATGAATGTTTATGCCGAACTCGCCGGTGTCGCTGTAATTTTCCTTCTTACCGTCGCGAGTCACGGTCACGCTGCCCGCGCGCTGACAGAGAGCTAGATACTCGCCCTTATGCATGTCAAAGCGATGAACGTACCAGGGGCCCGGATTGAGGGAGGCAATGCCTTTGGTCGCTTCGGAGAAGCCTTCGCCGGGCCGATAGGCTGAGGGGTCCGTGTTGCCGTTGAAACTGGCGAAGCTGTCCGCGGAATCGATAAAGATGGCGTCGTCATAGATCCCGCGGTCGTTTACACCCGGCGCTCCCATGGTGTCGCGATAGTACCCGCGGATGCCCACTACGATCAGCGGGTTTCGCCCGGTCGATCGCAAAAGGCGCCAGCTTTGCCTCCAGATCCTCTCGGCTCATTTGCGGCCTGGAAGCAGGCTTTTCTCCGCCACGCGTGCGCGGTCGGGCCTTGCGGGCAAATCGAGTGACGAGCAGGACTTCATTTGGCCCACTGGGGCGTCGAGCCTTGCGCTTGGCGGAGACAGCTCGCCCTTTTTTCTTGCCCCGGCGCCGCGGCATTGTCCGGGCGAGCGCCCGGCTTCGAGTCGCGGGCGCGCTCATCGCGTCGATCTCCTCCCGCACTACCGCGTAGAAATCTTTGACGTTGTCTCGATAATCCCGGGCCGCCTGGCCACCGCCGTTGTATGCGCGCACCGCTTCCCAGAGGTCGCCGCCATTCCTTTTGTAAATGCTTGTCAGCTCTTTCATGACCCGCCGCGTGCAAACCTCGAAATCGTACCACTGCCGAAAGCGGAAGTAACCTTCGTCGTTCTCTACAAATTGCAGGTCGTATTGGAAGATGCCGTAGCCTTTATAAATCCACTCCTTGGGGCCCATGCCGCGGATAGCTCGCGTCGCGTTCGCTTCGCTCACGAGCATGTCGCCAAAAGCGCGATCATACTTGGCGTAAAAGGCGGCTGTGTTGCGCGGGAAGGCGCTACGGCTTGTGCCGGGGTAGTCGCCTGACGCGTCGAGCACGCAGCGCGCGATCAATTCATCCGGTGCGGCTTTGTTAATGAGCGGAAACCAAAAGTAGGCAGTTTCCTGGCAGGCGATACTGCAAATGAGCGCGGGATCGAATGGTGTGCCGTCAGAAACGGTGCGAATACTCCCGCCAAAGTTAGTCATGAGCCAGTTAGCGGCTTTGCGAGCGTTGCTCAGGGAGATAGGTAGTTCTCTAGACATTGGATTAGTCCTTTGGTTGTTGTTTGAACGGATGATTTAGTAAAACGCTGACCGTCTGTGCGCGGAAGAACGGTTATCTTTCTCGACTCAACTCCTGGTGGGGCCTGGCAGGGACGTTTGAAATCTTTGCGGGAGTCGTTCTCCCGATGAGGGATTAGGGGGCGAGCGCGGCGATTTCCTGGGGGGTGGTGTAGCGTCCCTTGAGCAGGTCGCTTTTTCGAAGCGTCATGCCAGGGAACGCCTTCAACAACCGCTCGCGGAAAACATCTGTGCGAGTGAAGTCGAGCCCGAGAGCGCGATCGGCTTTCTCACAGTCCGCGAAAAATTTCTTAATGTTGGTGGCCGGCTTAGGTTGGGTCAGGCCCATCTTTTCAAGTTCTCGCAGCACGGCGTCCACGGGCGTTTCCCGGCGACCGGCACTGCTCGAGCTCGCCTTTTTTGCGGCCGCAGGCTTTTTCGCTTTGGCATCAATGGTAAAAGGTTGCTCGTCTTCGAACGCTTTGTTCTGCGCGCCGATCACGAAGTAATTTGGCGTTTGGTTCCGCGGCATTCTCGCTACGATCTGGTCCCGAAAGTTTTTGTATCCACCCAGGAAAGAGCCGTCCGCCCAGACCTGTTTCATTGTCCCAGTGAAAAGGCCATTGGAATCGCCGTCGTTGGAAAGTTGGCGGTCCTGGCACCCGGAGATGAGGAGCACGGTGGCCTTGATTGACAGTTGCTCACTACCAGTCACGCCACGCTGAATGGCGTCGTAGATCGCCTTGTTCTTCTCGTAAACCCGGGCCGCCATTTGAGGTGGCAGCAGGCGGACCCGGGCTTTTGGCCCTCCCGGAATTGCCTCCCGGGTCACCGAACCGCTGTGACAGCTATCCGACAAAACCAGGATGCGCACTCCCGCCTTGAATCGCGCGTAAAGGGCGGCCAGTTCATCATCAATAAACTCGCGATCAAACAAGCACCAGGTTTCGTCTTTCTGATCATTCGCATCGCCGAAGCGGCCTTCGTCGCCATTGGTATCGGGCACCTGGCCGCCGTGGCCGGAATACGTGAGGAAAAAGATATCGCCGCTTCGCAATTTTTTCGCTGCGTTAAGGATGGCGTCCTTGACCGCTTTGGCGGTGACCTTTTCTCGGAGGAGAGTCTGGGTCTTGAACCCCCGAGACTTAGCCAGAGCCGTCATATCGTTGGCGTCGGCTTCACAGGCGAACAGTTCGCCGTTCCAGCCGTCGTAATGATCCGGATCAACGAAATTCAGACCGAGGTGCAGGGAGAGGCCTTTTTTCATACGCGTGCGCGAATTATGTTGGTGATATTCGGTGTTTTAGGAAACAATGAAAAAGCGAGCAAGCAGATTTCTTGAGTTCAAAAGAACCGCGCCGTCCCGCCGCCGGTGATCGAAGATTTCCCACATTTTTTTGGGTAAAAACGAGCGTGCAAAGGGAAATGAATGGGCTAATTTCCCCGTCGCGAATGCCGGCATAGCTCAGTGGTAGAGCAGCTGATTTGTAATCAGCAGGTCATCGGTTCGAGCCCGATTGCCGGCTCGCTCTTATCCAAGCGGATGCGGGGGAATATCTCAAACGCGGCCTACCCGGAGTGACAACGGCCACTCGATACGGCGCCGGGTCTGCGCGTCGCCCCAACACTCTAGCAATTCCCTTTCGAACTGCACGATTGGATTCGTCCCGAGTGCCTTTTCGGCCCCTTTGATGGACGACCATGTGCCGACGTAGCCAATCAAATCAGCCAACGTCCAGGAAACCTCAATGGAAAGGCTGGGAAACGGGATTTCACGGAAAGGAAATGGCAGGTTGCGGTAACCGGCCTCGACATGCCGTCGCTCAGGTGGCCAGTAAGGGCCTACGGTTTCGGAATAGAACTTTTGAACGGTGGGCTCCGCGTCGCCTTCAACGTGTAAGACGCCGTAGGTAATTAATGCCAGGACCCCATTAGGGCGGGCGATTCGGCGCACTTCGCTGTAAAACTTTTCCAAGTCCAACCAATGCGCAGCCTGCGCAACCGTGATCAGCTCCGCGGTCGAATCCTCAAGTCCGCTTTCCTCGGCCAAAGCATTGCGATACTGCACCCGCTTATGCGGTTCAGCTTTTTCGATCTGCGCGGCGCTCGCATCGGTGGCTATCACTGACTCGAACCGCTCCGCAAGCAACACGGACAACTGCCCAGTCCCGCATCCGCAATCGAGAGCGAGCTTGTGACTGGGACTCACGCTTGCCAATTCATCGATTAACCTTGCCGGGTAGGTTGGGCGGTAAGTCGCGTATCCTTCGGAACCCGTGGAGAAATGGTCTTTGAAATTTGGGAGAGTCATTCAAAATGGAATTCTACGTCCACGGACAAGAAAGCGAATGACGATTCGGTGCTATGGTTTGAAAATCCAAGCGTCCAGCATTGGGATACCTGTCGATAGCTCCCCGTAAATCGCTCGCCTGCTCCCCGTTATCCTCATTCATTTCGAACGACAACAAAGGCGATCGTACAGCAGCGCCAGCCTTTGGATTGGGGCGCCGAGAAGGTAAAGAAACCCAATCAAACCATAGGATAAGCTAAGACGAAGAGGACCGATCGCTTCGTACCGGCGCGGACTAACTCCGATACGGAGCGGGATCACCCGCATCTGTCCGAGCCGGAGAGCTGCCCGAAAGAATTCGACGTCTTCCATCAGCGGCACGACTGGATATCCTCCAAGTTCCTCGAAGGCTTCGCGTCGACAAAACATCCCGTGGTCGCCGCAGCGCATGCGAAGGAGAAGGCCGAGATAATGCGCCAGACTATCGGTCACGCGGTAAACCAACTCCGGTCGAGGCAAGGCGATGCGAAAAAAGCCGCCGACTACGCGTGAACCATCAAGTGCGCGATCAATTTCCCCCAGAGATTGAGATGGAATCGAGACATCGGCGTGCAAGAACCAAAACACATCGCCTGTCGCGTAGCGCGCACCGGCGTTCATTTGAATGGCACGATTCGCTTTCGCCCTTACCAGCAAATCGCACAACTGGATCGCAATCTCCGGGGTGCCATCGTCGCTTCCGCCATCAACCACGACAATCTCGGCGCCCGGCGCACGCTCGCGCAGTTGCAGGAGGAAAGCGCGGATCAGTTGCGCTTCATTGAGCGTCGGAACAATGATAGAGATTTTCCGAAGAGCCGGAGTCGGAGCGGTGCCGACGGACCATTGGTGGTCCGGCTGGCTTTCCCGTTCTGGCGCGTTCATTTCATGGACGCAATCTATTGCGCTGCTTCGACCGCGCTAAGGCAGGAAATGGCAAACGAGCTCGAACTGACTTTGTCAAGTTATAAAAGTGTCTCCTTGAAATGTTTGCAACAAATGAAAAGGCCTTGACTCTTTACGGTAAAAAATAGTTCAGTGTCCGCATGGTACCATGGACTCAACGTCGCTACGCTGCACACACGCTAAGGAAACTCGAGCAAATTTGCTTATTCTCACTGCTGGTCCTAACCGAGGCTCTCACTGCCAGTGTCAACGCGGACCCTGCTCTCGCGCTTGGTCCGGTTGTCGGAGGCGTTACCGCCTCGGAAGCGAAGATATTTGTTCGGACTGATCAGGCTGCCAGCGTCGCGGTCCGGTATGCGACCCGGCCAGACCTCAGAAACTATAAGACATCCGAAACCTTCACAACGGACGCAACGAGTGATTTCACAAAAGTCATTCCTCTGACTGATCTGGCGACCGAGAAGACTTATTACTTGGACGTACAGGTGAATGGCGTGGCGCAGCTTGCTTCGCCTTATCCATCCTTCAACACCTTTGCACCCGCGGGAAGTCCGAGGAATTTCAAATTTGTTGTTTTGTCGGACTTTTCGACGATTAGGAATCTGACCGAACCGTCACAAACCTTCTTCAGCGCGGCGGCAACAGATCCGGCTTTTGCTTTTATCGGGGGTGACTTTGATCACCGGGATCCCAAAACGATTGCGGCGAGAAGAGTAATGTTTCAACAACTCTATGATGGAAGCACATCTTTCATGGATGGCTTCACCGATTCCATTTTAAGAAGGATGCCAATCATGCATCAATGGGATGACCATGATACTGGCGGAAATAACACGGATAGAAAATATCCTCGCTGGTCGCAAAGTCAGCAGGTGTTTGAGGAGTATGTGCCAAGCTATCCTCTGCCGGCTGTAACTCCAGGAATCTGGCAAAAATTCAGTTATGCCCAGGTTGACGGGTTCATTCTTGATTGCCGTAGTCAAAGAGATATCAACACCGATCCGGATGACTCCGCCAAAAGTATGTTGGATGGGAACGCTCTTGGCGCGACCGGTCAATTACAGTGGTTAGAAGATAGTCTCCTGGCGTCGTCTGCCCGATGGAAGGTTATTTTTTCTTCCGTAATATCAAATCCAAGCACCAAGTTCCCTGACGGCTGGGCCGGGTATCAGACGGAGTGGAAAGCGCTCAAGCGCTTCATCACCTCAAATCAAATTAGTGGCGTGATCATTGTTTCCGGAGACTTGCATCTCGGAGCGATTGACAACGGGACGCAGTCGGGCTTCCCAGAAATGTGTCTTTCTCAGGCAAACGGTCTGGGCGGGTGCCCGACCGCAGCATATGGTCGCTGGAGTGAAGGTTATTACAAAGACGACACCTGCCGCGGCTTTGGATTGATCGACGTCGCAACAAACCCGGATCGGCTAACTCTTGAGGTGGCCGACGAATTTGGTAATATCAAAATTTCCTATACCGTCTCCGGAAACTAACACGGCTCCTCGTGAGTATTTCTCATTGCCGATGAAGTGATGAGCGGTTTTGGCCGATGCGGCGAGTGGTTTGCCTGGCAGCGCCATGGTGATGCCGACAAAACCGACATGATGACTCTGGCAAAGGGACTAACCGGTGCGCACTTGCCGCTTAGGGCCGTGGTCGTGAATGAAAAGGTCTCAAAGCATTTCGAAACGGAGATGCTATTCACTGGTCTCACATACACCGGACATCCACTGGCTTGTGCTGCTGGCCTGGCTGCGCTGCGGGCTTATGAAGATGAAAAGCTAATTAAGCGCTCGCGCCTGTTGGGTGGCGAAATGTTCCTCGAATTGGAGCAGCTTAAGCAGCGACATCGCCTGATCGGTGATGTCCGTGGTGGTCATGGCTTATTTGCGGTCATTGAACTCGTCAGCGACGCAACGATTCGTGAACCTTTGGCGCCTTGGCCGCAAACGCCGCCGCAATTAGCCGGGCTTGTCAGGAAAGCGCTGAGCATGGGAGTATCCTTTGCCGTTCGGGGTAACCTGATTATTCTCGCGCCGCCTTTGGTTATCGAAGAAAATGAACTGCGAGATGCGCTGGTTTTGCTCGATCGCCTTTTGACCGAAATGGAGGCCACTTGAGTTTCAAACTGACTTACGCGACGATGTTTAATCCGCCGCCGGAAATGCATGCACATTTTGACGCGGCGCTGGCTCAGCTCAACGCCTCCCTGGGCGCTAATCATCTTTTGCACATCAATGGTGAGGATAGCGTCAGTGCAGGCTATGACACGCGACGCAGCCCCATCGATCAACGTCTCGTTCTCGGTCACTTCCCGCTCGCCAGTGTAGAAGACGTTAACCAGGCCATGAACGCGGCGCAGGCGGCTTGGTCGAGCTGGCGGGCAACCCCAATGGCTGAACGCGCGCATTTGCTCAAGCGCGTGGCCAAGCTGATCGAAGAACGCGTTTACGACATTGCCGCAGCTCTTGCACTGGAAGTGGGCAAGAATCGCATGGAAGCATTAGGCGAGACGCAGGAGACCGCTGATTTCTTCAACTTCTACGCGGATGACTTCCTGGCGCAGAACGGATTTGATCGCTCTTTGCCTGATGACCCGCTGACCGATTTCCGTTCACACAATCGAAGCGTGATGAAGCCTTATGGCGTCTGGGTAGTCATCGCCCCTTATAACTTTCCTTTTGCGCTTGCCGGCGGACCGGTGGCAGCGGCTTTGATCACTGGCAATACGGTCGTCTTCAAGACGGCTAGCGACACGCCTTGGTCGGGACGTCTGCTCGCGGATTGCTTGCGCGACGCAGGTCTGCCGCCCGGAGTTTTCAACTACCTGAATGGCAGCGGGGGCGTGGTTGGTGAAAATCTCGTCCAGCACCCTAAGACCGCCGGAATAACTTTTACCGGATCGTTTGATGTCGGCATGCATATCTATCGCGATATGGCTAATGGCCGCTATCCGCGACCGTGCCTCACTGAGATGGGCGGTAAGAATGCGTGCGTCGTTACAGCTCATGCCGATCTTGAGCGTGCGACCACCGGTATTGTGCGTTCCGCTTATGGTCTGAGCGGACAGAAGTGCTCGGCTTTGTCACGGATCTACGTGGATGAGAGCATTGCTGATGCGTTAATTGAAGGTCTCCTCAAGAAGGTCGCTGCGCTCACGGTTGGAGATCCAACGCGTCAGGAAAACTGGATGGGACCGGTGACAACCGCTCAAGCGTTGGAAAACTATCAACGCTATTCCAAGGAGCTCGGCGAAAACGGTGGTCGCATTCTTTATGGCGGCGAACGACTCACCACCGAGGAGCTCTCACACGGCTACTTCGTTGCGCCGACCCTTGCCGAAGCACCGGCAACGCACCCGTTGTTTGCTGAGGAGATGTTTGTGCCGATTGCCATGCTGTGCCGGGTAAAAGATCGAAAGGAAGCCGTTCGTTTGGCTAACGACTCAAACTTGGGGCTAACTGCAGGTTGC
>Ga0207645_10003201_pt1 | contig 12518 bp, 10 predicted proteins | sample KBSM53metaG_FD_184331 | JGI IMG/M metagenome (GOLD analysis project Ga0207645, IMG submission 184331) | Miscanthus rhizosphere microbial communities from Kellogg Biological Station, Michigan, USA - KBS M5-3 metaG (SPAdes) (version 2) | ecosystem: Host-associated > Plants > Roots > Rhizosphere >...
TGCATGTGCACCTGCTGGAATCGATGCGCCGCCTCGGCGACAGCGCCGAGACCGCGTTCGGCGATGTCGTGCCGGCGCCGCCCGAGCCCGAGGGCATCCGCCTGCTCTGGATGGACCTGAACCGGATCTACGCGGGCACCAGCCTGCCGGTGATCCTCGGGCGCAGCCCGCAGGCGACCTTCATCATCGACGACAACCGCGTCTCGCGCTCGCACGCGCGCATCGTCTGGCATGGCGGCACATTCCAGCTCACCGATCTGAGCTACAACGGCACCTATGTTCGCTTCGACCACGACCCCGAGGTCATCAGCCTGCGCCGCGGCAGCTGCACCCTGCATGGCAGCGGCATGATCGGCCTGGGCGCGTCGCCGGCCGACGCGACCAGCCCGAGCGTGCGCTTCGAGATCCTGAAGTTCGCCGACACCCAGCCGCAGTTCGATCTCAAGCCGTGACCGCCGAGCCGCGCATGAGCCGCCGGGCCGTTAAGGGCCACGAAGGGGCCCACCTCGTGGACCCGAAGGCGAATACCGAAGTGCGCAGCACGCAGGCCACCCCATGAGCTTCGCCGCCGAACCGGCCTACGAGCACGGTCAACCCGAGCGCACCGCGATCCTGCTGTGCAACCTCGGCACGCCGGACGAACCGACGCCCGCCGCGGTGCGCCGCTACCTCGCCGAGTTCCTGAGCGACCCGCGCGTCGTCGAGATCCCGCGGGCACTGTGGTGGCTGATCCTGCACGGCGTGATTCTGCGCACCCGGCCTGCCAAGTCGGCGAAGAAGTACGCGAGCATCTGGACGCCCGACGGCTCACCGTTGCGCGTCTGGACCGACAAGCAGACGAAGCTGCTGCGCGGCTACCTGGGCGAGCGCGGGCATGCGGTGATGGTGCGTTCAGCGATGCGCTATGGCCGCCCGTCGATCGCCGCGGTGCTCGACGAGTTGAAGGCCGAGGGCGCGACGCGCATCCTGGTCCTGCCGCTGTACCCGCAGTACTCGGCGACGACGACCGCCAGCGTCGTCGACGCCGTGTGTCAATGGGCGCGTCGCGTGCGTGCGCTGCCCGAACTGCGCTTCGTCAACCGCTATCACGACGACGACGGCTACATCGCCGCGCTCGCCAAGCGCATCAACGACCACTGGTTCGCGCATGGCCGGCCCGACAAGCTGGTGCTGAGCTTTCACGGCGTGCCTCAGCGCACCTTGGCGCTCGGCGATCCCTACCACTGCGAATGCCAGAAGACGGCGCGCCTGCTCGCTGAGCGCCTGGGCCTGCGCAAGGGCGACCTGCTGGTCACGTTCCAGAGCCGGCTCGGGCGCGCGCAGTGGCTGCAGCCCTATACCGAACCATCGCTGATCGAACTCGCCCGGCAAGGGGTCAAGCGGGTCGACGTGGCCTGCCCCGGCTTCACGTCGGATTGTCTCGAGACCCTCGAAGAGATCGACCAGGAAGCGCGCGCTGCGTTCCTGCGTGCCGGCGGGCAGGATTTCCATTACCTGCCCTGCCTCAACGACCAGCATGAGTGGATCGCTGCGCTGAGCGCGATCGCGGTGCAGCACATGCAGGGTTGGGACACCCGCGCGGCGCCCGACACGGCGGCCCCGCGCGAGCAGCGTGCCCGCGCCATCGCGCTCGGCGCGCGCGCCTGAGCACAGGCACGCGCCACGCGCGTCCGCGGCGCTTCAGCGCCGCCGCAGCAACTTCAGCACACGCGGCAGCACCAGCACCGCGACCACGATCACCAGCAGCACCAGCGACCCGGGCCGTTGCACGAACACGCTCCAGTTGCCCTCGCCGATCGACAGCGCATTGCGCATCTGCGCCTCGGCGAGCGGGCCGAGGATCATCCCGACGACCACCGGTGCGGTCGGGAAATCGTAGCGCCGCATCACGACGCCGAGCAAGCCGATCGCGTACAGCAGCACCAGGTCGAACGCCGACTGGCGCATGCCGTAGACACCGACGGTCGCGAAAATCAGGATGCCGGCGTACAGGTACGACTTCGGGATCTTCAGCAGCTTGACCCACATGCCGATCAGCGGCAGGTTCAGGATCAGCAGCATCACGTTGCCGATGTACAGCGAGGCGATCAGCGCCCACACCAGACCGGAGTTCTTGTCGAACAGTTGCGGCCCGGGCTGGATGCCGTAGTTCTGGAACGCGCCGAGCAGGATCGCGGTCGTGTTCGAGGTCGGGATGCCCAAGGTCAGCAACGGGATCAGGGTCGCGGTGATCGCGGCGTTGTTCGCAGCCTCGGGTCCGGCCACGCCTTCGATCGCGCCCTTGGTGCCGAATTCGGCCGAGTGCTTCGACAGCTTCTTCTCGGTCGCGTAGCTCAGGAAGGTCGGGATCTCGCTGCCGCCGGCCGGAATGGTGCCGAACGGAAAGCCGATGAAGGTCGCGCGCAGCCACGCCGGCCAGGAGCGCTTCCACTCCTCGCGCGTCATGTGGACCTTGCTCATCGGGTTCTCGGTCTCGACCGTGCGCCCTTCGTACAGCACGTTGTAGAGCGCCTCGCTGACCGCGAACAGGCCGACCGCGATCAGCACCACCTCGAGCCCATCGAGAAGCTCCGGCACGCCGGCGGTATAGCGCGCCTGGCCCGAGATCTGGTCGATGCCGACCAGCCCCATCGCGAGCCCGACGAACAGCGCGGTCAGACCGCGCAAGGTGCTTTTGCCGAGCACCGCGCTGACGGTGCAAAACGCCAGCACCATCAGCATGAAGTACTCGGGCGGGCCGAGCCGGATCGCGTATTTCGCGACGACCGGGGCGAAGAAGGTCACCAGCACGGTCGCGATCGTGCCGGCGACGAAGGAGCCGATCGCCGAGGTCGCGAGCGCCGCACCGGCGCGGCCGGCCTTGGCCATCTTGTTGCCTTCCATGGCCGTGACCATGGAGCCCGATTCGCCCGGCGTGTTCAGCAGGATCGAGGTCGTCGAGCCACCGTACATCGCACCGTAGTAGATGCCGGCAAAGAAGATCATCGACGCGGTCGGGTCGACCTTCAGCGTGATCGGCAGCAGCATCGCGACCGCGGTCGCCGGGCCGATGCCGGGCAGCACGCCCACCGCAGTGCCGATCGTGCAGCCGAGCAGGCACCAGAGCAGGTTGATCGGCGTGCCCGCGGTCGCGAAGCCCTGTAGCAGCTGGTTCAGGATGTCCATCACAACCACCCTGTCGAGGTCAGGCCGGGCAGGTTGATCGCCAGCAGCTGCGTGAACATCCAGTACACCGGCGCGGCGATCGCGAAGCCGAGCGCGAAGTCGACGGCCCAGGCGCGCGGGCGCAGGTCGAGCCGGCCTTCGGCCGACCTGAAGCCGCGCACCGCGAGCACGAAGCACAGCGCGCAACTGAGGATGAAGCCGATCGTCGTGATCAGCGCCGCGTTCAGCAGGATCCCGGCCGACACCCAGACGAAGCCCGGCCAGTCGCCGGTCTGCGCGCCCGAGGGCTCCTCGAGCTCGCGGTAGCCGCCGCTGTACGCCTCATAGACCAGAAAGGCGCCGCAGGCGAGCAGCGCCACCCCGACCACCCACGGCATGAAGTTCGGGCCGACGCCGGAATACCCGGCATCGGACTTGATCGACAACGCGCCGACGACCAGCATCACGCCGGTCGCCAAGGTGCCGACGCCGACCAGCGTCTGCGGCAGTTTCACGTCCATGAGAACCCCTCCTCCGATGGGACCATCGCGCCCGCCCTCGCGGGATTGCATGCTATGCCGCGCCCACCCGGGGCGCGGCACGCACGTCAGATCATTCCGGATTTCGCCATCACGGCGCGCAAGCTCGCGAATTCGTCGTCGACGAATTTTTCGAACTCGGGGCCGGTCATCAGCGCCGGCGTCCAGCCGTTCTTCTCGATCGCCTCGTTCCAGGCCTTGCTCTTCGTGGCCTTGACGATCATGTCGATCAGGGTCTTGCGCTGTTCGGCGCTGATCCCCGGCGCGCCGTAGACGCCGCGCCAGTTGCCGATCACGACATTGATGCCCTGCTCTTTCAGCGTCGGCACGTCCAGGCCCTTGATGCGGGCCGGCGACGTCACCGCGATCGCCTTCATCTTGCCGGTGGTGATGTACTCGGCGAACTCGCTGTAGCCGCTGCCGCCGATCGTGACGTTGCCGCCCAAAATCGCCGCGATCGCCTCGCCGCCGCCGCGGAACGCGACATAGTTGATCTTCGCCGGGTCGACGCCGACCTCGCGCGCGATCATCGCCGCGGCGATGTGCTCGGTCGAGCCGCGCGAGCCACCGCCCCACTTGATGCTGCCCGGGTCCTTCTTCATCTGCTCGACCACGTCTTTCATGGTCTTGAACTTCGAATCGGCCGGCAGCACGAACACGTTGTATTCGCTGGTGACGCGCGCCAGCGGCGTGGCCTGCGACAGCGACACCGGCGGCTTGCCGGTGATGATCCCGCCCAGCATCACCGCGCCCATCGTCATCAGCGCGTTCGGATCGCCCTTGTTGCCGTTGACGAACTGCGCCAGGCCGATCGCGCCTGCCGCACCGCCCTTGTTGTCGTAGCTGACCGACGAGGCCACGCCGGCGTCCTGCAACGCCTTGCCGAGCGCACGGCCGGTCGTGTCCCAGCCGCCGCCCGGGTTGGCAGGGATCATCATCTTCAGGTTGGCCGCGGCGTGGGCCGGAAACGGCAGCGCACTCACGGCCGCCAGCGCGGCCAGGGATTTGATGAAAGCGTCTCGACGCATGGAGGTCTCCTTCACTGTGGTGTCCAGCAGCCCGCATCGTCGCCGATCAAGCTGTCAGTTGGCTGTCCGATCGCCTAGGGAAAATGCTAGCTCGACGCGCCCCGGGGCCGCCCCCGCATTGCCGCAGACTCGCCGCCATGAAGCTCCTGCTGATCGAAGACAACACCGCGATGCAGACCGCGTTGCAGCGCTCGTTCCAGCGCCGTGGCATCCAGGTCGTGACCTGCGACGACGGTGCCCGCGCGCTCGATCGCTGGCGCGCGAGCGTGCCCGACGTGGTCGTGCTCGATCTGAGCCTGCCCGGCCTGGACGGGCTGCAGGTGCTGGCCGCGGCGCGCGCTGAAGGCCTGGCCACGCCGGTGCTGATCCTGACCGCGCGCGGCACCGTCGGCGATCGCATCCTCGGGCTGAACACCGGTGCCGACGATTACCTGCCGAAGCCCTTCGATCTCGACGAACTCGAAGCCCGCATCCGGGCGCTGGCGCGCCGCGCCGCGCCCGAAAGCGGCGCGCGCGCCGAGTTGCCGTCGTTCTGCGGGCTGCGGGTCGACGGCGCGAGCGGCGCGGTCTACAGCCACGGCGACGCGCTCGATCTGGCGCCGCGCGAAGCCGCGCTGTTGCGGGCGCTGCTCGCGCAGCCCGGCAGCGCGGTCGCAAAGGAGCGGCTGTCGGAGCTCGTGTTCCCGGGGCAGGCGCAGGTCCAGGCCGAGGCGATCGAGGTCGTCGCCTACCGGCTGCGCAAGAAGATCGCCGGCACCGGGGCCGAGCTGGTCACCTTGCGCGGCCTGGGCTATCTTCTGAAGGCCGAGCCTTGAGGTTGCTCGCACGCCGCGCGGGCGCACCGCGGCGCCGCTCGATGCGCAGCCGCCTGCTGCTCGGCATCCTGTTGCCGGTGCTCGCGCTGGTCGCGCTCAATACCGCGAGCCTGTACCGGCAGGCGCTGAACTCGGCCGATGTCGCCTACGACCGCACGCTGCTGGCATCGGCCAAGTCGATCGGCGAGCTGCTCGACGTGACCGGCCAGGGCGACGAATTGCGACTGCAGTCGACCGTGGTCTACTCGACGCTCGAGCCGTTCGAGGCCGACAACCGCAGCCGCATGTTCTACAAGGTCAGCGGCTTCAAGGGCGAGCCGGTGTCGGGCTTCGCCGACCTGCCGGCGTGGCACGGCACGATCCCGGTCAAGGGCGCGTATGCCGCGCTGGTCGATTTCTACAACGACACCTACCACGGCGAGCCGGTGCGGGTCGCGGTGCTGCTCCAGCCGGTGTCGGACGTCGAAGGCCGCGGCATCGCGACGATCCAGGTGGCCGAGACGCTGGAACTGCGCCAGACGCTCGCGCGCCAGATCCTGATCGACACGCTGTGGCGCCAGGCGGCGCTGCTCGCGGTGATCGCGCTGGTCGTGGCGATCGTCGTGCAGCGCGCCACGCAGCCGGTGCGCGAGCTCAGCGCGCACCTGAATGCGCGCAGCGCGAACGACCTCGCGCCGCTGCACGCGGCCGATGCACCGCGCGAGCTCGTGCCGCTGCTGGAGGCGACGAACCAGGTGATGGCGCGTCTCGCGCATCTGCTCGAGCACCAGAAGCGCTTCGTGCGCGATGCCTCGCACCAGCTGCGCACGCCGCTGGCGGTGCTGAAGACGCAGGTGCAGTCGGCGCTGCGCGGCGATGTCGAGCCGGTGCAGGCCTTGCAAGAAATCAACCACACGGTCGACGGCGCGACCGAGCTGGCGAACCAGATGCTGGCGCTGGCGAAAGTCGAGCAATTGCGCCAGCAGGGCGATGCGCCGGTCAGCGACTGGGCCGCGGTGACGCGCGCGGTCGCGCTCGATCTCGCGCCGCTGATCGCCGAGCACCGCTTCGATTTCGCGATCGACACCGTCGCCGCACCGGTGCGGGCGCATGCGTGGGCGCTGCGCGAGCTGGTGCGCAACCTGCTTCACAACGCGATCAAGCACACGCCCGACGGCGCCCGCCTGACGATCGCGATCGCACATGAGGGGCGGCAGGCCGCCCTGACGATCCGCGACGACGGCCCCGGCATCCCCGAAGAGCTGCGCCGGCGGCTGTTCCAGCCGTTCGCCGCCGGCCACGGCCACCACGACCCGGGCCTCGGCGCCGGGCTGGGCCTGGCGATCTGCCACGAGATCGTGGTGTCGCTGGCCGGCAGCATCGCGCTCGACAACCGCATCGCCGACGGCCACGTCACCGGCCTGGACGCGACCGTGCGCCTGCCCATCGCCGACAATACGGGTTGATGGATTCGAATGCTTCCGCCGCCAAGGTGCGGCTCGACAAGTGGCTGTGGGCCGCGCGCTTCTACAAGACCCGCAGTCTCAGCGCCGACGAGATCGGCAAGGGGCGCGTGCAAGTCAACGGCCAGGTCGCCAAGCCCTCGCGCGAGGTCCGCGTCGGCGACCGGATCGAGCTGCGCCAGGGCCCGGTGGCGCGCACGATCGTCGTCAAGGGCGCGAGCGAGCAGCGCGGCCCGGCCACGGTCGCGCACACGCTGTTCGAAGAGACCGCCGACAGCATCGCGCAGCGCGAGAAGCAGGCGCTGGAGCGGCGCATGAACGCCGAGCCGTCGCTGGCCATCGAGCAGGGGCGCCCGACCAAGCGCGATCGGCGCCAGCTCGCCGACTGGAATCGCTGGAGCGCGTCGGCCGACCCGGAATAGCCCGGCGGTCAGCCTGCGCAGCCTCGGCCGCAGCGCAAACTTCGCGGCAAAGCCCTCTTGAACCTGAGGGCAATCGCCCCAGATGACCCGTAACCGAAAACCACCCCGAAACATGAGCACCACCGACCCCACGCCTTCGAACGCCGCCGCCAACGACCCGGCGGCCACCGCGCCCGCCCAGGAGGCCGCCGCGCCGAGCCCGGAGTCCAAGCTGCAGGAGCTCGAGGCCCGCCACGCCGAGGTCTCCGATGCCTACCTGCGCGCCAAGGCCGAGGCTGAGAACACCCGCCGCCGCGCCGACGATGAGATCGCCAAGGCGCGCAAGTACGCGGTCGAGGCGTTCGCCGACAGCCTGCTGCCTGTCAAGGACAGCCTCGAGGCCGCGATCGCGATCCCCGACGCGAAGCCCGAGCAGATGCTCGAGGGCGTGCACGCCACGCTGCGCCAGCTGGTGGCGGCGCTGGAGCGCAACAAGGTGCTCGAGATCAACCCGACGGCAGGTGCGAAGTTCGATCCCCACCAGCACCAGGCCATCAGCGTCGTGCCGGCGGCACAGGAGCCGAACACGGTGGTCGCGGTCTTGCAAAAGGGCTATCTGATTGCCGACCGCGTGCTGCGGCCGGCGCTGGTCACGGTGGCGGCGACGGCTTGAGCGGCCATGCACAGTCTGCGCACAGGCCCATGCACAGATTTCGCTTGAAAGCCCACACCTTATCCACACGTTAAGAACAACTCACCCCATTCTCAGGAGCACTCTCATGGCAAAAATCATCGGCATCGACCTTGGCACCACGAACTCGTGCGTGGCGATCATGGAAGGCAACACCACCAAGGTGATCGAGAACAGCGAAGGTGCGCGCACCACGCCGTCGATCGTGGCCTACCAGGACGACGGCGAGATCCTCGTCGGCGCGTCGGCCAAGCGCCAGGCCGTCACGAACCCGAAGAACACGCTGTACGCGGTGAAGCGCCTGATCGGCCGCAAGTTCACCGAGAAGGAAGTCCAGAAGGACATCGACCTGATGCCCTACAAGATCGTCGCGGCCGACAACGGCGATGCCTGGGTCGAGGTGCGCGGCAACAAGCTGGCGCCCCAGCAGGTCAGCGCCGAGATCCTGCGCAAGATGAAGAAGACCGCCGAAGACTACCTCGGCGAGACCGTCACCGAAGCTGTGATCACCGTGCCCGCGTACTTCAACGACGCGCAGCGCCAGGCCACCAAGGATGCCGGGCGCATCGCCGGCCTCGACGTGAAGCGCATCATCAACGAGCCGACCGCGGCCGCGCTCGCTTTCGGCCTCGACAAGAACGAGAAGGGTGACCGCAAGATCGCCGTCTACGACCTCGGCGGCGGCACCTTCGACATCTCGATCATCGAGATCGCCGATGTCGACGGCGAGAAGCAGTTCGAAGTGCTGTCGACCAACGGCGACACCTTCCTGGGCGGCGAAGACTTCGACCAGCGCATCATCGATTACATCGTCACCGAGTTCAAGAAGGAGCAAGGTGTCGACCTGACCAAGGACGTGCTCGCGCTGCAGCGCCTGAAAGAAGCCGCCGAGAAGGCCAAGATCGAGCTCTCGAGCAGCGCTCAGACCGACATCAACCTGCCCTACGTGACCGCCGATGCCTCGGGCCCGAAGCACCTGAACATCAAGCTCACGCGCGCCAAGCTCGAAGCCCTGGTCGAGGACCTGATCGAGCGCACGATCGCACCGTGCCGCACCGCGATCAAGGACGCCGGCGTGAACGTCAGCGCGTTCAACGACGTGATCCTGGTGGGCGGCATGACGCGCATGCCCAAGGTCCAGGAGAAGGTCAAGGAGCTGTTCGGCAAGGAGCCGCGCAAGGACGTCAACCCCGATGAGGCGGTCGCGGTCGGTGCCGCGATCCAGGGCCAGGTGCTGGCCGGCGACCGCAAGGACGTGCTGCTGCTCGACGTGACGCCGCTGTCGCTGGGCATCGAGACCCTGGGCGGCGTGATGACGAAGATGATCAAGAAGAACACGACGATCCCGACCAAGTTCTCGCAGGTCTTCTCGACCGCCGAGGACAACCAGCCGGCCGTGACGATCAAGGTCTACCAGGGTGAGCGCGAGATGGCCTCGGGCAACAAGAGCCTGGGCGAGTTCAACCTCGAAGGCATCCCGCCATCGCAGCGCGGCATGCCGCAGATCGAGGTCAGCTTCGACATCGACGCGAACGGCATCCTGCACGTCGGCGCGAAGGACAAGGGCACCGGCAAGGAAAACAAGATCACTATCAAGGCCAACTCTGGGCTGACCGAGGCCGAGATCGAGCAGATGGTGAAAGACGCCGAGATCAACGCGGCCGAGGACAAGCGCAAGCTCGAGCTGATCCAGGCCCGCAACTCGGCCGACGCGATGGTACACAGCGTGCGCAAGAGCCTGTCCGAGCACGGCGACAAGCTCGAGGCCGGCGAGAAAGAGAAGGTCGAAGCCGCGCTGAAGGAGGCCGAGGAATCGCTGAAGAGCGAAGACAAGGCCGTGATCGAGGCCAAGACCGAGGCCTTGATGGCCGCGAGCCAGAAGCTCGGCGAGAAGATCTATGCCGAGACGCAGGCCGCGCAAGCCGCAGCCGGGGCAGGTGCCGCGGGGGCCGAGCAGGCGCCGCATGCCGAGGCCGCCTCTTCGTCGCAGTCGGCCGACGACAACGTCGTCGACGCCGAGTTCAAGGAAGTCAAGAAGGGCTGAACGCCAGCCTCTGCCGGTCGCCGGTTTCGGGCGGAGCACGCGGCTCCGACTGAAACCGGCGTCGGTGTTTGAAGCCGCCAGAAAAGCGGAACTACCGGAGCCCTGAAATTGGCCAAGCGTGATTACTACGAGATCCTCGGCGTCGCCAAGAACGCCAGTGAGGACGACATCAAGAAGGCCTATCGCAAGCTGGCGATGAAGCATCACCCTGACCGCAACCAGGGCGATCATGCCAAGAAGTCGGAAGAGAAGTTCAAGGAGGCCAAGGAGGCCTACGAGATGCTGACCGACCCGCAGAAGCGCGCCGCCTACGACCAGTACGGCCACGCCGGCGTCGACCCCAACATGGGCCGCGGCGGCCCGGGGGCCGAAGGCTTCGGCGGCTTTGCCGAGGCCTTCGGCGACATCTTCGGCGACATCTTCGGTGGTGCCGGCGGCGGAGGCCAGCGCCGCGGCGCCGGCGGGCACCAGGTATTCCGCGGCAGCGACCTGAGCTACGCGATGGAGATCTCGCTCGAAGAGGCCGCGCACGGCAAGGAAACGCAGATCCGCATTCCGGCCTACGAGAGCTGCGACACCTGCAAGGGAAGCGGCGCCAAGCCGGGCACCAGCCCGAAGGTCTGCACCACCTGCAACGGCCAGGGCACGGTGCACATGCGGCAAGGCTTCTTCAGCATCCAGCAGACCTGCCCGCATTGCCACGGCACCGGCAAGATCATCCCCGAGCCGTGCATGACCTGCAGCGGCCAGGGCCGGATCAAGAAGAACAAGACGCTCGAGGTCAAGATCCCGGCCGGCATCAACGAGGGCATGCGCATCCGATCCAGCGGCAATGGCGAGCCCGGCACGAACGGCGGCCCGGCCGGCGACCTCTACATCGAGATCCGCATCAAGCAGCACGAGATTTTCGAGCGCGACGGCGATGATCTGCACTGCACGGTGCCGATCGGCCTGACCACCGCGGCGCTGGGCGGCGACATCGAGGTGCCCACCTTGGGCGGCAAGGCCGAGATCGAGCTGCCCGAAGGCACACAGCACGGCAAGACCTTCCGGCTGCGCGGCAAGGGCATCAAGGGCGTGCGCTCCAGCTACCCGGGCGATCTGTACTGCCACATCAGCGTCGAAACGCCGATCAAGCTGACCGAGCATCAGCGCAAGCTGCTGAAGGAACTCGACGACGCGTTCCGCAAGTCGGGCGACCGCCATTCGCCGAACGCGAAGACCTGGACCGATCGGGTCAAAGACCTGTTCAAGTGAGGCCGGCCGGCTCCGACGCGGAGCGCACCGCGCGGGGTTGGAACCCGCTGACCCTGGCGCTGCTCGCCGGGGTGTGGATCGCCGCGCTGCCGAACTGGCCGCTGTGGCAGGCGCTGCTGGCCTTGCCCGAGACCGCGTCGGTGCGCGGCGCTGTCTTCGTGGCCGGCTTCGGCGCGATGGTCGCGGCATTGACCGGCGCGCTGCTCGCGCTGTTCGCGTGGCGCGCGACGATCAAGCCGGCGATCGCGCTGCTGCTGCTGGCGGCCGCGGTCGGTGCGCATTTCATGGGCACCTACGGCGTCGTGATCGACACGACGATGATGACCAACGTGGTGCAGACCGACCCGCGCGAGGTGCGCGACCTGCTGAGCCTGCGCCTGTTCGTCACCCTGCTGCTGCTGGCCGGCGTGCCGCTGCTGGCGCTTTGGCGCGTGCCCGTCGCGCGAACGCGCTGGCTCGCGCAGGCCGGGCGCAACCTGCTGGGCATCGGCGCCGCGCTGCTGCTGCTGGTGGCGCTGGTGTTCGCGCTGTTTGCCGACCTGTCGGCGACGATGCGCAACCACCGGTCGATGCGCTACCTGATCAATCCGGTGAACTCGCTGTATGCGCTCGGCGATCTCGCCGCGCAATCGAAGGCCAAGCCGGGCGGGCCACCCGCGCCGATCGGCCTTGATGCCCGGATCGCGCCGCGCGCGGCCGGGCAGCGGCCACCGATGCTGGTGCTCGTGATCGGCGAGACCGCGCGCGCCGATCACTTCGCGCTGAACGGCTACGCGCGGCCGACCAATCCCGAACTGGCCGCGCTCGATGTGATCAGCTTCCGCAACGTCAGCTCGTGCGGCACGAACACGGCCGCGTCGCTGCCTTGCATGTTCTCGCACCTCGGTCGGGTCGCGTTCGGTGCGCGCGAGCGCGATCACGAGAACCTGCTCGACCTCGTGCAGCGCGCCGGCCTGGCGGTGCTGTGGCTCGACAACCAGGCCGGCTGCAAGGGCCTGTGCGCGCGCGTGCCGAATGCCTTTGCGCGCGACGCGGTGGCCGGCGCGCCGGCACTGCCGGCGTCGCTCTGCGACGGCGAGGAATGCCTCGACGCTGCGCTGCTGCACGACCTGGATGCGCGCATCGCGGCCCTGCCGGCGGCGGCGCGCGAACGCGGC
>Ga0207645_10003202_pt1 | contig 12515 bp, 9 predicted proteins | sample KBSM53metaG_FD_184331 | JGI IMG/M metagenome (GOLD analysis project Ga0207645, IMG submission 184331) | Miscanthus rhizosphere microbial communities from Kellogg Biological Station, Michigan, USA - KBS M5-3 metaG (SPAdes) (version 2) | ecosystem: Host-associated > Plants > Roots > Rhizosphere >...
ACGGCCGCCGCCAGGACCGGGCCCGCGACGACGTGCGTGGCGACCTCGGCGCCGCTCATCAGCAGCGACACGCCGCCGGCCAGCACGGACCGAAACGGCGCCGCCGGCCGTTCGGTCTGACGCGCCCGGGTAGCGTCGATCTCCAGCCGCGATTCTGTTCCGCCGGGAACGGCGGCGCGCGCGGGTGGCTCGGACATCGGATTCAGGTTCAGCTTCAGGTACGGCATCGGGACCTCCTGGCCCGGGGTATCGGTCGCGCGGAAATTTCGTTTCGTGTCTGCCCGCCGCAATCGGTGGAGTAGAATCCCGCGATGGGATTGTTCCGCGGCTTCTTCGCGCCATTCCGCGGCGGTCTGTACGTCCTCCGGCACCCGCTGAAGCGCTACCTGCTGGTCCCCTTCGTGCTCAGCGTGGCGCTGGCGATCGTCACCATGATCGCCGCCCGCCGCTACTGGAGCCAGGAGCTGGCCTCGGTGGTTTCGGGCTCGCCGGTCCTGGGCAATTTCTTCCTCGGCATCATGACCGTCGTCGGCAGCGTGGTGCTGTTTCTGATCGCGCAGCCGCTGCTGCTGGCGGTGTTCTCGGACCAGCTTTCGGAACGGGTGGAACGCGACGTGCTGGGCAAGGCGCACACCGTTCCGCTCCTGACGTCGACGGGGCGCGCGCTGGTTCACGGCCTGCTGAAGCTCGTGCTTTACGGCATCGCGCTGGTCGTCGGGCTGGGGCTGACCGCGGTCACCGGCGGCCTCGGCAGCCTGATCGGCATCGCCCTGGGCGGATTGTCGCTGGCCTACGACGGCTTCGATTATCCGCTCGCCCGACGGGGCGCGAGCTTCGGTGCAAAATGGGCGTTTCTCGCGCGCAATCCGGGGCTGACGATCGGTTACGGGGTCGGCGCGACCGTGCTTTATTTGATTCCGTTCGCGGTGTTCGTGGCTTCACCGTTTGCAGCGGTCGGTGCCACGTTGGCGTACATCGAGATCGAGAAGGCCGCGGCCCCCGCCCCGGCCCCCTCCGCGGCTCCCCCCTCAACCCCGGAAAAAACACCAAACGCAGCTGCAAATAGCTGAAATCCCGGCTAATATGACCGCGTTGAAGAAGCCCGTACCCTTCGGAAAGTACTACCTCCTGGAGCGGATCAACGTGGGAGGTATGGCCGAAGTCTTCAAAGCGAAGACATTCGGTGTGGAGGGCTTCGAGCGCCTGCTCGCCGTCAAGCGCATCCTCCCGAACATCGCCGAGGACGAAGAGTTCATCACGATGTTCATCGACGAGGCGAAGATCGCCGTGCAGCTTCAGCACGCGAACATCGCCCAGATCTTCGACCTCGGTAAGGTCGACGACAGCTTCTTCATCGCCCTCGAGTACGTCCACGGGCGCGACCTGCGTTCGATCTTCGATCGCATGCGAAACAAGGCCGAATCGCTGCCGATCGCGATGGCCTGCTACGTGACCATGCAGGTGTGCGAGGGTCTGGACTACGCCCACAACAAGCGGGACGCCCAGGGCCGCGAGCTGAATCTTGTACACCGGGACATTTCGCCCCAGAACGTGCTGATCGGGTACGAGGGCGAGTGCAAGCTGATCGACTTCGGCATCGCCAAGGCGGCCGGCAAGGCGTCGAAGACCCAGGCGGGCATCCTCAAGGGCAAGTTCGGCTACATGTCGCCCGAGCAGGTGCGCGGCCTGCCCATCGACAAGCGCAGCGACATCTTCGCGGTCGGCATCGTGTTGTACGAATTGCTGACGGGCGAGCGGCTGTTCATCGGCGAGAGCGACTTCTCCACGCTGGAGAAGGTCCGCAACGTCGAGATCCAGCCGCCGTCCTCGTACAACAAGAAGATCCCCCAGGAGCTGGAGCGGGTCGTCCTGAAGGCGCTGGCGCGCGATCCGGAAGACCGCTACGCGAACGCCATCGACCTGCACGACGACCTGCAGTCGTTCCTGTATTCGGTGGGCGAGTTCTTCTCGCGCAAGGACCTCGCAGCGTGGATGAAGAAGACCTTCGCGATGGAGATCGAGGAGGACAACGCGAAGCTGGAGGAGTTCAGGCAGATCGCGGCTCCGGTCGCCTCGTCCGGCGCCGAGGTGTCGCGGCGCGCGGCCGTCGGCGGGGTGCCGGCCGGCCGGCCCGGCGGCACGAACGCGAAGGCGCCCTCCAAGCCGGCGGCCAAGGCGTCGTCGAAGCCCAGTCAACCTCAGGCGTCCGCTCACCAGCCGATGGGCTGGGACGACGAGGAGCTGGACACCCAGATCTTCGACAAGGAAGACGACGTCAAGCCGGTCGCCGCCGAGGATCTTTTCTTCGAGGATGACGATCGCACGGTCGCCAACGAGCCCGCCCCCGACATCCTGGAGCAGGCCCGCCCGCCCGAGCTGACGACGCCGAAGCCGATCACGCTGACGCCGCTGCCGAGCGAGGACATCAAGATGACGCCGCCGCCGCTGGCGCGTCCTCTGCCGCCTCCGCCCACCGCGCGCCGTCCGACCCTGGTGGGCGTTCCGCCGGCCGGTCTGCCCGTGCCTGGCGGTCGGGTGACCGGTCCGGTGCCGACGCTTCCGCCGCCGGGGCCGCCGCCCGGACGCTCGGGCATACGACGTTCGGGTCTGAACCTGCCGCCGGCCAGCGCCGTCGCGCCCGCGCCAGCGCCGCCACCGCAGCGCCGTCCGACGCCGATGGCGCCGCCGCCCCAGCGGCAGCGGTTCCGCGAACCGACGGAAGCGCCGTTCGGCACCGGAAGCTTCGAGACGTTGGCGCCCAGGCGCCCGGCCCGCCGCGGCGTCGCCGTTCTGGCGGCGGTCGCGGTGCTCGCCGGCGGCGGAATGGTTTACTGGTACACGACCAACGTCAAACCCGGGAAGATCGAGCTGGCGACCACGCCCGGCGACGCGACGGTCCTGGTGGACAACAATAAGGTCGGGGACCACTCGCCGGTGACGATCGAGAAGCCGCCGGGCCTGTACACGCTGACGGTGATGCGCGATGGGTACGGCCGCAACGATCAAAGCATCGAGCTGAAGGCCGGCGAGGCGCTGTCGCGCACGGTGACGCTGGAGCCGTCGCCCGATACGGGCTTCGAGCTGATGAGCGAGCCGGCCGGCGGGCTGGTGTGGCTGGACGGCAACCCGGTCAAGGACGCGACCGGCCAGCAGGCGCACACGAACTTCCGTGCGTCGCGCATCAGCCCCGGAAAACACAAGCTGGAGATCCGCAGCGAACGCTTCAAGCCCTGGCAGGAGGACGTCGAGATCGAGCCGGGCAAGATTCGCAAGGTCACCGCGACGCTGATCCCGGGCGCCGGTGCGCCGACGGGTGGCAGCGGGAACAAGCCGGTCGCGCTGGGGACGGCGCAGCCGAGCGGAGCCGGCGGGGAAAAGGTGGCGATGGTGACGCCGCCTCCGTCGCAGGTCACGCCGCCGACGCCGCCGACGCCGCCGACCGCGACGACGCCGCCCGGTGGCGGGACCACGCCGCCCGGTGGCGGGACCACGCCGCCAGGTGGCGGGACGCAGGCGCGCAGCAAGCCGGCCGGTGGCGGGTCGAGCCCGGGCGGCAACGCCCTCAACGCGTCGACCGGGAGCGGGGCGGGCGGGATCGCGTCGCCGCCGACGACGCCGAAGCGCAAGCGCGTGAAGGAGCCGACCGACGACAGCGGCGGCGGCGAGATTGCCGGCGACGAGCCCGCGCCGCGCAGGACGGTCGCCCCCGATGACTCGGGCGGTGGCGGTGATTGCTCGATCACCATCAACTCGATCCCGTGGTCCGAGGTGTGGATCGACGGGAAGAACACCACCAAGCACACGCCGGTCGTCGACTTCAAGGTACCGTGCGGCAAGCACAAGCTCGCGTTCAAGCGGCCCGACATGCAGATCGATCAGACCGAGAGCATCAACGTTCGTCCCGGTCAGAACTTCAAGCAGCGGTATACGCTGGCGACCGAGGACTGACCAGGACCGGACCGGGGGGCCAGTGAGTTCGAATCCCAAGTCGGCGGGCGCCGTCAGCCAGGCGCCGGCCGCGCAGTTGCCGGATGTTCTTGACGCCGCCTGGCGCGATTACTGGGCGCGCTGCCGTGAGCGGCCGCCGCACACCCACGCGCGCGACTTCCTGCATCGGGACCTGACGGAGACGTTCACCCGCATCATTCCCGCGGACGCGTCGGTGCTGGAGGTCGGGTGCGGCGAGGGTGAGCTGCTGGCGGCGCTGCCCCAGACGCGCCGCATGGGCATCGACTACCTGCCCGACACCATCGAACGGGCGCGCGCCCGCCACCCCGACATCCGCTTCGAGGTCGGCGACATCACGGCCGACGCGGGCGCCCGCATCGAAACGACGGCGGGGGCGTGGGACGCGGTGATCTGCGATCGCCTGTGCCACAGCGTCCTCGACGTGAAGGCGTTGCTCACCGGGTTGAAGCGCCAGCTGGCGCCGGGCGGGCGCATCTACATGACCGCCTTCAACTACGCGTGGGAGGTGCCCGTCCGGGTCGCTGAGATGACCGGGTGGAAGCGGCCGGGGCCGATCTCGAACTGGCTGTCCGACACGGATTACCGCAACCTGTTCGACATCGTCGGCCTGGAGGTGGTGCGCCACGAGGATCGGATTCTGCTGCCGGCGGAGGTCCCGGGCCTGACGGCCGCGCTGAACCGGTACGTCGTACGCGCGCCGGGAATGTCGGTCGTGACGCTGTACCGGATGTACATCCTGCGGGACCGCGGCACGGCGACAGCACCGCGCCGGGCGACCGTGAGCGTGATCGTGCCGTCCCGGAACGAAGCCGGCAATGTCGCGGCCGCCCTGGCACGGACGCCGGTGATGGGCAGCGGCACCGAGCTGATCTTCGTCGAGGGGCATTCGTCCGACGACACCTGGACGACGATCCAGACGGAGATGGGCCGCTACAAAGGGCCGCTGAAGGTCAGCGCTTACCAGCAGACTGGAAAAGGGAAGGGCGACGCGGTCCGCCTGGGCTTCTCCAAGGCGACGGGCGACATCCTGATGATCCTCGACGCCGATCTGACGGTGCCCCCCGAGGATCTTCCCAACTTCTACGACGTCATCGCGAGCGGCCTGGCGGACTACGTGCAGGGGACGCGGATGATCTATCCGATGGAGCCCGGCGCGATGCGCTTCTTCAACAAGCTGGGGAACGTCGCCTTCTCGCAGCTTTTCACCTATCTGCTGCAGCAGCCGATCAAGGACACGCTGTGCGGGACGAAGGTGCTGTGGCGGCGCGATTACGAGCGGATCGCGGCGGCGCGATCGTACTTCGGCGACTTCGATCCGTTCGGTGACTTCGACCTGATCTTCGGGGCGGCGCGGCTGAACCTGAAGATCGTCGAGATACCGGTGCGGTACCGCGAACGCACGTACGGCACGACAAACATCGATCGCTGGCGCCACGGCCTGTTGCTGCTGCGGATGTCGGCGATCGCGGCGCGCAAGATCAAGTTCGTGTGACCGCCCCGGAGCCCGTCGCCACGCCGTTGCCGGACGAGCTGCGGGAGCGCACGCTCGAACGCTTCGAGCAGCTCCGGCGCGCGTGGTCGGAGAACCGCGCGCTGCGGACGCTGAACGCGGAGCTCTATGAACGGGTCGCGCAGCACCTTCCGGCGCGCGACCTGGGGCGGCGGGTCGAGCTGGGGTCGGGGCCGGGATTCTCGCGCGAGTTCATCCCCGATCTCGAGCTGACCGACCTGGTGCGGGCGCCCTGGCACGACGGAGAGGCCAGCGCCGAGGCGCTGCCGTACGCCGACCGCAGCGTGGGCGCGCTGGTTCTGTTCGACGTGCTTCATCACATCCCGTCACCGCGGCGGTTCTTCGAGGAGGCGGTGCGCGTGCTGGTGCCCGGGGGACGCATCGTGATGTGCGAGCCGTACATGAGTCCCGCGTCGTATCCCGTCTACAAGCTGTTCCACGACGAGCCGACCCGGATGCGCGCCGATCCGCTGGCGTTGCACCAGGGGGACGCGCGCGATCCGTTCGATTCGAATCAGGCGATCCCGACGGTCCTGTTCGGGCGCAAGCGGCAGGTCTTCGCGGAGACGTTTCCGGCGCTTTCGCTCCGCAGCGTCGAGTACATGTCGGGATTCAGCTTGCCGGCGTCGGGCGGATTCTCGCACCGGCCGTTTTTGCCCTGGGCGCTCTGGTCACTGCTGCATCGAATCGATCGGCAGCTGCCATCTGCCTGGATGCGCTGGATGGCGTTTCGCATGCTCGTCGTCGTCGAACGGCTTTAATCTAGCCGCGTGTTCATCGGGCATTTCGCGGTCGGCTTCGCGGCGAAGCGCCTGGCGCCGCGCGCGTCGCTGGGCGTGCTCATGGCGGCGCCGCTGTTCGCCGACCTGCTCTGGCCGATCTTCCTCATCGCCGGCATCGAGACCGTGCGCATCGATCCCGGCAACACGGTCGTCACGCCGCTGGATCTGCACGACTTCCCCTGGTCGCACAGCCTGGTGACGTCGCTGGCCTGGTCGGCCGTGTTCGCGGCTGCGTTCTGGGCCGCGACGCGCTACGCGCGGGGCGCGTTCGTCCTCGCGGTGGGTGTGTTCAGCCACTTCGTGCTCGACTTCGTGACGCATCGACAGGACATGCCGCTTTACCCGGGCAGTCCGACCTCGGTCGGTCTGGGCCTGTGGAATTTTCGGTCGGCGACCATGGCCGTCGAGATCGCGCTGTTCGTCATCGGCGTCGCGATCTACGCGCGCACGACCCGCGCGCTGAACCGGCGGGGCGCCTTCGCGCTGTGGGCGCTGGTCGTCCTGCTGTCGCTTTTTTACGTGACGAACATGTTCGGCCCGCCGCCACCCAGCGTCGATTTCATCAAGTACCTCGGCATCACCGGCTGGCTGTTCCCGGTCTGGGCCTGGTGGATCGACCGCAACCGCGAACTGCGCGTCCGCGCCTGATCAGCGATCGGATGCCCGCCAAAGATTGGGCTACGCCGGCTTCGTCCAGGCGGTGCACTGGTAGAGGGAGGCGTCGACGGGCATGGCAGGCGGAAATGCGATCCGGCCGGCCGGTGTCAGGACGGCGGCGAGGGCGGCGGCGATCTTGGACGGCTTGCTCACGTGGTCGTCGTCGATCTGCTTGTATCCGATCGCCGCGAACGCGCGCGTCATCAGATGGTTGACCATCGGGTAGCCGCAGACCAGCGTGCCTCCGGGCGCAAGCGCGCGGGCGAGACCGCGGGCCGCACCGGTGGAGTCCGCGATGTGTTCGAGCACGGAGAAGCAGACCACGACGTCGAAGTGATCGGCGGGCAGATCGTTCGCCAGCAGGTCGGCGCGCATGAAATTCGCCTTGCACGTGGGCGCGACCAGCTTGTCCAGCCCGGGCGCCAGCAACAGATCCGTCCCCGTGTACTCGCGGTAACGAGCGGTCAGCGTGGGAACGAGAACGCCGCTGCCCACGCCCACCTCGAGGATGCGGTCGCCGCCGCTGGGCAGCAGGTTGAGGCCCATCTGCAGCCGGTGACGGAAAAGCCAGCCGATCCAGGGGTGGTAGTAGTACCCGATCGGATCTTTCTCGGCGTCGTTGGGCTTGACGGATCCCTTGGGTGGAACCTGGAAGCGTAGGCCGCTCATCGTGTCTCGCCGGACTTTTGGGCGACCAGAATGAGGAAGCCGCCGAGATTTCGCAACAGCGGCGCGTCGCAGGCGGCGCGCTCGGCCCAGGTGAACAGCTTGCCCAGCGGCGGCCACGCGAACACGTGGGACACGGGCGTCACCACGCGTATGCCCCGCACGGCTACCAGCTGAAGATCGGCGGGCAAGTACGACCGCGCCTGCGAGAGGCGATCGAAGCGCGTGTAGACGTGACCCTCGTGGGTGCCGTCGCCGTGGATACGCCCCGGTCCGCCCAGCCGCTTGGCCAGGTAGCGCAGCGACAGCGGGTTGTAGAACTCGAGCAGCAGGTGGCCGCCCGGACGGACCAGGCGGGCCAGCTCGGCCACCGCGCGCTCGATCGGCGGGATGTGGGCGAGCACTTTCATGCTGTAGACCAGGTCGAACGACTCCGACGGCAGCGGGACGTCGGTCAGCGATCCCTGCACGACCCTCAGGCCGCGCGCGCGCGCCGGCGCGAGCATCCCGCGTGACAGGTCCAGCCCCACGGCCGAGCGTGCGACGCCGGCGGCCTCGCGCAGCAACAGCCCCGTCCCGCACCCCGCCTCGAACACATCCTTGCCCGCGCCGTACCGCCGCACCAGGTCCAGTTCCAGCTCGTCGATCAGCCTGTGGTAGCCGCGGTGGCGCTCGTTCTCGTAGGTCTCCGAGAACCGGTCGTAATACTGCTGCGTCGTCGTCACGCCACGGTCTCCCGGGCCTGGCGGCGCGCCGTGATCATGAACAGAACGCCCGCGATGCCGAACGCGCCGACGGCGAGCTGCAGTCCCAGCGCGACGGTGGACCGATCGGCGACCAGACCGACGACTGATCCCGCGGGGGCGTTGCCCAGCACGTGGACCCAGAACATCGCGAACGCCTGCAGCGTTGCAGCGAACCGGGGCGGTCCCATCTCGTCGATCACCGCCGCGGCCGGGCCGTTGTAGACCGAGAGCAGGAAGACGCTGATCGCTGTCAGCACCATGAACGCCGGCGTGTCCGTTATCAGCAGCGACGCGACGCCGAACGGGATCGCCGCCAGCAGCGACAGCCCGATCGCGCGCGCGTGTCCGCCGCGGCCGCCGCGACGGGTGAGGTAGTCGCCGAAGTACCCGCCCGCGACGACGCCGCCGATCCCGCAGACCAGGCCGACGCCGGCCATGAAGACGTTGCCGACCATCCCGGCCAGGCCGCGCTCCACGACGATCAGCTTCTGTGACCAGACCACCAGCGCGCTGGCGCCGAACGTCGACAGGATGCCGCCCGCGAGCGCGATCAGATACGTCGGCGCCAGGATGTAAGCGCGCGCGGGCAGCTTCGTGGGCCGCTCGAGGCGGGCGGGTGCGGCCACGAACGCCGCGCTGATCGCGAGCAGGGTGGACGGCCCGCCCGCGATCAGGAACACGTGGTGCCAGTCCATCTTCGTCGACAGCGCGTTGCCGAGCACCAGCCCGGTCGTCGCGCCGAAGGCCATGCCGATGTTGTAGATGCCCAGCGCGCGCCCGCGCTTCTCGGGCGGGGCGGCCGCGCAGAGCAGCGCGTTCGCGCTGGGCCCATAGGCGCCTTCGCCGACACCGACGATCGCGCGGCAGATGAGCAGCGCCCAGAACGAATGACAGAACGCCGAGGCGATCGTCGCGGCGCTCCAGACCGCGACGCCCGTGAAGATCACCTTGCGCGGTCCGATCCGGTCCGCGATCGGGCCCGAGATCGCCGACGCGAGCGCGAACACCATCAGGTTGACGAAGGCCAGCCAACCGAACTGGGCATGGTTGATCTGGAACGTCGCCATGATCTTGTCGGCCATCCCGTAGACGACCTGACGGTCCATGTAGTTGAAGAAGTTCAGGACCGTCAGCAGCGGCAGCGGTGGGATGCCGTGGCGCCCGTGCGCGGGCGTGGGCGCCGGGACGTAAGGTGACGCGGACACGCTCATACGCGAGCCGTAGCTCTACCCGATATGCGGCCGGGTTACCATCACGGCGCACGGTCGAGCCGCGCGCCAGTTCAGTGGCACTTCGCGCCGTCGGCCACGACGAGGACGAAGATCTTCACGGCCTGCCCGATCTGCCTGGTCGCTGTCGCGAGCCCCACGGTCATCGGCGGCTGCTGCAGCAGGATGTGATCCTGCTCGAGCTCGTCCAGCTCGAGGACCTGGACCAGCTCGATGCAGATCGCGTGGTGGCCGACGTGGAGGCGCTTCGACTCCTGGACCAGCGCGTCGTGCGCCGCGGCGAGCGCCTTGTCGGGCACCACCGGCCCGTCGCCCTTGAGGGCGGCGATTCCGGCCTCGGCCGCCTTTTGCAGCACGGGATCGACGCGGATGGGCGCGGCGCTCTTCGCGCGTCGCAGCGACGACACGAAGCTGGTCGCCACCGCCGGCGTCACGGGCGTGGCCGGGGGCGGGGGCCGGCGCGCGAACACCAGCGTCGCCAGGAGATCGTTCGCGTCGCCGGGACGGACGCCGACGCCGATGCCGACGTGCGTGAACTTCGCGCCCAGCATGTTGGCGCGGTGGGCGGGACTGTCCATCAGCACCCGGTGCGCGCCGTCGGCGTTGTCCGCCTGCGCGATGTTCTCACCGCACAGGGACACGATGACGCCCGCGCGCTGCAGCCGACTCTCGACCGTGCCGGTCGTCGGCGAGACGTGGCCGAAGAAGCGCGCCGCCATCATGTCCTCGGTGTGTCCGATCGCGACGGCGCGCAGCTCGGGATCGCGGGTCAGCGCGGGCAGCCCCGCCGCGCGCCTGACCTCGTTCAGCAGCGTGAGCATCCGCGTCTCGGCATCGGCGGGCGCGACGGGTCGCCCGTCGTCCGACGACGGCCGCGCCGGCGCGGCCGGCCAGGACGGTTCGTTGACGCCGACGTAGATCGGGACGTTGGCGAGCAGCACGGGCCCGCTGGCGCCGTCGCCCATCACCTCGACCTGGAACTTGCCCGGCCCGGACAGGGGCAGCGACACATCGATCGTCCGCCCGGAGAGCGGCGTCTCGTCGACCTTGCCGTCGGGGCGGGTCAGGTAGACGCGCGCGCGATCGTAACGGGCCGCGACCTCGCCGTGCAGGCGGCAGGCTTCGCCGGGACGGAAGCGCCGCGGGAACGGATCCAGGCGCACCTCCATCCGGCCGAACACGACCGTCGCGACGCCGTCCGGCGTGACATGCACGCCGTACCGCGTGATCGGGAGGTTGCTCGCGACGTCGCCCAGCGCGCGGCGCCAGAGATCGTCGCCGCCGTCCACCTGGAACGCGGCCGCGCTGGCGACCGCGCCGGGGAAACCGGCGCGCAGCGCGACCTCGCGGATGGCGAGCTCACTGGCACCCGCACGCTGTCCGGCCAGCCAGGTGGCCGCGGCGGCCAGCGCGCCGTCGGGCTCAGCCTGGTCGCCGCGCGCCTGCAGCGCTTCGCGGATCTTCTTCGCCAGAAGCGCCGCCCGCGGTCCGCCGACGATCCCATCGGGTTGCGGCGCGGTCACGTACTGCGGTGAGGACGCGGGGGCGGGCGATCCGGCGCCGTCCACGGTGGGCGGCGGCGCCGCGACATCGGGCGGGACGGCGGGCGCGGTGGCGCAGGCGCTCAGGATGAGCGTCGCGATGACTGACGACCGGCGAAACATCTAGCCGGTCGAGTCTAACCGGTACCCGGACCTGGCGCGTGAGGCGCCAGGCGCCCCGATTAACCGGCGGGCAGGGTCGTGAGGGCGGCGGGGACGACCTTGCCGCCCGCGCCCGCGGTGTAATCGCCGGCCGCGACGGAGTCGGGAATGCCCAGCGCCGCGCCCAGCGTACGCACAGCCGCGGCCTGGCTCTTGGTCGAGCTGACGTCGCCTCCGGTCACCTGCGCGCCCGACGCCGAATCGATGTCGCCCGCCGAGTAGGTGCCGTTCGACGCCGCCACGACGCCGCCGATGACGCCGGGCTTCACGTTCTTGCCGATCATCACCATGACCGAGTGGTTGCCGTAGTGATCGCGGCCGGTCCGGTCGGTGACCTTCTGGATGCCGTTGAGGTTGCGGCCGAACACGTTCAAGGTCGCGAACGTGACCCGTTCGGTCAGGCTGACGCCGGCCGAGTCGGTCAGCGTGCCGAGCGCGTTCATCACCGTCTGGATGCCGCGAATACCGCTGACGTGCTGGTCCGCCTCGGCCTGCAGGTTGGCGTCCGTGTGGTTGTCGCCGCCGAAGCTGAGGTGAATGGTGACGACGGGCGTGACGTTCGCCGAGATCAGCGCCGCCGCCGCCAGCGCCTGGCCGTTGACGTCGTCCGCGGTGATCGCCGACAGCGTGGTGGCCAGCTGATCGGCCAGCGCGCGCACCTGCGTCTGGCTGGTGGCCAGCTTGTCGAGGAACTGCTTCTGGACGGGGCTGCCGTCGTCCTTCGCCAGCTGGTTCAGCTGGTTCAGCGCCTGGTCGCGCAGCACGCGCGCCTTCACCAGCGGATCGTTCTTGGATCCCGTCAGCAGCTGCTTGAGCTGCGTCGGCGAGATCGACGGCAGCGTGCGTCCCGCGAAGCTGACCAGCTCGCTGGAATTGCCGCGCGCGCCGACCGCGATGGGGGCGGCCTGCACGGTGCCGAAGCAGGTCGACAGGTGCTTCGCGAAGGCGGACACCACCATCTCGCCGCCGCTCATGTCGCCCAGCAGCTTCATCACCTTCGGCTGATCGCCGTGGACGGTGGTGCCAGTGCGGTGGTGGAAGAACGCGGTCCGCGCCAGCACGGCCGACGTCAGCTGGCCGGTGGCGGGCGTCGCGACGCCCATCGCCATGTCGGTCGGGCTCATCACCGACGGATCGGCCCAGGGCAGCGCGGCGCCGTAGGCCTTGTCGCCCAGGGTCACCTGAACCGCCTCCACCTCGGTCTGCGTCGGATGGATGATCGACGTCGCCTCGTACGTCCCCGGCACGTTGCA
>Ga0207645_10003210_pt1 | contig 12507 bp, 9 predicted proteins | sample KBSM53metaG_FD_184331 | JGI IMG/M metagenome (GOLD analysis project Ga0207645, IMG submission 184331) | Miscanthus rhizosphere microbial communities from Kellogg Biological Station, Michigan, USA - KBS M5-3 metaG (SPAdes) (version 2) | ecosystem: Host-associated > Plants > Roots > Rhizosphere >...
CGGCCTCTGTGCTTCTCGGCGAATCACTTCGCGCCCTCGGACTGCGTACCTGCCGCCTCAAAACCGGCACGCCGCCCCGTCTCGATGGCCGCACCATTCGCTGGGAGTCGTTCGAAGAACAGCCTGGTGACGCGGACCCGACGCCGTTCAGCTTCCGCACAAAGAAAATCGTTCAGCCGCAGATAAGCTGTCACATCGCATTCACTACGCCTGAGACACTTCGCATCATTCGCGAAAATGTCCATCGTTCCGCGATGTACTCGGGTCAGATTGAAGGCATCGGTCCGCGCTACTGCCCGTCGATCGAAGACAAGATCGTCAAATTCCCTGACAAGACCCAGCACCAGTTCTTTCTTGAGCCCGAAGGCCTGAACACCCACGAAGTCTACGTCAATGGAATGTCCACCTCACTCCCCATGGAAGTGCAGTGGCAAATTGTGCGCTCTATTCCTGGACTGGAAGAAGCCGAGATGCTGCGTCCCGGGTACGCCATCGAGTACGACAGCGTCGACGCAACCGAACTCGACCGAAGCCTGCGCGTAAAGACTATGGAAGGCCTTTACCTGGCGGGGCAGATCAACGGAACCTCGGGTTACGAGGAAGCGGCCTGCCAGGGCATCATGGCCGGCATTAATGCCGCACTCTGGCTTAAGGGCGAGCCGCCATTCACCATGGATCGCACCGTGGGATATACCGGCATTCTCATCGACGATCTCATCTCCAAAGGCACTAACGAACCCTATCGGATGTTCACCTCGCGTGCTGAGTTTCGCTTGCACCTGCGTATCGATAACGCCGATCGCCGCCTCACGCCCCATGGCCGCCGATTAGGACTCATCAACGATGAAGCCTGGAATGAGTACGAGCAGAAGCAGGCGCGCATGACCGCGCTGGAAAAGCTGCTAAACTCCACCAGGGCCGACGGCAAAAAATTGTCCGCAGCCGGAATGAACGAGCTGACTGCGACTGCCGGCCTCACCTGGGCACAAATCCTCAAGCGCCCGGAGGTGAGCATCGAGCCGATCCTTGGCACCCTTCGCGAAGTTCTGGCTGCCGAGCCATTGCTGGCCCCATTCACCACGTTCCAGGAGCAAAGCCCGGAAGGCCGGGCATCGCTTCGTAACGAAGCGCGTGCAGTCGAGACCGAAATCAAGTTCGCAGGCTACCTTGATCAGCAAAAGAAGGCCATTGAAAAGCTCAAGGCCGCCGAAGGCGTCACGATCCCCGAGTGGATTGAGTACAGCACAATAAGCGGCCTTTCCCGCGAGATGCGCGAAAAACTCGAGCGCGTGCGCCCCATGACCATTGGACAAGCCAGCCGTATTCCCGGCGTCACTCCCGCGGCGCTTAGCCTCGTACATGTTTCCATTCGCGTGCAAGGCAATAAGCGGGTCAGCGCTCCGGCAGCGAGTCATACCAGCTAGCCCCGCGCATTGCGATTTGAAAATTGCCGAAACCGAGCGCAAAGTTCCTGTAGAGTTTGGTATGCGCTCGGCCATTCCTCGATTCTTTGTTATTGCCCTTTCGCTTTCCGCGACGATTGCCGCTGCTCAGGACATTGCAACAACTCCAGTTCGCGCTCGCGACCTTGGCGTGCCCTTCGAAGGAACTCCCGGCCTACTCAACGCCATGACTGACGTATCCGGGGTGGAAGTCGGCTTGACCACGCTCATTCGCGGAGAAGGCAAGCTAAAGGTCGGCGAGGGTCCGGTTCGAACCGGCGTCACCGTCATCCTGCCTCGGGGCCAGAAGAACACAGATCCCGTTTATGCCGGATGGTTCAGCCTCAACGGCAATGGCGAGATGACCGGCACCACCTGGGTTGAGGAATCCGGTTTCCTCGCCGGACCCGTCGCGATCACCAACACCCACAGCGTCGGCGTCGTGCGCGACTCCGTCATTGCATGGGCTCTTCAGAATCATTTGATGAAAGAGGACGAGTGGTCCCTGCCGGTGGTCGCCGAAACCTGGGACGGCTGGCTCAACGACATCAACGGCTTTCACGTAAAACAAGCTGATGTCTTAGCCGCACTTGACTCCGCCAAAACCGGTCCCGTCGCGGAAGGCAACACTGGCGGTGGAACTGGCATGACCTGCTACGGCTTCAAAGGAGGCACAGGCAGCGCCTCGCGCGTCCTCACCAAAGCGGAAGGCGGCTATACCGTCGGCGTCCTTGTCCAATGCAACTGCGGTCGTCGTCCGCAGTTAACCATCGCCGGCGTTCCGGTAGGGAAAGAAATCCCCGGAGACGAACCCTATTCAGAGATGACGCATCCGAACGCGTTGCCGGGTTCCAGATCGCAAGACGATGTTGGATCGATCATTATTGTTGTCGCGACCGATGCGCCGTTGTTGCCAAATCAACTCAAGCGCATCGCCCGGCGTGCCTCGCTGGGTCTCGCGCGTACCGGGTCAATCTCGGGGAATAGTTCCGGCGATATATTCATTGCTTTCTCGACCGCGAACCCTCATGCCGATGCTGAGCCTGGCCCTAACACGGTCAAGACCGTTTCCAATGAGCGCATCAGCCCGCTGTTTTCAGCCACAGTCGAAGCTACCGAAGAGGCAATTGTGAATGCAATGGTCGGGGCCAGAACAATGACGGGCGTCGACGGCCGCACCGTAATTGCGCTGCCACACGACAAGCTCAAGCAGGCGCTTAAGAAGTACAACCGGTGAGGGATCTACTGTTTCGGCTCGACGGTCTTTTGATCGGTCTTGTCGGTTTTGTCGCTCTTTGAGAACAAAGGAATGTGGAACGGCATCTCAGCGTTCGACTGCTTTTTGCCTTTCACGTTCGTGTTGTCTTCACGCAGTACGGTGCGCTGCGAATTCAGGCAGACCCAGCCGCTCCGGGCGCGTTCGAAAACGTGCGTGAACACTCCCTTTTCATCAACTTGCCCGGAAGTGCCCTTATAGTGCAGAACATAGGTTCCGTTTGCGACCGCAATCTCGCCGAGCTGGCGCACGGTAATCACGCGCTGGGTCAAATGCAGGGTCTTGTCTTCTCCCGCAATCAGGAAGGCTAACTGCTGATTCCGCGTGGTGATATCCCCCGAGGCCGAAACATCGACAAACAAGGGTGACAGCACATTTTCGAGGCTGTACTGGTCGCGCCGATTGATTGCGTCCGCCCACGCATCTTCAATCTTCTGAAACTCCTGTACTTCGGCAGATGAAGTAGATGTGACAGGCGCCTTTGTAGGTGCTGAGGCCGGAGCTGGTACCTGAGCAAACGCAACGCAGGAGAAAAAGAGAATAGAGCAGGTTACAAAACGGGCCATATTCGTACGAACTCCCAAGTATGATGATAAATCTTTGACTCCGCTGGGAGGGGGTCGGAAGCCCAAATCGCGTTCTAAGTTAATACGACTTTGCTGTCTCTAGTTAAGTATTTGAAGCCGGTCAGGCACATTTACGGTCACAACCGAGTCCTCAATCGAAATCCAGCCTTCTTTTCTGAATTGGCCAAGAGTGCGTGTAACGGTCTCGCGTGTCGTACAGGCCATCGATGCCATCTCCTCGTGAGTGAGAAGAAGCGGAAACCGGATGGCTCCGGTATTCAGGTGTTCGCCAATCTGGTGTGCCAACTCGAGCAGCAAACGACCGAGCCGTCCCGCAACAGTCTCAGAAAGGGAGATACGGCATGCATCCTGCAGCGCGAAACGGTATTCCTGGCAAATACACTGAACGGCGCGCATTTGCGCTTCTTTGTGATTGCGGAGAAAACTCAGAAATCTTTCTCGCTCCACCGGACGAAGCTGGGCTGGAGTCAATGACTCCGCAGAGACTTCATATACCCCGTGAGAGAGAACGGCGTACAGACCAAGCATGGAGCCCGGTCCTGCAACGCGGACGATCATCTGGCGATCTTGCGAGCGACCGGCCGTAAGCTTGAGATAGCCGCCGCAAATCAGATAAAGACATCGCGCGTCTTCACCCTGCGTGAATAGCGGCGCCTGTGCAGGCAAACTGATGGTGCTCGTCAACAACTCGAGGTCGGCCAAGACGGCGCTCCCAAGCGAACAAAACCAGCCAGGGCGACGGTTAGAACACGCCGCGCACCCCGCAGGCGACTGACGAAGAGTACTTTTCTGCCGTCGACTCACCAATGTTGGGATTTCAAGCTCCGCCATTTTTCCGCCCGAATCAAGTCTGCCGAACTTCCCGAGCGAAGGATGTGATGGGGCTCACGTCTTTCAGTGTGCGCATGCCGCGGCCGCAATCTCTTCTCTGCGCCTTTCATCGGGCGATCTTGTTTGGAGGCCCTTTTTGTCCATGACCCGTCCGGAATGCCGATCGAGCGGAATGTGATGTAGCACAGAAAACTGCGAGCCTTGAGCAGAGACTAACCGGCCACTGATCTTGAGATGGCAATCAAAGATCTACTGGTAATTCGAACAGTGGTTTCTGCGCAGAAACTGCTGTATATAGGCGTGATGTATAGTGAGTGGACGAAAACCGGAGCGAGTTGAATCATTGAAAATTCTGGATTTATCTCCCGCGGAGACCATAGAGCAAGATGTGACGGGGGTCACCGAACCCTCACCCGGGAACAGGATAGGATGCAGCCCATGAGGTGACGCTCCGCACAGTTAAGCGCATTTGCAGGCTTTCTGGTCCCTATTAGAAACAACAGGGTCCGTAAAATGGGCAATCCGATACAAGGATGAGACGAATGCCGAGGTGGCACTTGATGCATATAGATAGGCGAAAAGCGAGTTTGCCAATTGCTGCTCTGGGGATGTCGCCCAGACGCCTGGTTCTTTTCGTGTGTTTGCTTGGAGTCGGTATGTTTTCGCTCGTCGCGCCCGCGGCTCCAGCAAGCGGAGCGAGTCCGAGCGCAAAAGCTGGTCAGGCCGCACCCGCCCCTGGAGACTTCGTCGGAGGAGAGACCTGCGCGACCTGCCACGAAGAGGTTTCGAAGGGATTTGAATCAAATCCGCACTCCAAGCTGGCTGAGGCGCATGGCAAGACCGGCGTCACTTGCGAGGGTTGTCACGGACCAGGCAAGGCCCACGTGGATGGCGGGGGGGATGTTACCAAGATCTTCAATCCCGCGAAGGCCTCGCCCAAGGAAGTGGATGAGAAGTGCCTCACCTGCCACCAGGGCAACCACGCCAATTTCCTGCGCACGGCGCATGGAGAGGCGAACGTAAGCTGCGTTGGCTGCCACAGTGTTCACACTGGTGAGGACAAGGAGCAGCAATTGAAGATCGCTCAGCCAAAGCTCTGCTTCCAGTGCCACACCGATACGAAGCCGCAGTTCAACATGCCGTTCCATCACAAAGTGGAAGAAGGACTGGTCAAGTGCTCCGACTGCCACGATCCGCACGGCACATTCAGCAAGAAGAATCTCCGGTCTTCTTCGCAGATGGACCTGGTCTGCACCAAGTGCCACATGGAAAAGGGCGGGCCGTTTGCTTTTGAGCATCCAGTCGTCAAAACCGAAGGCTGCGTCGCATGCCATTTCCCACACGGCGGACCGAACCCACGTTTGCTTAATCGCGCCACGGTAAACACGATCTGCCTTCAGTGCCACTCACCGTCAATGAACTTCACGACGAGCAACCCAGTTGGGCCGGCGCATAACCAGGCAACGCAGTACCAGTCGTGCACCATTTGCCACGCGAGCGTTCATGGCTCCAACACAAGCGAATTTTTCTTCAATGCAACTGAGTAAGGGAGCGAGCGATGACAAGACAGACAGAATTCGCGAATCGTCTGGTTGGATCGCCTGCCGGAGCCAACATCGTCCGGTTGTGCGCCCTTACCTTAGCGGCCATTCTGGCCACCGGCGGTGCTGCTCTTGGCTTTGGGCAAGCACCAGCGGTAACACCAACTCCGGCAACACCCGCAGCACCGAAGCCGGAAAAGAAGGCCGAAGTAGCGCCTAAAAAGAAGATCATAGCCGGCTATGAGGTGCACCAGGTCCTGGAACTCGGTGGCAACATCGTTTCGAAGGACGGAAGCGATGCAATGTGGGCCACGATGGTCAACGAAGCCTCTGGCATGCGTCTAGTAGGCGAGTCGCTTACCATGCACTCCGTCGACAAGTCGAAGACGCCGTTTTTCGACACCCTGACGACCAATAGCTTCGGTTACGGTGGCGAGCCGGTCGATGCCACTTACCTGAATATGTCCAAGGGCAAGTGGTACGATTTCGCCGGCAGCTTCCGTCGCGGGCGCAACTACGTCGACTACAACCTTCTCGTCAACTCCTTTCTGACAAACGCCACTGCGACTGCCCCGGTCCTGGTCCCGGAGCCAAGTACGCTCCACCTTTTCAATACGGTTCGACATAATACTGACACGATGCTGACCCTGCTGCCTGTATCAAGGATCAGTTTCCGCGCCGGATACAGCCATTCCACGACTGAGGGACCGACCTACACGACAATCCATGCCGGAGGTGACGTTTCACAAAATCAGTGGTGGCGGAATGGCCTTGATACCTATATCGGGGGCGTCGATGCCAAGCTCTCGAAGCGCACCATGCTCAGCTACGACCAGTTCCTGGCCTTCTACAGAGGGAATACTTCGAACCAACTGGCACCCACCCCATTTACGCTTGCCGATGGAACGATGACTTCTCTCGGCTTCAACGTCCTCACAGGACCAACCGTAACTTGCGGCTCAGGCGCGACCAAGACCCAAAACGTTATCAACGGCATCGCCAATCCATTCTGCAGCCAGACCCTCGTGCAGCAGCAGAGCGCTCCCACGCGGACCTCATTCCCGACCGAGCAGGTTCGCTTCAGTTCGCACGACTGGGGTAAGGTTGCGATGAATGGCCGCTACGTTTACAGCGGCGGTGTCAGCAACGTGAACCAATTCGGAGAGACTTTCAACGGTTTTATCTCCCGCTCCACGTTGCGCCAGCAGATTGATACCGGCGGTCTCAACGATCGCGGACGTCTGGCCCAGAACAAGCGCATCAACGTGAACGCCGACTATGGAATCGAAGCGGAGCTCAGCAAATACTTCTCCGTCTCCGACACGTTTAACTACTGGGATGTACGGATGCCGGGCCACTCAGTCCTGGTCTCGAATGTCTGGGACAATACCCCCTTGGTGCCGAACGGTCCCACTCCTGTTCCGTCTGCAGATCTGAGCGTGAACACGCCACTTAACTCGCTGCACAACTACGTCACCACTAGGGAATCCTTCGGGTACCTGGCGCACAAGAACATCGGCAATACCGTGATGGGCATATACAACGCGACGCCCGCCGTCAAGTTATCTGGTGGCTGGCGCTTCAATAACCGCCAGATCAAGTATGCCGAGGACCCAACCATGACCTGGCACCAGAACGGGGCCCTGGTGGGCCTCGCGGTTCAACCTTCGCGGCTGTACAGGTTCAACCTGAACTACGACTCGATGAATTCGCATTCCTCGAATTCGGAAACAACACCCTCCAATACTTACACGCGCCTGGCGCCCAACTCGTTCCATCACTTCCGGGGACGCTTCCAGACGAATCCGAAGAAGTGGGTCAATCTCGCTGTGACTTACAACGAATACGATGCGAAGAACAACGACCCATTCGTGAACCATAAGGAGCACAATCGCAATTTCAGTTTCGCTACACAGTTCACTCCGATAGAGACCTTGAGCATTGACTTCGACTATTCCCATGACAGCGTCTACTCCCAGACTGACCTGTGCTATGTCTTTACCGCGACGGCAAACGCGCCTCTGCCGTCAAACGCGGGACCGCAAAATGTCGGGACCTGCCAATACAACACGACGACAACACCTCTGTACCTTGGATCAGGCCTGTACGACGTGCCTTCCAATTTCTACCTGGCTGGACTCACCTATACGCCATCGAAGTACTTCCGGTTCAACGGCGGAGTCCGTATCGTCGGCTCGGGCGGCACAGCCATGTTGCTTAACCCTTACAATCCACCCGGCGCAATCAGTTCCACGGTTCTGTCGCCTTATTCAGATTTGTCGATCAATATCGCTCCGCAGTGGTCCTGGCACGGATATTGGACGCACCATAGCTACAACGAAGATGGTCCTCCAGGAGGCAGCATTCCGGCCGCAGGCGGCGTCATTCCTGCCCGGGATTTTCATGGTGACGTCGTAACTCTAAGTGTGAAGTACGCATTCTGATTACTGGGGTGGAGAGGCAATCGCCAATCCATTCTTTTCGCTCTTTTAACCTTTAAACGTCGCAGCGATTTCCTGAAGTTCGGCAAGTAGGAAACAACGCGGCTGTTGTTGAAGAATCCCCTTTTCGTCAGCGATTGTTCCGCACACGACATTCGAGAGATCTCTGGGGAGCAAGCAATGACGAACAAGATTCGAATCAATGTGGCGGCGGCAGCAGCACTCTTGCTAGCCGGCGTCGTGGGCTTCGCGCAGTCTTCGGGCGAAGCGACTTACAACGCGAAGTGCCAGATGTGTCATGGTGCGAAGGGTATGGCCGACTCGCCCGCAGGCAAAAGCATGAAGGTAAAGCCGGTCACCGATCCCGACGTGAAAAGCATGACCGAGGAGAAGATGGTCGAAGCGGTTCGCAACGGCATGGGTAAGATGCAGCCCTACAAAGACAAGCTGACTGACGCACAGATCAAGGACTCCGTTGGCCACTTCCGCACTTTTTTGAAGTAACAGAGCGTATCAGCCCGGCGCAGTTCTGAAATCTCGGAGTTGCGCCGGTTTTGCGTGAATACCTTGGCTCGGGAATGCTTCGACAGGAATCCGTGCGACTCTTGTTTGCCGGCGGGGTTTGAGTGTGTAAGACAATCCACAGTTCGGACGCGGCCCCTGGGCGTACCGGCCCGTGGAAATTTTAAGGAGTCATAAATGACAAGTACGATTCGGTCTCTTGCGGTGCTGGCTGCGACAGTAGGTCTGGCCGGTTCCATGGGCTTCGCGCAATCCGCAGGCGAAGCTGTTTATAAAGCCAATTGCCAAAGCTGTCACGGAAGCACTGGAACTCCGAGTCCCGGAATCGCCAAGATGATGGGCGTCAAGCCCGCCTCTGATCCTGAGATCCAGAAGCTCACCGCAGCCCAGGAATTTGACGCGGTCAAGAATGGCAAAGGTAAGATGAAGCCTCTCAGCCCAAAGCTTACCGACGAACAAATCAAGGATTCAGTAGCTTATTTCCGTACATTGAAATAGAAATTGTATTCGGCCCGCCGGCCGGTTTCCCAGCGAGTCCAAACTGCTGAGTTCTGAGGCGGGCCATTCATTCCGAGGTCGGGGGGCAACTTAGCAATGCTTCAAAGATTCCGTGAACACTGGGTGCGGCCAGCGCTGTTCTTCGGCAATAACCCAATCAGTCTGGCTGGCGGCGCCATCACGAGTGCTGCCGGTGTAACCATGATCGCTTATTGGATCGTGGAGCTTTTCGGCCGTCCCGATGACAATCCGTACCTCGGAATTATCTTCTTCCTGATCCTGCCTGCGCTCTTTGTACTCGGGTTGTTGTTGATCCCCGTTGGCATATATTTCCGCCGCAAGAAGCTTCGGTTGGCAGGACAAATTCCAGCCGAGTATCCCAAGATCGATCTCAACGATCGAATCTTCCGTCACGGCCTCGACATCGTTCTCGTCGCCACAATTGTCAATCTGCTCGTGGTGTCGATTGCCAGCTATCGCGGAGTTGCTTATATGGACTCGCCTCAATTCTGCGGCCAGTCCTGCCACGTAATGCATCCCGAGTACACCGCATATAAGGTCTCCGCGCATTCCAACGTGGATTGTGTGGAGTGCCATATCGGCTCTGGTCTGAAGTCCCATTTCCAGGCCAAGGTCAATGGAACCAAGCAACTCATTGAAGTCAGCATCAATCGATATCCCACTCCCATACCCTCTCCGGTGCAGAACCTTCGTCCCGCGCGTGAAATCTGCGAAGGATGCCACATGCCCGCGAAGTTTATCGGCGAAAAGCTGCTCGTTAAGTCCAACTTCGCCGACGACGAGAAGAACACAGAGACTCAGAGCGTGGTTGTTCTCCATCTTGGTGGCCGCGACTCCCTCTCAAATCTCAGCGGAATCCACGGCGTTCACCTCGGCCACATCGAATATGTCACCACCGATCCCACACGCACCACCATCACATGGGTGCAGAGGCGCAATGGCGACGGCTCAACAACCGACTATGCTTCATCGAGTCTGAAAGGTGCCGCTCCTCAGGGTGAGCGCAGGCTGATGGACTGCATCGATTGCCACAATCGCGCGGCCCACACGATGCAAACCGCAGAGGATGCGCTGAACCGCGCAATGGTTGAAGGTGCTGTCAGTCCCGAGCTGCCTTGGGTTCACAAGAAAGGCATCGAACTTCTCAAGGCCTATTACTCCTCCGAAGCCGATGCGCGCGCCAAGATTCCTGAGCAGTTGACCGCCTTCTACCGCAGTGAACATCCTGAAGTGTTGGCAGCGGAGCCTGCACTCGTGGAGGCCGCCGGCGACGGATTGGTGTCAATCTTCACGACCAATGTGTTCCCCGAAATGAAGGTCACGTGGGGTACTCATCCCAATCACATCGGTCACATGAGCTATCCCGGTTGTTTCCGCTGCCACGATGGCGAGCACAGCGCGAAGGACGGCAAATCAATCACTCAGGATTGCGCGGCCTGCCACAACCTGCTTGCCGTGGATGAAGCCAAACCGAAGGTCCTCGCCGACCTCGGTATTCAGTAAGTTTTTCCTGGGGAAGAGGGGCGGCGCGAGTCGCCCTTTTTCGTGTCGCCAATCGCCCCCATGCTCCTTCATGTTAGGCTGGCCTTTCGCTCCGGAGGGCCCGCTTCTCAATGCATTCCAGCAAACCTTTGCACTTCAACCTTGTGTCTGCGGCGCACGCCGCGATGATTGAGCATGGTTTCCAGCCTGATTTTCCTGCCGGAACCGATACGGAACTCGCCGCAATTCAGGCGCATCCAGAGCCGCCAGTCTCACCGGGCATAGAAGACCTGCGGAACCTTCTTTGGTCCTCCATCGATAACGACACGTCGAAGGACCTGGACCAGGTGGAATGGGCCGAGAAGCTTCCTGATGGCCGCATCCGCGTCCTCATTGGCGTTTCAGATGTTGACTCGCGTGTCGCCAAGGGCACCTTGCTCGATACGCACGCGCGCAGCGAAACAACCTCGGTCTACACAGGTGTCAGAGTCTTTCCCATGCTTCCCCCCGAGCTCTCCGAAGGCATCACGTCACTCAATGAAAACGAGGATCGCCTCGCGATGGTCGTTGAGTATGCGGTGGACGCTTTGGGTACAGTTGCCGATGGCAAGGCATATCGCGCTCTTGTGCGAAACCGCGCGCAACTCGCCTACAACGCCGTGGGTCAATGGCTCGAGGGTAGCGGCCCTGCGCCTGCGAAAGTTGCCGCCAATGCTGATCTCGCCGCGCAACTCAAACTGCAGGATCAAGCCGCGCAACAAATGCAGGGAGGCCGGTTCCAGCACGGCGCACTCGATCTCGAGACCATTGAGACTCGCCCCGTGATGCTGGCCGACGAAGCCATTGATATCGCGCGCCAACAGAAGAACCGCGCCACATCCCTCATCGAAGAGTTCATGGTTGCAGCCAACGGCGTGATGGCCAAGACATTCGATGAAGCAGGCGTCGCGTCAATCCGGCGCATCGTACGTATTCCAAAACGCTGGGAACGCATCGTTGAGGTTGCAGAAGGACTTGGTACAAAACTTCCCGCAGAGCCCGACTCAAAAGCGCTCAACGACTTTCTTCTCTTGCAGAAGCAGAAAGATCCTGACCATTTTCCAGATCTGTCTCTGGCCGTGGTCAAGCTGATGGGACCCGGCGAGTACGTCCTGGTAAAGCCGAATGAAGTTTCGCCTGGACACTTCGGTCTCGCTGTTCAGGACTACACGCACTCCACCGCTCCAAACCGCCGCTTCCCAGACATGGTCACCCAGCGCATCATCAAGGCTTTGATCGCGAAAGCCTCGCAGCCCTACTCCGAGGGCGACCTCAACTCCATCGCGCAGCGTTGCACGCTGATGGAAGATGCCTCGCGCAAGGTGGAGCGCGAGATGCAAAAGCGCATCGCCGCAGTGGTTTTGCACCCACGCATCGGCCAGACCTTCCGCGCGATCGTTACCGGCGTTAACAACTACGGAACCTTCGTGCGCGCTCTTGAACCGCACGTGGAAGGAATGTTGGTAAATGCAGGAAAGCCCGGGACGAGCGGATTGGATGTAGGCGATCGCTTGACTGTGAGACTGGTCTCGACTGATCCTGAACGAGGATTCATCGACTTCGCAATGTAGCGGCTCGCATCGCCGACAAGCTCATCCCTGTGTATCTTCGGGCAATTCCAGGGACACTGGCGTGTTCTCTTCCGGCAATGCCGCGCCAACCGGCACTGCTTCTGCCACCGGTGCGGCTGTTCCCGGTTCATCGATCCACAGGCATACGATCCACCAGACAACCACGGCGATATATACGACACTATTTGCGTTGAAGAGCTTTTCCCTGATCCCCACCACGCGAAGATATTCTGCTTCGGAGTGTGGCTGCGCCGCC
>Ga0207645_10003214_pt1 | contig 12497 bp, 10 predicted proteins | sample KBSM53metaG_FD_184331 | JGI IMG/M metagenome (GOLD analysis project Ga0207645, IMG submission 184331) | Miscanthus rhizosphere microbial communities from Kellogg Biological Station, Michigan, USA - KBS M5-3 metaG (SPAdes) (version 2) | ecosystem: Host-associated > Plants > Roots > Rhizosphere >...
AGTAGCAACGGTTCCAGCGGACGCCATAAGGTACCAGTTCAGGCGCCATTGCGGAACATCCGTTCACGCCTAGACTGCATCACGATTTAACTGCCTGATTAAACTTTATGGTTAAAACTGGTGCACGCGGCAAACGGTCCCTAACTCCCAGGCGAAAGGTCTCGCCAACTGGTCGTAGTGCTACGCGCGAGCGAGTCGCCGGGCGCGGTCGGGGACCGGCGCCGGGACGGAGCCAGTCGCGGGAAGAAGCCACCGAGCTGCGTATACTCGAAGCCGCGCGCGCGGTGTTCCTGAGGCGCGGCACCGCCGGCGCCAGAATGCAGGAGATCGCCAGAGAGGCGGGCGTCAATCAGGCGCTCCTTCACTACTACTTCCGGAGCAAGGAGCGCCTCAGCGCCGCAGTTCTCCAGCAGGCCGCATCGCGGATCTTCCCCGCTCTGGTGCAGACGCTGACCGCCGACGCCACTCTCGACGAGAAGATCGAGCGGCTGACCACGATCTACCTCGACACACTGTCGCAGAACCTGTTCGTGCCCGGCTATCTCATCTCCGAGCTTCATCACGATGCGGATAGAGTTCACCGCCTGCTGACAAATGCCATCGGCACCGACCCGGCGAACGTCGCTCCGGTTCTGCTCAAGACTCTCGAGCTGCAAATAGACCAGAGTGTGCGCGAAGGCAAAATGCGGGCGATGACCCCGCAGCAGTTTCTGATCAATCTCATCTCGCTCTGCGTCTTCCCCTTCGCCGCCCGGCCAATGCTGTCGATCGTTTTCGGGATGGACGACGCCGGGTTCCACCGTTTCATACAGCAACGGAAGAAAGAGCTCCCCGACTTCTTCCGGGGTGCGATCCGCCCATGAGATACTACGCAGCCGCCGCTCTCGGATTATCGCTGCTAGCCTCGCAGCGCGCGCTCGGTCAGGATCCGCTCGCTGATTCGGCGCGCGCGCCGGCTGACTCGCTGAGATTGGGAGCGCTCCAGGAAGCCGCAGTTATGCGCGACCCGCGCGGCCGCGAGCTCGCCATCCTGAACGAGCAATCCCGCCTCCGTCAGGCGAACCTCCGGGCAGAGAGACTTCCTACGATCACAGTCCAGGGGCAGGCGCAATATCAATCGGATGTACCGACGGTGCCCGTCAGAATACCTGGCGCTCCGCCCTTTCCCGAACCTCCGAAAGACACCTACGATGCCCACGTCGCCGCCGGCCAGACCGTCTACGATCCGACGATCGGTGCGCGTCGCGCCGTCGAGGACGCGCAGCTGGTTGAGGAGCAGGCTCGGCTTCGCGCGCAGCTGTATCCACTCAGGCAGGATGTCAACGACGCCTTTTTCGCGGCGCTGCAGGCGCAGGCACAGATCGCCGAGCTCGAGCACGCGATTACAGATCTCGCTGCCCAGCAGCGCGTCGCCGCCGCGAGAGTGCGCGAGGGTACCGCGCTCGCGAGCGAGGAGAGAGCGCTTCGCGCGGAGATTCTCCGCCGACGGCAGTCGGTCGGAGAAGCCGGCGCCAACAGGCGCGCCGCGCTGGCCGTGCTGGCCGACCTGACGGGTCGAACATTCGACAGCTCCGCTCTATTCGCGGGGACGGATCTTGGTAACGACGTCGCCCGCGTCCGCGACTCGCTGCCAGTTCTCCGCGCGCGCCCCGAGTACGAGCAGTTCGCGAGACAACGAGCGGTACTCGAGGAGCAGGAGCGAGCGCGCAAGTCTCAGGAGCTGCCGCGCGTCTCGGCGTTCGGCCGAGCGGGGTACGGTCAGCCGGGATTGAATCCCTTGAACACCGGCTTCGACAGTTACTGGCTCACCGGCATTCAGCTGCAGTGGTCGCCGTGGACGTGGGGCACCAGCAGGCGCGAACGACAGCTGCTGGAGCTGCAGCGCCAGATACTCACGGCTGAAGAACAATCCTTCACCAATACGATCCGGCGCGGAGTGCAGCAGGACGCGGCCAACATCGATCGCCTCGAAGCGGTGGTTCGTGACGACGACGAGATCGTTGCGCTCCGCGAGAGCATTCTCACCGAGACGCGCGCCCGCTTCAACGAAGGCGTCGTCACCTCGGCCGACTACGTGGACAGACAGACCGACGTGCTTAGTGCGCGCACCGCCCGCGCCCTGCACCGTGTCGAGCTTGCTCAGGCTCGCGCCCGGTTCCTCAATACACTGGGCGTTGAGGTCAGATGATGAGCAAGACAGTCAGAAGGACTTGTAAAACTCTCGCGGTGTTCTTTGGTGTGTTGGGAGTGGTGGCTTGTCACCGCGGCTCGACCCCCGATGCCTACGGGAACTTCGAGGCTGACGAAGTATCGGTCTCTTCCCAGTCTACGGGTCAGCTGATGTCGTTTACTCCCATTGAGGGCGCGCATCTTCGCGTCGGCGAGCTGGTTGGTATTGTCGACACTTCCCAGCTGGCTCTCGAGCGCGCGCAGATCGTCGCCCAGCAGCAGGCAACTGCTGCGCGAGTAACCGAGGCCGGCAGACAGATCGGAGTCTACGAAGCGCAGCGCGGCATCGCGCTCCGGAACTACGAGCGGATGCAGCGATTGTACGAGCAGCGGGCCGCCACCGCCCAGCAGAGGGATCAGGCGGAACGCGACTACAAGACACTGGTGGCGCAAATCGAAGCGGCAAAGGCGCAGCAGCAGAGCGTGTCACGCGACGCGACGTCGAGCACCGCTCGCGTCGCTCAGATCAACGATCAGATCGTCAAGAGCAGAGTCATTAACCCAACCGCGGGCACCGTCCTCGCCACGTACGTCAGAACCGGTGAGGTCGTGCAGTCCGGCCAGCCGCTCTACAAGATCGCCGACGTCGACACGCTGATACTTCGCGCCTACGTGACCGAGGCGCAGCTGTCTTCGGTCAGGATCGGCCAGCGCGTGCAGGTCCACGTCGATCAGGCCGGGAAGCTCCTCACCGTTCCCGGGGTGGTGCGCTGGGTAGCTACCAAAGCCGAATTCACTCCCACGCCGGTGCAAACGCGCGACGAGAGGGCGGACCTCGTCTACGCGGTGAAGGTCTACGTTCCCAATCCCAGCGGTGCGCTCAAGATCGGAATGCCCGCTGATGTAACTCTCGGACCGACGCCGGGCCGGCAGCCTTCGTGAGCAACGCGGTCGAAGTGCGGGCGGTCAGCAAATCGTTCGAGAAAGTCAAGGCACTCGACGACATCTCCTTCGATGTCGCGGACGGCGAGCTGTTCGGACTGGTTGGACCCGACGGAGCCGGGAAGACGACGCTCTTCCGGATTCTCACGACGTTGTTCACACCGGACTCCGGTACAGCCACCGTGTGCGGGCTGGACGTGGTCAAGGATCTTTGGGCCATCCGCTCGCGGGTCGGCTACATGCCCGGCGGATTCGCCCTCTATCCAGATCTGAGCGTTGCCGAGAATCTCGAGTTCTTCGCCGCGGTCTTCGGCACGACGGTCGAGCAGGGATACGAGCTGATCGCGCCGATCTACAAGCAAATCGAGCCTTTCAGGGACCGGCGCGCTGATGCTCTTTCCGGCGGAATGAAGCAGAAGCTGGCGCTTTCCTGCGCGCTGGTTCACCGCCCGGACATTCTCTTTCTCGACGAGCCGACAACCGGCGTGGACGCGGTTTCGCGCCGCGAGTTCTGGGACCAGCTCGGCAATCTAAAAGCATCGGGGCTCACGATCGTCGTGTCGACGCCGTACATGGACGAAGCGCTGCGGTGCGATCGCGTGGCGCTGATACACGGCGGACGAATTCTGGAGATCGATCCGCCGCGCACCGTCGGCAGCCGCTACCCGCTGCCACTCCTGTCCGTCCAGGGCTCCGATCGCTTCGGCCTGCTCGGGACGCTGAGGGAATTTCCCCAAATGCATTCAGTGTATCTGTTCGGCGACGAGCTGCACTACACCGACAAGCGAAAGGATGCGTCTGCGACAGAGATCGCGCGTGAGCTCGAAGCATTTCTCGCGGAGCGTGGGCAGCCCGATGCAACCGCTGCTCCGATCACCGCCGGCATCGAAGACAGCTTCATGGAGCTGATGGGAACAGCCCCGGCACCGATCGCAGCGTGACGACGTCAGGCAGCGAAGTCGGCCCCGCCATCGACGCCCGGGATCTCACCAGGCGGTTCGGGTCGTTCGTTGCCGTGGACCACATCACTTTCGAGGTGCAGGGCGGCGAGGTCTTCGGATTCCTCGGCGCCAACGGCGCCGGCAAAACGACCGCCATGAAGATGCTGGTTGGCCTGCTGGCGCCGAGCGAAGGAGTCGCCCACGTCGCCGGCTTCGATGTCCGAAGCCAGCGCGAGCAGATCCGGCGCAACATCGGTTACATGAGCCAGCGCTTCTCGCTCTATGCCGATCTCAGTGTGCGCGAGAACGTTCGACTGTACGGCGGCATCTACGGTCTGACATCCCAGCAGATCGCAGAACGCACGAAATCAATGCTCGACCGGCTTGGGCTGAGCGCCAACGCCGACGATCTCGTCGGCAAGCTGCCGCTGGGGTGGAAGCAGAAGCTCGCGTTCTCGGTCGCGCTCCTGCACGAGCCGAAGATCGTTTTCCTCGACGAGCCCACCGGCGGCGTCGATCCGATCACACGACGGCAGTTCTGGGAGCTCATATACGGCGCCGCCGCCGGAGGCACGACGGTCTTCGTCACCACTCATTACATGGACGAGGCCGAGTATTGCGATCGCATCTCGATCATGGTCGACGGCCGGATTGCCGCGTTGGGCACTCCCGGAGAGCTCAAGGAGCAGTTCAAAGTCGATTCGGTCGACGAGGTGTTCGTTCGCCTGGCACGGGGCGCGACCAAGGGCGAAGCGGCGTGAATCGCAACGCGCTGCGCGCTTTCGTGGTGAAGGAGTTTCATCACATCCTCCGCGACCGCCAGACGCTCACCATCCTGCTCATGATGCCGCTGGTCCAGGTGATCCTGTTCGGCTATGCGCTGCGCAGCGACGTCAAGGACATTCGCATGGCGATCGTCGACCCCGCTCCCGACCACGCGACCCTCGAGCTCCAGTCGCGCTTCGTCGCCACCGGCCGGTTTCGGATCGTGGCGACCAGTCGGAGCACCGACATCATCGAGCCCCTCTTTCGCAGCGGGAAAGCCGACATGGCGCTCATCTTCGACGCTGACTTCGCCAACAACCTGCGCGGGCACGAGCCGGCCCGCGTTCTGGCAGCTATCGATGCGTCGGATCCGAACACCGGCACCACCTACATGAACTACACGCGAGCGGTGATACTGGGATACCAGTCGGAGCTGTCCGCCGCGAATCGGCAGGTGCGCATCGTGACCGAGACTCGCATGCGGTTCAACCCGTCACTCGAGAGCGTCAATTTGTTCGTGCCGGGATTGATTGCGCTGGTGCTGGTTCTGGTGTCGGCACTGATGACCGCCATCTCGCTCTCGCGCGAGAAGGAGCGCGGGACGATGGAGGTCTTGCTCGTCTCGCCACTGAGGCCGCAGCAGATCATCGTCGGCAAAGTGCTGCCGTACCTCGTGCTCGCGTTCGCCAACGTTCTCACTGCCTTGATCGCCGCGTGGGCGGTATTTCACGTTCCGTTTCGCGGCAGCGTAGTGCTCCTTCTCCTCGAGGCCACTCTCTACACGCTGGTCTCGCTCGCACTCGGCGTGCTGGTAGCCGCCCGCACGACGTCGCAGCGGGCTGCCATGCTGACGGCGATGCTGGCAACGATGCTGCCCAATGCCCTCCTGTCCGGGATGATCTTCCCGATCTCCAGCATGCCGCGCTGGCTGCTGCCCGTGACCTACATCGTGCCGGCCAGGTGGTTCATCGTCATCGCCCGCGGAATCATGCTCAAAGGTGTTGGCCTGACGATCCTGTGGAAGGAGACCCTCGTGCTCTCGGCAATGGCACTGCTCCTTCTGGCGGCCGCGATGCGCAGCTTCAAGCCGCGGATGGAATAGCGTGCAGACCCTTCGTTACCTCCTCCGCAAGGAATTTCAGCAGATCTTTCGCGACCGCTTCATGGTTGCGCAGCTGCTGCTGATGCCGATCATTCAACTCCTCCTGCTCGGAAATGCGGCGACTTTCGAGGTGAAGACTTCGCGCATGTACGTCGTGGATCGCGACCATAGCGAGATCTCCCGCGGTCTGGTCGACAGAATGCAGGCGTCCCGGCGGTTCGTCGCCGTCGGCGCTTCCCCGTCACTCGATCTGGCCAACCAGTGGATGCTGCAAAGAAAGACCGACGTAATCCTCAGCTTCCCCAGCGACTTCGAACGCAACATCGTCCGCACCCGAGTCGGAGAGCTGCAGCTGATTCTGAACGCCGAGGATGGTGCGGCTGCCGGCGTGACGCAGTCTTACGCGGCCCAGATCATTGCGGCGTACGCCAACGAAATTGGGGCGACACTGACCCCCGTGAGTCGCGGGGGACAGCAGATCGAGGTGCGGGCGCGTGGTTGGTACAACCCCGAGCTCGACTACCGCGACTACATGGTGCCCGGGATCCTGGTCCAGCTCGTGACTGTCGTCGGATCGTTGATGGCGGCGATGAACATCGTCCGCGAGAAAGAGCTGGGCACGCTCGATCAGCTGAGCGTAACCCCGCTGTCACAGAGCACCTTTATGGCCGCGAAGCTGATCCCGTTCTGGATAATCGCGCTGGTCGAGCTGTCGCTCGGCCTCATCGTGGCCCGCTTCGTATTTCACGTGCCAATGCTCGGTAGCATCCTGCTCGTTTTTGGCGCCGCCGCTGTCTATCTGATTGCCGCGCTCGGGATCGGCTTGTTCATCTCCACTCTGGTCGACACGCAACAACAGGCGATGTTCGTCACGTTTTTCATCATCATGATCTATCTGCTGATGAGCGGATTATTCACTCCCGTGCGCTCGATGCCCGAATGGGCGCAGTGGATGGCGCAGCTCAACCCCGTCAAGCATTTCATCGAGATCATGCGCGCGGTTTTATTGAAGGGCGCGACTCTGCGGGACATTGCGAGGCCAGTCGGCATTCTGGCGGTGTTTGGGGCGGTGGCGATGACGCTCGCGGTTTGGGAGTATGGGAGGAAGACGGGCTAGCCATCTCGGCGTATGGATCGCGGCGCGAAACTGGCTTGGTTCAATACGGAAGCGGGGACGGCTCTCGGCGTACAGATCGCGGCGCGAAACTGGCTTGGTTCAATACGGAAGCGGGGAGCTCTTAGCTTTGTCAGCTTTACAGCGGGGAGTCGTCATTACTTGCGCTACAGTGTGAGCCGTGAGCACCAAGCTCGCTCTTAGCTCCACGCTGATGCGTACGTGTGGCAGGGAGCTGCCAGCTATCAAGCTGACTAAGCTAAGAGCTCCCCGCTTTAGTTCTGTGGATGCGAGTGACCCACCCCAATCTCTACGCCGAGAAAAATGGCAAAGCCTCCCGACGACAATCCGTACCTACAGCCGATCACCGCAGCCGATCAGGTCAAACTCGACGACGACGCGGCTGCCCGGCCCGATGATCTGCCCACGGGCGAGGAGCTGGACAAAGCCGCCAAGCACGAACGCAAGCGCATCAAGAAGCTGCAGTCCAAGCTCTACGCGGACGCGCGCTACGCGATACTCGTTGTTTTGCAGGGGCGCGATGCGTCGGGCAAGGACGGGACGGTAAAAAAAGTTTTTCGCAGCGTCAATCCAATGGGCTGCGACGTGACCAGCTTCAAGGCGCCGACCGACATCGAGCTGGAGCACGATTTCCTCTGGCGCATCCACCAGCGCATTCCCCGGCGCCGCATGATCGGCATCTTCAACCGATCGCATTACGAGGACGTCATCGTCCCGCGCGTCCACAAGTGGATAACGAAAAAGGTGTGGTCGGCGCGCTACGATCAGATCAACGAGTTCGAGCGCACGCTGACGGACAACTCGGTCGTCATTCTCAAATTCTTTCTGCACATCTCCCGTGACGAACAGAAGAAGCGGCTCACTGATCGGCTGACCGACAGGAAGAAGAACTGGAAGTTCAGGCTCGGCGATCTCGACGACCGCGCCCTCTGGGACGAATACACCGACGCCTACCGCGACGCGATCATCGAGTGCAGCACGAAATGGGCGCCGTGGTACATCGTCCCCGCCGACGACGAAGATGCGCGCAACCTGCTCATCGCGCGCACGATCGCCGACACTCTCGACTCACTGGACCTCGAGTACCCGCCGCTGGATCCGAAGCTCGAAGGGCTCAAGATCGAATAGTGCCGGCATTCCAGCCTCGGCGACGCTGAATCGGCCCACGCGACGTGGGATCAGCCCGTGTTGCGCAGCCCCTGAGCGATTCCGCTCAGCGTCGTCGCCAGCGCGTCGCTCACCGCCTCCTCTTCCTTCTTGTTTTTCCACGCGGCAGTGCGCTTCCGGCGCAACAGCGACACCTGGAGGAGCGACAACGGATCGACGTAGGGATTCCGGAGCGCGATCGCGGATTGCAGCACGGGAATGTCGTCGAGCAGCTGGCGGTGCCCGCGAATCAGCAGCAGCGCTTCGACGGCGCGGCGGTACTCGTCGGCGAGAAGATCGAGCAGTTTGAGATCGCCGCCCAGATGACGGACATACTCTCGCGCAATGTCGATGTCCGTCTTGGCACACACCATCTCCGCCTTGCCGAGCATGTCGTCCATGAATGGCCACGACTCGGCCATTCTCTGCAGGCGCCGCAGGCCACTGCGGGTCGACACCTCCTCCCCAAGCGCGGTTCCGACGCCGAGCCAGCCAGTCAGCATGAGCCGTATCTGCGTCCAGCCGAAGCCCCACGGAATCGCGCGTATGCCTTCGATTCCAGCTTTCGCCCCGGGGCGATACGCGGGCCGCGAGCCAAATCGCGCGTTCGCCAGCTCGTCGATGGGCGTCGCCATCCGGAATAGCTCGAACAGCGCCTCGTCGTCGTAAACGAGCTTGTGGTAGACATCGCGGGATCGCGCGGCGAGCCTGTCCATCACATCGCGGAAGTCTTCGACTTCCTTCACGCCCGCGTTCTTTCGCCAATCGCTGAATTCGTGGAGCAACATGCCCGCCGCGGTCACCTCGAGAGTTCTTTCCGCCACCGGCAACAATCCAAACTGCTGCGACACGATCTCGCCCTGCTCGGTGATCTTGATCCGTCCGTCTGTCGTGCCCGGTGGAAGTGCGGCGAGTGCGCGATAGACCGGCGAGCCGCCACCGCGGCCGACACTTCCGCCACGACCATGGAACAGCAACAGCTCGACTCCAGCGTCGTCAAAGACCTGGGCCAGCGCTTCCTGAGCGCGGTAAAGTCCCCACGACGCCGCGATCATCCCCGCATCCTTTCCGGAATCGGAGTAGCCGATCATGACTTCCTGCCTCCGTCCGCGAGCTTCCAGCTGCCGCTTGTAAACCGTATCGCTCAGCAGCGACAGCATGATCTTCGGCGCGTGCTCCAGATCGTCCAGCGTCTCGAACAACGGAACGACGTCGAGCCGCGATTCAGGTTTGGAGCCCGCGAGGTTGACGAGTCCCGACTCGCGCGCGAGCAACAGCACCTTCAATAGATCGTCGGACGACCGCGTCATCGAAACGATGTACGTGGATGCAGCTGCCTGGCCCGCCTCGTCCTGAATGAGCCGCATTGCGTCGAATGTCCTGACGACTTTCTGCGTGTCGTCCGACAGCTTCCGCTTCCCGGCGCGAATCGAGCGTTTGCCCTTGAGCAATGCGTGGAGTTTCTCGCCGCTGGCGCTCTTCCCCCCTAAGAGCTCTTCGACCGCGGCGGCGTGGACCTCCGAGTGGTCGCGCAGATCCATCATGAATCCGTGAAACCCGTGCGCCCTCACCGCCGAAATGAGCGGATCCACGGTCGACCGGCACGCCTGCTCGGCGCCTGCCTCGAGTAGTGATCTCCGCACCAGTGTCAGGTCTGCCTCGAATGCGGCCACGTTCGGGTAAGCCGCCGGCTCCTTGCGCGCGCGTCCCGCGTCGCGAGAGGCGACAAGCCGGCGAGTTGCATCGACTCGCGCCGCGATGAAGCTGAGTTTGAGCCGCAGCGGCTCGTCCTCATTTCGCTTGCGGTTCCTCTTCCATATGAGTGGTAGCTGCTTGCGATCGCGCTCCAGGGATTTGAGGAGCGCGGGCAGCGGCGGCACGATCGAGGCGGAGAGCGAGAGCCGTCGAGTGAGATCCTCCAGCACCTCGTGATACCGGCCGAGTATGACGTAGCTGGCCCGTCGGGCCGTGGCGATTGTGACTTCGGGTGTCACATAAGGATTGCCATCGCGATCGCCGCCCACCCAGGTGCCAAAACGCAATGGGACGGCGAGTCGGAACTTGTCCGCCGACCGCGAGAACTCTTCCTCGAACGCGAGGGTCAGTGTGGTGTGCATGTAGCGGCCGGCGTCGAGCAACCGCGTCTCGAGGTACCAGAGCGCGGTGCTTACTTCGTCGAGTACACTCAGACGGTCCTGCCGCACTTCGATCGTCAGCCAGAGCAGCTCGACCTCGCCCTCGAGCGCCTGCTCGATCAGTCTCGTCTCGTCGCTTGGCGCCGTCTCGCGCGCAAGAAGTCCGGTGGCCACGCGTGCCTGGAGACCGAGCAGGGTGCGGCGCGTCGACTCGGTGGGGTGCGCGGTCAGGACCGGCCGGATATCGAGCTTGAGCATTGCCCGCTCGATGTCCTCGGTGGTTGCTCCGAGGTAGCGCAGCTGGCGCATCGTCCAGCGCGCCGATGCCGGCTGTGACTCGCCGGCCGCCCCGCCCAGATACGCGTTCTTGCGTCTGACGCGGTGCGTCTGCTCCGCCGTATTGATCAGGAGAAAGAAAAGCGTGAACGCGCGCGCCGCGACGGCGCAATGCTCGATTGAGAAGTGGTCGATCTCGCGCAGAAGCTGGTCGAGACTGGCGGCTTCCTCGTCACCCCGCCGGCGAGCGCGCGTGGCTACACGAAGCTGCTCGACGATCTGAAACGCCTGTTCGCCTTCGAGGCGTCTAATGACCCGGCCGAGAGCACCCGCCAGCCAGCGGACGTCCTCGTGGAGGGGAATGTCTTCTTTTCGCGGGGGAGCCGGTGTTGGCACTGCGGGAAAATACCGCATTCCGTTACCCGCACACCAGCGCCAGCAACGGCTGCCAATGAAGGGTTTGTACGGATACCTGCCTCAGTTCTCAATCGTCTTAACTAGGAGAAATTGCCCGCGACAACGCCAGGTTCCGATGAAGATTCCACATAGCAGGCCCATCCTCCTTTCCTTCGGACTTGCGTCGATCGCGCTGGTCATGTGCGCATTACTGCTCCTCGAGTGGAAGGGCGGAACAGCGGCGGTCGAATCCTTTGAGTGGGTCAGCCACACGCTCGAGGTCGAGCGCGAGCTCGTAACCGTCGAAGCGCGCATGAGCGAAGCGGAGTCCGATCAGCGGGGGTTCATCCTGAGCGGAAACCCCGACTACATCCGCACCTATGGGATCGCAAAGAACGACGTTCGTTTTCGCGTCGGCAACCTGCGGACGCTTGTAGCTGACAACTCTGCGCAGCTGCGCCGGCTTCTGATCATCGAATCGCAAACGCGCGCGAAGTTCATCGAGTTCGACTCGACCATCCAGCTGGCGCGCGCAGGCAAGCGAGAGGCGGCGGCCAGCGTCGTGCGTACCTCGCACAGCGACAGCCTGATGACGGCGATTCGCTCCGGACTGCAGTCGATGACCAGCGAAGAAGCGAGTATCCTCCGCGCGCGGCAACGCACGCTCGTCACTGAGCTGCGCAACGGAGACATGGTCTCGCTTGGATTGGCTGGAGCGCTGGCACTGATGCTTATCGCGTTGCTGGTGATCGCCCGCGGCGCCGAGCACTACCGCAACCTGGTGACGCTGTGCGCGTGGACGCGATCGGTCGAGTACGAGGGCGAGTGGATAAGCTTCGAGGAGTATCTGCGCCGCAAGTTCAACCTCTCGGCGACGCACAGCATCTCACCCGACGCTTTGTCGCAGATTCAGGTCGAGCTCGACGAGTCTGCCAAGCCCGAGCTGATCGAGCCCGAGGAAGACCTACTTAAGTCGGCGAGCTAGGCCGGCGAGATAATCAGCCGCCTGCGCGATCGGTTTTGCGCCGACGAGCAAGGCCCGGTCGAGCGCTGGAATCCACGGCTCACTGTTGGCGTTTCGGATGCCGAGTCGCTTCCGCAGCTCGTCACGAAAGGTGCGAGCCGGTCTGTAAAACCGATCCCGATATACGCGCCAGGTATTGAGGTTGTGCTCCATGAGATGAGCACTCTGCTTGTCCAGCGCCTCATCGTGCTCTGATTCGCTGGCGGTCGCAGCCTGAACTCCTGCCAGCGTATTCACGAATTCGCGATCGCTTCCCGCCTCGAAGCTTTTCATCTCTCTGGCGAGCTCCAGAGTCTCATCACGGAGCTCGGATTGTGGCAGCGTGCTCAGCTCGATTGCGAGCGCGTCGATCTGATCGGGCGTAGCGGAAGTCTTCTCGGCCGTGGGGGATTCGAAGCCGGTAAAGCGCGGGCCGGTTGTAAGCAGCCACAGAAACTCGAATACCGAGATCAGGCTATATGTCGCG